>Ga0181596_10000002_pt1 | contig 330363 bp, 269 predicted proteins | sample 041ome_6_FD_148655 | JGI IMG/M metagenome (GOLD analysis project Ga0181596, IMG submission 148655) | Coastal salt marsh microbial communities from the Groves Creek Marsh, Skidaway Island, Georgia - 041402US metaG (spades assembly) | ecosystem: Environmental > Aquatic > Marine > Intertidal... | reverse complement strand
AACATCATTGAAAAGCAAAGAAACGAGAAAAAGACAAAAAGCCTTTAAATTCAGTACGTAGAGATGTGATTGTGGTGTGCAATGAAAGGTGGTTTTAAGCGTTGAAAGGCTGGGCGGCATCAGGGTGCGATATGATTGCGAACGTGCGTCGCTTTTTAATCTCTTCTAACAGCTTCTTATCTGACATCAATACTTATCTTCGTTATCTATTATCCCTGTAAACCAATTACTTACAGGCGCGTTTTATAACGGATAAGCAAAGCTTTTCCGCGCAAATTCAGTATTGCGGTAAAACGCTGGATACGGCTTGGTAATTAATTGCGCGGATTTTAGCATTTTACTGGGCGTAACAGTAGAGCGAAATTACAGTACACACATTGCTCGTGTTGAAATGGAGAATTTCTTTAAGCACTCAGTACTTCTCAGTACAAAACTCCGATACATCACTTCCAATGCTACCTTCAATACTAGCAAAACTCTCCAAAAAACAATTTCTTAAATTTTCGGGCTACATTCTATTGAAAATGTACAAATTTTATGCGAAGAATATTGGGTGTTCAAAAAACACACTAAAAATAATTAAAGAAAAAAATCAAAGTCAAGGGAGACTAGAATGTTTTCAAACCACAAACTGGCCAAGTCGCTACGACTGGCTTGCGCGTTTGGCGCTGCTGCATCAATGGCATTTTCTGCCAATATCCACGCCCAAGAAGAAGACGAATCAGAAAAAGAAACCGTTGAGAAAATCGAAGTTACGGGTTCGCGTCTACTTTCCAATCCCAATGTTGCAGCGGCTACACCTGTTTTGAGTGTATCAGGTGCCGAAGCAGCGGCTCGCGGTAACTTACGTGTAGAAGATTTTGTTAACGTGCTTCCGCAGGTTTTCGCAGGTCAAGCATCGGAAGTTTCAAATGGTTCAACGGGTACTGCAACGCTGAACCTTCGTGGTTTAGGTGCAAATAGAACATTAGTGCTTATTGACGGCAAACGTCTTCCATATGGCTCCTCAGGAACCAGTGCGGCCAACGTTGACTTAGTACCTACGCAAATGTTGGAGCGCGTTGACATCCTTACTGGTGGTGCGTCAGCGGTATACGGGTCTGATGCGGTTGGTGGTGTTGCAAACTTTATTCTTCGCGACGACTTTGAAGGTGTCGAGTTTGGTGGTCAGTTCAGCACGAACTATGCTGACAACGATAACGGTCTTTATGAGGGCGTGCTAAACGCGGCGCAGCAACCCGTCCCTGGGTCAACAATGGATGGTGACGAAACGCTAATTTATACGATGTTTGGCGCATCATCTGCTGACGGCAAAGGCAACGTAACCATTTACGCTTCTTACGAGGATCGCCAAGAAATCGTTCAGGCCGATAGAATTTTCTCTGCATGTAACCTTGGGCCAAAGTAACGGCGCATCAAGCTTCGAAGGCTTTGGCTGTGTAGGTTCAGCGAACTTCCGGTTATTTGGCGGTCCTGGCGGGTTTGCGTTCCAAGAGGAAAACGGCAATATCATCTCTTATGCTGGTGGTCCAACACAGACCTATAACTTCGGTGCAACCAACTTCTTCCAGCGTCCATCAGAACGTTATCATTTCTACGCGAAAGGCGACTATGAACTAGCTGACAACCTAGAAGCCTATGCAGATTTTTCATACATCAACAACACCAGTGATGCCCAGATTGCACCAAGTGCTTCGTTTGGTATCGGCGCCTATGACATTAACTGTGGAAACCCGTTAATTCAGGGCAACAGCGGCATCGCATTTACTGATATTTTTGGTTGCTCGGCTGACGATATTGCGAACGATGTAATTGTGAGCGGAATCACAGCATCTCACCGTAACGTAGAAGGTGGTTCGCGTAATTCACGTCTTGAAAACAGCGCTTGGCGCTTTGTTGGTGGATTAAACGGTTTCATCGACGACATTTGGGCGTGGAATGTATTTGGTCAAGTGTCTGAAACCCGTGACCAGAGTTCGGCAACTAACGATTTCGTTGTAGCAAACCTTCAACAGGCCCTACTAGCAACAACAGATGCTAATGGCAATGTAGTATGTATTGATCAGTCAGGAGGCTGTGTACCCTACAATATTTTCCAACGCCCTGGCGGTGAAAGCTCTGTTACCCAAGCTCAGTTAGACTTCATTCAAGGCATTGGTATAGTAAACGGTGAAACTTCGCAAAAAGTTTTCGGTGCTGATATTCAAGCTAACCTAGGCGATTACGGTATTAAGATCCCTACGGCGAGTGATGGTATTGGCGTGTTGTTCGGTATCGAATACCGCAAAGACGAGCTTGCCTCTTCTCCAGATGAAATTAGCCAAATACAAGGTGGCGGTTTTACCGGTGTCGGCGGCGCTACGCTTGCTGTTGCGGGCAAGATTGAAGTGCGTGAATTCTTTACCGAGGTTCAGGTGCCACTTGTCTCGGGTGCAGAATTTGCTGAAGAACTCGTGTTGAGTGCACAGTATCGTTTCTCTGACTATGACGCAGACGGAAATGGCACGACAAACAGCTTTGACACCAATGCGTATGGCTACCAATTATCGTGGACACCAATAGACGACATTAAACTGCGCGCTCAATACCAACGTGCGGTTCGTGCGCCTAACGTTATCGACTTATTCACCGGTCAAAACACAGGACTACCTAATCTAAGCCCTGCGGGAACCGACGCTAGCGGCGAGCAGTTGTATGATCCATGTGCAGGTGCAAACCCAATTGCTTCACTTGAAACCTGTGCAAGAACAGGGGTTACAGCAGCTCAATACGGTAACATCCTAGACGTTATCTCTGGCCAAACTCAGTCTCTTACTGGTGGTAACCCACAACTGTCTCCTGAAACTGCCGATACCGTCACTTTCGGTATCGTTATCACTCCAGCAAGTATCGAAGGCCTCTCGATTAGTGTGGATTACTTTGATATCGAAGTAGAAGATGCAATTTCAGCGGGTATCCCAGCGCAAACTATCTTCGATAACTGTCTTGAAACAGGTGATCCTACGTTCTGTAGTCTAATCACTCGTTCTTCAGCAGGCTCTCTTGCAGCGGGAACATTTGGTGTTGGTTTCCAACAAACAAACCTGAACATCGCTACACTTCAAACATCAGGCGTAGACGTTCAAATAGGATATAATTTCGACACTAAACTAGGCAATATGAGAATCGACTACGCTGCAACCATGCTAGACGAATTAAGCACTGTACCTTTCCCTGGTGGTGATGCCATTGAGTGTGCAGGATTCTTTGGTAACGCATGTGACGCACCAAACCCTGAATATCGTCATAGATTCATGGCTACGTGGAATACGAACCTAGACATTGATATTACTGCGACCTGGAGACACTTTGGTACAACCGATAACGATGATGAAGGTGATACACTTGAAACGGGATTCAGAGCTATCAACTATCTTGATGTCTCTGCTACGTATTTCATGAATGAGAACCTAGAGTTCACTCTAGGTGTTCTCAACCTTCTCGGTGAGCAACCTCCAATTTATTCTGGTGCAGGTCCCGCTCTTGGTAACGGTAACACGTATCCAACAGTTTACGACACCAGCACAAACTGGTTTGCATCATTCCGAGGAAAATTCTAATTCCAAACCTCCCTTTGGACCTAAGCAAAAAGTCGTTTACTCTCGTAAACGGCTTTTTTATTTCGGTGTCACGACGTGACCTAACTGGCCTGTTTACCCACTTAAAACACAGAGACTTTGAGAAAACAGGTCTCACCCTATACAAATCATTACCGCCCGCTTACACCAATTAATCGAGAAGAAACCTCACGCCGTATTTAAAAACCGTGTACCTTAACTTTTGTTTCATTTACTGAAAGCTTAAATTGACAAACACTGTGCTATATTCATTTTAAACAAGAGATTATTAATATTAGTCCGGATAAATAATTACCCACTCAGCGAGACTTAAATCGTTCGTAGTCGAGGCGTGTTACCGCAGGTATAGTGGTTCTACATCAAGGTGACACACCAAAGAAAACGGAAATTTAAACTCGCCCTTAGGGAAGGTCTGGCAAGCTTCTTAGCTACATTCTGGGAATGTGAAAGGGGACAGCCATTCCTGCATTCCCAGGCTTTGCTAGGAAACTTGCCAGCACCTTCTGAATGAGCAATTATCTATAAGAATGGTATAACAAAACAAGGACGATGAATGCTGCGATTATTACTCGCATGGTTTGTAATAGCGTGTTTTTTCCGAACGGCTTGCGCGGCCAATTTCAACGATCCACAAACTATTCTCTCTTTAGACAATGACATTGTATTTGCTGTAAGCGACAGCGCAGCACTCACGGGCGATGAGCAATGGTTTTATAGCGACAACATTATCGACAGATCGCCTTCACAGTATTTGCACTTCAAAGTTCGTGTTTATAACCCGCTAGATACACACGTTCCCGTATGGTTTTCTATCGGCTTCCCTGCGGTAAAAGTGTTAACGGTAACAGATGGTTACAACCGGTGGGAAACTGGTGACAATACCCCCTTTCACTCTCGCGCTGTGAATGCCCCGAATTATCATTTCCCTTCTATCTTGAAGCCTTCGTCTTACACTGAATTTAGCGGAACTATGTCAGGTGAAATATTGAGATACAGCTTCTCTGTCGCGACGCCCGAATTTTACAGCAATCTTTATATGAAAACCTTGCAGCGGGATATGGCGTTTTTCGGCGCAATGGGCCTGCTCACTGTACTTTGTGTTTTAGGCTACTTTGCCAGCCGTAATTTGGTTTTTTTGAGCTTTGCGTCATTTATTTTTGCCATCACTTTTTGGTTCTTTCGCGTTTTTGGTTACGCATTTGAGCTGCTTTGGCCAAACACGCCGAGTTTGAATGATATTAGCTATGCTATCAGTGTATATTCTGTTTTGATCACTGCCTTCTGGGTATTGTTTCAAACACTCGCCAGAGAAAACCATGTGGTGTATGGAGCAAAAGCCGTAAAGCGATTTTGCGCAATTTTTCCTCTCATCGGTATTTCACTCTGGCTAGGCGTGGGACTAGATATAGCTTTAAAATTTCCCGTTGTCCTTTTTTTCCCTTTTACACTCATTGCGGGCATCGTTATCACTGTAGAGCACAAGCGAGGCTCGGACAGGGCCAAGTGGCTTGCCGCAGCTATGTTCCCCGTGACGTTTAGTACTCTCATCCTTACTATCATTGCGCTTTTTGAGGTTGATCTTTTTTTAGAGCCCATTGCAACCTTTATGACTGGACTTGTAACGACGTGTCTATTCATGGTCGCGCTTACCGCAAGCTACATGGTTAAGGTTGTTCAAAGAGAAAGAGACGCGCAGAAAGAAACCGCGCAATTAAAAAGCGAACAAGCAACCAGATTAGAGGCATTAGTGGCAGAGCGCACGCTTGCACTCGAAAAGACAAACAGTATCTTGGCGGAACTGGCTTCCAAAGATGGTTTAACTGGGCTGCCTAATCGTCGTACGCTGGATTTATTTGTCGACACTACGTTTGACAAAGCCTTATGTGATTACGACATTCTCGCCATTGCGCTAATAGATTTAGACCACTTCAAAATTATCAACGATAGGTTTGGACACGATGTTGGTGACGAAGTACTTAAGGGAATAGCGGGTATTCTCGCGCCCCTCAATAGTGCAGATCAAGTTGCTGCGCGCTATGGTGGAGAAGAGTTTGCCATAGCAAAGCGTATAAAACGGAATGGGGAGATAAACCTAAGTGAGCACATTGACAAAATTACACACAACGAACTGCAGCCCACCGCACAGCCAAGTGAAGCAGACGAGTTTGCAGAGCAATTGAACGCTGTCCACCGCGCCATTAACCAGTTAGCCATTGCATCTATTGGTGACAGGAAGTTAGGGGCATGTATAGGTTGGACTTTATGCAAAGGCTCCGACGATGTCGTCGAAGCCTTCAGGCGCGCAGATAAAGCCCTTTACGTAGCCAAAGATAAGGGAAGAAACCTAATCATTCCGGCTTTATGACAATGTAACCACTGCCTTTCACTTGTCTTCTTTTGAAAATTGCAGGGCCATAGTGTTAAGGCGATAAAGCGATACATATTGGCTATTTAACTATCTTCATCAACATAGCACCGTATCGTCTCGTATCTTTGCGTTTTTAGATTTTATACAGCCTCGACTAACGCTTTAACATAGCTTTATTTCGCGTGGCCTTTGCCTAATATCCTTTTAAGTGTGCTTTGCGGAAGACCATTAACGATAAGCGCTGCTATCATTAATATTGCGCCGGCCATAACCAATGGCAGTAGCGTCTCTTTAAGCAGTATCACAGAGCTGACATAGCCCACTATCGGTGTAAGTGTGCTAATAAGCACGATTTTATCTGGGGGTAATTTAGGCCCTGCCGCCACCATGAGGCCAAAACCGAGACCTGTTGCCACTGGACCAATATAAGCCAGTAACAGCCAGTCACTTACAGCGTAAGCACCAAAATTCGGTGTTGGCTCTACCATTAGTGCGATAGCAAGCATCGCGAAGCCCGCAAAAGTAAACTGCCAGAACACCGCTTCTATTACGCTTCCTTTCCACTTGTGAAAAGACACTCTTCGAATAGCGACCGCCCACAATGCAGATGCCAGCAACATTCCGAAAAGAGGTAGCCATGCACCCGGTTGGCCAGAGGCAAGTAAAATCATTGCGCAGCCCACGGTGGAAATACCGGTTAGGATTAATCGCTTAGAATGCGGACGTTGTCGATACCACAAGTTATCGATAAGCAGCATCCAAAGCGGTGTGGTGTAAATAAGAATACTGGCGGTGCCCGCGGGGATAAACTGGAGGGATACAGTAATAAGCCCCATTGATAAAATAAACTGGAAAAATGCGACAACAAAAACTACCGAGCGATCTTTTCGATTTAATAGCGGTAAACGTTTTTTAGTGATCAGCACAAACAGCGCAAGCACGGGGAGACTTAACAAAAAGCGTAAGCACACCATCCACACAGGCCCTACAATCTCAAGTCCTAACTTCATGCCGGGCCAATTAAGCCCTAAACACAACACCGCAACCAAGAGCATTTTAATACCTTTTGATTGCTGTTTTTCCGCCTCTGATAATGAAGACATGCGCTTTAAGAAATCCAACTGTACGAAATGCGTTAAGAGAAGTTTCACCGCCGGATAAGGAGCCTGTGAGCGGAGAATTTTAGTGGCGCAAATATAAGTGAATTGGTGGAGGATTAAAACCTTCCAAGCCTTAAAACACACCAAATTATCGACCAAATGGTCAACTTTTTAAAAACCATGTGGAAACTTTATTATACGGGGGGATTATTACGCAGGGTTTGTCCACTTCATGATTCTAGCGTTTTCTTTATGTGTGCTATTCCCATTGCTTCCGTTGTTGGCGATATCCGTATTCTTCGTGGTGTAGTAGTTTTTGCGGGTCTCGATGTGCTCAAATCCAGAGCTCTCGTAAAGCGCAATGGCGGCGTGATTACTTTCACGTACCTCTAACCACATCTCACACATATTATTTTTCATCGATGCAGCGACGACAAAATTGACTAAAGCGCGACCTACCCCCTTGCCTCTGGCGGCATTGTCTACCGCAATATCCATGAGCGTAGCTTCATCAACGACTTCAAGCATAATCGCATAGCCAATAACTTCTTCATTTTCAAAAGCAAATACGCCGTAGTAAGGTTTGGTAAAACAATCAGCGAAAGTGCTTAATTTCCAGGGAGCTACTTGCGAACGCTGATGAATAGCGTGAGCTTGTTTGATGTGCCGGTCGAAGCCTTCCGGTGGTACGATTTTTAATTCCATCGCAGAAATTACTGACTGTTAGCGGTGCTGTTCATCATGCGCCCTGCGCTAATGAGTTGGGCCCAAAGCGCCCGCTTTTGCACTGTGGTAAGTTTAAGCGGTGTGGCTGGTAATATAATGGCCGATTCGGTTACTGATAGCCCGCGACCAATCATTATAGTGTTAGCCCAATGTGACGGTATACCTAACTGAACACAAGCTAGCTGCAAATCTTTTAGCCATTGTTGTGATTTCGCTTTCTGTTCGGCGCTTAACGGAATACCTTCTGGCGATACTGGTTCTTTTGCTTCGCTTTGCGCTACGCCACTTCTACTTCCACCATCTTCGTTATTTCGTGACGAGTTAAACGATGGCGGTTTTGCTGTATCAGCGTTTTTAGGCTGGATTTTATCTTTCGCGGTACTGCCTACATTTGCCCTTAACTGAGCAAGACGAGACTGCTTCTCTTCTTGAGAAATTGGCGTTGAAGACCGCGTATTCGATTGAGCAGTTTGACTGAAAGACGTTTGGGTTGATGAAAGACTCGACACACCGTGTATGTGCTGTGCTGCACTGTTGTCGCTTTGCTTCGATTGGTCTTCCTGCTTTAGCTCAGCGTAGGCGTCTTTGGTGATCCATACTGGGATCCCCATTTCTTGTAATATCGCCTGCTGATATGAAGTAAGAGCCATAGCGTAAAAACCTATCGTGAAGAATTCATCGAGATTGTTTAGTTTACTAAAGTTATAGGCTTGGTTGAATCACTATCGCGTTATTTTACCTTAATGGCATTTGCTTTAAGTGCAATCAGCCAAAGTCAATCGATAGCTACATAAACTTATGAGACATAAAGTAAAAAATCGTAGTATCAATGATTGAATGTAAGATTATTTCTGAATTGAACGGGGGTATTCACAAGAAGGGAAAGTGGCAGGGGTGGAGGGACTCGAACCCCCAACCATCGGTTTTGGAGACCGCTGTTCTACCAATTCGAACTACACCCCTAGCGCGCTGTGCATTATACGGATGACATTTAAAAGGTAAAGCCTTTTTATCATTACCATGCACTGCATGCTTAATTAACACGCAATACGCTGTTTTTTCAATCTAAAAATTCCATTTATACGTTAATCAAACTCTAAGACTTGTCTTCGCAAGCCCGTTTTTGAGCCATTTTAATACCAGTCCGCATAGATAATTAGCTACTCAGCGAGAGTTAAAATGTTCGTAATCGCGGTGTGTTACCGCAGGTTTAGTGGTTCTACATCAAGGTGACACAACAAAGAGTACGGACATTTTAAACTCGCCCTTCGGGAAGGCGCTGGCAAATATCTATGCGGATTGGTATCAGCTTTAAACGCTGAGGTATCTATAACGATTGTTCTTTATTCGCATTAAGCGCAGCAAACCATAAGTTATTCGTGATAGCGACGATCTCGGTGTGCAGATCAAACCTCTCTAACGCATCGCTCTCGTTGATATCCATGCACTTGGCGTAATGTTTAACTAATTCTCTACTGTCATCAATTTCGAGTTTATTGATGAGACAGCAGCTTGCCAAGTCAAAGTAGCGGTTTCCCATTGCTGCATACTCCCAATCAATAATTTTGAGCGTGTTATCTGCGCTTAGCAACAAGTGATTGATGAGTAAGTCGTTGTGACACAAAACATAATCTTCTTCGTCTTGTTCGCTTTTTATTACCTTAGTCTGAAATGTTTGCGCTTTTAAATAAAGGTCATTACTTTCGTCGAACTGTGCGATATCACTGTAATGCCGCCATCTAGATGCTAAATCTAATGGCCTGGCGGTAACGGGCAGAGAATGAATGCGAGCGAGAGTTTCGGCCAGATCAAACATTGAAAGCGTCGCACTGTCACTGTTTTCTAGCCATTGTTCTACCCAAATGGTTTCATCATCACTTAACCAAATAGGTTGTGGTGCTATACCCAACCCATACAACTGTTGCTGCAAAGCAAACTGATGCGCACGATTGACACCGCTAAAGTCGTCATCGCCCATCCATTTGACTGCCAAATCAATGGGGATATCCCTGCGGTTTTGTTGATCACCATTTTGAAGATGACTCACCCTCCAAGGGAATTGAGCATTGCCAGGATCTCGAACGCGGTAAACACGATTTACCGCGCCAGCAGGGTGAACAGAAATGTTAGCCCTGTCGCTCAGATTAAGCGCCTTTTGCAGCTTGGTGATGATATCCAACCTGTTCACCTTGTTTCTTATATTGCAATAGCCACTGATAGTAGCCAAATACCGCAAAGCCTACATAGCCCAAAAACAAACAAGCAGACAGTGCATAGCCCACTTGTAGATATAAATACGCGGAAGCTAAATTAATGAAAAACCAATAAACCCAGTTTTGCAGGATTTTGTGGGCCACCATAAATGTGGTGACAACACTCAATAAATTTATGCTCGCATCTAATAGTAGGTACTCACTATTAAATTGTGATCCGGCCACTGTAGACAGAAACCAAGCTAGCGTTAACATGCTAGGCACGATAAGTAAATGTGCCCAAAGCGGCCAATGAAGTACAGGCTTAACATCACCGTCTTCCGCACCTTTCGACCACTGATAATAGCCGTACCCCGCCATTATCATATAGAAAAAGTTTAGCGCCGACTGAAACGGCAGAGTCACTTGCCAAAATAGCCACGTGTAAATCGCAGTACTTACAAAGGCGCAAAGCCAACACCAGCTATTTTGTTTCGCAGCCAACAGAACATAGGCGATGGCAAGAACAACCGCTACCCACTCTAGCAGTGAAGTAGCGGCAATTTGCGAGGTGAACTCAGAAAAGAAGCTAGCCATCAAGACGATTTTCTAGATTGCATGGCATCAAAGTTTAAGAACTTGGCCACAAAAATGGCCTGTCCCACTTCTTCATGAGTCCTTTGCATTTCTTCACCCAGTATTTTCATAACCACAACATAGTCTCCAGTCACCTGTGTGCTGGTTGAACTTGTTGAAACTGTGATATCACTGTAGCTATTTAACCTATCGATGAAATCTTGGATAGGTGGAATATATTCGTTGACTAAGGGGTACAACGACAGTTCAACCATAACTTGCATACTCGTATCCTTTTCTTAAAACACGTACTTAGCCGTAATACCAAACTGACGACCGTTACCTATTTGGTAATACGGTTCATCAAAGGCATACTCATCGCGAGGGTCATTACTAAAACCACCAAACCCTCTGGTATAGTACTCACGGTCAAAGGCATTTTGGATCCAAAGTGAGGTCTGCCAATCTCCATGTAGCACCACCAGTTCTGAATTAACCAAAGTAGTACTTGGTGCCGTTACATCATGGCCGTCAGAAAAACGGTACTCACTCTTATAATCAACATCTACACGCCAAAGGATGTTATCGGTAAGTGCGTACTCACTATAAAGGTTTGCCGTCCACTTAGGTGACTGCGCCTGTCTTTGCTCAGAAACTTCAGTGCCGTCTGCCAGGGTATATCCTTCAAATGTTGCGCTGAGGTACCCCACGCTTGCGTCGATTTGCCATGCATCATTTGCAATCCAACTAAGCTCAAGCTCTGCACCCTTATTCGTGCCTAAATCAGCGTTGTCAATAATGTCAACGAAGCCTGCGGTGCCGTCATCGCGGGTGATGACATCAAAATCACTGACCTGCGTATCTTTTCTATCCATGTAGAAAATTGCAGCACGAGCAATGAGGTCAGGCGTTAGCAATGGGCCTTTCACACCGACTTCGTAGTTCCAGTTGTATTCCTCATCGAAAAAACGCTGGCTGTCATTTACTCGGCTGTCGGGGTTAAAACCAGCGCCCTTATATCCGCGTGAAATACTGCCGTAGTAGAAATGATTACCCTGTGTATACTGAAGCGCGACTTTACCGCCAACCATAGTCGTATCAAACGATCGTGCAAGTTGATTGTTATCAGCATAGTCAAAATCGTAGTTTTCTACTCTCAACCCAGCTACAAGCACTAAGTTATCGTTCAATCGGCTTTCTGTCTGAGCGTAGATAGCAGTCGTTGTTGGCGTATACTCACTGGCAAAGTCATTCTCAAGATAGGTATACTGGCGCAGTAACTTTTCTTCCGTATTTTTATAAAATACGCCTAATGTCCAGTCAGTCATGCCGTCAAAAAGCGCCGCATCTTCCGACGATACGAAACGTATCTCACCGGTTTGGGTTTCTACATCACGGTAGTACGCGTCAAAAGACGTATAACCCCATGGGTGAAAGCCAGTAAATGTCCAATCTTCATCGTAGCCATAAGCAATGTTGTGAGACGCATGGGTTGCGATAAGAATAAAATCGCCCGCTGCTGTATTTGTTGTAGAGCGCGCGCTGACGGCATGGGTCTGGTGTTCGTCAAAACCTGGTTCATCAGACAGGGTTTTATTGTCGTTGTCTAGCGAGAACGCATCATAGCCGTTATCAATATCGAACCAGCGGTAGGTAAGAGCTAATGTGGTTCGTTCATCTACATTGCCCTCTACGGCAAAGCGCAATGCGGTTTCATCAATATTATTGGTGTCGTTTCTACCTAGAAACGTATTTTCTACAAAACCATCGCTACGATTGTGAACCAACGCAAGGCGGTAACCCCAATCAGTGTTGATATCATCACCAGTGGCTCCTTCAACTCGGTAGCTGTCTTTGTTACCTATACGGGCTTCAATGTAGTCTGGCGCGTCGCTTCCTACTTCATTGCTTGAAAGCTTCACAGCGCCGGCTAATGCGCCTGTGCCGTAGAGCGTGGCCTGAGGTCCGCGATATACCTCTAATTGTTTTGTATCAAAAATAATGCCTGCTGCAGCAAGGCCAGAAAAATCAAACTCATCGACGATAAAGCTCACCGATGGGTTGATAGGCTCGGCGAATTGGCTACGTTCACCAATACCGCGAATTTGAACGAATCGTCCACGGGAGGCGCCCGCAGCAAAGTTTACGTTTGGAATACTGTTTAATACACTGTCGATATGACTAGGTTGTCTACTGCGAAGACGCTCTTGATCCAAGATAGTGGCGCTAGCGCTTAACTGATCCAGGGTAGTTTGACGAAAATCACCAGATACGACGACTCGTTCAATGTCGGAAGGGGCGCTACTTATATTGTCGCTCGTGGCGGTTTCTTGTGCAAAGGCCTCTACAGAACTCGCAAGTAGTGATAATGTGAAAAGTGTTTTATACATAGGATCTCTTATTCTTAGTCAAGAAAAAAGATCCGGGTCTAACGGCAGGTGATAAGGCTATGTTGTAAACCATCCCTACGCCGGTATTATCCGGATCAGGTTTAAGGGTTCCCACAAGTGTGGATCTCAGACCGAAAACGGACACCCCTTGGTACTGTGCTGAGCCGCTAAAACTAGCAAGCTCGACATCTGCGACGGAGTCTACCAGTTCGATACACACCGTCAAGCAGATAAAACGTTAAGCTAACGTCATAATTTTTATATGATATAAGGTATTGAGGTCCAAAGGCTATTCAGCGTCAATATTCATATTTAGACGACGAACCTCATCGTCAGTTTGTGCTTTTAGACCTTCCAACGTTTTGCCGTGTGCCGTTGGTTGACGAGTTTCTGGGTCAACTTTCACAAATACAATGTCGTCCGCAAAGCAGATAGTTTTCTTGGTGGCTTTGTTGCGTACTAGGCAGCTTACTGTGATAGACGTGCGGCCTACGGCTTTAGTTTCCAGACCAAACTCTACGATATCACCCTGCATCGCCGGAGATTCGAAACTAATTTCACCAATATGCTTGGTGACCAAGCAGTTAGTTTCTAATTGACAAATTGCCCAAATGGCAGCTTCTTCGTCTATCCATTCCAACGCGCGGCCACCGAATAAAGAATTAGCGTAGTTTAAGTCGTTTGGCATGACTAGACGCCGAGAAAGAAAGCGCATTCGAATTCCTCTTAATAAATCGCTACTATAGCGTTAGATTATACCGAAAAAACCAATTCATGGCGCTAACTCAATTACGCGAATGGCTTCTCGCTCCCTTTAGCAATAGAGGCTTACAGATACCACACCCTCTTCACCGCAGAATGCTTGTTGTGTCTGGCAATGATGATTTTTGTAAAGCGGCGTTATTCATGCTTCGAACCTTAACCGATGAAGTTTCGTCTATAAACGTTGAGAGTTTTACGGGTCACACACTCAAGGGGAAAAAGCGAAAACACATTTTAGGCAGCGAGTGCGATATTGCCATAATTGACTGCCGTGATGCTTTCAAGCCCGGTGATGTAATGGCAGTGGCGGGGATCGTGAAGCGCAACGGCTGTTTAATACTTGTTTGCCCAGCGTTCAGCGAATGGGTTACAAATGTGTCAGTGTCGTTCCTCTCAGAGGGGTTTATACTCCATCGTAGTCGATACCTTGCACGCTTTATTGAGCACCTGCGTAAAAACGCCTATGTTGCATTTCACACTGAAGCGGAAACCTTGCTCCCCGATTTAGCAACTTATCAAATAGACCCAGCGCAATCACAAGACGCTAAAAAGAATTCACTGTTTAAAACGGGCGAGCAAGAATATGTATACAACCTTTTGTATCAGGCTTATTCGTCAAATAGCTTGAACGCCTTAATAACTGCACCAAGAGGTAGGGGAAAATCATCTCTCTTGGGCATTTTTATTGATCGCCTAGTGAAAGAAGGAAATAACGTATTACTGACCAGTGAACAGAAGGATAACGTTACGAACGTAATATCGCGGTTTCAACAAATAGATTTGTCGAATTCTCCGGTGAGTGAATCAAAAGCACTGAACAACGAGCAAGTCTCTGCTATGAAGCCCGCAGCCTCAAAAGGCTTTGTTAAGTGGGTTCCATCAGACAGTGAGTTGTTGTATTGCAAAGAGAAGGGAATTTATGACCTCGTTGTGGTTGATGAGGCCGCATCGATACCGCTTCCGGTAATAGCACGCATAATGGCACATAATTCACAGTGGGTGTTAAGTACGACATTATTAGGCTACGAAGGCTCAGGTAGCGGCTTTATCCACAAACTCATTCCCAACTTACCCAACGGAACTGCTCACCTAACCTTATCAACGCCGTTGAGGTGGGCTGACAAAGACCCTATCGAAGCATTTTTAAACGCTACGTGCTTGTTTGAAGACAACACCGTTGAAGCTGCTATTAGCAATCTTGATGTAGAGCATAACCTCAACTTAAATCAAAAATGCGATTTTTGTATGTGTTCTTTTGAGAAAATGACTGAGCCCATGCTACAGCAAGTCATGTCTTTACTCACATTGGCGCACTATCAAACCACCCCTGATGATTTTATGCGTTTAATGGATAGTCCAGACGTGCTTGTTGCCACACTCCATTGCGATAACGTGGTATTGGCAGCAGCAATAATTAATATCGAAGGTGGAACTTGCTTGAAGGGTGCTTCGTCAGGCATAGCGTCTGGAAGCCGCCGCCCTAAGGGTCATTTAGGGGCACAACGACTGACGCTGCTCTCTGCAGACGCAAACGCCGCCACGTATAAATATTGGAGAATAAACCGTATTGCCGTACACCCCAAGCTTCAAGGTAGGGGAACTGGCAGTTGTCTCATTCAGCAGTTGGCTAACAAAGCACGTGAACAAACAATAGATGCAGTATGCACATCATACGGGACTACCACGAAACTCGACAGGTTTTGGTCTCGCAATGGATTTGAGATTGTTGACTATGGCCGCAAACCAAATAAAGCCAGTGGGGAAACAAGCGCATTGGCGGTGTTACCGAATACGTTAAGGGCAAAAGCGCTTGTTACTCAATTAAAAACCTTAAAATCCAGCTTTGAGCCCGATATCAATGTACATGAACTACCCGACTATGCCCTCAAAACCTATAGCAACAAACTATTCCAATTTACTGATGGAACGCGAACGTTGGATGATGTTTGGCCTATTTTATATAAGTTGACAAACGAAGCACAATTTAACGATAACCTTATTGATCAGTGCCGTGACAACGAATATCAAAGTTATAACGGTGAAATGTTCGCTGAACGACCTATATCACTAGGCAAGGTGGTGAAGATCATGAGTTCGCAAAGATATTTAAAATCGGTATTTAGTGACTCAGATATAGATATTGAGCGCATAAAAGGAATATTGAAAACTCACGGCATAACAGTAAGTGGCGCGAAAGAGATAACGACTGTAATTAGAACGTTATTAAAGCCCGCTTTCAATTGATCTCAGTAGGCTCTGTAACTCATGCGTAAGGCGGCTAAACTCGCTTATTGCCAGAGTTTTAGGCGATACATACTCACCACTACTCCCATTTCTTACCAATCCGCATAGATAATTACCCACTCAAAAACAAAAGCTACAGGCAAAAAAAAGCCTCCATAAGGAGGCTTTTCTAGACTATGCCCGGATATTAAATGTTAATACCACGGTTTTTCGCTTTTTCCTTGATATAAGGTTCCCACGCGGCAGCATTGCGGCGTAGTGAGCGGTCTTTCTTCGCTTCCTGAACGTGCTTAAATGCAGCTCGATAATCACCGGCGTAGAAGTTCGCTTCCATTAACGTGAAGTGAACTTTCTCTGGGTTTTCGATACCGCGCTCAAGCGCGTTTTCAAGAGCTTTGACAGCGCCCTTATAATCTTCAGCGATCAGTAACAGCGTACCTTGCTTGCGATAATATTCTGGATCAGAAGTCTGAGCAGCAGCTTTCGCATACAACTTAGCAGCAGTCTTGAACTCTTTCGCGGCATGATAAGCATTCGCTATGCTTGCCGTCAGATCTGCATCTTCTTTAAGAACACCAGCTTTGATGAACTTTTCCAGCGTCTTTGCGCCGCGATATGGCATACCATTACTTTGATATAGCTGAGCAAGTGCTTTTGCTTCACTTTCTTTCTTCAAGAAGCCCTGCATGTCGGCAAGTTCGAAAGACGATAACGCCTTATCATACTTTTCGACTTGAAGATAAAACATACCTAGCTGAGACCACCAACGTGGCTCTTCAGGGAACTTACGTACAAGTTCTTCTGCAACAAGTACCGTTTCATCATACATCTTACGCTCATAATACGAGGTAAGTTTCAGTACATACGGATTCTTGTTTGGCTCTTCATATAAAGCAATTGCTCTATCTGCTGGCTCAATCATTTTATCTAATTGCTTAGATTCATAGTAAGCCTGAGTCAATCGGGTATAAACATCCGGATCTTCTTTACATGTAAAGTCCATCCAGCTGTTATACCACTTAACAGCGTCGTTATACTTTTCTTCCTGCATACTCAAGTCACCTAAAAGCTTAAGTGTCTGAGCGTGCTCTAGGTCGTTTAGCACTTTATTTTTTACAGAATCGACCAGGTAGTTGTAAGCTTTACCGCCCTGTCCTTCCTGCGCTGCAAGTAGGTTTCCGATAAAGCGATTGACATACGCTTTATCAAAATCATCCGACGGATCGATTTCGTAAAGAACGTTTAGCGCTTCGTCGACTAGATCTTCATTGTAAAACTCGAAAGCTTTTTGAACTTTCTTACCGGTACGCTCACCCACAAGTGTCGTTTTGCCCTTTTCATAACCAGGACAAGCAACAGGTGATGTCTGCGCCAGGGCAGCGGGTGCTGAAAGCACCGCACTTGCACCTAACACTAAAGCAACGGCTGACATTTTGAATGTACGTTTCATCATGATCATTGCTCCAGTTTAAAGTCTAGCTGTACGAACATGCCTGGCTGTTTAACGGCTTTACCGTCAACAATTTTAGGCTTGTATTTCCACTTACGCAGAGCACGACGTGCTTCACGGTCGAATATACGCTTAGGTTCAGCATCAATAACTTCAATATCATCCACACCACCAACTTCATTGATAGTGAAAGATAGTCTTACCCAACCCTCACGGCCGTCACGGGCAGCATCAGGTGGATATTTCGGGTCGATACGAACGATAGGTGTCGCTTCACCATCACGCTGCATTGCACCAACTCCACCGATGTTTACACCAACACCACCTGTATCGATAGATGGAATAGCTAGGCTAAAGCCATCAGCATCAGGTTCTGCAGCTTCCGGCTCAACTTGCTCCATTTTTGGAGGCTGTGGAGGCGGAGGCGGCGGTGGTGGTGGAACACGAGTACGCGTTTGCGTCTGGTCGTCTGGTTCCTGCATTACGATATCGATAACCGGTGCAGGCGGAACTTCGTCTGCTGGTCTAGATGAATTTTCAATCAACTTAGCCATTAGAACGAAGAGGGCAAATGCGACCGCAGCACCTAATACAATAGATACAAGTATACGTAACATCTTATCCCCTTGCCGCTACCGAGACTCGGTTAACGCCAGCGGCTTTAACCTGATCCATAATTTCAACTACTAAACCATGCTTAGCCTTTACATCAGCTTGAATGATCACGTAGTCAGTTGGCTGCTCGGTAAGCAGTCTTTCAATATTCGCTCTTACGCTGTCCGGCGCTACTTCACGCTTGTCTAGCCATACATTTCCGTCTTCAGTAACGGCGATGAAAATGTTTGCATTTTTGTGAAGTATTGCCTGGCTCGCATCTGGCTTGTTGACTTCGATACCTGCTTCCTTAACGAAAACAGTGGTAACGATAAAGAAGATCAGCATGATAAACACGATATCCAACATGGGCGTCATGTCGATCTGTGCATCTTCTTCCTCGGTTCTGACTTTTCGAGCCATAATCTCTCTCTCTAATGATGTGGCAGGCTATCAACTAGCCCTTCTCTTGCCAGCTTCACTTTCGCTTCAAGACGTGAACTGATGAACAGTCCAGATAGCGCGGCTACCATTCCCGCCATTGTCGGGATAGTCGCCATAGAGATACCAGCTGCCATCAGACGTGCGTTGCTGGTGCCCTGTGTTGCCATTGTCTCGAAAACACTGATCATACCGGTTACTGTTCCCAGTAGACCGATTAGCGGACACATTGCAATAATGGTTCTGATAATCAGCATTCTAGCGTTTAGATCGTCTGACGCCTGAGAAATCCACGCGTCACGGATTCTATGCGCATACCATGATGTGGTATCTGCTCGGGCATCCCAATTCGCGATGATGTTTTTCTTCACCTTTGGGAAGACCGAGGTTAAATACCAGTAACGCTCAATCATTAAAACCCACATAAGAAAGAGCGCGGCAGCAACGAAGTAAAGCACGTCACCGCCGGTAGCGATAAAGTCCCTGACCGATTCGAATAATCCAATCAGGTAATTCATATTACGCTTTCTCCGACTCTGAGTGAGCAGCTATGATACCCGCAGTTTGCTCATCAAGAATGTGGATGATTGACTTGCTACGAGACGCTACGATGCTGTGAGTAAGAATTAGTGGCAGAGCCGCAATAATACCTTGAGCCGTAGTTACAAGAGCCATTGAGATACTTCCAGCCATCATACGTGGGTCACCAGTACCGAATAGTGTAATGGTTTGGAAAGTCTCAATCATACCAAGTACTGTACCTAGTAGACCTAGTAGAGGCGCAATCGCTGCGAAAATCTTGATTACATTGATGCCGCTTTCAATTTTTGGAAGCTCGCGAAGAATCGCTTCATCAAGTTTAAGCTCAAGGTTTTCTGCATCAGCAGACTTGTTCTCTTGATACACTTTAAGGATACGACCTAACGGGTTACCTTCAGAAGGGTTGTTTACGTTCTTAAGCTGTGAACGCATTTTACCGCCAGTGATTGTAAGCGTGATCATTTTGTACAGGCCGATTAATAGACCTACACCAAGCATCAACGTGATTGTGTAACCAACTGGACCACCAGCGTGATAACGCTCAGACATCGTGGCTTTCTGTTTCAATAGACCAAGAATACCGCCTTGAGATGGGTCAGCATAGAAAGGCGTGAAACCTGAAGTCGCGTCGATTAGGTCTTCTGCAGAAGCTACAAAATGACCGTCTGGCTGACGACCTAGAGGCTGAACAACTTCAGACTCAGCATCGTAAGCTAGGTAACCGTTTTCACCAACAAGGTTAAATGTACCAACACGTAGTACTTCTTGCTGTGATGAACCGCCATCAAGATTTACAACTTCTGTAGTGAACTTAACTACTTCACCACCTTCAGTCATTTCTTTTTGAAGCGCAAACCATAGGTCTTCTAGTTCTTTAATGTTTGGAAGACCTTTAGAGTCTTCAGACATTTCAGCAAGGAACTGACCGCGACCAGGGAACTGTGCACTTACAATTGATGTAGAGATACGGCCGTAAGCTTCAGAAGATGCTTGACGTACCACACCGAACATTTCACCTAGCGTACCGGTTGCTTGGTCTAACTCTGCTGCTTTTTCATTAAGGGTAACTTCGTTGTCTGAGAATTGCTTCTGTAGACGGTCACCGCGGTCCTGCTCAGCTTTAAGACTTGCTTGAGCTTTACGAAGAAGCGCTTGCTTATCAGCACGAGCTGATTGGAACTCAGCTTCGCGTTGCTTGTCTAGACGAGCTTCAGAAACACGGTTCTGTTGAACCTGGTCTAGAAGATCTTTCAGGCTCTTTGCTTCCTGAGCCTGCGCTCCGGTTGCCGCAACTGCAACTGTCGCAGCGGCTAAAAGAGATTTGAATACTGGTTTCATTAACAATTACTCCGCTGCGCTAATTGGTAGTTTAACAAGAGCCGCAGGAATGGTTCCGTTTGCCATTTTCACTGCGTCAATAGTCGAAGAAAGGTACTCATCACCTAGCTTCTCCCAAGAGCGGCTTTCATTGTTCCAAACCCAAGCGTGAGTCTGGTCAAGAGAAAGAGCTAGTAGAGCTGTACGACCTAGGTTAAAGAAATCAACAGTTACTTCTGTACCTGCATCATCAATAGTACCTTGATAAGAATTAATCTTAGTACCGTATTCAACTTCAACTAGGTAAGCTTCTAGCACCTGACGGAACTGCTCAGAAACAGTAACGTTCGAGTTAGCCATAAGATCACGAAGACGCTCAACGCGTTGTAGACGCTCTTCCAAACGGATTGGGCGATCTAGCTTGATAAACTTCTCTAGACTGTCAATCATGCGGAACATAAGAGGAACGATGCCCTGCTTAGTTTGTTCGATGCTGTCGATTTGACGCTGAAGTGAATCAATACCACGCTGCTGGTCAGCAACAAGGCTAGCGATGTAATCGTTGTAGATTTTAAGGTTTTCTGTCTCATCTACTGTTTGACGATACTCAACGAGTAGTTCTTGAGACTGTTCAAACAACGTGTTGATTTTTTCTTGAGATTTCGCTGCAGCCGCGTGGATTTTCGCTTCTTCTTTATGAAGATCTTCTAGCGTATCTGCAGAGACTGCACTACCTGTTAGTGCGAATGCACCCATAACAGTAGAAGCAATAAGAGTTCTCTTGCTCATTTTGGACATAGTTCCCAACCAAATTTCTTATTTGAATCCTCGCCGATAAGGAAAATATTCGGGCAAGGGGCGTATAAAACTTTCACAATTTTGTTTCAGGAATGTAGCACTGACGTCAATGGCCAGTACTACGAACGTAGTATACTCACATGGAACGGTGTAACGAGTCAAGTAACGACCTCTTTACATATTAAACTTTTGAGATTAATCGCTTAAATTATATTCACACAAGAAAGTGACTTTTTCTAAATCAATTAAGTCAGTGGATGCCGTTACTATACCGTAGGTGGTTAATTTTTTACCGAGTTCCAAACCATCCCGTCAGCGCATACCGCGGTTTCTTGGCAAACGGTGTCAAATAAGTAACGCTGTGTATGTGCTTTACATCAAATAAGCTCAAAGTATTAAACGATGGTGTCCAGCTTTCTAAGGTCTCACCCTCGTCATTAAAAAATTGGAGCAATCCACCCCAATCAGGATGCCATTCTGGTGATAAGTTAAATACATAGGCTAGCTTTCTCCCTTCAGATTGCACATCATCTTTGTGCCGAGTTAAGAATTGGCCAGGTATGTATTTTGTCGCCTGCATACTTGCATAGTTAATATCGCTCTTACCCGTTAGTTCGCGAATAGTGTCTAGAATTACTTCACTATTAAGAGTGTTGTAAAAATTAAGTAGAAATGGGTCTTTCTCTTCGGCCGTAATATATTTTCGTCCATACGAAAAACCGTTGCCCAAAGCGGCATTTTCCATCAAGTGAAAATAAATCTGTTGGCGCTGTGTGTCTTCTAGGCTATTCCATTCCTTTTTGCTCATTACTGCATTTTTACCGTCAATATACATGGCAGTATCGAATTCAACTCTTTCATTTAACGCTTGAAATGAGTGTGCAGCGAATTCAAAGTCCAATACTTTGCTAGCCCGTACTTTTCCGTCTACGGCGAAGCTAGATTCAAGTTCTTCAAAGTTCAGGTCTTTGTTCCAAAATTTTGTCATTTTTATCTCTTTTAAAATCAATAGGAAGAAATATCGAACGCGATAGTTAAACGTTTTTCGTCCGATTGGAAAGGAATAGTACCGTGCCAAAAGTAAGAGGGAAAAATCACCAGCTTGCCAACTTCCGGTCGAACGGTATATTCGTGAGTTAGGTCAGTATTTAGTTTAAAATTTGGGGTCCCAAACGACAGATAGCCTTCGTGCTTTTCATGTTCTAACGTTGAAGGTATATCAATATAAAATACCGCACTTAATTTGCCCTCCGGATGGACATGATTCGTGTGGTACCCCTTGTCTGACAAAAAAACAGACCACGCTCCGACGATTTTGAATTCGTTTTTCGGCAAAACAACAAACTCATGCAGCCCCTCAATAGCACTGACGTCCGATATATATTGTTGAACTGACTCTTCGAAAAAACGACGCAGTGCAATTAAGTACTCGTTATTTGTAGATAAAATATTCCCACGGGTCTGCGTACCACCGTTTACCGTTTGTTGCAGTGGCGCCGACTTCGCATTGTGCAGAAGAGAAACATGATTTTTGAGCGACGCAATAAATTCATCACGTGATATACCTGCCATCCCCTCAGGGAGTTGATAGGTTCTTGTTAACATAGAATAGTCACAGTAACTAGTGCGATGTAAATTGCGTTTAGAAAGGCGCTCTGCCACGGTTAAATAAGCCTTAGACATAACCGCTGAATCGTTAAAATGTACTAATGAAGGCATTGTCTCAAGCACATAGCTGGGCTCATCTATCTGCAAAGCGTACTGAGCCGCCTCTAGCTTTAAAGCAGCTTCAGGTTGATCCTTCAAAAGCATAAACGCGTCCTGATGTCTGCCGCTTAAATGATACAAACGGGCTTTACACGACAAATAGGGAACCGATGAACGATCTAGCTGTTGATGGTTATCTAGCAAAGCTTCTGCAGCGGCAATTTCCCCCATGCGTAAATACTTTTGAGCTAAAGCGATAATCATGTCGTCGCTTTTAATGCCATTTTTTATGGCTGACTCAAAAATCGTAACTGATTTGCTAATTGCCCCAGTTTCACTATATATAGATGACAGGTTTTCATAGCTATCGACGTAGTAAGGATTTTGCTGAATAGCCTTTACATATGACGCTACCGCTTCATCAAACATATTTAAGTCTGAGTACGCATTACCTAAATTATGATAAAGCTGAAAACTATCAAGGCCATATGCTTTAGCGCGCTGTAGAAGGTCAAGAGCAAGCTCAGGTTTATCTAACCTTCTAGCTACTGTCGCTAAATTATGGAGTGCAGTAGTATTGCTGGGATCCGAATTTATGACAGTTTCATATAGCTCCGCTGCCTTCGTTAAATTTCCCCTATTATCGAAAAGACCAGCAACGTAATTAGTCAACACTTTATCGTTTTGGGGGGTTCTTAACTTTTGATACCAATTGTCTAAATCCGTATCGCTGTATAAACCATCAACAGCCCGCAAAAATAATTTGGATGTATCGACTGCTGCCTTACTATGAGGCGCAAGACAGCGATAAGCCGCTTCGTACTTCTTCAGCGCCAACAGGCATTTAGCATATTCACAAAGGAGCGGTACGTTAGACTGCACCTTTTTATGTGCGAATTCTAAAAGAGGTAAAGCATGAGCGGCTCTTTGCGTATCAAGAAGTAGCTTGCCATAAAGATAATTGAGGTTTATGTCAGACGCATATTTTTTGAAAAGTAGTTTGTAGCCAGCTTCTGCCTCTGCCAATTGCCCCTTTTGATGCAGGCTCATTACGCTTTGTAGGTTTTTCATTGCTATTTCTTTTTAAATCTTAAATTCCATGCTACCGGTAAACTGCTATTTTTCAGTGTGAATGGGCTGGCAGTCCAGCTTTCAGAATATTGTCCACTTGTTATCTGTTGAACGTCAGTTTCCGATAAAGCCACATCGCATATAGTAGTTACTCTGCGATAAATAATATCTAACTGCAGTTTGAACCCTTTTATCCAAGCTAATATATCAGAATGATCATATTGTTTATAAGCGACAAAAAGTTGCTGAATTCCATTGACGAAATGAAGGCTTCCCGCACACCACTTCTTGTCCAATGTTGCTAGATGAGATAGATAGTCTCTTGCGCGACTTTCATATGCGATTGTGTCGTTGTTCATTAGTTCTGCAATCTGCAATGCATTTTCAAAAGCTTCAATAGCAAACAGGGTTTCTATTCCCTCTTTCTCTCTTTTATATCGAGAATAGATGTGTCCCCCGGTATAATGACAAAGAGCAATAAATTCAGCGCCTTGTTTCATCTTCCCGGGTATATCTTTAATTGATTCAGTACCTAAGTACTCTATGCCAAATTGACTTAGAATCAAATCAAACTCAATCAACGTTTCTTTTGGCAACACGGACGTTTCATTAAGTATACCCTCAGCATCAGGTACATTTTTTTGTAATGAGTTAAGTGCATCTGAACTGCAGTCTAACCCAGCTTTACGGCTAAACGCTTTATCACCGAATGTTTGAAAAAGCGCCCCTGAACCACACGCTATATCAATGACGCTCAGGTTTTGTGTGTGATATGGCAAAATTTGAGACCAAAATTTTTCGAAATCTCCGATAGTTTTGCCATCATCTCCTGTGAACAATACTTTGCTGTTAGGGTTTTCTTTCCAATACTCGTTCCAATCGTCTATTGTCGTCATGATACTCCTTAGAAAAAGCAAAAAAAAAGTGGGCAACGCCCACTTTTTTAACAAAGCAATTAGCTATTAGAAGCTTGCAGAGATACCTACGAAGTAAGTTCTACCAAATACATCGTATGTTGCAGGATATGTATTTGACTGCTCAGCGTTGTCACCGAAACGAGGTGCTTCGCGGTCTGCAATGTTACGAATACCTGCATTTAGACGGTAGTTTTCGCCAATGTGGTAAGTACCAGACAGATCGAAGTAGCTGAATGAACCTGTATCTTCTTGGAAGAAAACAGTACCGTTGTCGTCATCTTCCGTTGCACCGATGAAGCGCCATAGAAGTTGAACGTCAAAGTCATCCATGCCCCAAGCAACAGTCATACGGTGAACATACTCTGGAGTAGGCTCGCCACAAGTGTTACCAAATGTACCCGCACAGTCGATAACCTCTGAACCAGCGAATGACTGGAACGAGCTCTCAGTGGTGTAAGTAGCAAGGTAGTTAACACGCATATCGCCACCCGCAACTTCCATTGCGTAGTCAGCAACGATATCCACACCTGTAAGCTTGATTGAACCTACGTTCTGGCTAAGGATTTCAACGAAATCGATAGAGCCATCAGGGCGACGGTTTACAACATCACAGAATGCAGAACCAACACCGCCTAGCTCATTTGATGGGTCGTAACAGGTAGAAAGTACGTTGTTAGTACCGCCACCAAAACCAAATACTGCATCTTCAATTTCAATGTCAAAGTAGTCAACAGACACACTGAAGTCGTCCATTGGCGTAATAACAAAACCGACAGACATTGTGTCAGCAGTTTCTTCTTGAAGATTAGGGTTACCACCGCTTACCTGACGAGTCTGACCAGATACCGCGTCTAGCGTAGGAGTGAATACCGCGTTAGCAGGAACACCAGTCGCTGTACAAATTGCGCGAACTGCATCTGATTGGTTAGATGCTTTAGATGAACATGGATCTTCCGCTGGTGGGAAGCCTTCGTTCTGTGGAGAGAAAAGCTCACCAATGTTAGGCGCACGTACCGCACGGTTGAAGCTTGAACGGAAACGAAGTGTATCGTTAACAGTCCATGAACCGGCTACTTTATACGCATTTACGCCACCTACTGTTGACCAGTCTGCATAGCGGTATGCTAACTCAAGGTCGATAAGTTCAGCGAACTCTACACCTTCAACAAGAGGTAGATATGCTTCTACAAAGTATTCATTTACATCGAAGTTACCAGCAACAGGGCCTGAACCGTTAAACCCAGCGATTGTACCTGCTGCAAGGTCCTGTGATGGGTCGAACGAGAAGCTTTCTTCACGACGCTCGAAACCAAATGCGACTCCGATTGGGCCACCTGGAAGTTCAAAGAAATCCATGGTGTCGCCAGAAATGTTGAAGCCGTAAAGTTTCTGCTCGTACTCAGAGGTAGAGTTTACGCGAGTACGAAGGAAATCAGCAGCGTCTGCTGAGATATTACCTTCACCAAACAGGTTCATTGGAGAACAGCTTACTAGTGAGCCATTTGCCGCTGTGTTCGCACAGCTCGGATCACCGTTTGCATCTAGGATAACGTTTCCAGCTTCGTCTGTGGCAAGAATAAGCGCTTGGTCAAAACGTGCACGGTTAACGTTACCTAACTGGATAGAGTTTTGGTTTACACGGCCAGTTTGGAAATACGCGTCGTACGTCCATGCTGAATCGCCAAACGAACCACGTAGGCCAGCAAGCATAGAGAACATTGTGTTGTCGTCTTCAACAATACGAGGACCAACTTCTAACAAACGACGACGTAAGAATGCTCTACCAGTATCGGCAATGCCGTCACCGTCGGTATCTACGTCACCGCCAACTGCGTCAGAAAGGATCTGCTGTGCTGTTGGGTCAATGAACGGGTTTCCGTCTAGCGTAAATGTTGACGTCTGGAAAATAGGTGTCGCAGCTAGCTGCTGTGGTACGTCACTGTTAGCAAAACTACCGCGCATGTAAACTTCGGTAGTGTCATTTACTTCAAAGTGACCGATTGCAGTGATGTTGTGACGTTGCTGTGGTAACTGTAGGTAGTTTACTGGAGCAAAGTTATAAAAATCGTTCTCAGCACCGCCTTGAACGAATGGACGGATGGTACCGTCTTGGTTGAATATTGCACCGCTATTGAAAGAAGCTGGTAGGCCTGCAGTGAAGATAGATGTACCAGGTACGCCCGATGAACCGAAAGGCTCTAGGAATAGACGGCCGTCATCGCCAACAGCATCCGTTAGCGCGATGCTAGAAATATCGCGAGAATCAGCAAAAAGCGCCGAACGCTCAGTGTACTGCATGCTCACAACTACGTTACCGCGGTCATCAGCGAAGTTGCCACCTAGCGTTAGTGAGCCGTTCCAAATCTCAGCATCACCTTCTTCGGTAGTTTCAAAACTAGTATTGAAATCTACACCTTCAAAATTCTTTTTAAGTGCGAAGTTAACAACACCCGCTACCGCGTCAGAACCGTATACCGCAGACGCACCACCTGTTAGTACTTCTACGTTTTCGATAAGTGCAGCTGGAATGGTGTTGATATCAACTGTACCGCCAGATGTTGTAGGAACAGCACGAACGCCATCGATAAGAACAAGCGTTCTGTTTGTTCCAAGACCGCGAAGGTCAACAGTCGCGATACCGCCACCTGGGTTGTTAGAAGAACGGTCTAGACCTGGAATTGTTTGAGGAAGCGTGTTTAGAAGAGCTTCAGTGTTAACTGAGTTAGTTAACTCGAACTGTTCAATACCAACCGTAGCGACTGGCGCGTTGCTGACGAAATCAACTTTACGGATACGTGAACCAACAACCTGCACTTTTTCAACTGCAGCTTCTTCAACTTGAGCATCTTCTTGTGCGTACGCTGGTACGCTAATTCCTGTCGCAGCTACCGCACCAAATGCGCACGCTAACTTTACTGACTTAGCCAGCTTAGAGTTTGTAAACATGTATTGTCTCCCTGGACCACTAAAACTCTTAGTGTGTGTTTCTTAAATCGTTTATATAACGAATTATTATTAGTAAGGTCAAAGCCTCACTTTGATAATAACCACATCCTAAGCATAGGGTCAACCGAGATCAGACGGGTGTTCCGTAAAAGTTCAATTTTTTTTTGTCTTTGTGCCTTCTTTTGTAAATATTAACTTACATTTTACATTTGGAGCACCTAAAACAAACCAATCCGTTCGTTTTTTGTACTATCAATATAAAGGGGCAAGGGCACACTATAAAGTCTACCCACACCCTTATTAACATTGTTTGCTACACGCTCTTTAGAACGAGTAATTTACGCTGAAACGAACATAGCGCGGGGTTTGCCATGCTGTTGGAAGTCCATAGTTCGGGTTAACATCTGGATTGGTGGGATCAGCTGAGCTCTCGTCATCGTATATTTCGTTCACTTCTGTAACGCGATCGTTATTTAGAAGATTGAAAATATCCGCTCGTACAACCAGCTTTTGGTCTTCACCGATGTCAATATTGTACGATGCAGAAACGTCGATAGAATAGTAACTGCTGGTGCGGCCACGGGAACCTCGAGGCGCTGGCTCACCACCGGCAAAGAACGACTCAGAATCATAAGCTTGAGCAAATAGGTCTGTCGGATGATAACCAAAAGCATTAATCGGGCGACCAGTCCAAAACTGGAGGTTAGCGCCAAGCGTTAAATCTTCAGTGACTGCATAAGCGCCGTACAGTTTTACCTGATGACGTCTGTCATTAGGCAAGTCACCATAAGCATTATCGAGCAGACCCGGCTGATCAAATAATGTTGTTAGCCCTGCGTCATCCTGACCGTTGTCAGAACGCACATAACCTTCGTTGTTACCCCAACTGTGTGACCATGTATATGCAGCGTTGAGCATCCATACGCCGTCCCATGCTCTTTGCCACATAAAATCGACTGCAGCATATTTACGAATAGAATCGGGATAGCCCAAATCTTCAGCAGATAGATCCATATAGACTAACTCACCTTCTGCACCAGGCAATTCTGTAGTACCAATGCGCATATCAGAGTTAGGGTTAGTTAACACATACTGGTGGAACCCATCCCAGATATCAGATACGTCACCGTAGCCATTGGCTGCCGCCCATTCGATAACAGCTGCATCAATTGCCATATCTTCTATGGTGGTAGAAAGCTCACGATATGTACCTTGAATTGACATGCTCCATTCGTCATTTAACTGGAATTGATAACCGGCGATAAATTCATCTGAGTACATAGAATCCAAGTTTTGATCTACGATTTCATCAGGAGATTTAGCTGTACCATCTGCGAATACATCATCGGGCTGTGTTTTTGCGCCCGTTAGATTCGGAATACCCAAAGCTTCATCGGCAAAACCTTCAAACTCATAGTACTCTTGTGTGTAAGTTTCTGCGCCAGCAAGACGAATGTTCGTATTTGCGGCTATAGGTAGGTAGTATCTGCCATAGCTCGCCCATGCTTTGGTTTCTCCGTCACCAAACACATCCCAAACAGCCCCTAACCGAAGGCCCCACTGGTTGTCGAGTTTAGCGAAAGACTCACCATCAGCGTTAAAGTTTTCAAACGTATCGTTACGAAGGCCTGCGTTAACCACCAAGGTATCAGTAACCTGCCATTGGTCTTGAATATAAAAAGCAAAATTTTCCGAATCGAACTGTCCACCAACGTTATAATCACGGTAACGGACTTGATAAATTTCCTCGTTGGCTAGGTCACTATCATCGACATAGTACAAATAGTATGCGCCACCTGAGTTTATGGTATTGCTGTTTGAAGTAAGTTTTTCATAATCAACGCCAAACCGAACTGAGTGATCGCCCGCATACCAGTCTGCATCCAGTCGTATAACCTCACGTTCATCATCGCCTTGCTCTGCAGTGAAGTTAGCCCATGTATTTGTTGGAACGAACGCTGCTGTGCTGTCATAGCGATAATAAACGACTGGGTTGCCGTCTAACTCACTTCTCACTGTTCTGTCTTGTTTGTTGATGCCATACTGAGCAGAGATTGAGAAGTCATCATTAATGATACTCGTCCATTTCGCCGTATAGTTCAAACCACCTTCATCTTCGTAGCCTACACGACCATCAGTGAACTCACCGCCGTCAACAGAGTCATAGGTGGTGATTTCTGTTGAGCGCTCATCAGAAAAAGCGGTGATTTCAAAAATATTATTTTCTGTAACGTACCAGTCTAGTTTGGCGACCCAAAATGCATCGTCATCTTTTTCAAAAAAGCCATTTTGTGTTACGCCTTCACTGGTGTTCGTTTGGTCACTCACGTAATTATTTTCAGCTGAACGAGGGTTAAATAGTGCATAGAAGAACAACTTATCTTCTATCAAAGCACCGCTTGCCCAAACGTTAACGTCCCACTCGTCTATCTCATCGCGTGTATTGTCGATGCGATACAAACCGTTTTTGTTATTACGAGACGAATCTCGCTGTTCACGAAGTGCATCAGGCTCCCAGTAGAAGTTAGCACCAGCTTTGAACTCATTGGTACCACTTTTAGTTTTCGCATTAATAACACCACCAGTTACACGCCCAAACTCTGCTGAGTATCCACCTGTTTTTACCTCGAACGTTTCGTACATATCAAACGGTGGCTCGCTAGAACCCACACCAGTACGGAAATTGGTAATGTTTAGACCGTTAATGTAGTAGCCATTTTCACCAACCGATGCACCGCCAATTGAAGGCAAATCACCGAAGGCTGAGTCACCTTGCGTTGTACCTGGCGCTAATAGCGCTACGGAAGTTAGATTTCGAGGAACCGGAACTCGGTCCAGCGTAACGCTGTCTACAATGATACCGGTACTCGAGCTTGTTACATCAACCAAAGCGATAGTGCTGCCTGTAACTTCAATGCGCTCTACATCATCGCTAGCAAGACGCATGTCTAAGTTTGTTTTGCCGCTAATCCCTACTCTTACAGATTCTTGAATTGTGGTGCGAAATCCATTCTTTTCTGCCGTAACTTTGTAGTTACCTGCTGGTAACAATGGAAAACGGAAATCGCCTGATTCATCACTTTCAACAGAGCGAGTAAGCCCAGTTTCTATGTTTTCGATGGTAATGGTAACGTTTGAAAGCGCGCTGCCATTCACTTGAACAGACGTTCCCTGAATTGATCCATTGGTGTTATTTGCTAAAGCTGGTGCAGCCGCACCAATTGACAGTGCAACTGCTAACGCAACTGCACTTCTCTTGATTTGATACATGTACGTATTCCCTGGTTAGTCATAATCTAGTGTTAAACTTTTTTAAAAAATTAATTAAGCAAACCTAAATCTTTGTATTTATTAAAGATAATAAATATTATCCAAAAGGATAATTGACTTACAAAAGAAAAATAATCAATGAATTTTTGCGCCCCTTGCGACGAAAGGAAGCTTCAGCGCGATAACACGTTGAACCCGTTCAAATATTAAGCTAAACATCTAATTTATATGCATTTTTTTGAATATTAAAACTACTGCAAGTAGAAACCTAACTGCTTTCTCACAGGCTCAGGTAACGCCGGCAGAGCGCTTTTCGGTAATAAAAAAGTCGCCATATTAAAAAAGTCCAAATAAATGCGGTTTGATTCAGTCGTTTTCTTAAGATAATGGTGGCCAGATGAACCGCCAGTTCCTATTTTAGTGCCCAGCATCCGCTGAACCATCATTGCATGGCGGTAGCGCCAGATAGTTAGCTGTTCATCTATTTCGGTGAGCGCAGTGATAAGCTGAAATGGGAGATTAAAAATGGGTTCTTCCGAATATTGTTTTATAAATAAGGCCGAGAGCAGTGCTTTATGACTTAAACGGAATTTGTCTTCGCCTCTCAGCTTTTCGAACTTAGCTTCATCAAATAAGGCATCGAAGTTCTCCATAGTACCTTGGAGATCTTTGAGCTCCTGACGCCTTTCTGTCTCAGACAACATATCACTCGTTGAAATAGTGTGATGATCATCTTTCAACATTTCCTCTGCCGCATCTTTATAGTATTGCCAGAAGTCGAAGCCCTCTGTTTTTAAAAGCGGCATTCTCGACAGCCATTTGTCAACAAGCTCAAACAAACTCGGCTTATTTTCTAGGTTTTCAAGCAGTGCTCTATCTTTATCAGTGAGGCGGTTATAAAAGCTTTGTTTGTCGAAGTCGATTCTAAAGTCACGTTTTAAGCCGAGAGAAATCTCTAAACGTTTGAACTGAATACTTTGGAAGCCGGATGCAGGTACGAGGTAATCTCTAAATGACAAAAATTGCTGTGGTGTCATCGTTTCCATGATGGCAATTTGGTCATTCATTAATTTTTGAATTTGTATGATTCGCTGTAAGCGATGTACAACTAACGTTAGCTGCTGATCTTTCACTGTTTCTTGATTGAAAGTATCTATGACGGCGTTTAATTCGTGGAGGACCTGCTTAAACCATAATTCGTAAACCTGGTGTACGATTATGAACAGCATCTCTTCATGGGCCACATCACCATATTTTTCACTCTGTAGATCTTGGGCACCCAGTATTTTGTCTAGCTGGAGATAATCGCCATAGTAACAGGGCTCTATATTTTTTTTCATGTCGTTAATGCCTTATTGCCGTTATATAAGTCTGTAATTCTATCATCGTCACCTCGACATCCACAGAATACAAGCTATACATAATATGGATATACGGCTATGGGTTATGATGCGACATCATGTACGTATAAAAATGTGTCCATTTTGTTAAAGTGAACACTATGTTCTGAAATTCATGGTCGCAACGTAACTATAAAGGCCACTATTACGGCGCTAAACGTTAAATGGGGGAAAATCATGAAGCTAGATGACGATATCCACAACTACTATGAACACCTTGTATTGGAAAGAATTAGCAAGCTTGGAATTGATAAAACTAAAAGCCCAGATTACTTGGCCGACCTATGCTGCCTAGCTTTGAATCAAGTACCGCCTCGCTACATCCGATATGAAGTAGATATGGCATTTTATTTACCGCAAAGCGAGCGCAATCAAATGGAAATGAATGTGGAACATGCCATCAGCAAGGCACTGAAATACTTGGATGAGACCGAAAAAAATAAGATGCGTGAAAACACTGAAGAGTGATGTAATTTGGGTGGCGGGCCTCCAGCCACATCCCGGCACATGAGTCGTCTGCTGCGGCTGCTCCCTTCCAGGCCTGACCGAGTTCACAGAGTATCATTGCGGGAGGACCAAAAGCCCACCATAGAAAATTGCATTCAGCGCAGAATCATTCGCCCCTGCTTGAGTGCGGGGCGCATTATGACCATTTGGCTCAGAGTTTTCAACCCTTTATCTTAAATCTCTCTTCAGCAATAACGTTTGCGACACGGTTAGTGGCTGCTCCCTCTTGTTCTGAGCGAGCATAGATTTCTTTTAACGTTTCACCAATCTTCTCGATATGCGCCCGTAATGCTTCATTTGAACTCGATTCCATACGTTGATGGAAAATATCGATAACTCCACCCGCATTGATGACGTAATCTGGCGCATACAAGATGCCGCGTTGCTGAAGCAACTCGCCAATATCTTCGCGTGCAAGCTGATTATTAGCAGCTCCTGCAATCACTTTCGCTTTAATGGCCGGTAACGTTTGATCGTTTATTGCTGCACCTAGTGCACAAGGCGCTAACACATCAACATCCAAGCTTAGAATTTCCTCTGGCGCCACTGCAGTTGCGCCGAATTCAGCCACGGCTTTTTCTACCCCTTCCGGATAAATATCGGCAACATAGAGCTTAGCGCCATGCTCATGCAGGTGTTTAGCAAGTCGATAACCAACGTGCCCCATTCCCTGTATAGCCACACTTACACCATCAAGGCTTTGCTTTAAGCCATACTCTACCGTCGCTTTCAAACCTACAAATACGCCGTATGCCGTTGACGGGGCCGGATTTCCATCTGGTACTTCGCCGGCATAATGGTACTGAGCTTTGACACCCGCTATATAGTCCGATTCAGTCGCCATGGTTTGTAAATCGGTAACTGAAATACCTGAGTCTTCTGCGGTAAAATATTTTCCACCTAATGACTCTACAAACTTACCCATTGCCTTCATCATCTCAGGTGATTTTGTTTTTCGAGGGTCGCCGATAATGACTGATTTGCCGCCACCGAGCTCTAGGTTAGCCATTGCTGCCTTATAGGTCATTCCCTTAGATAATCTCAATACATCAGTTAGTGCTTCACTGCTGTTCACATAGGGCCACATACGGCAGCCACCAAGCGCTGGTCCTAAATTGGTGTTGTGTACAGCAATAATGGCACTCAAGCCCGCTTTTTCATCGTGATAAAACGCAACATGTTCATGATTATCGAACTCTGGGTGATCAAACACTGACATATATTCCCTATTAAAACTGTGGTGAGTTAAAGCCTACCCAATATAACGCTGTCACGAAAAGTACACGCTAACATATTGAGCTGATAAGAGAGTCTGATGATATTTTGCGATACACTCGTCGGCCTCGCGAAGATCATCAACATTTTGCCAAGTGTATCCGATTGTTCAGAGGACAGGCCTTGCAAAGTTTGTTAATGAAATTTACAAACTGAAACGCAATAGATTTGAATACAATTTTTCTAGGACAGCTATCCTAGAATTTTTTTTGATATATAATAAACATCATAAAAACGACGGAAGCAGTGTTAATGAAATTGGATAAATTTGACCGTGAGATTTTACGCGTTCTTCAACAAGACGCCACGGTGTCAATGGCTGATTTAAGCCAACGTGTTGGCTTGTCTCATACCCCATGCTGGAGACGAGTGAAGCGTATGGAAGCGGACGGCATTATTCTTGGTAAAGTCACATTATTAAACAGTAAAAAGCTTAACTTGGGTGTCTCTGTGTTTATCTATGTGACACTAAAAAATCACGATGGCGACTCGTTGACCGATTTCGAAAATGCTGTGCAAAACATTGATGAAATTGTGGAGTGCCATACCACCAGCGGTGAGAAGGATTACTTATTAAAAGTCATCGTCGAAAGTATCGAAGAATACGAATTTTTACTTAAGACAAAATTGACTCATCTGCCTTTGGTTGACCATATAAGCTCTACGTTTGCTCTGAAACAGGTTAAGAACACTACTGAGCTTCCAATCAAACGCCAATAACGCGAATAAGAGGGCCAGAGTAAATACTCTGCCCCCACTCAGTCATATTGCATCTATTTGCTTTTCTGGCTTTGCGTTATCAAAAGCACTCAACTCATTACAATTGCTCGCAATTTTGCTGATAAGAGGATAGCGATTCATATCTACATTAAAGCGCATCGCGTTATACACTTGCGGCACAAGACAAATATCAGCAAGCGTTACATCAAAATCAAAACAATATTTACCGGCTTGAGTTTGAAGGCGCTTTTCAATTCCATCAAAACCAAGCGTGATCCAATGAGCCGCCCATCTTGCAACGTCATCTTGGGTTGCCTCAAAGTTTCCTTTTAGTGCATTTAGCACCCGAAGATTGCCTATTGGCTGAATATCACAAGCGATATCCTGCGCTAGCGCTCTGACTCTTGCTCTCTCTGTTCGGTGTTCTGGAATAAGTCGATACTCACTTTCATATCTCTCATCAAGGTATTCAATAATAGATAGCGACTGATTTAGGATAATATCTTCATCCTCGTCGACGAGGGTTGGCACCAAATGCGCAGGATTGAGACGGCTATACTCGCTGCTGTGCTGTTCACCACCATTATTTACAAGATGGATTGGCACATACTCGTATTCAACATCTTTTAAATTAAGCGCAATACGCACGCGATAAGACGCTGTTGAACGCCAGTAGCCGTAAAGTTTTATACTCATGGTATTAAAACACCTATTATTCATCACACAGTCATCACAGTGCTTAAATAATGTTGCGCCAGTCTGGCTAAACACTTCACTGTCTGAGCATGGGTTAGAAACATCGCGCCGAAATAACTAAAAATCGACCGCTTCAATGGAGGCATCACGCTATCTTGTCTCTGCATCATACACGGACAGATAGCGTTGAAACTTCCTTTTGTTTATACAATTAGCTAAGAGGCTTTACCTGCTGCTCGATAGCGCCGAATACGGAATTGCCTTCTTTATCTAGCATTTCTATACGAATGCGATCGCCAAATTGCATAAACGGTGTTGAAGGCTTTCCGTCTCTAATTGTTTCAATCATACGCACCTCTGCAATGCATGAATATCCCACACCACCTTCGGCAATGGCTGAGCCATGATCAGTACCTTGCTTATTTGACACTGTTCCTGAGCCAATTATCGCTCCCGCGCCGAGGTTTCTGCTTTTTGCTGCATGAGCAACGAGTTGTCCAAAATCGAAGGTCATGTCTTGTCCGGCTTCAGGTTTTCCAAACAACTCGCCGTTATAAGTAGAACGCAAAGGTAAATGCACTTTACTCTCTTTCCACGCATCGCCCAGTTCATCTGGTGTTACCGCTACAGGTGAAAAGCTTGATGCAGGCTTCGACTGAAAAAAGCCAAAGCCCTTCGCAAGCTCGCCAGGGATTAACCCCCTAAGCGACACATCGTTAACTAACATAATAAGGCGAATCTGTTCTGAGGCTTGCTCAGGCGTGCAGGCCATAGGCACGTCATCGGTGACCACTGCAACTTCACCTTCAAAGTCAATGCCCCAATCATCGCTAGGCAAAATAATGTCGTCTCTGGGTCCAATAAAATCATCTGACCCACCTTGATACATTAATGGGTCCGTCCAAAAGCTTTCAGGCATTTCTGCATTGCGCGCTTTCCTTACTAATTCCACGTGATTAACATATGCGCTGCCGTCGGCCCATTGATACGCTCTAGGTAATGGCGATTCACAGCGGGATTCATCAAACGGAACACTCTCACAGGTATTGTCATTAAGCGCTTGATACTTCATCTGTAATAGAGGCGCTATTTCTTTCCAGTTATCCAATGCATCTTGCATGGTTTTCGCTATGTCTTGCGCACTGCACGCTCGAGAAAGATCTTTCGACACCACCATAAGGCAGCCGTCTCGGGTTTCATTTTTATAGGTGGCTAGTTTCATTTTATTTTCCTCGAAGAGTTTCGATCGCTTGGCTTTACGCTAGTTCATCATTCGGGACTTACCCAGTTGGAAGATAAGAACAGCTTTAGAGTGCCAATTAGTCATTACATTTACGTAAACATAGTTATGCCATTAGTTGACATAGATTGAGAAGCGTTCAAGGAATGAAGTTTTATTTCGCTGTAATAAAGGGTGTACGCAGTGAACGAGTGTAGGGCAGAAATAGCTATAGCAGGCAGGCGCTGCACAGGATGTAAATTTTTCGTAACAGGAAAACCATGCGGTAATAAAGGTCTCTTAGCGAGGAACAGTAGCGCTTTATTCAGTGTATTATTTAAGCACCAAATAAAGCGCGTTACTTGTCAAACTCAGAGTTTTACTGTGGCTTTGTTTATCCCGTACTCACGCAGTTTATTAGCAATAGCGGTATGACTTAAACCCAGTTTTTTAGCCAACTGTCGGGTGCTTGGATAAGACGGATACAGTCGCTTCAATAAGTCTTTCTCAAATTTTTTCACCTCTTCGTCTAATGTCCCCTCAAAGTTTTCATCAATGTAGGTAACACTTGGGGCGCAGCTTGGAAGCTGTATGTCTTCTTTAGTAATTTCTTTTCCATCGAGCAGTGACAAAGCGCGATACAACGCGTTTTGCAACTGCCTCACGTTGCCTGGCCATGGATACTGCTGAAGAAAGTCTACACACGACTTACTGAGCTTAGCGGGACGTCGTCCCAATTTGGTGCTGTGTTGAACTATGAAAGATTCGGCCAGCGGAACAATATCTTGCCTGCGGTCTTTCAAAGACGGCATGACAAGACTGAGTACATTTAGACGATAATATAACTCCTTTCTAAACCTACCTTCCTCCACCAGTTGTCCAAGATCACGGCACGTTGTGCAAATAAATCGAACGTCGACTTTAACTGGCTCTGAGTCTCCTACTCTTCTGAACTCGCCATCTTCTAAGACCCGCAATAGCTTCGCTTGCAACTGAGCAGACATGTCGGCTATCTCGTCGAGTAAAAGCGTCCCGCCTTTAGCTTGTTCTAGTAAACCTATTTTTGCATTAGGCTGGTTAAAGGCCCCCGCGGCGTACCCAAACAATTCTGTCTCAGCCACACTATCAGGTAACGAGGCGCAGTTTAATGCTAAAAATGCACCCTCACTGCGACGACTCGACTGATGACAGGCCCGGGCAATCATTTCTTTCCCCGTGCCGGTTTCCCCAAAAATTAATACCGGGGCGTCAAGGTCAGCAATTCGCTTCGCCTCATGCACGACACGCTTCATAAGCGGTGATTGCGCAACGAAACGGTCGAAGCTGTCTGTCGGAGACTGGTGAAACGCGGTAAACTGTTGACCTAATCGCATTTCTGATTTCAATATGACAACGGCGCCTGCCATGATCATATTTTGCTCGCCATCGGGGACCGTAATTGGCAGCATATCAGCGAGGTAATCCTGTTGGATAAATTTGACTTTTGAAGACTGGGGACCAGGAGATTTGCCATCCATCCACTTAGTAAAATTAAAGCCCTTCACAACTTCGCTTATTTCTGTGCCCTCAATATCACTGTAGGGAATTTCAAGACCTGCACACACGGCCTCGTTACACAGCAAAATGTTACCTTTGGCGTCAATAGAGAAGACAGGATCAGGCAAAGTTCGTAAAATCGCAGAAAGCTGATTTTTCTCTCGCTCACCGGGCATGAATAGCGTTGTTTTGACATCATCAATCCCATCTATTCGCCTAATTTGAGGCATAAGGTGCTGGAAATCGGCAAATTCAATATTGGGAAAATTGAGGAAAATTTTTCCCACTGGGTCAATCTCAATACCGCGCAAATCGATTTCTTTATTGACGAGAATATCTAATACATCTTGTGTTATTCCAAGACGGTCCTGACAGCTTATTTCTAGACGCATAGAGTGTTACAGCTACTTTGTAAACATATATGTACAGAGTATCATACTTTTACAAAAATATAACAAGAAAAATGTTACAGAAGTTTAAATATTGGAGGTCGTGATAGACAGATTTTAGAAACACGCTGAAATGCGTGTCATCGCACAGCGGGAGTAAAGAAGCCGCAATCAACATGCGGCATCCTATACAAAACACATTTCGTTAACAATATCGTTAACTTGCTTTTTTCTCTTTCGGAGGGAAAAGTGGGGAAAACAAACCGAGAGATTTGGCCTTTTCTACAAGTGCCATTATATCCATTTCGGCAAGCTCAAATAGGTAATCGAATTCTTGTAGCACGTAATACAGTGGTTGCATTATATCAATGCGATACGGTGTGCGAAGCGCATCAATTGCTGTAAGGGGATTGCGCAGGGGCGTATCACTATCTAAAGCATAGATTGTCTCACCCGGTGAAGATAAGATCCCACCGCCATATATTTTTAGTTCATCCTTGGCTCTCACTAAACCAAACTCTACGGTGAACCAATAAAGACGAGCCAAGTAAACTCTGTCTTCTTTACTTGCAGCAAGACCTAACTTTCCATAAGTGTGGGTAAAATGAGCAAACGCAGGGTTCGTTAATAGCGGGCAATGGCCAAATACTTCATGAAAAATATCGGGTTCTTGCAGATAATCAAACTCTTCTCTCGTACGAATAAAGGTTGCAACAGGAAACTGTTTATTCGCCAGCAACCGAAAAAACTCACCGAAGTTGATCAATGCCGGAACTTCAGCGGTTTGCCAACCCGTTTTTTCCAATAAAACTTTGTTGATATCGGGCAGTTGAGGGATGGCCTTTTCGTCGAGTTTGAGCAATTCAAGCCCATCCAGATACTCCTGGCACGCTCTTTCCCTCACTAACGGAATTTGTCTTGCGTAGAGCTCTGACCAAATTTGATTCTCTTCTTCTGACCAATGAATGATGCCATTGTCATCAGATTGTCTCGACTGGTATTGCGTAGCTTTTGGCATAACTTCTAAAACCAACACGTGTTCAAAAAACTTACCTATTAGTGTAATGAAATTCGCGACGGCGAAAAGCAGCGGACCCAATGAGCCGTATTATTTAGCTGTAACAAGAGTTTTACAATGCTTGTAGAAGGTATTGTTTTAAATACTAAAAAGCCGCTTTAAAGCAGCGGCTTGGATGTGTCTATCTGTTGATATCACGTGCTTGTTAGAGACGACTAATTTCTTTGTTGAGCTGATATTCACGAGAAGTCACATATGTTTCCATTTTGCGAAGACGCACTTCAGCTTTCTCGAAACGATTGCGAATATCGTGAAACGCTTGTTTAGGTGGCTCTCCAGCCTGCCAAACTTTAGTTTTTACCTCTACCTTCGCACTTTTTACCTGGCCCGCATTGGGATTTGTCCAACCTTTACCCTTCGAAAAAACAGGAGAAGGGGTATTGTCTTTCAATCCAGCAGGTTTTTTATCTAGAATAAACCAAGCGGCAATATACGCGACGAAGATGAAAGGGCCTGCGAGTAAAAAGAACCCAGTAACAACCAATATTCTCACTAACCACGTTTCTAAACCAAAGTATTCTGCAATTCCTGAACACACCCCGGCTATTCGTGCGTTGTCTGGGTTACGATAGAGCTGCTTACCATTTCTCATGCTCTATTCCTCCACTCAGGTGCCTCACTATCCAAAATCGCTTCTAGCGTTTCAATCCGTTCGCTCATCTTTTCTGCTTTTTCAGCTAAGTCTTGTAAAGCTGCATGCTCTTCTGCACTTAGCCCTTGATTAACTTGCTTTTTACTACGGTAATGCAAAATAAGCCAAATGGGAGCAACAAATATTGAGAACACCACAAGGGGCATGACCAACACTGCTATTGTACCTTCATCCATCTCAATCTCTCCTACAAACTCTGATGTCATAACCCTCCTTCAATAGGAACATCGGGAGGGTCCACCTTATTTATTATTCTGATTTTTCGGTGCTTTTATTCGCACCTTTAACCTTCGCTTTAAGCGCGGCAAGTTCGTCTTCTACTTTGTCGCTTGCTTCAAGCTCAGCGAACTCATCTTGCAGTGTCTTCTTACCTAAATCGTAAGCGTCAACTTGAGACTCAAGGTCATCAATTTTACGTTCGTATTGCTCAAAGCGCCCCATCGCACTATCTACTTTAGTGCTATCCAGCGTCTTTTTCACTTCAAGTCGTGAACTGGCTGTCTTCTGGCGCATGATAATCGTTTTTTGACGACTTTTAGCATCAGCAAGCTTTTCTTGAAGTTGGCCAATTTCATCCTGAAGTTTGCTGATCTGTTCTTCAACAATCGCCAACTCTTTACTCAATACCTCAGCAGCTTCTGCAGATTTTTTCTTTTCTTGCAGTGCAGCGCGGGCAAGGTCTTCCCTGTCTTTACTCAAAGCAAGCTCGGCTTTTGCTTCCCAATCGCTTGCGTCGCTTTCATACTTTGCAATTTGATTAACGATTTCCTTTTTATTGGCCAAGGTCTTTGCAGATGCAGAGCGCACTTCAACCAATGTGTCTTCCATTTCCTGAATGATTAGTCTAACCATTTTCTCAGGATCTTCTGCCTTGTCTAAAAGCGCATTAATATTTGAATTCACAATATCTGTAAAACGCGAGAAGATACCCATAATAATTACCTCTTGCTAAAAATAGTCAGTGTTAAAAACACCACTCTTGATAAATAGATTACTCTTGGTATAGGTAGTATTCAATATACTTGCCAACTTTACACTTCGGCTAACCTGCTATTTTTAATAGCTTTTTCACACTTTCAAATAATACTCGTTTCTCAACATGTTTTGCACTACACTATTAATTGGTCGAAATGACTAACTTTTGAGGGATTTAATGAGTAGGTACCGACAACAGGATAATTTGCTAGGTCAAGCGAATAGTTTTTTAGATGTACTAGAGCAAATATCACAGATAGCTCCGCTTGATAAACCTGTGCTGGTCATTGGTGAGCGTGGAACGGGCAAAGAGCTGATCGCAGCACGTCTGCACTTCTTATCGAAGCGCTGGGACCAAAACTACATTAAGCTCAATTGCGCTGCGCTAAACGAAAGCCTTCTTGAGAGCGAACTCTTCGGTTACGAGGCGGGCGCATTTACCGGTGCAGCTAAACGTCGAGAAGGTCGATTCGAAGTGGCACACAACGGCACCCTCTTTCTAGACGAACTAGCCAATACGTCGGGCCTTATACAAGAAAAACTTCTACGTGTAGTGGAATACGGTGAGTTTGAGCGTGTAGGTGGCAGCAAATCCGTCAAAACAGATGTCCGCCTTATTGCAGCGACAAATGAAGATTTGCCTGCGCTTGCCGAGGCAGGCGAGTTTCGCGCTGATCTACTCGACAGGCTAGCCTTTGACGTAATCACCATTCCCCCACTTCGCGAGCGTCGCGAAGACATCATGATGCTTGCAGAAAATTTTGCTATCAACATGGCCCGTGAAATGGAAATGGAGTTATTTAGCGGTTTTACGGAAAAAGCAAAACGTACGCTTTTGGATTACGACTGGCCAGGTAACATCCGAGAGCTCAAGAATGTCGTTGAGCGTGCGGTCTACAGAACGAACAACCCTCATCTACCTGTACATGAAATTATTCTGGACCCATTCGAATCGGCATTCCGTCCAAAAGGCAGAGTCAAAACCAATGACAGAGTGAATAACTCGGATTCACCTCAGCCGCCTATTCAAAAGGATGTCACTTCGACGAACGATGCTGCTGAAATTGCTGACGCCCCCAGCTTGAGGCCAAATAATCAGCAAGAAACAATAGAATATCCCATAGATTTGAAAGAACGCTCTCAACAATATGAGATAGATATGATAAAAAAGGCGTTGGCTGACAGTCAGTTTAATCAAAAGAAAACCGCTGAAAAATTAAGCCTGACATACCATCAGCTACGAGGCTATCTCAAGAAATATAACTTACTTGATTCTTCCGCTGAAAACGTTGAGGCGTAAAGCATGTCCCATGGTTTAGTAAAGCGTCTGTCATTGTGTTTATGTTCAGCGCTTCTTGTTGCATCCTGTGCAAAACAGAATAAACAGGCGTTTTACAATACGGGCATTATTTACTGCTCGGAAAGCAATCCAGTGACGTTTAACCCTCAGCTAGATACGTCAAGTACAACATCAGATGCCTCTTCTCACCAGCTCTACGATAGGTTACTGGATTTTGATCCTGAGTCAGGCCGCATAGTGCCAAGCTTAGCAAGTAGCTGGTTAGTTACTGACGACGGGCTGACTTACGCCTTTCAGCTGAGAAAAGATGTGTGGTTTCACACAACTAAATACTTTACGCCTTCAAGAAATTTCAACGCTGATGACGTCATTTTCAGTATAGACAGGTGGAGACTGACTTCTCATCCCTATCATTATATCTCAGGTGGTCGCTATCCCTACTTTGAGAGTATAGGGCTAGCTCAAAATATTGCGGCAGTAGAACGCATAAATGGTTATCGTGTAGAAATCACGTTGAAACGCAGAGACAGCTCTTTTTTGGCCAATCTAGCCACTGATTTTGCTGTGATACTTTCAGAGGAATACGCGACTCAGCTATCCCAAGCCGGAACGCCAAGTAAAATTGACGAACTCCCTATTGGCACCGGCCCGTTTAAATTTGAGAGCTATAGAAAAGACCATTTCATAAAATACCGTCGACACGACAACTACTGGCGTTCATCGTTATCAACAGCTGAAGATGACACGGCGCCTCCCGATAATAATAGAGAAAGTGAAGTACGTGTAGACGACCAAAACCAAGCATTCGGTGACAATACACCAAACGATGGCGAACAAACGACCGTCGAACAGCTCATCTTTGATATTACGCCGCGAAGCTCGCTTAGGTTGGCTAAATTAATGACTGGTGAGTGTGATGCCACCGCTTTTCCTGCACAAACTGAGCTTGAAGTTATTCGTGCAAAAGACGACCTTATATTGGCAGAGAAACCGGGATTAAACATCGGTTTTTGGGCTTTCAATACCCAACGCCCACCTTTCGACAATCCTGATGTAAGACGGGCACTAGCGGCGGCTATCGATAAAAACACCTTGTTAGAGGCCGTGTATTTTGATAGCGCTATTCGGGCCAAAACACTGCTACCGGCGGCAAGTTGGGCGTTTCAAAATGACGCTGATGATACTGCTTACAATCCTGTACTCGCGCGCAAACTGCTTGCAGATGCTGGGATTGAAACTGGATTTTCAATGACAATTTGGGCCATGCCGGTAGAGCGAGCCTACAATCCGAATGCAACTAAAATGGCGGAGCTGATTCAGCGATACTTACGGGACGTAGGCGTAGAGGCGACTATTGTGAGCTATGACTGGACCACGTTCAGGAGACACTTGCGAGAGGGCTTACACGACTCTGTACTAATAGGTTGGTCTGCCGACAACGGTGACCCTGATAACTTTTACCGCCCTTTATTGAGTTGCGGCGCGATCCCCTCTGGAACTAACAGAGCCATGTGGTGTAATCAGGATTATGATAGATTAATAAACGATGCCCTTGAGACTGACGACATTGAAGCACGTAAGGCCATTTACCGACAAGTAAACCGACTACTGTATGAACGTCTGCCTCTGGTTCCCATTGCGCATGCCTATCGCTATCAGGCATATAGAGCTGAATTAGAAGGTATAAAGATAAACCCCTTTGGCGGCGTACGCTTTGGTGGAGTAGAAAAAACACTGTGACTCAAATTCTTGTTAGATACTGCACTTTATTAATATTAACGCTCCTTGTGTTGACGATTATTTCGTTCTCATTAGCTTACCTGTTTCCCGGTGACGTTTTAGAAAACTTAACAGGCTTGGTACCGCAAAATGATATTCAGCGAGCGGCGCTAGAAAAACAATTTAAGTTAGATCAATCCTATGTGCATCAGTTTGTCTACTATGTGAGCAATTTATTGACGGGGGAATGGGGATACAGTTTTACTTCCGGCCTTCCTCTGAGAGAAGAAGTAGGCATAGCTATGCCTGCCACAATAGAATTAGCAACGTACGCGATGCTAATGGCGTTATTTATTGGCATACCGCTAGGTTACTATGCGGGCATTCGTTGTTACTCAACGTCAGATTATGCGATTAACAGCGCAAGTATTACGATTTATTCTTTCCCTGTGTTTTGGTTTGCGTTATTGCTTATCCTAATATTCAGTTTACAACTAGACGTAGCGCCTTTATCTGGCCGTATCAGTTTGCTATATCATATCGAGCCTGTATCGGGCTTTATTCTTATCGATATACTGCTGGCAGACACAGAAAACAAATCGCTAGCATTGAAAGACGCGCTATCACATTTAGCATTACCTACCTTTGCAATTGGCGCAATTGCGACAGCCTCGATGGCTAGAATGGCAAGACGCTCTGTCATAGATGTAAAACACCGTCCGTATATCGCAGCGGCGATCTCTAGAGGTCTTTCAAGTTGGCAGATATTTTTTCGGCATATTTTGCGGAATGCATTGCTTCCCATCTTGCCGTTAATGGCAATTCAAATTACCACGCTAATAACTAACGCCATGATTGTAGAGACCTTATTTTCTTGGCCCGGTATCGGTAATTGGCTTATTCAAGCAATATATCAGCGGGACTACCCCGCCCTGAGAATTGGAATGATGGCGGTTTCTACCGTAGTTATTACGTTAACAATCCTTGTTGATTTGTTTAATCGTGTCATTGATCCCAGCAGAGAGAAATACGAACGTGCCGCAGTTTAGTCTATACGACGAAGAGTTTCATCCGTCTCCGTGGCAACGGACTTGGGCGTCATTTAGGGCGAGCCATATATCAATGCTAGGCTTGATCATGCTGGCCCTTTTTGTGGTATTCGCGCTGTTCGCCCCGATTATCACCCCCTATGATGCATTAGAGCAAAACATTGATGGTCTGCTTATACCACCTAGCTGGATGGCTAATGGCTCTATTTCATATCTCTTTGGTACCGACGCACTAGGCCGTGATTTATTTACACGGATCATTTATGGCTGTCGTGTAACATTAGGGTCAGCCTTTATTACCGTTGTGCTTGCCATGTTGGTCGGTGTGAGCCTGGGGGCTTTTGCCGGTATGCTTCGCGGCGTGCGATCTAGCGTAGCAAATCACCTTTTAGATGCATTAATGGCTATTCCAACATTACTTATCGCCATTATCATTGTGGCAATCCTCGGGACAGGCCTAGTCAATAGTATGTGGGCAATTACCCTAGCTCTTATTCCCCAGTTTGTTCATCACACCCGCAGCTTTGTACGCGGTGAGATGAAAAAAGAATACATCATAGCGTCAAAGCTAGATGGGGCGAGCAAATGGCAGCTATTCGTGCACTCTATTCTACCCAATATGACTGAGATGTTAGTGGTACAAGGTACGCTTGCGCTTTCCATTGCGGTTATCGACATTTCCGCGTTGGGTTTCCTCAATTTAGGCGCTCAATCGCCCCTTCCTGAATTAGGTGTAATTCTGGCCGATGGTTTAGATGTCACTTATTTGGCCCCATGGAACGTGGCTGTTCCGGGTATGGCAGTATTTTTCATGGTCTTATCAATTAACATTGTGGGCGATGGATTACGTTCTGCACTGAGAAAAAGAGTGAGTTATTAATATGCCAATGCTTGATATTAAAAATCTCACGCTGGAAATGCAGAGCAGTGAAGGCATGATCAAAGCACTAGACAAAGTGAATTTATCCGTAAGTAGCGGCGAAATTCGTGCATTAGTGGGAGAGTCTGGCTCAGGTAAAAGCCTAATTGTGTCTGCGATTTGTGGCGCTCTCCCCAATCAGTGGCATTTGACTGCAGATAGAATGAGTTGGAATGGTGAAAACCTTTTGGGGATGTCATCACAACAGCGCCGTGAAGTGATGCGACGTGAAATTGCCGTGGTGTTTCAGAACCCGCAGTCGAGTCTAGATCCCTCAGCCACCCTCGGAGAGCAGTTAGAAGAGAGTATCCCAGACGAATTTGTAGAAGGCAGCTGGTTCTGGCAGAGAGCACAGCATCGTAAAAAAATCGCCATTAGTACCGTTCACAAAGTAGGGATTAAGCACCACAAACATTACTTAAGTGCATTCCCACACCAAATTCCCGCGGATATAGGCCAGAAATTTATGATAGCCATGGCATTAGTATCGCAGCCGAAGTTACTTATTGCTGACGATCCTACCCGCGGCATGGAACCCACGACCAAAACTCAGATTTTGAAGCTTTTTACTCGCTTGAATCAAACCCGTTCACTGTCGATATTATTCGTAAGCCATGACTTATTGGCCATAGCCAGTATGTCGCATTCTATGACGGTACTCTACGCCGGCCAGACTGTTGAATCGGGAAAAATGAAACATATTAAAAAGCGCCCGCTTCACCCTTACACAAAAGCGCTACTCGACAGCGCACCAAGTTTCAGAAAAGACTTACCGCCAAAATCGCTTTTACCGACATTAAGCGGCTCTATTCCTACGCTTCAGCATTTACCTATTGGCTGTAGATTAGGTCCTCGTTGTCCCCGGGCACAGCGAGCATGTGTTCAAACTCCGGCCGTGCGAAAAATTCATGACCACAGCTACAGCTGTCACTTCCCATTACATATGGAGAAACTGTAATGGATATTATGGAGGTCAGAAACCTCACGTTTATTCACAATGAAAAGAAACGTTGGTTAAAACGCCCAGAAGTATTTCAGCTTGGTCCTGTGAATTTAAGCGTCAAGCGAGGAGAAACTATCGCTATTATTGGTGAAAACCGCTCTGGTAAATCACTGCTTGCTAAACTTTTGGTTGGCGCATTACCTGCCGATGCGGGTGAAATCGAAATTAATACCCACAAGTATTTAGCGAAGTATCAGTCAAAAGACAATAAGCAAAAACGCACTCACGATATCCGGATGATCCTTCAGCACAGCAGCGAATCTATGAATCCTGCTGTACCGGTAGGAAAAATTTTAGATGAGCCACTGCGATTAAACACGGGGCTTTCAGAAGCGGAACGTAAGCCAATCATTGAAGACATGTTGGTCAAAGTTGGCCTCTTAAGGGAGCATTACTATTTCTATCGCCATATGCTTTCGGATGGACAACAGCAAAGGGTCGCTCTTGCCAGAGCTATCGTACTAAAACCTAAAGTGTTAGTGGCCGATGAACCATTTGCTGCGCTAGACCCCTCAATTCGCTCTCAAACGGTCAACTTGATTTTACAACTTCAACAAGAGCTCGGTTTGGCTTTTGTATTTATCAGTCACAACCTCGGTATTGTAAGACATATCGCAGATAAGGTTATTGTGATGGAAAACGGAGAAATTGTAGAAGAAGGAAAAACAGAAACTATTTTCAGATGGCCGCAGCATACGTGTACGAAGAAGCTGGTCACGGCCTATCAATCGCTTGTCCCTCAGCACACTATTCGATAGTACGCCATCGCGTTGAAAAGCTCAGATGCCCCTTTTTAAAAAAGGGGCATCTCACCTCTCATTGAACTGAGTGCTGTTCACCCAACTAAAGCCAGCAGGATCCCTGCCGCTACAGCACTTCCTAATACACCAGCCACATTCGGGCCCATTGCATGCATTAGTAAAAAGTTGTGCGGGTTGGCCTCTAAACCAACTTTATTCACTACACGTGCAGCCATAGGCACCGCAGAGACGCCAGCCGCGCCAATAAGTGGATTAATGCTACCGCCTGACAGCTTACTCATCAACTTAGCCATTAGCACACCTGCTGCTGTACCTATGCCAAATGCTATAGCACCCAATCCAAGAATACCCAGGGTTTCCACTGTCAAGAACGCCTCTGCTGACAGCTTAGAGCCAACCGCCAAACCCAAAAATATGGTAACGGTGTTAATAAGCTCGTTTTGCGCCGTTTTGCTGAGTCGGTCGACGACACCACACTCTTTCATTAAATTTCCAAAGCAAAACATACCAACAAGAGGCGTTGCGGCGGGCAAAAACAAAATAGTCATAAACAAAACCGCAAGGGGAAATATAATTTTTTCACGCTTAGACACCGGACGTAGTTGTGCCATCGTTATCTCGCGCTCCGCTTTGCTGGTCAAAGCTTTCATTATTGGAGGTTGGATAATAGGTACCAATGCCATATATGAATAGGCGGCTACAGCAATAGCCCCAAGTAAATCTGGCGCAAGTCGCGACGCTAAGAAAATTGCCGTCGGTCCATCTGCACCACCGATAATGGCTATAGCACTCGCATCTTTGAGCGTGAACTCAAATCCAGGGATGAGGTTTAACGCAATTGCTCCGAACAATGTCGCAAAAATCCCGAACTGCGCAGCAGCCCCAAGTAGCAACATCTTAGGGTTTGCTATTAATGCGCTAAAGTCCGTCATAGCCCCCACCCCCATAAAAATGAGCAGCGGGAATACGCCTGTATCAATGCCTATTTTGTAAATGTAGTGCAGTAAGCCACCCGCTTCCGAAAACCCTGCGATAGGGATGTTGGTTAGCAGTGCACCAAAACCAATGGGCAGTAAAAGCAATGGCTCAAACTTTTTAACAATAGCCAAGTACAAAAGACCAAAGCCCACTGCCATCATGATCAACTGGCCTGCTTCAAAATGCGCAAGCGCGGTACTATCCCAAAGTACCATTAACTTATCCATGCTTTACCCCAACATAATCAGAGGTTGGCCACTTGCGACGGCATCACCTTCACCCACTTTAATCTCAGAGACCGTTCCGGTGAATGCCGAGCGGATCTCTGTCTCCATTTTCATGGCTTCAAGGATAATCACCACATCACCTTCTGACACACTGTCACCATTTCTCACTAATACTTTGAAGACATTGCCCGCTAGGGGGGCATCAATGGAATGAGAAGAGCCAGCAACTACCGGAGCTTTATCATCACTCGCTTGGGCTTGGGGTGCGCTAGCAGGTGTAACGCTTGTTAAGCTCCCAGAGGGAGCCACTTCTACTCGATAAACCTTGCCATCTACGTTGACGTCATAAATCTCTGACGTGGATGAGGTTTGTGAGTTTGATTTAGCGTCAACAGGCTGCGATGCACTTGCACTTGCACTTGCACTTGCACTGAGTGTATTTTGCGCGCCAGGTGCAGGTTCGAAGGCATCTGGATTGCCGCGATTTTCAATAAACTTAAGGCCTATTTGTGGAAACAGCGCGTAAGTAAGTACATCATCAATCTTATGCTCTGACAGAGTTAGCTGCTTTTTCTCTGCTAAAGCATCAAGCTCCTTGCTTAGCGTATCGAGTTCTGGCGCAATATTATCAGCCGGACGACAGGTGATTGGCGCAGCTCCATCAAGTACGCGTTCTTGCAATGCTTTGTTCACGGGAGCGGCAGTAGCACCGTATTCACCTTTTAGTACGCCAGCCGTTTCTTTTGTAATGCTTTTATAACGTTCACCCATTAACACGTTCAGTACAGATTGCGTGCCGACAATTTGTGACGTTGGCGTGACAAGCGGAATAAAGCCCAAATCTTCACGTACTCTAGGAATTTCTTTTAATACTTCTTCGAATTTATCTTCAGCGCCTTGCTCTTTAAGCTGACTTTCCATGTTGGTCAGCATTCCTCCCGGAACTTGCGCTAGCAAAATGCGTGCGTCTATGCCTTTAAGACTGCCTTCGAACTGGCTGTACTTCTTTCTTACTTCTCTGAAATAGCTTGCAATCTCTTCAAGTTCAGGCAGTGAAATGCCCGTATCGCGCTCAGTACCCTCTACAATAGACACCATGGTTTCAGTTGCGCTGTGGCCATACGTCATGCTCATAGAAGAGATAGCCGTGTCCAGCATATCAATACCGGCATCGATAGCTTTTTGATACGTCGCCGTACTTAATCCTGTTGTTGCATGGCACTGCATGGCGATAGGCACATCAACCGTTTCTTTTAAACCACTAATTAATGCCTCGCATTCATAAGGCTTTAAAAGCCCAGCCATGTCTTTAATGCAAATAGAGTGGACGCCTAAATCTTCAAGTTGTTTCGCCATTTCAAGCCATAGCTTAAGGTTGTGCACAGGGCTCACCGTGTAAGAAATGGTCCCTTGCGCGTGAGCGCCACTCTTTATGGTCGCTTTAATTGCAGTTTTCAAATTTCTAATGTCATTCATGGCATCAAAAATTCTAAACACGTCAACGCCACTTTCGTGAGCCCGCTCAACGAAGCGCGTTACTACATCATCGGCGTAATGGCGATACCCCAAGAGATTCTGCCCGCGAAGGAGCATTTGCTGTTTGGTATTGGGCATTGCTGCCTTCAGCTTTCGAATGCGTTCCCAGGGATCTTCGCCCAAGTAACGAATGCACGCATCAAAAGTCGCCCCTCCCCAAGACTCTACCGACCAAAAGCCGGCTTTATCGAGTTTTTCCGCTATGGGAAGCATATCTTCAATACGCATACGCGTGGCAAGAAGCGATTGATGGGCATCACGCAGGACCAGCTCAGTAAGGGCCAGAGGCTTTGACATGGTAACTCCTGATTAGGCTTAATTTTTTGAATTATGACGATGGGTATGAATGGCTGCGGAAATAGCTGCGATAACATTTCCGTCTATTCCCGGTTGTACCGCTTGGTGGTTTCGTTTTACGTTCGCCGCGGGTTCTTCTATTTCACCGGGGAACGCTTCGCAAAAGCGTGCGATGAGGTGAATACCTACAATAAGAAGCCCTAAAAACGAAAAAACAAATAGCATCCCTATAAGCATGAGAGAGCCGGCTTCTACAAGCAAGCTAGCGACGGATTCCGAATTCATATTCAATCCTGTTGTTATTTTGTACCTGAATAAGTATCACGTGGATTTTTAAAACACAATAAACCAGCATAAAAAACCAATTAAAATCGAATAAAACCAATCACTATGAAACTTAATGCACTATTTTTTAATAACTTTGCAAAACTAGAATCTCGACGAAATTAGATTAGGATTAGCAAATTCCAGCCAGGGTTGCTCATATCTATTGAAATAATAGGTTTTAATGCAAGCCGATATTCTCGGTAAAGTCACTGTCTAGCTGTTTAGCGAAATCTTTTGCGTGCATTGCGACTAATACCAGTCCGCATAGATAATTACCCACTCAGAAGGCGCTGGCAAGTTTCCTAGCGAAGCGTGGGAATGCAGGAATGGCCGTTCCCTTTCAAATTCCCAGAATGAAGCTAGGAAGCTTGCCAGACCTTCCCGAAGGGCGAGTTTAAAATGTCCGTACTCTTTGTTGTGTCACCTCGATGTAGAACCACTATACCTGCGGTAACACGCCGCGATTACGAACATTTTAACTCTCGCTGAGTGGATGATTATTTATGCGGATTGGTATAAATCTAGCTGCATATGTTGCTCGTCTTCTGGCACATAAGAAGGGACATGTACCGGCTGGCCGTCACAATCTACAGCCATGAAAGTAATGAAACAACGATTTGCCACAGAGTTCGTAGTAGCAGTAGCATCTCCAGACTTCACCACAACATAGATGTGCATGCTTGAAGCACCTGTGTGAACCAAAGCCGCAGTTATCTCGACCAGCTGACCTACTTTTATTGGCTTTATGAAACGGATGCCATTGGCGGATACCGTAACGCAATAGCATTTGGACCACTGAGCAGCGCATGCATAAGCCGCCTGGTCAATCCATTTCATTACAATTCCACCATGAACATTACCACCGAAGTTCACATCGGTGGGTTCTGCTAAAAAACGAAAGGTTGTGGTTGGATGTGCCATAGCGTACCTCGCGCATTACTGCTGTTAGACACATTAAGTTTAACTTAAAATTCGTACAGCGCACTAATACAAGTCCGCATAAATAATACAAAGAGCAAAGATGTGGGACTGTGAACGACCCATGACGTAATTGGGTATCGAAGAGTGGCGTTTGTCGGGATATTTCGATAAAAATGAAAAAGCCCACCTTAAAGGTGGGCTTTTCAATATGGCGCGTGTGGAAGGATTCGAACCTCCGACCGCCTGGTTCGTAGCCAGGTACTCTATCCAGCTGAGCTACACACGCGTTAACTTGTATACTTTCGAATTTTACTCCGAAAGGTGACGCTTTAAATAGATGGCGCGTGTGGAAGGATTCGAACCTCCGACCGCCTGGTTCGTAGCCAGGTACTCTATCCAGCTGAGCTACACACGCGCAAAAACTTGTTGTCGACCGTCACTATCAACGAATAATAATGGCGGAGAGGGAGGGATTCGAACCCTCGATACGCGTAATGCGTATGGTTCCTTAGCAGGGAACTGGTTTCAGCCACTCACCCACCTCTCCTTGACTGCGGGGTGCATTTTACGGATTCGTTGGCGTGAGTCAAACCTTTTTTATAAAGAAATTGTTTGCCCGCTGTCATTTTAAACGATTCGAGCAAAAAACCAGTAATATGTTCACAATACAAGCAATTAAACAAAAGACTCGCTATTTTTTATTAGTTCTCTCACAAGCACCTGAGAAAAAATTTAAGCAACGTCACATGAAGTATAGCTAAAAAAGCACGTTCTATTTGTTTTTATCGTGATGACTTCATTTACGCAATAAAAGCGTAAAACAAAAAAGGCCAGCGTAAGCTGACCTTTCCCTGCAAAGAATATAATGCAATTATTCCGCTGAACCTGGCTGACCGCCCTTTTCTGCTTGAATGCGCATATATATTTCTTCACGGTGCACAGAAACTTCTTTTGGTGCATTAACACCGATACGTACCTGATTCCCTTTTACACCCAGAACGGTGACGGTTACATCGTCACCAACCATAAGCGTTTCACCAACTCGACGAGTCAAAATAAGCATTCTCTTGCTCCTGTTCCTTAATACTGAACGTCATCCCTAAGATTTGCAGACCCATCGGCACGACCCGACGGGAGCGACAGTGATTCCATGTTTCCGCGTCACTTCAAAAACTCACTGTTATGTACAAAAATAATTATAGCTTATCTTGTAACCAAACGTTAACCGAATCTAGTGCTTGGCCCAAGTTTTCAGGCTTGTCACCGCCAGCTTGTGCCATATCTGGACGACCACCGCCTTTACCGCCGACTTGGGATGCGACAAAGTTAACCAGTTCACCGGCTTTAACCTTGCTAATTAAGCTCTTCGTAACGCCTGCAATCAAATTAACCTTTGATTCATTCGCTACACCTAATACTACGACCCCTTCGCCAATTCGGTTCTTTATATCGTCCATCATTGAACGCAGTGATTTTGCTTCGACACCTTCCAAATTCGCCACAAGCACTTTCGTGCCATTTATCTCTACTACACTACTAAGCATATCAGCACCTTGCTGACTCGCCAGTTTTTGTTTAGCAGAATTTAGCGATTTTTCTAATTCTTTAGTCTGATTTTGTAGAGAAACTACGCGATCGAGAATATTTTGGCTATCTGTTTTCAATAATGCAGACAATGAAGACAGTGTCGCTTGTTGCGCTTGCACGACATCAAGTGCGTGCTCGCCAGTGACCGCTTCAATGCGTCGAACGCCCGATGCAATACCCGCTTCACTGGTAATTTTAAATAAACCAATGTCACCAGTACGCGTAACGTGAGTACCACCACATAGCTCAACAGAGAATGGGCCCATGGTTACAACGCGAACTTTTTCGTCGTACTTTTCACCAAATAGTGCCATGGCACCTGATGCTTTGGCTTCATCCAAATCCATTAGTTCAGTTGCTAACGTGTGGTTTGCACGTATTTCTTGGTTTACTCGTCTTTCAACTTCAGCAAGCTGCTCAGCCGTTACAGCCTCGAAGTGCGAGAAGTCAAAACGCATGCGAGGCGCCTCAACCAGTGAACCTTTCTGGGTGACGTGTTCACCTAGAATTTCACGTAATGCCGCGTGAAGTAAGTGTGTAGCACTGTGGTTCTTTTTAATAGCTTCGCGATTTGCTAAATCAATTGCCGCGGTCGCCGTATCACCTTTAGATACAGAACCTTTAACAGTACCTTTGTGCGCAAATGCATTACCCATTTTTTGGGTGTCTGTCACAATGAATTCACCGTTGGCGACACGAAGCACGCCCTTATCACCGGCCTGACCACCGCTTTCAGCATAAAACGGCGTGCTGTCTAAAACCACAACGCCTTCTTGACCGTCTTCAAGCTTCTCAACAAATGCATTGTCGGCGATAAGTTCAACGACATTCGCTTGACCTTCTACATCGGTATATCCGGTAAATGAGGTGGTGTGGTCGATGGCAAGTTTGCTGTTGTAGTCTGCCCCAAAGTTACTTGCCTGCTGTGCGCGGGCACGCTGAGCCTGCATGGCTGCTTCAAAACCCTCTTCGTCAATCTTTAGGTCGTGCTCACGCGCTACATCGTTTGTTAAATCAGTCGGGAAGCCATAAGTGTCGTAAAGCTTAAACACCACGTCACCTGGTACCGTGTCGCCTTCGAGGGTTTCTAGCGTATCGTTAAGAATAGCCATACCACGGGCTAGCGTTTTACTGAACTGCTCTTCTTCAACACGCAGTACTTTTTCAATTACCGGCAGCTGGTCTACGAGCTCTGGATACGCATCCCCCATTTCTTTGGCAAGTGATGCGACCAATTTATAGAAGAAGATATCGTCTGCGCCAAGCTGATAACCATGGCGAACCGCACGGCGAATTATGCGACGCAATACGTAACCACGGCCTTCGTTCGAGGGCATAACGCCATCGCAAATTAAGAAGCTGCACGAACGAATATGATCGGCGATAACCCTTAGGGATTTGTTTTCAAGACCGTCAGTGCCAACAATCGACGCTGCCGATTTGATCAAGTTCTGGAAAAGGTCAATCTCGTAGTTACTGTGCACGTTTTGTAAAATAGCAGAGATACGCTCAAGCCCCATACCGGTATCAATTGAAGGCTTAGGTAGTGGCTCCATGGTACCGTCAGCGTGTTTGTTAAACTGCATGAATACCAGGTTCCAAATTTCGATAAAACGGTCGCCGTCTTCTTCAGGTGTTCCTGGAGGACCACCCCAAATGTGCGCACCGTGATCGTAGAAGATTTCAGAACAAGGACCACATGGGCCGGTATCACCCATAGACCAGAAGTTATCTGACGTGCTGATGCGAATAATCTTTTCTTTTGGCACACCAATATGGTTTTCCCAGATATCAAAAGCTTCGTCATCTTCAGAATAAACGGTAACTAGCAGCTTTTCTTTTGGCAAACCAATTTCCGTGGTAAGGAAATTCCACGCAAACTCTATCGCTTCTTTTTTGAAGTAATCGCCAAAACTAAAGTTACCTAACATTTCAAAAAAGGTATGGTGACGAGCGGTATAACCTACGTTCTCAAGGTCATTGTGCTTACCACCAGCGCGAACGCAGCGCTGAGACGATACTGCACGGGTATAGCTACGCTTTTCTGCACCTAAGAAGCAATCTTTAAACTGGTTCATGCCCGCGTTGGTAAAAAGAAGTGTGGGATCATCTGCCGGTACCAGTGACGAGCTTGCAACCGCTTGGTGGCCATGGCTTTTAAAATAATCGATAAACTTGTTACGTAAGTCAGCAGTTGATAATGTCATTGAAAACCTAACTTCCTTTATTCTGTTTTTGAAACGTGCGATTTGCCTGTTCTAATGAGCCTTATAGTCGGGGCGATTTGCAAATACGCAATACGCCAATCCTCGCTATAATTCTCTGGATAATTAAAATGCACACAAATTTGCGCAACGATACCATGGATAGCGCAATTTTGTTAAGTATAACGGGGGGAAGATAGGCTCAAATTTCACTTTAAATCGACGAAAATAACCAATATTCACAAAACGAATCGACAAAAACAGACATAGAGAAGAAAACCCGCGTGTTTGCGCTAAAGCCATTTAGCTAGATTCGTTTGCGCTTACCGCATAATCAATATGTTCTTGGTAAAAACCGCGATACTGAAGAAATTGTTTCTGTTTCTGCCTCAAGCCGAATTCTGTTTCATAGAACTCACCAAACTTTTTCTCTTTGACTTTTTTCGCGCTTTCAAACCAATCAGCATCAATCTCTCTCATTGCATATTCTGCAGTGCTCTCATCTACACCGTATTGCTGTAGGTCTAATTTTATCGCGCGGGGCCCCTTCCCTTTCATATACAGAGCACGAGCTCGGCTCTCGGCAAATCGAGCGTCACTTTGAATATCAGCGTTCTTAAATTCCTCTAGAATAGGCATGAAAGCATCACTTGCAATTCCCTTTTGCTGCAACTTTCGCATGATCTCATCAAAGCTATGCTCTCGTCGTGCCAGCATGCGAGTAATCGCGTCGGTAATGATTTTTCGATCGAACTCTGACATTTTTGTAAACTTACTCTTCTGTATTAAACGTAGAAACCGCGTTATTTTAGCGCTAAAGATGCGTACATTGCGACTATCTCGCTTTTTACGCACAAAACCTCTACATAATGTAAATTGCATGACAGCATCTGACTATCGCATAACTATAATAGATTCGATTAAACAGTTCTCTAAAGGGAACTGGCAACAACTCGCAAAAGATGCGGGCCCTTTCCTATCTTATGAATTTCTGCATGCCTTAGAACACAGCGGCTCATGTGGTAGTGAATCTGGATGGCAACCTTGCCATATTGCTATATCGCAAGGTCAACAAGAAGCCGTCAATATGATTATTCCTGGCTACCTAAAAACCCACAGCTATGGTGAATACGTTTTCGACCACGCATGGGCAAACGCTTATGCACAGCACGGTCTCGACTATTATCCAAAATGGATATCGGCCATTCCTTTCACGCCTGTAACAGGCCCAAGGCTGCTTTGCGATGATCACATTGTGCTTACTCCGGCGCTTTTACACGAACTAGAAGATACGTTGGCAGCGTATGTAGAGTCTGTTTTTGGTGAGACCTTATCCTCTTTTCACTGGCTATTCCCAAATGAAAGCACATCGGCTCAACTTACCAGTAGCGACAACCACAAGACCAGTGATTTAATCAATGATATAGCCAATGTTCCCAGCCGCTACCTTACCCGTTATGCGGTTCAGTTTCAGTGGCATAACTACCGCTATACCGATTTCGATGATTTTCTCGATGCGCTCACGTCCCGCAAAAGAAAAGATATCAAAAAAAGTCGACGCAAATTGAACGAAAAAGGCGTTCAATTTATTCATCAGACGGGAAATGAAATTAGTTCAGAGACGCTGCAGTTTTTCACAAAATGTTACAAAGCAACCTATTTAAAACGAAGCGGTCACGTGGGATATTTAAATGATGCCTTCTTTGAGCAGCTGGCCGAAAACATATGCGATAAGATGCTTATCGTAACTGCAATGGAAAATAAGATACCAGTAGCCAGCGCTCTGTTTTTGTATGATGAAACGGGACTATACGGCAGATACTGGGGAGCGCTCAAAGAAATAGACGGGCTACATTTTGCCTGCTGTTATTTTGAAGGCATTGAATTTGCCATCGCGAAAAAGCTACCGCTTTTTAATCCCGGAACCCAAGGTGAACATAAGATACTTCGAGGCTTCGAGCCCATTTATTGCCGTTCACATCACAAATTACAGCATGCGTCGTTTCACACTGCTGTAGCAGACTTTTTACAGCGGGAAACGCCACATATCGCAAGCTATTTTAATCAGGCACGGAATGCTTTACCGTTTAACAAGGAATTTGTGCCTACTTTAAAAACAACAAGTGTCACTGCACCTAACGACGACACTTATAATCACAACGAGAAAAACGATGAAATATAAACTTCTTGCCGTAGCGATTGCGGCATCTTTAGGCCTTGCAGGTTGTAGCCAACCTGAACAAGCAAAAGACCAAACGAGCAAAGTTGAAGCGCCAGAGATGAAGGGGGAAGCTGAGCTAGGTTCTTTCGGCGTAGACTTAACCGCGCGCAATGAAGCGGTAAAACCTGGTGACGACTTCTTTATGTACGCAAGCGGTACATGGTATGACAACTACGAGTTACCCGCTGATAAAACTCGCTACGGTGCATTCACTGGCCTTGCCGAGCGCAGTGAAGAGCAAGTAAAAAACATCATTGATGGCCTAATGGAAAAGTCTTCGCTAAATGCGGAAGAAAAGCTGGTTCACGACTTTTTCGTTGCTTATATGGATACCGACACCATCAACGAAAAAGGGATTGAGCCAATCAAAGACGTGTTGTCGACCCTCGATACTATTGAAAACAAAACTGACCTAACCAAAGCATTTGGTAACAGCTGGTTAGTAGGTTCAAACACACCAATTGGCGGCGGTATGTGGTACAACCGCCTTGATCCTAATGAATACCAGTTGAGTGTTGGTGTTGGCGGTTTAGGCCTTCCTGATCGCGATTACTATCTAAGTGATAGCGAGCGTTTTGTTAAGATACGTGAAGCTTATGTAGCACACATCGAGCAAATGCTTAATTTTGCAGGCGAAGAAAACGCAGCAGAAAAAGCGGCAAACATTCTTGCCCTTGAAACACAAATTGCAGAAATTCAGTGGCCTCGCGAAAAACGCCGTGACCGCGACCTTACGCTGAATCAAATCGAGCGTAGCAAGCTGTCTGACGAATACCCTGGCTTTGATTGGGACACCTATTTTGCTCAAACCGGTTATAAAGTACCTGAGCTTAATATTACTCAGCCTGAACCTATAAAAGACGTCATCAAAATCATTAACGAGGCTGAATTGGCTGATTGGAAGTCGTATTTGAAGTACCACACGATTTCAAATAATGCGGACTTCCTTTCTGAAGACATCTATCTCGCCAATTTTGACTTCTTCGGTCGCACACTAAGCGGGCAACAAGAGCCTCGTCCTCGCTGGAAGCGCGCAGTGAGCCAAATGTCTGGTACTGAGTCACTGGGTTTTGCTATCGGTAAGATTTACGTGAATGAATACTTCCCAGAAAGCTCAAAAGAGCAAATGGCAGAATTGGTAGAAAATTTGCGCACCGCACTAGGTCAGCGAATTGACAACCTAGACTGGATGAGCGAAGAAACCAAGGTTAACGCGAAAGAAAAGCTGATGGCGTTTAACCCTAAAATTGGCTACCCGGACGAATGGCAGTCTTTCGACGGCTTAACCGTTAGCGACAAAGACTTAGTGGGCAATGTTCGCAACCTGCGTACCTTCTTCCAAGACCAGTCAGTAGCGCGCGAGCTAGAGAAAACGGATCGCAATCGCTGGGGTATGACACCACAGCGCGTGAATGCCTACTACAACAGTTCGTTCAATGAGATTGTATTCCCAGCGGCCATTTTACAACCGCCTTTCTTTGACCCAAATGCTGATGCTGCAGTTAATTACGGTGCAATCGGCGCGGTGATTGGTCACGAGATGGGCCATGGTTTTGACGATCAAGGTTCAAAGTCTGACGCAAACGGTATTCAGCGCAACTGGTGGACCGATGCAGACCGCGCAGCGTTTGAAGAAAAAGCCGATATGCTAGCCGAGCAATACAGCCAATACGAACCTATCGAAGGCAACTTCGTAAACGGTCGCAACAGCTTGGGTGAAAACATTGGTGACGTGGGTGGTCTGGCCATGGCTTACCACGCCTATAAACTGAGTATTAACGGCAAGGAAGCACCGGTAATCGACGGCCTAACAGGCGACCAACGCTTCTTCCTTGCGTGGGCACAAGTGTGGAAAGAAAAACGCACTGAAGAAAGCATGCTGAACCAACTTCGCGCAGGTACACACGCACCAGGTCGTTATCGTGCACAAGCGCCAAGAAACCATGATGCATGGTATGAAGCGTTTGACGTTAAACCAGGTGATGCGCTTTATCTTGCGCCAGAAGAGCGCGTAAGAATTTGGTAACTGGTTGAGTGAACAGTTTGGTGAGCCGTATATTGGCTCACTGTGCTGGATAGCATAATGCATTCGGCAGCAACTGCTCAATATATAAAAAAGGCGGTACGACTTATGTCTTACCGCCTTTTTCTATACGCTTAATTCAATGTTTTTTCTATGTTCTAACGTATCTGCAGCGAGCACTAATTTATTTTGCGCAGACCTGTTTATCTTCCGACGGCTTATTTATTTCCCGTATTGAGCAACTAAATCTCGAACGTATTGTTTACAGCGGGCTACCGCTTCTGAAAAATCACCGTTACCCACACTGCCCATGGAATAACGTAGCCAATACCCGTCAATTAATGCAGCGGTAGACGCAGCAGCGTTTTTGACCTGCTCTGACTTAAGTAGCTTGCGGTAGCTAAACGCTAAATTACGCTCTAAGCGTTTGTGGTTAATACACTGCAAACGATGCAGGCCCTCATTGTGAAGTGACAACGCCCAGAAATTAAACCAAGTATTGGTTGCAGAACTCGCGCCTTGCGTTTGAGAAAAGTTATTTTCAACAATAAAGTCGATCCGTTCCAGCGGATCGTCAATATGCTTTGTAATTTTTAGCGCATCGAGAAGGTGGCGCATTGTTGCTTCAATTAACCCTTGCTTGTCGCCAAAATAGTGACTGATTATCCCTGAGGAAAGCCCGGCTCTTTTACTAATTAAGCTGATCGTTGTACCGTGATAGCCCACTTCTGCCATCACTTCGAGCGTTGCTTCAATTAATTGTTTCTTACGAACTGGCTCCATTCCCACCTTGGGCATGCTACAACTCCAAACCTTAAATCTAAAAAAATAACCTGCGACAGCGCTACACCGTCGCAGGCATGATATCACGATTAAAAGGTTAAGCGTGCGTTGACTGCAACAGCGCGAGGCGCACCAATCCAAAATGCACCCGGTGCGATGGTAGACGCATAGTCTTCGTCAAACAGATTATTTACTGTTAGACGCACTTCCAACTCTTCAACACCTGGGCCAATGTTTTCAATAAAACCGCCAATATAGAAGTCACTTACAATGTAGTCATCAACTTGTGCGGCATTATCGATATCCAAGTAGCGACTATCGACGTATTTGGTAGACAAGCCAGCAAAGTAGTTATCGCGTTCCCAGTCGAGACTCATCAAATAATTGGCACAAAAAAGCCCTCACGAAGGAGGGCACAAAAGGGAAAAGCTTTTTATTACATTGGCTTTTCTTTAGGAGTTTACTGCGGCTTGAAAACTTGTGTTTTTGCTTTCAGTTCCGGCTACTTGCTTTTTAGCGTAAAGCAAAGCGTCGTGCAACGTCTCGAAGTTAGGAATACCCGGGTGCGCTTCATTAACGCCTTCAAGTACCTTGTTGACCTCAGCATTAGCACCGCAGATCACCAACTGACGCCCTGCTGCTAGTGCATCAGAGGTAACGGTATCTACAGCCATTGCAGCGGAAACATCCATTAGCGGAACCCGAGAAAAATCAAGAATAGTAACTTTAGAACCCGGTTTCACGCGCTCACGGACATGATGACCTAGATCTGCTGCCGCACCAAAGCTTAGCGGACCACCGAAGCTAAAGATTGATACTTTCCCTTTTAATGACTCCAGTAGCTCGTTTTCTTTAGGGTCGTTTAGAGAATCTGGAATTTTCTTAAGCTCTTCAATTTGTAGCTGTGCGATTTGCTTAACGTAAGCCAAAGCAGCAAATACGACGCCTACACCAACCGCGGTAATCAAATCGACAAACACAGTAAGCGCAAGAACCATAACCATCAGGGCAAAATCCCAACGCGGTCCTTTGTGTGCGCGTTTTAGATAGCTCCAATCGATAATATCCAAACCTACTTTAACCAAAATACCCGCTAGTACTGCGTGAGGAATTTGCGCTGCTAACGGGCTAAGTCCGAGCACAATAGCGAGTAAAACGAGCGCGTGAACCATACCTGAGATATTGTATTTACCACCGCTGCGAATATTAACCACGGTACGCATGGTTGCACCAGCACCCGCGATACCGCCGATAAGACCGGCAAACGTATTGCCTATACCTTGGCCGATAAGCTCTTTGTTGCTGTCATGACGAGTACGGGTCATGTTGTCAGCCACAAGCGATGTCAGCAGGCTGTCGATTGCACCCAGTACCGCGAGAATGAACGCTGCTTCTAATATGAGAAGCGCTTTGCTTTGCTCAAAGACGGGAAGATGCAAGCTTGGCAATCCAGTAGGAATATCACCAAGTACTGGAACGGACAACGCAAGACTAACAAGGGTGCCGATAATCAGAGCGGCAAGTGCACCTGGCACAAACTTACCTAATTGAGGTGGCCATTTATAAGCAATGACGAGAGTGCCAAGACCGAGTGCCAACGTAGCAAAGTCGATATCCGCAAGTGCAGTTGGCAGATAGGATAACGCACCAATTGTACCGCCAGGAGGCTCATGACCTAACAAGCGACCAATTTGTAAAATTATAATGATGGCACCGATGCCCGACATAAAACCAGAGATAACCGGATACGGTACCAAGCGTATGTATTGTCCAACGCCCAAGAAGCCAAAGACAATCTGAAATATACCCGCCAATATCACGGCTGTGAAAATGAGGCTCGCGTCGCCTGAAAGACTTGCGAACAAGCCTGCCAAAACAACCACCATTGGCCCTGTTGGGCCTGATATCTGTGCTGGGGTGCCACCGAAAAGCGCAGCAAAGAAACCGACCGCTATAGCACCGTACAGACCTGCCATAGGACCTAAACCTGACGCTACACCTAATGCTAGCGCCAGTGGCAATGCAACAATACCGGCAGTCAAACCGCCGGTAAAATCGCCACGTAAATTTGAAAGATTAATGTTTACCATTGTGATAGACCTTATTTACCGCGTGCAAGTTGGGCTTCAGCAGTAGACTCGTCCATGACATCAAACTCACCAGAATCCGTGTTGTAATAGAGCACTTCACCTGAACCGATATTATATACCCAACCATGTAGCTTAACCTGACCTGTCGCAATTTTTGCGGCGACAGCAGGGTGGGTACGAAGGTGCTGAATTTGTTGAATTACATTCTCTTTCGTCACGGCTTCAAGATCTTCAATGGACAGCTCTGAATGACCGCAGCGTTCTTTCACTACTTCCGTTGCTACACGGCAGTGACCCAGCCATTCTTTAACGTGAGGAAGAGAATCAAGGCCTTCGGGATTAATTGCGCCTTTCATTGCACCGCAGTCGGTATGACCACAAACGACAATGTGAGAGACGCCTAGCGCTGCTACTGCAAATTCGATAGAGGCCGTCATGCCACCCGTTTGATTGCTGTGAGGAGGGACAATATTGCCCGCATTACGGCAGATAAAAAGCTCACCAGGATCAGTCTGAGTGACGAGGTTAGGGTCGATGCGAGAATCTGAGCACGTAATAAAAAGAACTTCAGGATTTTGGCCGGTAGCAAGTTTTTGAAACTTTGCTTTTTTATTCGGATAAACTTCCTTCTGGAATTTAGCAACACCTGAGATAACGTGATCCATATATAACTCCCAATTTCTAATAATTGTAATGATTATGTCAATACGTCAGTTTCACTTGATAGATTAATAGTTTAATATACCAACTCGCGATAGCCATAAGCTATCACCGCAGTTACAGTGATAGTATGAGTTTAGTAAAAGAAGACATTTCTCACCATGCAATTCAACGGAAAGACACCGTCAATTAATCAAATCCGCTATTTTGTGGCTGTCGCAAAGTATCTTAGCTTCAGGCAGGCAGCGGGAATTCTCGGAATAAGCCAGCCTACGTTAACAAGCCAGATCAGCGCACTGGAAAATTTACTAGGCTTAACGCTTTTCGAGCGGTCTCGCACTGGCACGCTCCTTTCACCTCAAGGGAAAGCTCTTTTAGACGCGGCAGAAGAAGTTTTGCAAGCGTCTCAGAGGTTTAGCGAGATTGCCCGCGATTTATCGGAAGGTGAAGTCGTGACATATCGTTTAGGTATCCCACCCACCTTAGGGCCGTACTTACTCCCTTTCGTACTTCCTGATTTACACAAGAGAAAACCGGGACTACGTTTTTATGTACGCGAGGGCGCGCCAAATGCGCTTCAACATGGTTTATTGCGTGGAGAGTACGATCTCATTCTCTCCCCACTATCAGGTGAAAATTCTCAGTTGATCACTCAGCCGCTTTTTAATGAACCCTTAAAGTTTGTGATGCCTTCGGACCACAAGTTAGCGGGAAAAGCCTTCGTGAAACCAGAAGATATAGCGGGTGAAAAAGTACTTACGCTAGAAGATAGACATCATTTTCACCATCAAGTACAGCATATCTGTGATAAAATTGGCGCTGGTTTGCAACGTGATTATGAAGGCACCAGTCTAGATACATTGCGTCAAATGGTGGTTATGGGCATGGGAGTAGCCTTTTTGCCTGGTCTCTATATACACTCTGAGCTGCATAAACCAGAAGCATTACATGTATGTGAGATTGCAGATATGCCAATTGAACGTCAGCATGCTTTGGCTTGGAGAAATACTGCACCTGGCAGAAAAACCTTCAGAGAAATCTCAGTTATCATAAAGGAAATAATAGAAACCCGTCTTTCCGACGCGGTGGCTATTGTCAATGATGCGCACAGTTCGGTACAAAAACTTTAACCATGCGTGACCATAATGATTGATAGACAACATTTGCGAATAGTGAGAGCGATTGCGACGGAAGGTACAATGACTGAGGCGGCGAAGTCGCTTTTCCTTACTCAGTCGGCGTTAAGCCATGCTATGAAAAAGTTAGAGGCGCATTTTGACGTTCAACTGTGGAAAAAAGAGGGCAGAAAACTCACACTGACCCAAGCAGGACAGAGTGTACTAGGTTTAGCGCATCGCGTTTTACCTCAGTTTGAACACACTGAAGCACAACTCAGAAGGTTCGCTGACGGCAAGCAAGGTATATTGCGCATAGGTATGGAGTGCTACCCTTGTTTTGAGTGGTTGCTGAAAGTCGTTGCACCTTTTTTGAAAGCCTTTCCTGATGTAGATGTGGATGTGCGCAGAGCATTTTCCTTTGGGGGACTTCAAGCACTACACGGTTTTGACATCGATATTCTGCTTACCCCAGACCCGCTCTCGCTGGAAACGATAACGTATACACCTGTGTTTGAGTACGAGCAAGTTCTGGTAATGAATAAGCATCATCCATTGGTCAAAAAATCGTTCGTGATGCCGCAAGATTTAGGCAATGAAACCCTTATTACCTACCCTGTAGAACTGAGTCGTTTAGACGTGTTTACGCATTTCCTCACGCCCGCCAACTGCACGGTGAAGCAGCATAAGACGATTGAAACCACAGAGATTATTCTACAAATGGTCGCCGCAGGGCGTGGAGTAACGGCATTGCCCAAATGGTTAATTGAGGAGTCAAAAGAGCGCGACTCCTTAGAGTATCGCTCTTTAGGTAAACTAGGCGTGTCAAAAACCTTGTACTTGGGCCATCGAAAAGCGCAAGACGTATTAGGGTTCGTGGACGATTTCATTGCCCTTTCGCAGTCCTATAAGCCGTAGCGTAAAACTGTCGTGACACTAAATTTTAAATTGTCCAACCAATTCTTTTAAGTCACCAGAGACGGTACTTAGCTGTGCAGCTTCAAGGGCTAACTCTTCGGCATGCTGGCTGGTTCTACGAAAGTTTAAGCGCGCAGTGGAATAGAAGGGCCTTTTCTCATTGCTTCGAGATAAATACATTCCGTTGTGGAAAATTGCGTTGAAATAGGCCCTGAAGAATTCAGGTTATAAGCTGACAGCCATTAGCTGTAAAAGCAAAGATAGGCCGTCGGTGAAGACACTTTGACGTCGAAAGAAGCATCAGCAGGTACATTAAAACTGGTGCCTGCAACAAATGATTGCCACTCTTCGCTTCCCGGTAGCTTAACAACAAGCTCACCTTCAACGACTTTCATTAACTCTTTTTGTGACGTTGAAAACGTATATTCACCTGCAGCCATTACACCAGAGGTACAGGGGCCGTTTGCAGATTCAAATGCAATCGAACTCACTTTGTTGTCGAAATAATGGTTTACTTTAAAGCTCATAGCTACTCCTTAGATTGATGCCAATTTAGCGTTTTTGCCAAACAAGCATGTGATTATTAGCAGGCATATCGATAACATCGTTTAAGCTTAAATCGCCTGCCCAAGCCTTAAGCTCATTGATATCACGGTAACCACCATATCCGCGTTCTAACAATGAGACATGAAATGCGTGATTACTTTCAGATGTAAATTTACCGCTATGTGTAAAAGGGCCATACTGGCAAAAAATACCGTTTTGGGGTAAATGCGACGCCACGGACTCCATCAGAAGTCTCACCTCTTCTTTCTGCATAATATGCGCAGTGTTAGCAGTAAAAACGCCATCGACATCGAGGTTAGGGAACGTATCTTGCCCTATGGTGAATGCAATTGGAGGTTTTACATTTTCAATGTATGCATCTTCAAGCCACGCGGAAATGCCCTCATGATATTGAGGCTGATCGCTCGTATGCCAAATAAGATGGGGTAAATGTTCAGCCAAAAATACCGCATGCTGTCCAGTACCGCTCCCAATTTCTAGTACTTGCCGACAATTAGCAAACACACGCTCAAGCACGCTTAAGATAACGCGCTTGTTATTCTCACATGCTTGACTGAACGGCTTTTCGTGCTGCATATCCTCAACCTACCCTTTAGCTACCATTAGTCACTTAAGTTAGGCCCAAGCCACTTCTCAGCCTCTTCTAGCGTCCAACCTTTACGCTTAGCATAGTCTTCAACTTGGTCAGCTTGTATTTTAGCTACAGCAAAATATTTAGATTCTGGATGTGCAAAATACCAGCCAGACACTGAGGCACCAGGCCACATGGCATAGCTTTCGGTAAGTTTCATACCGGTGTGCTGCTCAACTGATAATAAATCCCAAATCAGCTGTTTTTCTGTATGCTCTGGGCAAGCGGCATAGCCTGGTGCAGGTCGAATCCCCTGATACTTCTCCCGAATAAGTTCATCATTACTTAAGGATTCGTCTGCGGCGTAACCCCAATAATGCTTACGTACTTGTTCATGAAGGTATTCAGCAAAGGCTTCGGCGAGTCTATCTGCCACAGCTTTCACCATAATACCGTTGTAATCATCTCCGGCGTTGATGAAGGTATCAGCCAGTTCATCCTCGCCAACACCGCCTGTTACTGCGAATGCGCCTACATAATCCTCTACACCGCTTGATTTTTCGGCAACAAAGTCTGCCAAACAATAATTAGCAAATTTGTCTTTCAATGTTTGTTGGCGAAGGTGATGGGCGACCCCGAGAAGCTGGCTTCTTGAGTCATCACCATAGATTTCAACGTCATCGTCAACGCGGTTAGCAGGAAACAGACCAATGACACCTTTGGCCTCAAGCGTGTTGTCAGCAATAATTTTATCTAACATGACGTTGGCGTCATTGAACAGAGACTGGGCTTCTTCGCCGACTATCTCATCTTCAAGGATCCGTGGATATTTTCCGGCCAGTGACCACGTTAAAAAGAAAGGTGTCCAGTCAATGTACTTACGAAGCGTGTTTAAATCAGCAGTGACAGGGGTGACACCTAATTTCGCGGGCTTTATTGGCGGTGAAGTGAAATCGGGCTTAAATGCGTTCTCACGGGCCTGGGCTAGTGTCACAGGCTTACTACGAGGTTTTTTACGCGCATGCTGTTCACGAACTGTGTCATATTCTTTAGCAAGTTCTTGCGCGTAAATGTCACGGGATGCTTTGTTAAGTAAGCGCTGACATACGCCAACAGCCCTACTTGCATTAGGCACATACGCAACAGGTGAATGATAGTTCTGCTCTATTTTCACCGCTGTGTGAGCTTTCGATGTCGTGGCTCCACCAATAAGCAGCGGAATCTCAAAACCTTGACGCTCCATTTCCTTGGCAACGTGTACCATCTCATCAAGGGAAGGTGTGATAAGACCCGATAGGCCAATCATGTCTACATTCTCATCTTTGGCAGTTTGCAATATCGTTGCCGCAGGCACCATTACGCCTAAGTCGATCACTTCAAAGTTATTACATTGAAGTACCACACCCACAATATTTTTTCCGATATCGTGAACATCGCCTTTTACCGTGGCCAGAAGAATTTTACCGTTGCTCTTAGCATCGTCAGACTTTTCTTCTTCGATAAATGGCTGCAAGTGCGCCACCGCCTTTTTCATTACACGGGCAGACTTCACTACCTGAGGAAGGAACATTTTTCCTTCACCAAATAGATCACCCACCACGTTCATACCATCCATTAATGGTCCTTCGATCACGTGTAGCGGACGATCGGCTTTTTGACGGGCCTCTTCTGTGTCTTCAATGATGTAGTCGGTAATGCCCTTAACAAGGGCATGTTCTAAGCGTTTATTTACGTCTTGCTCGCGCCACCTTAAATCTTCTTTCGCTGCTGCTTTACCATCACCTTGATAATGAGGGGCAATATCTAACAAACGTTCCGTGGCATCACTTCTGCGGTTAAGGATCACATCCTCAACGGCTTCGCGAAGCTCTGATGGAATTTCATCGTATACCTCTAACTGACCGGCATTGACTATAGCCATATCCATGCCTGCGCGAATAGCATGATATAAGAATACCGAGTGCATAGCCTCGCGCACCGAATTGTTTCCTCTGAACGAGAACGATATGTTTGAAAGACCGCCTGAAATATGAGAATACGGACAGGTTCGTCGTATTTCGCGCGTTGCCTCAATAAAATCTACCGCGTAGTTATCGTGCTCTTCAATACCCGTTGCCACCGCAAAAATATTGGGGTCGAAAATAATATCTTCAGGTGGAAAGCCAATTTTCTCAGTCAGCAGTTTGTAACTGCGCTGGCAAATCTCCACTTTACGCGCCTGAGTGTCAGCCTGCCCTGTTTCATCAAACGCCATGACGACGGTTGCTGCACCATAGCGTTTAATCAGCTTTGCTTGATTGAGAAAAAGCTCTTCTCCCTCTTTTAAACTAATGGAGTTAACAATCGCTTTGCCCTGCACGCATTTTAGCCCCGCCTCTATTACTTCCCATTTAGACGAATCAATCATGATTGGCACGCGACTGATATCCGGCTCAGAAGCAATCAAATTCATGAAGGTGATCATGGCCTGCTTAGAATCGAGCATGGCTTCATCCATATTGATATCGATGATTTGCGCGCCGTTTTCGACTTGCTGTCTCGCGACATCAAGCGCGGCTTCATAATCACCATCAAGAATAAGCCGTTTAAAGCGAGCCGAACCCGTTACGTTAGTTCGCTCGCCAATATTAATAAATGTGGAAAATTCTGCGCTCACGATGTCCTCCTAGTGTACAAACGGCTCTAGGCCTGACAAACGCATTTTGGGTTCAAACTGCGGCACTTTTCGCGGTGGAATGCCTTCAACAGCATTGGCAATATCGCGAATATGTTCAGGCGTGCTACCGCAGCAGCCCCCCACAATATTCACGAGTCCCGACTGGGCCCACTCTTTGATATGCTCTGCCATTTCCGGCCCCTCCATATCGTACTCACCAAACTCATTTGGCAAGCCAGCGTTGGGGTGTGCAGAAATGAAACATTCGCTGATAGCGGCGACCTCATCCACATATTGTCTCAGTAGGTCTGGACCCAGAGCGCAGTTTAATCCGAAAGAGAAAGGGCTTATGTGTCGCATTGAATAATAAAAGGCTTCTGCGGTCTGCCCTGAAAGCGTGCGCCCTGACGCATCGGTTATTGTGCCCGACACCATAACGGGTAATGACTTACCCAGTTTTTCAAACACTGACTCTACCGCGAATGCCGCCGCTTTGGCATTGAGCGTGTCGAAGATAGTTTCTAACATAATTAAGTCTACGCCACCTTCTATGAGTGCTTCAGTCGACTCGCTGTAAGCTTCAACTAACTCGTCAAATGTCACGTTTCGTTTGCCAGGATCGTTTACGTCAGGCGATATTGACGCCGTGCGGTTCGTTGGGCCTAGTACACCAGCGACAAATCTTGGTTTATCCGGCGTTTTTGCAGTGAATTCATCCGCTGCTTTTCTGGCTAACTTAGCCGCCGCTAGGTTGATATCCCGAGAGTGAGCCTGCATATCGTAATCGGCCATAGCGATAGTGGTGGCGTTAAACGTATTGGTTTCAATGATATCTGCGCCCGCGTCAAAATAATCACAATGAATTTTATAAATAATGTCGGGCTGGGTAATCACCAACATATCGTTATTACCCTTCACGTCGCAGTGCCAGTTTGCAAACTGGGTTCCTCGATAATCGGCTTCTTCTAATTTGTGGCGCTGGATCATCGTGCCCATTGCACCATCAAGAATAAGGATACGTTGTTTAGCGGCTTCTGTAAGCGTTGCCTGCGCGCTAGAATTTGGTCTTTGGCTCACGTGCTACCTCTTTGGCTGTGACTTTTCAGCAAGCTGACTTAAATCGTAAGGCGTGGTCTGATAGACATAATAATTCAGCCAGTTTGTAAACAACAGGCTGCCGTGTGAGCGCCACTGTACAATTGGAGAGTTGGCTGGATCATCGCCTTCAAAATAATTTTTTGGAACTGCAGGCGTTTGACCTGCTGCTATATCTCTAAAATATTCGTCTTTTAGTGTGTCGGGATCATATTCTGGATGACCAGTTACAAATACCATACGCTTGTCATCAGAGGCGACAATGTACGCCCCTACGTCGTCTGACTCTGCGATTACATTAAGCCCCTCTACACTGTTGTACTGCGATGTATGAATATGTCCGTACCGAGAATGTGGCGCGAAAAATGTTGGATCAAAGCCTCTTAACAACTCGTTATTAGGATCATTAACGTTATGTTTGAAGACGCCTGAAAATTTCTCATCCCTAATCTCTCGAGTAACACCATAAAAATGATACATTGCTGCGTGGGCAGCCCAACATAGATAGAGGGTTGAATTAACGTGACGTTGTGCCCACTCTAGTATTGTGGTCATAGTATCCCAATACTTCACTTCTTCATAATCTATAAGCGCTAGAGGTGCGCCGGTAACAATAAGACCGTCGTATTTCTTATTTGCTACCGAAGAGAAGTCATAATAAAAGGCGTCCATATGAGACTGTGGCGTATTTTTGGGCGCTTGGTTATCAATGCGGATCAAGTCGACATTAATTTGAAGGGGCGTATTGGATAGTAAGCGAAGCAGCTGCACCTCGGTCTCAATTTTGTTAGGCATTAAGTTAAGAATGCCAACTTCGAGGGGGCGTATATCCTGATTGGCAGCCCTATCCATATCCATGGTAAAAATATTTTCACCTTGCAGTACATTCTGTGCGGGTAACTGCTCAGGAATACGAATTGGCATAGGGGGCTCCAGTGATAAATTACAATACTCGTATTGTGTCTATAACTGGGAATATGTCAACATCTTTACGTCTAGACGTCTAAACGTTTTTTTACCGTCTCTCAATTTTACGGTTAACCACGTTGCTTATGCACCATGACCAACATTTCTGCTTCTGCTCTAGGTATGTCACACGCTTCAATAATTTCATCAGTGGAGGCTCCCTGTTTCACAAGCTCTGCCGCGCGCTGATACAAGCGTAATGAAGGGTCTTGCAATTTAAGTTCACGAAGTTCATTTTCAATGCTGACTTGTTTTTCGTCGAGCTCCTTAAGGTGACGCGTAATGACAAGCGTTCTGGCCTGAGCTTCAGTTTGTTGATTGTTCGCATTGTTGGCCAGTGCTTCTATTCGAGCAATAGATTCAACGTTTGCGGCCTGACTGTTGTCGAGAGAGTAACGAAGCTTCTGTATGCGCGAGTACAATAAGCACACCGCGATGGCGAGCATAACGACTAAGGCAATTAAAACGAATTCTAGCAAGGTAGGTGCAGCAAGCTGCCAATCCATGGACGTAACCCTTGGGGATAATTAGGCAGTATGAACAATACTGCCTATTCATTTATTTATATGTTGCTAAGCTCATCCCACTCTTCATCACTTAGCAATTTATTAAGGTCAACAAGAATAAGCAATTCGCCATCGCGATTACTCACACCCTGTATAAATTTAGCACTTTCTTCAGTACCGACATTAGGCGCACTGTCGATCTCTGAAGACTTCAGATAAACCACTTCGGCCACACTATCAACCAAAATTCCAACGACTTGCTCGTCAGATTCAATGATTACGATACGTGTGTTATCGGTTATCTCAGTTGGCGGCAAACCAAATCGTGCACGGGTATCAATCACCGTTACAACGTTACCACGCAGATTTATGATACCCAAAACATAATCAGGCGCACCGGGAACCGGCGCAATTTCAGTATAACGCAACACCTCTTGAACTTGCATTACGTTGATACCGTATGTTTCATCTCCTAGGCGATACGTAACCCATTGAAGGACCTCGTCATTGCTGTCGGTGGAATTATTACTTGTTCTTTCGTCGGTCATGAACCTGGCTCCCAATACTATGGCGTCTGGTCGTTACTGCTTAAGCCTTTGTTAAGCATAGATATTAATTCTTCAACGTCAATTAACGCGCACATTTTTTCTTTCACCATCCCCGCTAACCAGGGACGTTTACCTGTGGACTCGCGCCATTTAACGTCATCTGCAGTCAAATTGACCGTATTAACAAGCTTTTCGCTTGCCAACCCCCACAAACTTTCTCCTAACATTATAAGATATCGGTAGTTGAGCGATTGTGCGAGGTTTTCATCATATTTTTCTGGCATTACCCACTTCGCTGAATCAACTACATTCAGTTTAGCCTCTCTGTGTAGCATTACACCCATAAACCAATCGGGTTTTCCAAAAAGTGGACCTATTTTTTCAATTTGATGAATTCCGCCTAGGGTAGTTAACGGAACAGCTAGCGTTAAACCCGCCACCTCAAAGAATAGCGCTTGAAAACGAAAACCGAGAGTATCCTTTAGTGGAACTTTTGTTTTACTGGCGGCACTTAATTCTTTTTCTTCCCGACTCTCAGTCTGGGCAGCTGTCTCTGTTGTCTTATCATCGGTAACAGGCTCGAATTTCGACGTCTCTATTATCGACGCTACCTCTTGTGCGATAGCCTCTTCAGTGTTTTGGGAAAGACCTTGTTTTTCAACACTTACAAGCGTTGATTCAGTCATTTGTTGAGACGCTTGCTCAAGCAATCTAGCCGTGCGCGCAGTCACATCTTCCGGTGTTTCTGGCTCTTTAAGAAGGCTATCTAAGTAGGCCTCCATGACTTCTTCACGGGCAAAAGGCGACTGCTTGCTCATTTGTTTATTCATTCTCCAACACAGTTAACAGTTTCGCATATGCAGACACACCACGGGTTTTAGGATAGGCTGATGAGATTGGCAGTTGTACCAAACTAGCATCTCTGAAGTGGGTATCTACCGGTATTACGCCTTGCCACACACGCTCGCCATAATCGCTTAACAACTTTTTACGTGATGCCAATGCCGCATTTGTTCGCTTATCAAACATAGTTGGAATGATCACCGTATCAAAGGTCTTATTTAACGAACGCCCCATAATTTCCATAGTGCGAATCATTCTATCTAGTCCTTTAAGGGCCAAATATTCCGTTTGCGTTGGTACGATAACTTTGTCGCATGCTGCCAGCGCATTGACCATAAGCACCCCTAAGACCGGCGGGCAATCAATAATTGCCACGTCAAATTCATCAGCAATTTTAGCAAGGGCTTTTTTAAGTACTAAGCCCATTCCCTGCTCACTACCCATGGTTCTATCCAGGGTCGCTAATGCCATCGTAGCAGGCAACACGTAGAGATTGTCTAACTTAGTTGGGCTTAAACAATCCATAACGTTATCGGCAGTAAGCGCATTAGACTGAATAAAAATATCGTAAACGGAATGACTTGTGGCTTCGGCATCAATACCGAAGTAGTAACTCAGAGATGCATGAGGGTCGGTATCTATCATGAGCACACGTTTACCCTGCTCTGCAAGCAAACCACCGAGGCTTACTGTAGTGGTCGTTTTTCCCACTCCGCCTTTTTGATTTGCAACCGTCCACACTTTCATGATTTTTATTCCGTTCGTGTCCAAATCGCTAGCGCATTTCGGTTTGAACGCAACTACCTATATCGTCGATATTAATATTTTTACTCGATATATTGGCAACTGCTACTGCCTGCGGCATGCCGTAAACCACACAAGAATCTTGGTCTTGTGCCCAAATAGTGGCGCCCTTGTCTTTCAACAGACGGCACCCTTCACGGCCGTCAGCCCCCATCCCCGTTAAAATTATTCCCAAAACGTCACCACCAAAAGCTTTCGCCAGCGAGCCAAACGTAAGATCAACACTCGGTTTGTAATTCACTTTTTCGTTTAAACCTGCATCGGTTATCACGATACTCTTATTAAGCCCGATGGTTTCTACAAGCATTTGTTTACCACCCGGCGCTAAGTAGGCGTGGCCCGGTTTTAAAATGTCACCATGCTCAGCTTCTTTCACACTTATACTACAGTTTGAGTTCAAGCGTTGCGCAAATGCGGTAGTAAACGTGCCCGGCATATGTTGAACAAGCAATATCGGGTACGGAAAATCTGCAGGTAAAGGCGCGAGCACTTTTTGAAGCGCTACCGGCCCGCCAGTCGAGGCACCAATGGCAAGGCATTTATAACGTTTACCCGTAGCTCTGACCGACGATACAGTCGGCTGCTTTGCGGCATCTTTATGACCAGACAATAATCCAGAGGTTTTAAAGAAAGCCTGCTTCGGTGCATTGTCAGGCAAGTGTCTCGTTTCAGTTGCTCTAAACAGAGGCCGCCTGAGCCCTACCCCTCGCCGCGCTATCAGCCTGACTTTAGTACACAATAAATGAGATGCTTCTTTTCTATCTTGTGCGATATCTTCGAATTTCTTGGGCAGAAAATCGAGCGCCCCTGCTTCAAGAGCATCAAGCGTTGCCTGGGCACCGTGGTAAGTTAACGATGAGAACATGAGAATAGGCGTAGGCCTTTTATCCATAATAGCCTTTACCGCCGAAATGCCGTCCATCACCGGCATTTCAACGTCCATTGTTATCACATCCGGTTTAAGCGCTTCTGCTTTCTCCAGCGCATCGCGACCATTTCTCGCTTCCCCGACAACTTCAAGCTCTCTATCGCTGTCGAGTATTTCTCTCACTCGACGACGGTAAAATGTCGAGTCGTCCACCACTAGGACTTTAAAGACCATGGATTACTATTCCTATTAATTCATCGCCTTACTTAATGGGTTTACGCGCATACCGTTTCAGCAGGCTCGGAACATCTAAAATAAGTGCGATTCCGCCGTCTGAAGTAATGGTTGCCCCCGCCATGCCAGGCGTACCCTGTAACAAGGCGTCAAGCGGCTTTATTACCACTTCTTCTTGACCTATTAGCGCGTCTACTACGAATCCGACTTGCTGTGTACCTATTTGTACTACAACAACGTGACCTTTATCTCTTTCAATATTTTTGGGGCCACGAATCAGCCATTCGCCAAGGAAGAACAGCGGAATTGCTTTTGAACGAACTATCATTGTTAACTGGCCATCGACCGTGTTGGTCTTCTTGATGTCCATGTTTATTATCTCGTTCACTGCTCCCAATGGTAACGCAAAGGTCTGTTTTCCTACAACAATCATTAACGTAGGAAGAATAGCGAGTGTCAGAGGTACCTTGATATCGAGTCGTGTACCTTTGCCTAGCTGCGAGTCGATATTTACAGTACCGTTAAGCTGGTTGATCTTTGTTTTGACCACGTCCATCCCAACACCACGACCAGAGATATCGCTGATTTCTGTCTTGGTGGAGAAGCCAGGTGCGAAAATAAGATTAAACGCTTCAACATCGGACATGCGAGCGGCAGCATCTGCGTCTAGCACTCCGCGATTTATAGCTATCTCTTTAAGCTTTTCAGGGTCCATACCCTTGCCATCATCCTCAATAGTAAGGAGGATATGATCCCCTTCTTGAGAGGCTGACAGTTGAACGGTACCCATTCGAGGTTTGCCTGCCGCAGCGCGGTCGTCAGGCATTTCAATACCATGGTCTACAGAGTTTCTAACCAGATGCACAAGTGGATCGGCCAGGGCTTCAACCAGGTTTTTATCTAAATCTGTTTCTTCACCTACAAGTTCAAGGGTAATCTCTTTCTTAAGACTTCTTGCAAGGTCTCGAACAACGCGAGGAAAGCGACCAAATACCTTTTTAATCGGCTGCATGCGCGTTTTCATTACCGCACCCTGCAGGTCGCCAGTCACCACATCTAGGTTAGCAATGGCTTTAGACATGCTCTCATCGTTGCTGTTTATCCCTAAACTAAGCAAACGATTTCGAACCAACACAAGCTCACCCACCATGTTCATGATCTGATCAAGGCGTTTAGTGTCAACTCGTACCGTTGTTTCGGCCTGAGGCGCAGAGGCCGCAGGTTTCTTTTCTTCTTTTTTAGGCGCAGCGCTTGCTGCTTTCGCTGAAGAGCTTGGCGCAGAGGGTGCGGGTGCACTTGGTTCAGGGTTTGGCTTTGGCGCTGCCTGTTTAGCTTTTTGAACAGCTTCGGTTGCTGCTTTATCAACGGGTGGCTCTACCTGCTTAGGTGCATCACCTAACTTGGTGGGGCCTTGTCCTGACCCATGAAGCTGGTCAAGAAGTGCTTCAAATTCGTCGTCAGTAATTTCTTCATCACCGCTTGCGCTTGTTGGCGCAGGCGCTACCGATGATTTCGGTTCAGGTGCCGATGTCTCGCTACTACCGAACTGCCCTTTTCCGTGCAAATCGTCCAAAAGGGCTTCAAACTCTTCATCAGTAATGTCGTCGCTATCGCTTACCGCAGCAGGCTTCGGCGCGGGTGACGAAGGAGCCTCGGTCTTCGCTGCTGAACGACCGGGCGCGGCTGAGCCGTGTAGTTCATCAAGAAGCGCTTCGAATTCATCCTCTGTGATTTCGTCAATACCACCGCCGCTATCACTGCTAGTCGACGCTTGTTTTGAAGGCTCTTCTATTTCAAATTCGGGCTCATCCGCTAACGCTTCGGGCGTCGAAGACGGGGCGCTTGGCGTATCAAAAATATTTTCATCAGGCGTTTCAGGACGACTTAATTTGTGAAGCTTATCGACTAACTGTGCATCTGCAGGCTGCAATGGATCACGAGCCTTAACCCGCTCAAACATTTCCACCACCACATCAGTGGCCTGCAAAATAATATCCATAAGCTCTGGCGTTAAGGTTCTTTGCCCGTTCCGCATTACATCGAATACGTTTTCCGCGCCATGACAAATTTCAACTAGTTCAGTAAGTGAAAGGAAACCCGCACCACCTTTAACTGTATGATACCCTCGGAAAATTGCGTTTAATAAGTCCGCGTCTTCCGGGTTGTTTTCAAGATCAACGAGCTGTTCTTGTAATTGTTCAAGTATCTCTCCAGCTTCAACTAGAAAGTCCTGTAATATATCCTCGTCAACATCAAACGACATGCGCCCGCTCCCCTAAAAACCTAAGCTAGACAAAAGATCATCTACGTCATCTTGGCCTGAAACGACATCATCTCGTTTATCGGCGTCAATGATTGGGCCTTCTGCCTCTACACCATCAACCTTATCGGCCTTAACGCGAGATGGTTTAGTATGTTCTTCCCCATCGCGCTCGCCAAACATAGTAAGCATATTGACTAAACTATCTTCCACCTCTTTTACGAGGTCTATAACGCGACGAATAACTTGCCCCGTCAAATCTTGATAACCTTGGGCCATCAAGACTTCAGTAAGCAGTTGCGTAAGTTTAGCTGACTGGAGCGAACCTTCTTCTAATAATTCGTCTAAGTCTGCGCATAACGCTTTGAATTCACCTAACTCAATTTGGCGATTCATTAACTTTTTCCACTCTGGCATTACTTTATTCATTCGCATCGAAAGCATCTCAGCTATTGGCATACTCGCTTCAACGGCATCCATAGTAGTATTAGCAGCTTTCTCAGTTTCTTCAATAACGTAAGTCAGGCGGGACTGAGCATCCGGAATATCATCGGTTGCTAAGTTTTTAATGCGATCATCAATTTGAAAGTTATTCAACGCGTCATGAAGTTGACGCGTCAATTTCCCCACTTCAGCAAACAGCTCGACGTTCTCTTTCATTGAAGCTGCTTCAAGTAGGGCATTGGCTGAAGCGTTATCACCTTCTTCAAGATAAGTAACGAGTTGCTTGGCTTCTTCCAACGAAATTGGAACGTTTACATTCGTTGTCATCCAGTAAACCTCATTTATCTGGTGAGCGTCTGGATCAACCTAAACGTTCGAAAATTTTATCTAATTTTTCTTTAAGTGTGGCAGCCGTGAAAGGTTTTACCACATAACCATTCACACCAGCTTGCGCGGCAGCAACGATCTGCTCTTTCTTGGCTTCAGCAGTTACCATGAGAACAGGTAAATGCTTAAGCTTGTCGTCTGCCCTAATTGCGCGGAGCAAATCAATACCTTGCATACCAGGCATGTTCCAATCGGTGACAACGAAATCAAAATCACCTTGCTGCAACATAGGCAATGCTGTACTGCCGTCATCCGCTTCTTGGATGTTTGCAAAACCTAGGTCTTTAAGAAGGTTTTTGATGATACGTCTCATGGTAGAAAAATCATCAACCACAAGAATTTTCATACTTTTGTCCAAAATAGCCTCCAATGAGGGGTTAATTGTTATTAATTTCTATTCTTCATCAGCCTGCCATGACTTCATTCGTGATTTGAGTTTTAACATGGCCTGGCTATGAATTTGACTGACTCTTGATTCACTTACGTCAAGAACCTCACCAATTTCTCGTAAATTCAATTCTTCATCATAGTATAAAGACAGAACAATCGCTTCTCGTTCAGGTAGCGTTGTAATTGCCTGCGCAAGTGCTTTTTGGAAAGCCCCCTGCATTAAGTCTTCTAGCGGCGCATCGCTGCCTCTACTTTGTTCAGTAGTAATAACGTCTTCCGACACGCCTAAGTCTTCAATACCAACAAGCTTACCGGCATTCACCTCATTGAGCATTTGGTGATAATCCTGCAAGCTTACATTCAGTTTTTCTGCGATATCAGAGTCTCTTGCATCTCTTCCGGTTTCGCCTTCCACTTGAGATATGGCTTCCGAGATGGCGCGACCGTTACGATGCACTGAACGCGGCGTCCAGTCTCCTTTGCGTATTTCGTCAAGCATCGCACCGCGAATACGAATTCCCGCAAAGGTTTCAAAGCTTGCGCCTTTAGAGCCATCAAAATTTCGAGCCGCTTCTAATAGTCCAATCATGCCCGACTGAATAAGGTCATCAACAAGAACACTTGCCGGCAATCTCGCCATCAAATGGTGCGCTATACGCTTAACCAATGGCGCATGTCGTTCGACTAACTGCGATTTATCGGTCTGTTGTCGATAAGCGGCTGCCTTGCTATTCAACGCTGATTTCCTACTGCTTTTTCTGCAACAAGTTGTTCAATAAAAAATTCCAAGTGCCCGCCCGGTTGAGCAGGTATGGGCCATGATAAAGCTCTACTCGCAAGCTGCGTTATTGCTACTGCAGCGGGAGAGCCTGGATAGGCATCTACAATAGCCGTTTGTTTTCTCACGGCTTTACGAATATTTTCATCAAATGGTACCGTTGCTACTAATTCTAGTGCAACATCCAAAAAACGCCCTGTCACTTTACTTAATTTACTAAATAATTCTTGGCCTTCGCGTACATCTCGAACCATGTTGGCCACTACTTTGAAGCGAAAAACACCGTGCTCGCGATTGAGGATCTTAATTAAGGCGTAGGCATCGGTCAAAGAGGTAGGTTCGTCGCATACAACCACCATGATGTCTTGCGATGCTTTTGAAAAGCTTAACACCATGTCAGAAATTCCGGCAGCAGTATCAACAATTAAGACATCTATAGGCGTTCTTAGCTCACTAAAAGCGCGAATTAACCCTGCGTGCTGGGTTGGTGATAATTCTGCCATTGATTGCGTGCCTGATGTGGCTGGCGCAATCTTTATACCGTGAGGCCCGGTTACAAGCACGTCGTCAAGCGTACATTCACCCGAGAGCACGTGAGATAAATTTTTCTCTACGCGAAGCCCTAACATTACATCAACGTTCGCCAAACCAAGGTCCGCGTCGAGAACCATCACTCGCTTACCTTGCTTCGCCATCGCGATAGCCGTGTTAAGCGTGATGTTTGTTTTACCTACGCCACCTTTACCTCCGGTGACGGCGATTACTTTGATTAACCGTGATTGCTTCATTTTTCTTAAGCTACTCGCTTGATCGTCAATCATACTGCTTATGCTGTTTTAATTGCGTTGTTGCTACTAGTATGATTCAAACCGTACTTTTTATAAAGCTTTGCAGCAGCGGAAACTAAAGATTTCGCTTCTGCAATCTTAATGTCTTCAGGCACTTTCTGACCATCGGTGACATAGCTAACCGGTAGTTGGTATTCAACTGCTGCACTAAGTACCTCTCCTAAAGAGTAGCACTCATCTAACTTTGTGAAAATACAGCCACTTAGTTCAACATCATCATACGCCTGAATGATTCTCTGCAAAGCAGGGTATTGCGTATTGGCCTGTGCTACCAAATATTTTTTAACTTTCGGCATTTGGCCGTTATCAAACTGCTTAATTTGCTTAATTAATCGACTATCACGTTGACTAAAGCCTGCTGTATCAATCAATACTAGTCGCTTATGACGAAGTTGGAACAATAAATCTGCAAGTTCTTCACTGGTCTGCGCTTTTCTCACTGTACAGCCGATGATCTTTCCGTATGTCGCGAGTTGTTCATAAGCGGCAATTCTATACGTATCAATGGTGATCATTGCTACCGATTCTGCGCCATATTTTTGCGCATACCGTGCGGCTAACTTGGCAACTGTGGTCGTTTTACCTGTTCCGGTTGGCCCTACTAATGCGACAGCACCTTGTGCACTTAGTATATCGTTCCCCGTCACATTTATGCGATTAGCCAATAGGTTAAGAAGATATACCCACGCGTCGCGCTCATTCAAGTGCGCCGGCGTGTAGTTTATTAGCTGATTAGCTAATGCACTGCTCAGACCCATGTCAACCAAACGCGTAGTCAGATACTGATGAACTGGCTTTTGACGCTTGTTTTTTGCTTCCATAAGGTCGGCAACCTGATATTGCAAAACATCACGCAACGACGCAAGTTCTTCTTTTATTTGAGCAAGTTCTGCTGACTGTGTCATCGGCGCCTCGCCTATGCTTGACGCTTGATGGTCAGGATACGGTGTATTGTAGTTATTACGACTAGCAGGCTGCTGGCTTTCCACATCATCAATAAACGCATCGGAAAAATCGAGATGTGACGCTATCTCATTGGCGTGCTTTGCATTAGCAGAGATAGGACTAGAGCGATGTGGCGTGTGCTGTTCCGTTGAGTGAGAAATTGGCGCTTGGTTAGTTGCGGTCGTCGCGACTCCATGCTGCTTTTCTAACAAAGCTTTCAGGCTATCTGGACCATCATCGCCAATAATTTCACTGAGACTAGGCATGGTCTTCTGACCTGGCGCTTTGGGCGCTGCTTTAGGGATGGTAAGTTTCGCATCGGGTTCTTTATCATAGGCCGCAACAAGCTCAATACCATCAGCAACTTTGCGATTTGACATGATTACAGCATCACTGCCTAACTCAGCTTTGACTTGGCTTAACGCCTCACGCATATCTTTGCCGAAGAAACGTCTAATTTTCATTGCAACCTCTCCAATCACCCAGTGTCAGATTATTGACCGACCGAACTGACTATTTTTATTTGTTTGTCGTCAGGCACTTCTTGATAAGACAGCACATGAAGCCCAACAACGGAATACTTTAAGAAGCGAGACAGCACAGGTCTTAGCATGCCAGAGGTAAGGAGTACCGCAGGTTCTCCTTCTAACTCTTGCTGCTGACTGGCTTGCTGCAGTGATTTTTGCAACTTATCTGCCAGACCTGGCTCAATACCAGCACCATCTTCGCCACCTGCTTGAAGTGACTGGTGCAACATCTGTTCCAACTCTGGCGCCAAGGTTATGACGGGTATTTCTTTAGCCCCTTGCGTAATCTCTTGAACAATAAGTCGTTTCAATGCAATACGCACAGCAGACACCAGAACATCTGGGTCCTGGCTGCGTGTGCCATACTCACTTAAGGTTTGAACTATCGTGCGCATGTCGCGAATAGGTACGCCCTCAAAGAGTAGGGTTTGCAGTACTTTTACTACCGTACTAAGCGGCAGAATATCGGGCACCAAACCTTCAACCAGTTTAGGATGCTGCTTGGCTAGCATGTCGAGTAGCTGCTGGGCTTCTTCATGACCAAGTAGTTGATAAGCATTATTAGTAAGCAACTGACTTAAATGCGTCGCCACCACGGTAGCCGCATCGACAACCGTATAACCTAAGGTTTGCGCGTGCTCCCGTTTATTCGGTTTAATCCACACTGCATCTAAGCCAAATGCGGGATCTTTTGTGGCTCGCCCTTCCAATTTTCCGAATACCTGACCTGGATTGATTGCAAGTTCCTCATCGTGACTGATGACCGAATCACCAATGGTTACGCCCAGCATAGCAATGGTATAGGTGTTGGGCTCTAAATCTAAATTATCGCGAATGTGGACAGGCGGAATAAGGAAACCCAGCTCTTGCGATAGTTTTTTACGCACGCCTTTAATACGCGTCAACAATTCACCACCTTGTGATTTATCGACAAGTGGAATAAGACGATAGCCCACTTCTAATCCGATGGTATCGACTTGTTGCACATCGTCCCAACCTAGCTCTTTCACCTCAGGAGTAAGCGTTTCGCTCTTAGCAACATTTTCGGGCACTGACGGTGCTGCGGCTTTCTTCCTGGCTTGTAAGGTTTGAAAGTAAGCAAAGCCAGCAATGAGGAAAGAAAACCCAAGAAACGCGATATGGGGCATCCCCGGTATGATACCCATAACAAACAGCACGCCAGAGGCAATGTATAACGCTTGGTTGTTGCCTAGCTGCCCTCGAATTTCTTTTCCCATTTCTTGAGATTCATTTTCTCGAGTCACAATAATGGCGGTAGCAACGGAAAGCAGTAATGAAGGAATTTGAGCAACGAGCCCGTCACCGATTGTCAAAATGGTATAAATTTCTATCGCATTTCCAAAAGACAAGTCGTGCTGGATCATGCCAATAAAGAGTCCGCCAACAATATTGATGAGCATGATAAAAAGACCCGCTACCGCATCACCTTTTACAAATTTTGACGCACCGTCCATCGAGCCATAGAAGTCGGCTTCTGCGGTGATTTCCTCACGGCGCTTTCTCGCTTGGTCTTGATCGATATACCCTGCATTAAGGTCGGCATCAATGGCCATTTGCTTACCAGGCATAGCATCTAGCGTAAACCGCGCGCTTACTTCAGAGATACGACCCGCACCTGCCGTAACCACTTTGAAGTTAATGATAAGAAGAATAGCGAATACAACGATACCCACAGCATAGTTACCACCAATAACGACCGCACCAAAGGCCTCAATTACCTTACCTGCAGCGTCGCCTCCCTCATGACCATACAGCAATACAACGCGAGTAGACGCAACGTTTAACGCGAGTCGTAAAACCGTGGCGATAAGCAATACTAAAGGAAAGATACCAAAGTCTACTGGGCGCTGCGTAAGCACCGCCACCAAAATAATCACCAGTGACAGGGCGATATTAAAGCTAAACAAAACGTCTAGTAGGAACGGCGGCATAGGCAGTATCACCATTCCCATAATTGCCAAGAGAACAATAGGCGCGCCTAAACCACTGGTGAAATTTTGCAGCTGATTTTTATCGAATCGCTGAAGATAACCGGATAACTGCATGGATTGGTGTCTCTCTATCAGAAAATTGACGCTTCATGTAAAACTCTAAGAGGGTTTTCAACTAACGTGCCAGCTTTGTGCTTTATGAAGAAAGTTATCGCCGTCACAGGTGACACCATGAATGTTTACTCACTGCAGTAAAATCAAAAAGGCCGATGATATTTTGTATCCAATGGGTCTATGGACAGTTTATAATCGCGAAACCGTTCACGTTTCCCTCCCGTTTCTGTTTGGCGTTTTAAAAGGATTATTTATAGTGCTAGTAGAAAACCGTGCAGCAAAATCGTATTGGATTGGCCTTATCATGATGCTGTTTTTCAGTCATTTAGCGAGTGCATCTCAACAGCCTAACTTACGTCAGCGTGTAGAGAACTTGTTGCTTGAGTCGGTGGAGATATACGGTTCTCAAAACAGTACCCCATCGCGAGTACAAAATAAGGTATTGGTTAGCGAGGTTTACGCTCAAAATGGCTATCAGCTAATTTGGTTTGGTACTAACGATACTGAAAATCGTCTTCGCGAACTCCTTTATGAAATCAGACAATCGGAACTTCATGGTTTTTCACCCGAGTATTACCACGCGTCAATACTTGAAAGTCGCGATGCCAACACGGCACTTTTGGATGTATTGGCAACAGATGCCTTTATCAGTCAAACTCTGCATCGATTAAATGGACTGGTCAGTCCGGCCAACGCAGATGAACAGTGGTTTCTCAAGCAGAGGGAGGCAGCCCCTGTGGCATCGCTCAACCAAGCATTGGCTAACGGCATATCATCAACGCTTGAGGCGATGTGGCCTACTCACCACGAATATCAGTTATTGCTAGATAAAAAACGAAGCTTGCTGTCGGCTGTATCTACGGTGACCACGCAAATTCCAGCTGGCCCAACGCTTAAGCTGAACTCAACTAGCGAAAGAGTGATATTGCTCAAGTCTCGTCTTTTTGGGCCTGGAACTTATTCAGAATTATTTGATAGGGATTTATTGGACGCTGTTAAGCAGTTTCAAATGTCAGCAGGCTTGGAGCCAGATGGTATTGTGGGAAGTTCCACGTTAGAGGCATTAAATGCCACCACCTTTTCTTGGTTAGAAAAGATTGATGCAAACTTAGAAAGATGGCGCTGGCTGCCTCACCAAAGCTGGTCTACCTACTTACGTGTCAACATCGCCTCATTTCAACTAAGAGGTTTTTCCGAAGGTGAAGAAACATTAGATATGCCCGTAATTGTAGGTACACCGGTAAGACAAACGCCCGTATTCACGGAGTCAATGAAATACATGGTATTTAACCCCTACTGGACGGTGCCTTTCAGCATTGCTACCAAAGACAAGCTTATAAAGTTAAAAGCTGATTCTTCTGTTTTAGCACAACAGGGCTATGAAGCCCAACCCGCCGGTGTCGATGGCTTCAGCCCTGTCGATGTATTTGATTGGAAAAACGTAACCCGAGGCACGTTTCACTTCACACTTAGGCAAAAGCCTGGGCCACATAACGCCCTTGGAAAGGTGAAATTCATGCTGCCAAATAAGCATGCCATTTATCTTCACGACACGCCAGATCACAGTCTCTTCTCAAAATCAGAAAGAAACTTTAGTTCGGGCTGTATCAGAGTGTCTAATCCGTTAAAGTTATCCCATTGGGTCCTCACTCATTCAGGCCAGCCAGAGGCGATCGCGCAAGCAGAACATTTATTTCAAAGTGAAGAAACCACCACGCTGTATTTGAAAAAGCCCATTCCTGTTCTCATTGTGTACTTTACCGCGTTTGCAGATGAACGAGGGAGCATAGTTTTTCGCCGCGATGCATACAATCGCGATGGTCATATTATTGCAAAATTGAAGGAATTTAACCGTGCGTAAGGGTGTGATAGTTATGCTTGCTCTTTTGGCTTTAGCTCGCACAGGTGATGTTTTTTCTTTTGAAAAAAACCTACTGAACTCGAAGCTTAGTGTTAACGGGAGTACTGTTCCCTATCCTATTTTTTCTGTTTTCGTGATGCCAAGCAAAACTTTTACAGTCGAGTTTGCCGAGAAAAGCCTCACTGGAAGCTTTCAATTTTTTGATGCTAACGGAGAAGCGCTTAAACTTAGTCCGAACTTACCAGCAAACAGCGGCACAGTGGGCAAGACGCCTATTACCGCACCCAAACAATCTGGGCACTACGTACTTAAGACTACCAACAATCAAACAGGAGAGATTGCAACGCTCAACGTGTTTGTCATGACCCCTTTGGAGAAGGTAGACAAAGCAGGCAAGTTAAACGGCTATATCATTGGCAAGTATCCTGAAAAGCCTTTAAAAAATAACCCCATTTATTTACCACCACAAGGGTTTGTTGAAGTCTCGCCTGGACAAACAGACATAAGAATATCGCCCAACTTTACCTTAGGACAATTTTTGTCTAAGCAACAACAAGGATTTCCCAAGTATGTACATTTGCGCGCTGGTCTTTTGCTGAAGCTGGAAAATATTTTGCACACCTTAAATAGCGAAGGGTATATCATTGAAGGTTTGACCATAATGAGTGGATATCGCACTCCGTTTTACAACAAGGCCATTGGCAACGTTCAGTACAGCCGACATGTCTGGGGTGGTGCGGCAGATTTCTACATTGACCAATCACCGAAGGATGGCGTTATGGATGACCTGAATAAAGACGGCGTTGTAAACCGTGAAGACGCCGTTTGGCTTGCCAACTTCATTGCTAACATGACTAAGCAAGGCGCTTTCGGATCGAGAATTGGTGGGCTTGGCGTTTATGACGCGAATGCAGCGCACGGCCCCTTTGTTCATGTAGATGTTAGAGGGACGCTGGCGCGCTGGTAGACTTGAGCATTATCTATTTCAAGACGTTGGCTAATACAACAGCCTCTCGTCTCTGATAATCTCACTCACTCTCGCGGTAAAATTTAACGTCGATATTCAGGCGGTATCGGCAAATCCCTTTTTAAAGGTTTAGGGCGTTTACCTTTGCCTGCCCTGTGCGCCTTGAGTTGATAAACGTGCGCTAACACCTGCGCTACCGCCATGAATAGAGCGTTAGGAATTTCATCGTCGACTTCTGTTGAATAGAAAATAGCGCGGGCCAGCATCGGAGAAGGTATCAGCGGAACGTCATTAGCTGTCGCAATTTTTCTTATATGCATGGCTAATTCATCGGCCCCTTTAGCAACCACAACCGGTGCTCTCACCCCCTGCTCATCATACTTAATAGCAACTGAGAAATGGGTCGGGTTTGTCACGACTACGTCTGCTTTCGGGACTTCCTGCATCATTCGCTTAGTGGCTGCCTGATATTGAAGCCGGCGAATACGGCCTTTGACCATAGGGTCGCCTTCTGCATTTTTCCGTTCGTCTTTGACCTCTTGCTTGGTCATTTTCATTTCTTTATTGTGCTTGTACATTTGATAAGGCACATCAATAAGCGCAATGGGGATCATGCCGCACACCAAAATAAGAAACGCCCATTTGAGCATATCGAGTGCGTGGAATATGTTTCCCGGATAAAGCTCCATATCTAAATGCAGCGCTTCGTCTTCAAAAAACAATAACGCACCAATTGCCATACCAATAATGACAACGACTTTTGCAATAGACTTTAGTAACTCAACTAAACCGTTCGTGCCAAACATGCGTTTGAACCCTTGGATAGGGCTCATTTTCGAACCTTTGGGTTTTGCACCTTCCCAAGTAAAATTAAATCCACCAAGGGCAATAGAGCCATAAATCCCTGCTATCATCGCGACGACCATGTATAAAAGAACAGCAGGGCCTACAGCTGATAAGGCCTCTCCCCACGCGCCAAACATGTGAGTAATATCATAGGTTTCGTCACGTGAGAGGATAAACATTCGCTGTGTAAGCTTGAAAACAGATTCAGCAACCCACCCGCCTACGAAAATGAACATAAAGGCGCTGACTATCAGCACCAGCGTCGTAGATAACTCGCGAGAACGGGCCAGCTGCCCTTTTTTTCGGGCATCTTCGAGTTTTTTCCCCGTGGGGTCTTCTGTTTTTTCGCTTGAATCTGCCATAATTTCCTACGGACAAATATTCAACAGTTCACACATAAACTGTTCGGCTCTAAACCATTGCGTTTCAAAGTGTGCAGTAAAGTTATCTAAGGTTATCCAAATAATGAGTAAGCCCATCACCTGAGCAATAGAAAAGCCAATGCTAAAAATGTTGAGCTGTGGCGCGGCTTTCGTCATTACGCCAAAGGCCAAATTTACAATTAACAACGACACGATAGGCGCGAGAGACAGCGTTATAGCCGAGATAAACATCCACCCTCCCCAATGCGCGATATCGCGGAACTGTTCCCCAGTCCACCACGCCTCGCCAATAGGGAATGCTTGAAAGCTCATTACGATCATTTGGATCATAGACAGATGGCCGTCTAGCGTCCAAAACAATAATGTTGCCAATATCAAATAAAATTGACCGACAGCGGGTACGTTAATACCGTTGACAGGGTCAACAATAGACGCAAATCCCAAACCGGTTTGCATCGCAATTACTTGGCCAGCAAGAACAAACGTATTCAGCACCATCATCGAAATAAAACCGATAGCAATTCCAATCAGCAATTGCTGAATAACGAGTAAAAAAGTGCCTACGTCCACCAAGTTCTCTACGGGGGACGGAGGAACCACCGGCATGATAATTAACGTAAGCATAATGCCTAATAAGGCTCTTACTTGTGGGGGTATTGATTTAGCACTCAGCCCAATCATGGCAACAAACAAGCCGCTAATACGCATAAATGGTAACAGCATGTCGGCAAGGAATTGATTGACGGTGGCCAGTTCGACTTCCACAATATGCGCCTTTTAACCCACTACCTGAGGGATCATATCAACCATTCTAAAGGTAAAATCCATGAGTTGTTGTACCAGCCAATTTCCTCCCCAACTCAGCGCTAAAAGTGTAACAAGCAAACGAGGCAAGAAACTCATGGTTTGTTCGTTGATACTGGTTGCAGCCTGAAACACAGCCACGACCAAGCCTACAATCAGGCTTGGTACTATCACTACAGATACCAACACGATGACCATTAACATGGCTTCGCGCAGTATCTCAACAAAGACTTCTGGTGACATAAGCCCTCCTAGACGCCCATACCGAAACTCGTCGCTAACGTACCGAAAATGAGATTCCAGCCATCAACAAGTACAAAAAGCATCAGTTTAAACGGCAGAGAAACAATCATTGGAGATAGCATCATCATACCCATAGCCATCAGGATAGAAGCCACAACCAAGTCGATAATAAGAAACGGAATAAACAACATGAAGCCAATTTGAAATGCGGTCTTGAGTTCACTGGTAACAAAGGCAGGTATAAGAATGGTAAGAGGAACTTCGTCGGTGTCAGCATACTTTCCTTCATCACCTGCAATGCGTACGAACGTTTCGAGATCTTTTACTCTTGTTTGCGAAAGCATAAACGCCCGCATGGGTCCTTTGGCTTGCTCAAGGGCATCTAAGCTGGTGAGTTGCTCGTTAAGATACGGCTGCAAAGCTCGCTCATTCACCTCTTCGAACACCGGTGCCATAATAAACATCGACAAAAATAGGCTCACACCGATCAGTATTTGGTTTGACGGCGACTGCTGTAAACCAATTGCTTGGCGCAGAATAGATAGCACGACGATAATGCGGGTAAACGAAGTCATCATCATAATAAACGCTGGGATCAAGCTTAGTGCTGTCATAATAAACAGCGCCTGCAGCGTCATGGAATAATCTTGCGTACCGTCTTGATTAGTCGTAACAGTGACCGCGGAAATGCCTTGTTGCGCGCACACTGGCTCTGCAAGCAGAAGCAGCGGCAACACAAGAGTTAGCAAGAAAAGCTTACGCATCTTTTGCCCCTTCCTTCGTATTCTTCTTTTCTATATTGGGGTTGAGTTTTCCCGCCATTGCTTCGACCAACTTTTGCTTGAAAGCATCGGCACTACTCAATTTGTCGCCGGTTGCTCTAACCATGCCTTTAACCGGAATATCAAGATTTTTGTCAAGTTTGCTTAGGTGGGAAATATTATGACTGGTAATGCCAATAAGGTGTTGCTCGTCGCCCACCTGAATAACCATGATCTTTTCTTTTGTCCCCACGACCATGCTAGCTGCCACTTTCATTTGACCGCTGCCCATAGCAGTGACATTAAATCGACGCATGATATACGCTAGCGCGAAAATAACAGCTACAACAACAAGCAAGGACAGAAAAATTGACAGTACTGACGTGGGGTTGGTAATTGACTGTGTCGACTGGGCGACAGCAAGTTGACTAAATGCAAGGGGCAGCATCGCGCAACCCCTTAGTTTATAAGAAGTTTTACCTGAGCTTCTTAATTCTCTCAATTTGACTAATAACATCCGTTAATCGAATACCGAATTTGTCGTTGACCACTACTACTTCTCCATGAGCAATCAACGTGCCATTAACTAATACATCTAGTGGCTCACCGGCAACACGATCCAGCTCCACCACAGAACCCTGATTCAACTGTAGCAGATTTCGGATACTTATTTGACTACGACCTACCTCCATTGAGATAGTCACTGGAATATCTAAAATGGTATCTAGCTTTTTCTTTTCTTCTTGCGTGATTGGCGCATCGTCAGTTAGCTCGTCTAATTCGGCAACCTGTACATCTTCGTTACCGCCAGCCTCTTGTTCTGCTTCAGATTCGGCTTGCTCGGCCATCGCCGCTGCCCAATCGTCCATACCGTCTTCACTCATGGGAACTCCCCTTTACCTTACAGGTCTTCTTCGAGTACTTGCAGTTCTGCGTCATTATCAATAATGCGCCCACCGCGGGTTAATAACTGTAGCTCAGACTTCACTGAAGTCGGTCTTGCAATTTTTTCTACTATTTTCAGTGCTAAATTATCTCTGCTTCGACCTAATTTGGCTCTGAATGTAGGTAAATCTTCAATGAGTACCGTAATGGTCTCAGGCATTTCTACTGGGATGATATCGCCAGGCTTAAATTCCATTACATCGCGAAGAGACACATCAACATCCAGCATATGGGTGGTCAATGCGACCTTAACATCCATAATTTCGTCGCGAAGCGCTTTGCTCCATCGCAAGTCTGTATCTTCTTTATCGCTTTGAACACCCGCATCGAGCAATTCGCGTATAGGCTCTAGCATTGAGTATGGCAACGATACGTGGAAGTCACCACCGCCGCCATCTAGTTCGATGTGGAACGAGCTAATCACCACCACTTCGGTTGGACTTACTATATTTGCCATGGCGGGGTTAACTTCTGAATCTAAATACTCGAACGACACATCCATGACTGGTGCCCATGCTTCTTTATAATCCTCGAAGATTATCTTAAGCAGCATCTGAATAATTCGGCGCTCTGTTGGCGTGAATTCTCGGCCTTCAATTTTCGCATGATATCGACCATCGCCACCAAAGAAGTTATCGACCAGAATGAACACCAACCGAGCTTCCATTGTGATAAGCCCTGTTCCCTTAAGCGGGCGAAAGCGCACCATGTTTAAACTGGTTGGAACGAATAAGGTGTGAATATATTCGCCAAACTTAATCATTTGAATGCCGTTGATGGAGACTTCAGCAGAACGGCGCATCATGTTGAACAGACTTACCCGCATATGACGAGCAAAACGTTCATTAACAATTTCAAGCGTAGGCATTCGCCCACGCACAATTCTGTCTTGCGAGGAGAAGTCGTACTCGAGCGTAGAAGCATCTGAGTCGCTATCGCCGATCTCATCCTCGTCTACATCATCTACCCCGTGTAACAGGGCATCGATTTCATCTTGAGATAATAAATCACTCACCGTCTTCTACCTTACAAAGTCATTGCATTACTGCATGACAAAACCCGTAAACAATACGCGCTCGACCACATCGTTGCCCGTAATGTCTTTTAGTGCCTTTTGCACTTCACTTACTGCCTGCTCACGAAGCTCAATTTTTCCTGCTTCTGTTACGAGGTCATCTGCATTTGAAGTACTAAACGCTTGTAACAACGTCCCCTCAATAAGGGGGATATGTGTTTTTGCCAGTTCTTCATTGTCAGAACCTCTCACTAAGAGCTGAACTTTTATTTGAACTAATCTATCTCTACCAGAGCCCGGCACGTTGAAAACAAAAGGTCTTGGCATCGCCACGTAGAGTGCAGTGCCTATTTCAGCGTTGCCTGAACTTGCAGCTGGCGCGCTTGCAGCGGCTGCTGCAGCATCAGCCTCAGCCAACTGCTCGGCCGCGGGCTCATCGCCACCAGCAAACAGTAGGAAATAAGCGGCAGCCCCACCACCAACGAGAACGACGGCTATGATGATAATAAGCATCATCTTGCCTTTCTTTTTACCGCCTTCTTCTACTTGTAACTCTTCATCTGCCATGTGTAACCCATCAGTAATATAAGGAAAAAACGTATTATCAAGGTTCCGTCAAAAATGGCAATGCCATTGTGGATGAATACAAACAAATGCACTCACTGACGTCATATGCAAACATAGCAGCCTTGGCATAATCTCACCATTCAACCTATTGCTAAAAATAGTGCAATTACGCGCTATGCATAGAAATCAATTCCGCCTTTGGCAGCGCGCGTCACTGATTGCTCAATAACTCGCGTCCCTTCCATGTCGTCTAAACCGTCATTTTCCCCACGGTTTCCGGCTCCATTTCTTCTACTGTCATCCTGTGCAAGTTGCTGGCCATTTTCGTTACCCGACGAGTTATCTTTCCTCACTTGCGCATCACCTAACTCAATGCCTTGTTCAGAAAGCATGTCTCGTAACTTAGGCATAGCGTCGGCGAGTGCATCCTTTGCTTGTTGAGACTGCACAACGAAGCTTACGCTGGCTGCATCACCGGCCACGTTTACCCTAACCTGCATACTGCCAAGTTCTGGTGGATCCAAGCGAATTTCGGCCATGGTGTTTCGGGCATTGACCATCCAGCGAATTTTTTCGTTTAGCTGCTGCTGCCCTTCAGGTTTATGAATGTTGACCGCTTTATCAAAGCCTTCAAACTGCTGCTGAGATTTTGACGCTTCAGCGCGAAGCTGGGTATTTTCCTGCATTACCGTATCGGTTTGCCCTACCATACTTGCAAATGCCTGTTGAGCACTGGCTTGGGTTTGCGTCATTAAATTCAGGAATTGACTGGCTTGGCTATCTAGTCGAGCCGTCATCGAAGCAATAACCTCGGTACTTACTGCTGCCTCTTTTGCAGCATCGGCCACGATAGCCGACAAATCAATGCCGGGCTCTCGACCCTGCTGAACTTGTTGCTGGAATTCATTTATACCGGCGATAATGTTGGTCTTCACCGCCTGTTGTTGCGAAGGATTTGGTATACCCGCAACGACACGCTCAGCAAACGCCTCCGTCGCTTTTTGTGCGCTCTGTGGCGATAATTCATTTATGGCAGTTAACATGTCGACCGCCTTTTCGCCGATTGTTTCAGCGTTAATACTTTCAGATATGCTCAGAGTATTCGTCATCAGCCCTTTGTCTGATGACGTTATCTTATTAGATTCTGTGGCGGTAGCACTTGTATCACCGCTGCCTGCAGCAGCGGTGATTTCCGCTAGCAATGCGCTTGCTTGTGATGAGGCTTCGTCTAAAGACAATATCTGCATATCTTTACGCTCATCCGATAGCAGACTCAATACAAGAGATTCATCAGCCGACGCTTTATCTTCAGCGTGTGTGCCGCCAGTGTTTCCTGGTAGCCCATTAAGTAAACTTGCGTCTTCCATCTCATTGATACGAGCTTGTTCAACATTAAGAGCCTGTTCTGCGTCACTTGAGCTTTCGCTTTGCGTCAGCTTTGCAATCAGCGCTGACAGGCCATTGTCACTATCAGTAGTTGTCTCTGATTTAGCGTTCATTTCTGCAAGCACGTTTGAAAGCTGAGTATTCGCATCGCTATCGTCGCTCGCATGCTGTTTTCTAGCACTCTCTCCAAGCAACAACGACGTTAATGCACTCAGTGTCTGTTGCGCGTCAGACGACAGGGACTCAAACGCTATCTCACCCTTATTATTTTCGCTGTCTAGTTGAGACAATAGATGAGCCATGACCGATGACGCGTCGCTCGCATTGACATCATCAGGGAGTTTCCAAAGTTTTCCATTTTCCTTTACAGAAATAACGTTAACCGCCTCGCCAGCAACTACAGAGATGCGATTGTTCATTCCTGCATCAGAATTGTCTGAGGGTTGTTCACTTTTTCCCAAACGGTTAGCAACAGTTTCAACGTAGGCGACCCAGTCTGGCTCTCTCTCATTTATGCTCGACTTTTCGTCAGGCTTGCCTGGCGCGGCAATAACGCCTGCCTGGGCATCTTTTTTGCCACCTTCGCCAATGATGAACTCTATGTCATTTACGCTCTTTTGCTCAACGTTACCTGCTGCATCATCCACCGCTAGACCAGTGGTTTCCTCGTCAGCACTAACATGCGTATTTTTTGATAATGCCGATTCATCCCGATTCTCGTTTGAACGTCTCGCTGTTAGTTCAGCAGGCGCATCCTCTTTGTTTTTGCTTACTGGCAAATCGTCCTGAACAGGTAAATCAGTATGACCCGCATCTCGGTCTTTCCCGCGTTTCACCGTTTCACTAGATGCTTGAGAGCTTGCACGAGTGCCGTCTGAACGGTTTACGTTCCGAGACTGAGAGCGCTGGGCTTCATTATCATTTAATACAAAATCCGCTTTGCTCGTTTTCGCTTCTTGATAGAGTCGATTAAATGCTTGGTTGTTTTCACTGCTCGTTTCTTGCTGTGTGCCAATCCCCGTCTCAACGGCTTTGGCCGTGCTCGAAGCAGAAAAAGGTAATGCGGCAATGTCTGTTTTATGTGCGGCAACTTGTTGCATATTGTCCTACCGTCCTACATTTTAATCGTCTTTCACCAAGAAGACGCTATGTGATGCGTCTAACTCGCTTGGTATCATCTTGAGATACTTGAAGCGAAGTTAATCGCAAACCCATCAACGCTTTATACATAACAATCACTTAGCTTTAACTGAGTAGCCTATATCGCTATCGTTCTTCTTTAAGGCTTATGCCCGCTTAGGGCCGCATGTCTTAATCTGTATTACGTATTAAAACTTAAAGAATTACTGATAAACCATTATGACTATGACTAAACAATGGCGCTGCGTTGATACATTGTATGAAGGTTTTGCAAGGGTTGAGCCAAAGTGGCTCAAGGCTGGATTAATTATTTAGAATGGTGAGCGTTTGGCTCTGAAAAATCGTTGGGTGGCAAATTCATCCATCATGGCCTGCTCTGCTTTTGCTTCTTTTTTCTTTTCAGCTAAATTTTTCTTGTCTAGCAGTAAAGTCACGGCTTTAACCTTTTGCTGTTGTTTCAGCCACATTTGTTTGCGCTGATCGGCTGCCATTTGAGCACGCGCGATAACTTGCATTTGCTGCTCACAGGCTTTGTCCAGCTTGCCGACAAAAGACAAATGCTGCTGGTAATAGGTTGCGGTAACGCCAGCTTGCCCAGTTTGTTGGATACCTTTTATATAATCAATTCGGTATTGCTCAAGACTTGTTAACTTTTGCTTTTGCTGATTAACATTTTGCTGAGCCTGTTGAAAATAACGCGCTTCTCTCTGTTCTTTTTCACGTTCAAACTCAGCCAGTCGAACAAGTTGTTGAGACATGACGTTTCCTTTAGCTAATTATGTTACTACCGAGGCAAAGTGCTAGATGCCATATCACTTTACCCGTGCCCTAAACCTTTCGCTAGTGCTGCCATGCCTTCTAGACTTTCATCGTAAGGCAAAACTTGCTTCATGCCTTGTTGGAGAAAAGCGTTAATGGCTGGCTCTGCACGAATAGCTAAATCGATGCGAGGATCTGAGCCTTTAGCGTACGCACCTATCGATATAAGATCTTGGTTTTGTTTGTAGTTGGAATAGACCTGTCTAATACGGCGTGCCATCAGCTGATGTTCTTCACTGACTACCATAGGCATAACACGACTAATAGACGCTTCGATATCAATAGCGGGGTAGTGACCGCTATCGGCAAGCGCACGCGATAAGACCACATGGCCATCTAAAATTGCCCTTGCTGCATCGGCGATGGGATCTTGTAAATCATCCCCTTCCGTTAATACAGTATAAAACGCAGTGATAGAGCCCTGCCTTTCGCTGCCATTCCCCGCTCGTTCGACCAGGGCGGGAAGACGCGCAAATACGGAAGGTGGATACCCTTTTGTTGCTGGCGGCTCACCCACGGCCAGCGCTATCTCGCGCTGAGCCATGGCATAGCGGGTAAGGGAGTCAATGAGTAATAGGACATTCATGCCCTTGTCACGAAAATACTCAGCAATTGTCACCGCCGTTTCGCAACCTTTTAACCGCATCAGTGGCGAGGTATCGGCGGGTGCAGCGACCACTACGGCACGCTTTCGCTCTTCTTCAGTCAGTATTTCATGAATAAATTCTTTTACTTCTCGTCCACGCTCGCCGACCAAGCCGACCACCACCACGTCAGCTTCACAGCCTCGCGTCATCATGCCAAGTAAAACGCTTTTACCTACGCCACTTCCAGCGAAAAGTCCCATGCGCTGCCCCACACCAACTGTATTCAGTGCGTTGATAGCCCTTACCCCCACATCCATGGGGGTATTAATCGGGCGTCGTATAAGCGGATTCATGGGCGGACGCGTCGTTGGAGCCCGCGCTTCTGCATCGATTTCGCCAAGTCCGTCAAGTGGCTGTCCGTTTCCATCTACGACACGTCCCAGCAGACCCATCCCTACGGGTAAACCGCTTTGACGATTAAGCGGTATAACACGACTTCCAGGTACAATTCCTCGGACAGCTTCAGTGGGCATGAGGTAAGTAATATCATCACCAAAACCAACGACTTCAGCTTCTATTTCGCCTTCAATGGTTTGAACTAAACATTGGCTACCCACGGGCAATTGGCAGCCTACAGCCTCAAGCGTTAAACCAATACCTCTGACAAGTTTTCCGGCTGCAACGATAGGCGGAGAAGTGACGTGTTTCGTCAACGCTTCAAAATGATTGTGCCAAGGGCTAGTCATCAGATAGCCCTTGGTTTAATAAAAATTTATCAATGACATCGCGGCAGCGACGTTCAATTGATACATCTACTGCATTTTGAGTGGTCGTTATGTCACATCCGCCACGTTCCATGGCTGGCGCTTCGATAAGATTCCATCCTTTGTTAGCAACTTCTTCTTCACCAAAATGTGCTTTAACCAGCGAAATATCCTCAGGGTTCATATGAATCTGATAGCCGGCTTGATTGATAGGCAACGCTTTAATGCCTTCGCTCAATGCTTGAAGAATGACGTGTTGATTAGTACTTACTTCTGTCTTAATCACTGCTTTAGCAAGGGTAACCGCTAGTTTTACGAGCTGGTCACGCGTGGCGTCATTCGCTTGAGAAAGCGGATCGTGGAGTTTCTCAGCAAGCATCTGCCATGCCTCGGCTTGCGTTGCCATCTGTTGACGTCCTTCGTCTAAGCCCTGCTCTAGGCCCTCTGCATATCCCTTTTCTTTTCCCTCGGCTAACCCCGCTTCACGTCCTTCCTCCTTTCCTTCTTCAAAGCCTTTTTCTTTACCTTCTTGATATCCTTCATCAAATGCTGCTTGTCTGATCGCTTCAATTTCTTCAGCAGTAGGTGGCTTTATTTCCTCTTCTATTTCGGGAGGTTCGTATTTCCAATCAGAACGTTTGTTAAGTGCGTTGGTTGGCTTGTTTTCCCCTGATGACGAAGGATCATCGACAAAAGGCAGATCCCACTTTTTAGCCTCGTTTATCTCGTTTTCACTGAAACTTTTGTTACCGGTCATATGTTTACCTAGGCTCAATGGGTTGTGGTGCGTAAAGCTGTTCCTGTCATAGGTTTACAGGAACTCTTCTCCGCCGCCCCCACCAAGCATAATTTCACCTGAGTCAGAAAGTCGACGGGCCACAGAAAGAATTTCTTTTTGTGCCGTTTCAACTTCGCTAATACGCACCGGACCAAGTGCTTCCAAGTCATCGGCAAGCATTTCAGCAGCGCGTTTAGACATATTGCGCATAATTTTATCTTTAAGTTCTTCGTCGGCACCTTTGATTGCTTTGAGTAGAGCATCTTGCTGAACCTCTCGCAATATTGCCTGAATACCTTTATCGTCTACATCGACTAGATTGTCGAACACAAACATAAGATCTTGAATTTGTTGACTCATTTCTTCGTCTTGCTCGCGGATGGCATCCATAAGCTGACCTTCGATCGCCGTATCCAAGTAGTTCATAATGTTCGCTGCTGACTTCAAGCCGCCCATTTTCGCGGCTTGCGCTCCGGCTTGACCCGCAAACTGCTTCTCCATAATCTCATTAAGCTCTTGCAGTGCTGCTGGCTGAACTTCTTCCAGGTTAGCAATACGCATCAACAGATCTAATCGTACTTTCTCTGGGAACTGCGCCAAAATTTCAGCACTTTGCTCAGGCTCTAAGTACGACAATACAATCGTTTGAATCTGGGGGTGCTCGTTTCGAATTATGCTAGCCACTTGTTTAGAATCCATCCACTTGAGTGAATCTAGACCCTTAGCACCACTACCCATTAGAATTTGATCAATAAGATTTGCCGCTTTATCTTCACCAAGCGCAGCAGTCAGGGCTCGCTTCACAAAATCTTGGCTTTGGAAACCTATTGTGCTGTAGTTCTGAATTTCTTCAATAAAGTGCTTATGAACTGACGTGATCTTTGTTTGCGTCATATCATCCACTTTCGCCATTTCAGCACCAAGTTTCTGCACTTGCTTTGGCTCTAGGTGCTTTAATATCTGTGCTGCGTCTTCCTCAGATAAACTCAGCAACAAGATGGCAGCTTTCTCTACGCCCTCTAATTTACTGACGTCATATGACGGTTCTGCAACATTGGCTAGTTCTTCGGCCATAATCTTATCTCACTACTCGTCTTGCATTAACCAGCCCTTCACTACTTGGGCTGATAATTCAGGTTCGTTAGCCACAAGGGCGCGCACAGCTTTAAGCACATCTTCGTCTTTATGGAGGTCTGGCAACATTAGCGAGCCGTCTGGCGCAAAGCCCACCTGACCTTCATCGAAGTCAGACGTTAGCATGCTAATGGTGTCGTCACCTAAATCAAGACCTTCATCTGCATCAAATTCATCAGCCTCGTTAGACTCATCAGGATTGATGAGACGGCGCAGCATGGGACGAATCACAAAGATGATAAGTACTATTATAACTAAGCCACCAACCACTAGCTTAAGAATGGGGAGAAAACCTGGCTGCTCCCAAAGCGGCGCATCTTCAGTTTCACCTGTATCCATTCGAGTAAAGGGTACACTCACTACCTCTAGCGAATCACCACGGGTAACATCAAAACCAATGCCCCCCTGAAGCAGTCTGCGAATGTTCAGGATCTCTTCCTGTTTGCGCGGTGTTGGCGTCATCGTTCCGTCTTCACCTGCCACTTGAGTATAGTCAACAGCAACAGACACGCTCAGTCTTCTTATAACGCCAGTTTGTTTTTTCGTATGACTAATCGTGGTGTCGAGTTCATAATTTCGGGTCGACTCTTTAGCTGTGCGACCTGGCATGCTTGGCTGGTTACCACCACCGGCATTCTCAGGGATATTTGAATCAAGTGGAGGTTGGTTTGATAACGCACCCGGAATTCCGCCGACGCCACCGCCCACGCTATTTTCTTCAACAATCATCTCGCTTCTTACAGCAGGAAGGTCTGGGTTATAGCTGCGCTGGGTTTGCTCCATGGCAGTGAAATCCATTGCCACGTCAGCTTGGGCGGTATAATTTCCAATACCAAGAACTGGGATAAGAATCGCGTCGATTTTCTCTAAGTATTCTTGCTCGCGCTGACGCTCAATCTCATACTCTTTTCGAGCGCGAGAACTTAATGAGTCTTGTGAACCTGAGTTAAGCAAACGGCCATTACTGTCTGTGACCGTTACTTTTGACGGTTCCATGTTTTGCACTGCAGAAGCAACGATATCGACAACTGCATCCACTTCTTCACCAGCGATAACCGCACCTCGTTTAGCGGTAAGCACAACCGTCGCCGACGCTTTCTTTTCTCTTCGTGCAAATACGTTTTCTTTTGGCATAGCCAATAAAACTCGTGCCTTTTGAATACTGGCGATATCTTCGATAGTGGCGGCAATCTGTTGCTCTCTTGCGTGTTTTAAACGCTCCATTTCAACCCGTTGACTAACGCCGAAGCCCATATCTTGCATGATAATATCGGTGCCTGCATCAGAGGCTTTGGTTAACCCTTGTCGAGTCATACCCAGGCGGATATTTTGAAATTCATCGCTTCTTACGTAGACAATATTCCCCTCAAGCTTGTATTCAATTTGATTGGCGTCCATGTAATCAAGGGTTTCGATAAGCTCTTGTGTTTCCATTTTCGCAAGGGGGCGATAATCTGGCTCCTGAGACCACATAAAAATAAAGATCGCGATGGCCACACAGATAACAAGCACAACGACCATCGCCATTTGACGCATCATGTCAGCGCTGCCTAACGTATCCATGAAGCCGGACTTATTTTCCGGCTCGTTATCCACCGCTTGATTTTGATCAGGAACCGTTAGGTTTGTACCTGTTGCTTCAGCCATAACCTACTCCACCTACACCGGCATATTCATTATTGTTTTATAGGCTTCAAGTACTTTGTTACGCACTTGAACTGTCGCTTCAAAGGCAATGCCTGATTTCTCTTTGGTTAACATCACCTGAGCCAAGCTGAGACTGGGGTCCCCCATCTCAAAGCGTTGCTGCACGTCTTTTGACTCTAGCTGCATATTATTCACGCCATCCACTGCATTTTTAAGCATGGTCGAGAAATCACTTGCAGAGCTATTGATCTCGGTAAGCGACTGCTGTTGAGGCTCATTAACTTGAAGACGAGTTTGTCCAATCATGTTTTGCATTTCTTGATACAAACTATTGGCTTTAACGTCCATACGCACTCCTAGTGTTTCTTTGAAAACCGCCTAAACGATGGCGAAATACATAATATAGAAGCGATTTTGCAAGTGGCTTGCCAACTTTTAAAAGCCATTAAAATCATAAGGATAGGAAAACAAAAAGGCAAAAAGCCAAATTAATGACGTTGGTCTAGAGACCGACAACAAAAAACCGCCGCCTAATATACAGCAGAGGCGATGGTAAAATAGTAAAGAGAAGAGGAGTATTAATACCAATCCGCATAGATAATTGCCCACTCAGAAGCTTGCCAGACCTTCCCGTAGGGGGAGTTTAAAGTGTCCGTACTCTTTGTTGTGTCACCTTGATGTAGAACCACTATAACTGCGGTAACACGCCGCGATTACTAACATTTTAAGTTTCGCTGAGTGGATTATTATCTATGCGGACTGGTATAAGACATTAGCCTTAGGCTGGTACTTCGATACCGTCTTCACGCATGCGAGCAAGCTTATAACGAAGCGTTCGTGGGCTGATGCCTAACTTTTCCGCCACATCTTTTCGCTTGCCGTTACACGATACAAGTGTATCAAGTATAATTTGGTGCTCTTGATAACGGAGCTCAGAACCCAGCCTGTTATCTTCGGCATGCTCTTGAACAGTCTCGATGGATGAGGATACATCTTCATCGATCATAAGGTCTGCGGCATCTATTTCCTTATTTTCACAAAGAATTAGTGCGCGTTGAACCACATTTTCTAGTTCCCGCACATTGCCCGGCCAGGCATAGTGAGAAAGTTTATTTCGTGCTGACGCACTTAAACGTATTGTGCCTAAGCCCTGAGAACTGGCGTGACGTTGAACGAGGTGTTCAGCAAGGGGAACAATGTCTCCTGGACGCTCACACAATGGTCGCCACTCTATTGGGAATACATTTAGACGGTAATACAGATCTTCTCTGAATTCGCCTGCGTCTACCGCTTTACGCAGATCTCGGTTACTTGTAGCAATAACGCGGACGTTGAGTTTTACCGTTTTACGGCCACCAAGTCGCTCTACTTCTCGCTCTTGCAATACGCGAAGGAGCTTGGCTTGTAGTGCCAAATCCATTTCGGTGATTTCATCAAGCAATAATGTTCCGTCTTGGGCCTGCTCAAATTTGCCTGGGCACGCTTGAATAGCGCCGGTAAATGCGCCTTTTTCATAACCAAACAGCGTCGCTTCAAGCATATTCTCAGGAATAGCAGCACAGTTAATTGCGACGAACGGCGCGTCATTGCGCGGCGACTGGTCATGAATATAGCGAGAAAGGACTTCCTTCCCTGATCCGCTAGGCCCCATCACCATCACTGTTGCGTCAGATTTCGCGACTTTACGAGAAAGTTCAAGTAGCTTAAGGCTTGAGGGGTCTGCAACGATGGGCGTGCGCGATATTATTTTTTGAGCAGGAGCATAACGCCCCACTAAATTGAGCAGTACCTCTGGGGCAAAAGGCTTCGACAAGTAGTCAGTTGCACCATCTCTCATGGCCTGTACCGCATCGTCAATAGTGGCATATGCTGTCATTAACAGCACAGGCAAATTGGGGTATTTTGCTTTGATATTTTTTAGGAGTGAAAGCCCACTCATTTCGCCCATTTGAATATCGCTTACCACCAAATCGACAGATTGCGATGAGAGCACCAAAAGCGCCTGTTCTGCGCAGTCAGCTTCAACTACGTCGTAGTTACCAAGCAACAATGTGTCAAGGAGTGCTTCGCGTAAACCTGCATCATCTTCAACAATAAGAATAGTAGTTTTAGACATGATTTTCTCCTATGACTTACGCTACGTGAGTCAATGTGTTTGACGATTGAGTATGGGCTTTACACGGTAAAGAGACGCTGAAGCAGGCACCACCATGTGGTATGTTCGAGACATAAAGATTACCGTTGTGCGCGTTGACTACCGATTTAACGACGGCTAGCCCCAAACCTGTACCGTGTGTTTTAGTTGTAAAAAACGGCTCAAATATCTTGTTTTTTAGCGAGTCTGGGACACCAGGCCCTTTGTCAATAATGGCAATGTTCAAGCATTCATTATTCAGCGATGCGTTGACAACTATACATTCACCTTTCGCCGTAACTTGACTGGCATTATGAATTAGGTTCAATAACGCACCTTGAAGCGCGGTTAGATTACCCGTCAGAGAAACATTTTGTTCAAACCCTGAGAACAAAAGTGATTGCTGTGCCTGTGTTGTCATTGTTAACGCACTGCCTTCAACTGAAGCGAGCAGTTCACTTAAATTAATAGTACTGACCACCTGCTCCTCGCCGGATTTTGCAAAAAGCAGCATATCGTTAACTTGGCTTTCTAACTCTTTAAGTCGGTCAGTAAGTTTATTCGCAAATTGTGTTTGGGACTCTTCCCCTAAACCTTTGCGCGTTAAATTAGAGGCGTAAAGCATAGCAGCAGAGAGCGGCGTGCGTATCTGGTGCGCCAGTGATGCCACCATTTTTCCAAGAGAAGACAGGCGCTGCATATGGCTCACTCGCGCTTGCAGTTGACGGGTTTCCGTCAGGTCAGTAATCACAATTAATTGACCAGGCTCGTTTTCTAATGGCGTAATGGAAAGCTTTACTCGCCTGCCGTCAACCAGCGAGACTTCGTGACCGTCATCAGCTCTGGGCTTGAATGAACGCGTAATAATACTGCGCCAGACTTCCTCTTCTAGAGGCTCTCCTAACAGGGCTTTTGCTTGCTCGTTCGCTTGACGAACAATGCCTTTTCCGTCAATAACAATGACGCCTGCAGGCATTACTTGAAGTAAATGCTCTAATCGGCTTGCCTGCAATCGCAATGATTCAATATCATCACTGCCCGAGACAGGATAATCATCACGAGACATTGCCGAGTCGACACCGTTAAGTGCATAGGCTGACGTTGTGTAATCAGTAGAATGTGGTGAGCTGTCAAAAGCCATATAACCCTCGTCAAATTGCAGACGTTGTTAACTATGACTTGGTTAAAGCAGGAGGCATGCCAACTCATAATTGGCATATTTTTCAAAGAGATAAGGTAATTTCAGAAGATAAACGTAACGTCAATTACCTGACATTACGCATCTTCGGTCCGTTGAATATCGTACTTCCGCATTTTTTCAACAAGGGTCGTTCGTCGCATTCCAAGTTTATCGGCCGCGCGCGCTACTACCCACTCTTGATTGTCCAGTGCTTGTCGAATAAGGTTGACTTCAAGTTCTGAAAGGTACTCTTTAAGATTAACCCCTTCTTCAGGGAGTTCAGAAGATAACATACCGTTGAACGGTTGATGACTTGATTGATCTATTTCTTCGTCGGACTCATGCGCGGCCGCTTCTGCAAACAACTCATTGAATGCTTCACGCTCAAGAATTTCCTCAGGGTAATCAGGTTCGTAAGCTTGCACATCACCGTACTGATACTTTTCGGGCAAGTCAGCGATGTCTACAATTTGCCCGGGGTAAAGAATAGTTAAACGCTCAACTAAGTTCGAAAGCTCTCTAACGTTACCGGCCCAGTCATGCTCCATAAGTGACGCAATAGCTTGCTCAGTAAAACGTACAGCGTCAACGCCATCGCCTTGAATTCGACTGTTCAACTCTTGTAGCAGTAAGGGAATATCTTCCTTTCTTTGCCTTAACGCAGGGCTGTCTATTGGGAAAACATTAAGGCGATAATACAAGTCCTCACGAAACTTGTCTTCACTGATCATGGTTTCCAAATTACGGTGGGTCGCGGCAATAATGCGAACGTCACACTGAAGGGGCTTATTCCCTCCTACTCGCTCGTACGTGCGCTCTTGTAACACGCGCAATAACTTAACCTGCATCTGAAGCGGCATATCGCCGATCTCATCAAGAAATAATGTCCCGCCTTCCGCTAACTCAAAACGGCCTTTGCGCGCGCTGATTGCGCCGGTAAACGCCCCTTTTTCATGCCCAAACAACTCACTCTCTAACAGTTCACCGGGAATAGCGCCGCAGTTAACGGGAATAAACGGACCGTCTTTCCGCTCTGATAAAAAGTGGACATTGCGAGCTACGACTTCTTTACCCGTACCAGATTCACCTAAAATCAATACGGTGGCGTCCGTAGGGGCAACTTGCTCTACCAAGCGGCGAACAATTTGAATTTGTTCACTTTTACCGATAAGACTTCTGAACAAACGCGTTTTTGTACCCGCGGAGCGAGACAAGCTAGGTTTACGCCGAGAATATTCCTGACAACGATGAATAGCCTGAGTTAAAACAGGATACGTTAGGGGTGTCGCAATAACACTAACTAAGTTGCAATTCGCCGTCGCTTGACTGTTGTTTTCAACCAGTGCAACAAACGGTATATGTGGAAACTTTTCAACTAAGCTGCTTACTGTGGTTGAAGAAGTATGTTCAATAAGAACTGCGTCAGCACCGCTGTCTAACAAATAACGCTCGCATTCACTGAAGCCTCGCGATTGACACGATTCTCCCATGAAGGTAACGATAGTTTCTAAGTTTTGAATAAGTTCCTGGTTGTCACTAACCAGCAAAATGTTCTTCATCAATTCCCCGAGGACGCTTTGTTATTATTTACAGTTTAGCGCATTTCTAAATTGTAACGACAAAAGATCGCAGCGCAACCGCTGATTTGGGAAATGTATCAATAAAAAAAGCAGGTTACCCTGCTTCTTTCGATTAATAGTGATGAAATCGGTTAGCATTACCTAGCTTAGTAAAGACAAAACCTGCCCTTGTTGCTGATTAGCTTGCGCTTGGATGGTAAGCGCCGCTTGCCCCAACACATCGTTGGATGCGCGTTCTGACGCTGCTTGGGCAAAATCTAAGTCTTGAATGCGGCTGCGCGCTTCTGCGGTATTTACATTCGATTGCGTCAGAGAACGCGCCGCACTTTCAAATCGGTTTTGTGTGGCACCTAAATCGCCGCGCGCACTGCCCAATGTTTCGATGGCTGCATCAGTTGCGCCTAACGCATCTTCAATACTGGTTCCTGACGTAATATCAATCGACAGCACATCATTCAATTGAGACGCAATATCTTGCGTGTTCACACTTATCGATTGACCCGCACTTGAACCTGACTGGAATTCAAGTGAACCATTTTCAGATAGTAACGGCTTGCCGGCAAAATTCGTTTGCTCAATGGTTTGGGAGATATTCTCTTGTAGCTGTGTTATTTCAGATTGGATAGCACGGCGATCGCCACTGCTCAAAACACCATTACCAGATTGTAAGGTAAGTTCGCGAATGCGGTTTACATCGTCATTGATGCTGCCTAAACCACCCTCTGCAACTTGCGCCACTGAAATTCCGTCGTAAACGTTATTAATAGCCTGGCGGTTGCCTTCTACTTCTGAAGTTAACCGGTCGATGATTTGCTGGGCTGCTGCATCGTCGAGAGCATTGTTAACTTTTTTACCAGAAGCCAGCTTTTCAAGCAGATTATTCTGCTTTTCTTGAATCTGGCCAAGTGGCAAATTTCCAGAATCAGAACCAACTTTGATCATTACCAAATCCTCTCCAATTACTCTTTTTATAGTATAGTAAATAGGCAATCAAAACGCGAGTGGGCGTTTCTATCGGATGTATCGTTTAATATACTTATAAAGAAACGTAAAAAATTAAGACCAGATATTGGTTAGCTTAAGCAGCAGAGACTCTTTAAAAACTAATGGTTTATGGCAATACTGCCGACACATGGTATATTTAATTTACAACCATAAAAAAAGCGGGCGGAACATGTTCGACGGCAAATCTATTTTGATAACGGGTGGTACAGGGTCATTTGGTCATAAGTACACTGAAACATTGTTATCACGCTATAAACCAAAGCGCTTAATCATATATTCTCGCGATGAATTAAAGCAATTTGAAATGCAGCAAAAGTTCAACGCGCCTTGTATGCGTTATTTTATCGGCGATGTTCGTGACAAAGACAGACTAGCGCGCGCAATGCAGGGCGTAGACTTTGTCATTCACGCCGCAGCCATGAAACAAGTTCCCGCAGCAGAATATAATCCGACCGAGTGTATACGTACCAATATTGATGGTGCCGAAAATGTAATTAACGCAGCAATCGACAACGGCGTAGAAAAAGTCATAGCACTTTCAACAGATAAAGCGGCAAACCCGGTGAATTTATATGGTGCAACAAAGCTTGCATCAGACAAATTATTTGTCGCGGCAAATAACATGGTTGGGGCAGACAAACCTCGCTTTTCCGTGGTGCGATATGGAAATGTTGTGGGTTCTCGAGGCTCTGTTGTCCCCTTCTTCGAGAAGCTTATTGAAGAAGGTACAGATCATATCCCTGTTACACATCAGGATATGACGCGTTTTTGGATTACCCTCCAACAGGGTGTTGACTTCGTACTCAAAAACTTTGAACGAATGCTTGGTGGAGAAATATTTGTTCCCAAAATTCCTTCCATCAGAATAACCGACCTAGCGAAAGCCATGGCGCCACACATTCCAATCAAGATTGTGGGTATTCGCCCTGGTGAAAAGCTTCATGAAATGATGTGTCCAGGAGACATGGCATTTCATACATTCGAATATGATGATCATTTTGTTATCGCGCCGGCGATACGCTTTTTCCATCGGAGTAATAATTTCACGTCAAATGCGTTAAATGAGCACGGTAGAACCGTCTCAGAGGGCTTCGAGTATGTTTCAGACACTAACCCACACTTTCTTTCAATCGAAGAAATAGTGAAATTTAACGGAGCATCCGCGAAGTGATTCCTTATGGCCGACAAGATATCGATGACAAAGATATAGAAGCGGTTATCTCCGCCTTAAAATCAGATTGGCTAACCCAGGGCCCTTGCGTTCCTAAATTTGAAAGCGCGGTCGCCGACTACTGCGGTGTAAATCACGCTGTCGCAGTTAACAGTGCTACATCAGCATTGCATCTCGCTTGTCTGGCTCTGGATGTAGGGCAAGATGATATTGTGTGGACGTCACCTAACTCCTTCGTCGCGTCAGCAAATTGTGCTGTCTATTGTGGCGCTAGCGTAGATTTTGTCGATATTTCGCTAGAGAATGGCAACATGTGTGTGGAGGCTCTAGAAGAGAAGCTGGTTTATGCTAGAGCGAACAATACGCTTCCCAAAGTAGTGATACCCGTCCACTTCGCGGGGCAGTCATGTGATATGAGAACCATTCATAGGCTGGCAAAAGAATATGGTTTTAAAGTCATTGAAGATGCATCTCATGCCATTGGCGGCGCTTTCGAAAATATGCCGGTCGGACGGTGTGAATACGCTGACATTTGTGTGTTCAGTTTTCATCCTGTGAAGATAATCACCACTATGGAAGGTGGAATGGCATTGACGCCTCACGAAAAATTAGCGCGTAAAATGATGCAGTTACGTAGCCATGGAATAACAAGTGATTCCAGCCAAATGTTAAATACGCCTGACGGTCCTTGGTATTATGAACAGACCGACTTAGGTTTTAACTATAGAATGAATGACGTTGAAGCAGCATTAGGCACGAGTCAGCTTTCCAAATTAGACCACTTTGTAAGTGCGCGAAACTCACTCGCGTTGATGTACAATAAACAATTGGCAAAGAACGCCCTAATAAGCCCTTTGGCGATAGCGCCTGATGTATATAGTAGTTATCACTTATACGTAGTACGTATTGACGGTATTAATCAACCTCAACACAAATACATGGTCGAGTCTTTGAGGTCAGACGGAATTTTCGCGCACGTTCACTACATTCCCATTCACTTGCAGCCCTACTATCGTTCAAGGTTACCGCAAGATTACTGTTTGCCGAATGCGCAGCGGTACTACCAGGAAGCCATAACACTACCTTTGTATCCAAAACTAACACCTTCAGAAATTGAATTCGTTACCGATAACTTAACTACGTTAGTAGACAAAATAGCATCTGAGCTTTAGGCAATATCCTAAACATCAAAGAAGCTAAAACAAGAGCTTTGCACCATGAACGTAGCGATAATACCAGCAAGAGCCGGCAGTAAACGCATACCACATAAGAATATCAAACACTTTGCCGGAAAGCCTATAATTGCTTACTCGATTGAGCAAGCGCTAGCATCTGACGCCATTGACGAAGTGGTTGTCTCTACTGACAGCGAAAAAATAGCAGAAATAGCGCAACAATACGGGGCTAAAACGCCTTTTTTACGTCCCGCTTCTCTTGCCCAAGACGATACGCCGACAATGCCAGTTATTTCGCATGCGTTGTCTCAATTATCGCTGAATCATGTCATAGAAAATGTTTGCCTAATTTATCCTGCTGCTCCATTGATCAGGTCATTCGATATTGATGCTGCATATTCTCAATGGATAACCACCGACAAAGATTACATTTTTTCTGTTGTTTCATACGCCTCACCGATCCAACGCGCCCTTTACTTTAACGAAAAAAACGAACTTGCAATGTTATTCGAGAGTAACCTCAATAAGCGTTCACAGGAATTAACCCATACATTTCACGATGCTGGCATGTTCTATTGGGGACGAAAAGACGCTTTTCAGGAAGAAAGGGTCGTGTACTCCACTCGAGCCAGTGTATATGAGTTATCGCGATGGAAATCCCAGGATATTGATACCCCCGAAGATTGGGACTATGCCGAGCGACTTTATAAGATTAGTGTTTCAAGCGATTGAAACGTCAATCAGTTTAGTGTGAAGATCGACACTTATGACAACCTTCAAAAGTACAGGGGCAGCATCGACTAGCCGTTTAATCGTTGTGTGTGAAGCAAATAGCGACGTAGGTTTTGGGCATTTTTTTCGATGTTTGCACTTAGTGGACGCGTTGAGAACGATATATGGAATTTCAAGTTACTGGGTCGGAAACTTCGACGCTTCACTTTCTGAGTTATTGAGTGATAGAGGCTATTTCAAAGTTGATGCCGTGGATATAGACGGTGCAATAGCGCAAACCCTATCACTGTCTGCCCGTGCGGTTTTATGTGACACTTATAAACTGACAGAAGAGCACACAAAAAAATTGCACCAACAGTTTAAAGTCTGTGTTATTGATGACTTCGGTGATACCTCTCAATCAAGCGTAGACACGATAATAAATTTTACTGTTGCGGCAAACCGATATAAGTACACCGCAAAACAACAACTGTTAGGCCCACGATATTTTTTGTGTAATAACGCATTAGACAGAGTCCGAAAAATACATCTATCTCAAGCCGAAAAGGCAAGGGAAATATCCAATGTGCTTATAGCAATTGGAGGACATGATAGGCTGTCAATAGGTCCTCATATCGCCGACCTATTATCGCTAAACAAACAATATGCCGTAACGTTATTAGGCGCTTATTCTTCTTTGACAAACATTAAGCGCTATCAACATATAATTAGAACTCAAGATATGGCGTCACTTTATGAAAAAGCTGATCTTGTCGTGTCTGGAGGTGGATTAATCAAATATGAAAGTGCGTATTGTGGGATTCCAAATATTGTGGTTGCCCAAACGCCTGAACAATACACAGAAACGCTGGCGTTTCAGAATGCTAACCTGTGTTATGCCGTGGGAAGCGCTGCAACGGCAGTGCGTAGTATAAGCTTAGCAAATGAGGTCGAAGAGAAAGACCGTCCTGCGTTTAACTGGTCATCTCAAGAATTAATTGAAACAGCCGATAAAGCGTTGAAACAGCGCAAACATCTCGTTCAGGCGTCATGCACACACTTTGAAGATAATGCCACTGCAAGAACCGCGGCGGCGATTTTTGATGAACACTATGCTCAGGAGTAAACTGGTGAGTGATAAGATTAAAGAGCACTACAGTAATCTATTTAAACAGCATGGAAGAGATCATGTTTCTGTTCAATACTCTTCGAAAGAAAGTCAGATAAAACGCTTTGAAATTCTTCTTGATGTTGCCGATTCAATGACAAGTATCAGCGATATGGGCTGTGGATTAGCCGACATATTACCACTTGTCCGCGAGCGATTTGGCGATATCCCCTATCATGGTTACGATTTTGTCGAGGACTTTATACACAGCGCGAAAGACCAATATGATGCTGACCAGAACGCTTCTTTTTATACCTTTGATGTCAACAAGGATAACACCAGTATTGAGACCGACTATGTCGTTCTAAGCGGCATGCTGAATAATAAGATGGAGGATAATGCTGCCTTTACTGAAAACACCCTTAATGCAATGTGGCGGACCTGTAAAAAAGGAATAGCATTTAATGCATTGTCGACTTATGTAGATTATCAAGATACCCATCTTCATTACCATGACCCCTTGAGCCTGTTTGATTATTGCAAACGCAACTTATCTCCCTATGTGACGTTAAGACATGATTACGATGTTAAGTCTCATTCTATACCTTTTGAATTTACCATTTACGTGTATAAACAAGGGTTTTAGTAGAGCGCCATATCACGATGACTATATCAACTCATCCCGTCAAACAAGACACATCGTGCGCGATAATGCAGCCGACTTTTTTACCGTGGTTGGGGTATTTCAATCTTATAAGCAAAGTAGATACATTTGTTTTTCTTGATGACGTTCAATTAGATAAGAGGTCATGGCAGACAAGAAATAGACTGTTCACGGGGCAAACGGTAAACTGGGTGTCATGTCCTATTCAGAAAACGAGTAGAGATACACTGATCTGCGATGTTGATATTAGCCAGAATTCAGAATGGAAAAATAAGCTAATAAAAACGATCACATACAACTATGCAAAAACCCCTTTTTTTAATGATTGCTCCGAATTGCTATCAATCGTTGAACATGCGCCTTCAGATAAATTGTCACTTTTTAATCAGCATATAATCAGCAGCATTTCAAAACTACTCGGCTTCAATGCAAATTTCGTCAAGGCGTCTTCGCTTCGCTGTGACGGTAAAAAGTCACATCATCTTTTAAAAATATGTCAGTCAGTCAACGCTAATCATTACCTTAGCCCAAGGGGGTCACAGGACTATATTGAAGCTGAAGGCATATTACAAAACGCGCTACATAGCGTTACCTATCAAGACTTTCGTCCAACACCCTATCCACAATATCACGCCAGTGGTTTTGTAAGCCATTTAAGTATCGTTGATGCAGTGGCAAATATTGGATGGAAAGCAACCAAGCAGCATATCGTAGGACACCCATGAACGGCACAAAACTTAAACCTATTGAGCTCTCAAACTATACCATCAGTGACGAAGATGCCCCTTTTATAGTCGCTGAGTTATCAGGTAACCATAACAACTCGATAGACGTCGCATTGCGTTTGGTTGAAGAGGCTGCAAAGGCGGGCGCTGATGCATTCAAACTGCAGACCTACACCGCTGACACTATGACTATTGACTCTAATGAGCCCGACTTCTTAGTGACAGGAACCGGTGAAAAGTGGGAAAAGCGAACACTCTATGACTTGTACTCAGAGGCCAGTACACCGTGGGAATGGCATAAACCGATCTACGATAAGTGCAAGGAACATGGCATGATCCCATTTTCTACCCCCTTTGATGAAACTGCTGTCGACTTTCTAGAGTCTCTTGATAATGAGATTTATAAAATTGCCTCGTTTGAATTAACGGATATCCCCCTAATTAAAAAAGTCGCATCTACGCAAAAACTCATAATAATGTCTACAGGGATGGCTACGGAAAAGGAAATTGAAGCCGCGATGAGTACTGTAAGAGAACAAGGAAATGATAAAGTCGTTTTGCTCAAATGCACCAGTGCTTACCCAGCCAAGTATGAAGATGCCAACTTAAAGACAATACCTTACATGCGTGAAAAACATCACTGTTTTACAGGACTATCAGACCATACTTTAGGTGCGGCTTCACCGGTAGCTGCTACGGCCCTCGGCGCACGCGTCATCGAAAAGCACTTGTGTCTAGATGGACACGAGGGAGTTGATAGCCACTTTTCTATGAAGCCAAGCGAGTTTAAACAAATGGTTGACCTGGTCAAGAATGGCTTTGAGGCGTTGGGGACGGTTCAAAAAGCCCCCTCTGATGGTGAAAAAGCCAGCCGTAACTACCGTCGCTCAATCTATGTTGTCAAAGACATTAAAGAGGGCGAGCTTTTAACCAGAGAAAACATTCGCATTATTAGGCCGGGTTTCGGACTTTCGCCTGAACACTATGAAACTGTATTGGGCAAAGAAAGTCGCATATCCCTCAAGCGGGGGACCGCGCTTCCAGCTTCTTTCATCGAATAAGCTAAATTCGTGAGGTAGTATTATGACATGTCAATCAGTGGTTATCGTTGGAAGTGGTATTGCAGGAATTTATTCTGCCCTACTTGCGAAGACAAAATATCCTAACGCGCATATTTCCTTAGTGGAAAAAAGTGAGCAGCTGGGTGGCTTACTGTCATCGGCGAAAATCGAAGGCCATTGGTTTGACTATGGAACCCACGTGCCTCGGTATACCGGAGACTCTGATATAGATGCACTCCTGTTTTCTTCAATAAACTTATCTGACTATTGGCAGTTTCAAAATATCAATGCGGCTAATGTTGGGCCTTTCAATACACTCTACACAGATTCTCCAAATCCATTTTTAGGTAGCAAAACTAATACGCAACTTGCTCAACAGCTTTTAGAGCTTACACAAGAAAATAATGATACGAGATACCACGAACAAAATTTTGATTCACTGAAGTCGCAGCTTGATGCTACCTACGGCCCAAACCTAACCAAAAACTTTTTTGCGCCTCTGATGAACAAGCGTTTTGGCGCGTGTCTATCGGAGATGGCAACCGATAGCCATAAGATTATTGGGCTTCAGCGCTTAATATTAGGCGACGGTGAACTTATGCGAAAACTTAAGGGTTCACCTCGTCTAGATGAAATTCTTGCCTTTGCATCTCAAGAAGAGGGACTCTCGCCATTCAAGAATATTTATCCCAAAGGAGATAAAGGCATTCGTGTTTGGATCGACAGTTTGGTCGCTAACTTAGAAAAGTGTGGTGTTAACATATACACACAGACAGGCATTAGCGAAGTCAACATGACTGGCGACAGGGTTATTAAAAGTGTCGTTTTGTCTTCAGGACAACGTATCGATTGTAACCTGCTTGTTTGGACAGCCCCACTTATTATGCTTATTCGATCAGCAAAATTGACGTATATGCCATCGACACGCCCAATATTTCGTACCTCTTCCCTTTATCATTTCGTATTTCCCGATCCACCTAAAATCTCGTCGAATTATGTCAACGTTCACGACCCCGCGTTTTCTAGTTTTCGTGTAACGCTTTATAGCAATCTTGCAAAAACAACGACTGATGAACACCGAGTAACCGTTGAAGTGATGCATGATATTGAAGCGCCAGCTCCATCACGTGAGAGCATTTGTCAGGAACTTTACGACATGGGCATCATGCCTGTAACAAGCCGCCCTTCACTCACTCACGTTTTAGCGGCTTTGAGTGGGTTTCCAGTTTTGACTCCGGCATTTAAAAAGGAAATGGGAGAACAAGAGAAATTGGTTGAAACAAAAATAGCAAACGTAGTGACTCTAGGCAAAGCCTCAGGTACGGCCTTTTTTATGGCCGACGTTTTGAAAGAAGCGAAGTGCAAGCTTAATCAATATTTTGAAAGAAATTTTGACGACCACAACGAAGATAACATCGATAAGTCTCGACAGGCTGTATCAAATTTATCATCGTAATTTTCGTTTTTATATTCGAAATCTATACCGTGCGAGACACTCAAGACGAGACGGTGTAACTCATATTCACTAATAGCGCTAAGGTTAATAACTTTCAACTAGATTGAACTTAACGCTAGCGCAGAAAAGGTTAACTATGGAACGACATGCTTTTGAACAAATGTGTAGATCTGCTTTTGACGAGATGAAAAAGCAATCAACGCTGTATCAACCCACAGATTTTTGGGCCGGTGCATGCATCGAGATATTTGATAACATAAAAAAAGAGGGAATTAGCAACTTTCGCCGCGCCCAGCTTCCTTTGTCTTACTTCGTGCCCACTTATGGCTATCCGGGGAATGGACTAGGCAAACCGAGCGAAGCGCTCATTCAGCCAATGTTAGGCACTGGAATGCTGTCTGAAAAACAACAGCAAACCTTGACTGCAATGCTCTCAGGAAGAAGCCAAGCTGAAGCTGACTATCGAGTTTTACTTGCCAGCCATTCCGTTCACAACAAATCAAATTTAATGCACTTCTCAGAAAGCAAAGTGGGTGATCCCATCGAACATTTTGATTTCGATGGGAACTGGTATAGTCGCTCCGCACTTAATTATTTACTCGGCCTATGTTTCTTAAACCAATATACACCGCTTAGCGATATACGCACCGTCGTAGAAATTGGCGGAGGCTATGGCACGCTTGGAGAGGTATTAGTTAAAACGAACGATAAAATACGATACCTAGACTTTGATATTGCTCCTACTCTAAATGTGGCAGAGTACTATCTGTCAGAAGTATTTGGTAAAGACAATGTGGGTGGTTTTTTCCGAAGTGAAACACCTCGTGATGTGGTCTCAAATGCACGCAACCTAAATGTATTTGGCGCGTGGCAGATTGAGGAGCTCAACGAGCCGATTGACTTATTTGTTAACTTCATTTCATTTCAAGAAATGGAACCAGAAATTGTACAGAACTATCTAAATCATATTGATAGAGTCGAAGCAAAATGGGTATTGTTGAGAAATATACGGGAAGGTAAGCAAAGCATCAAAACCCATGGTTTTGGAGTGAAAGATCCGATATTCACCGATGACTATGGCAGAATGCTACCTAATTATGAATTGGTGGCCAGTAATGTTCGCCCCTTCGGGTTAAAAACCATTGACGGGTTTCATTCAGAGCTGTTGTTGCTCAAAAGAAAAGCGTAATTTCATAGTCTCACGCTCTCTATTTTGTGCCAAGCAAGCGACGCTTGAACTCAAGTGTCGCCGTTTCGAACGTAATGTACTGATTCTTGTATTTTGATGCCGCCACAACCACTTTTCATGCAGGCTTACTTGTGCTTAATAGCGCTGAAACATCTTTAATACCAGTACGCATAGATAATTACCCACAACAGTAAATGATATACATTGCTCCACCATTTGAGGTTTGATAAGTAAATCGCAATCGGGTTGTTAAACCACAGTGTCTTTTTAACTATTCGCTGTCCCTTCAAACCGTCTTCTCTAGGGGCTGCTGACTTTTGCTGTATATTTACGCAGTGAATTGAGCGTCATTTAGGCAAGGCAGAGTCCATGTAGTGTAGTTGCTCTACATAAGTGGGCGATAATGCAGCATAACGTATAAACAGTGCCCTTTGGGTTCGTCTTAGAACAAAAATGAAACCGTAAAGGGCAGCAAGCCCTAGATACTTGATTCAAAAACTATTTAACTTTGCTTTTACTGACCAGTATTTCAATCGTAGCAAAGTTTTCATCGCGTAAAGTGGGAAGATACCGCAACCGATCACCCGACCCAGTGACTAATGCGCTCTCAGAAAGTGGCGATGCACTAAATGCTATAAAGTTGTGGCAATCATAGATATAGAAATCATCAAAACAAGCTAAATCGAACTTACTAATAACTTCGCTACTTGGAAGTTCACTAGGGATTTTGGGCAAAACAAACTTTATTTCGTCGCGACACGTTGAAGCAAGTACAGCAATGTAGAAGCTGTATTCTTCGGAGGAGCGATACTCATCCCCCCAGGATAAGGATTCAAAGAGTGACGGAACGAAAACAACCACTTTATTATCTAGCTGCGACGGATTTTCAAGAAATTGATGAAGATCTTCATATTCGCTAACAATGAGACATTGCTTTTCACTTGCCTTCACGGTTTTTAGATTTTTAAATCGCTCAATAAATACCGTATTACTCGCATCCGCGCTCTTTCCTAAAGGCAGCGACAATGTTGTCCCCATCAACGTTAATGCTTCTTTTGAACTAACACTATCAACAATAATTTTATTTTGGGAGAAATAATAGTTGAGTGCGGCGCGCTGTCTTTCTAGCGGAAAACTTGTTACGAAATCAAGTTCATAAGGTGCAAGGGTCATACTATCAATTGCATCGTCTAAAAATACCTCCCAGTACCCTAACGTCCTTTCGAACACATCGAATACCATATCTTGGTCTTCGAAATTAAGTATTTTATTGAGTACGCTATTAATATAGTTGACCGAGCCATTCATGTAATAGAACAAGGTTGCACATCCGCTATGATAAGCGTCTATAAGCACCATTCGTATTTCATCAATACACTTTTCTGCCGCTTCTATAGAATCGATTTTTTGCTGAGCAATAGCACGTAGATTTTGTAAGCCTTCAAGAAGGCTTTCAAGCTTATGCTTTTCGTTATAGCGCGAAATAAAGAGGTCTTTATCAACCAGCGCGTAAGCTTCGCGTTCAATCCAATCGATTAGCTCACGCTTCTGTTCAATACTTGATGAGATGATGACATTTTCTTTATGTAGTGCGCGCGCCCCTTCAATCTTAGCGCCATCATTTAAATTATAGAATTCGGTGTCATAGGCCGCTATGGTTTGCTCCATTATGGTCTTCGACATTTTAAACTCGTACTTTGTATTTACATAAGGCCGAAGATTGCCCTCAACGATAAGGGAGGCATTGTATTCTTGTTGATAGCTATAGAGTTCTTTTCCGTTAGCTTGGTAATATCCCGATGATTTCGAGTGATGATGGTTGATATCCACAAACCCCATATCAACGCCAAAGAGATACACTTCTCTAAAACCGATTTCACAGATTAAATTGACAACAAAATTAGACACCGTTGGATATGAAGTTTTTAAACCCGCGAAGGCTTGCTCGGGAAACAAGGCACTCATCATTAAGCTTGCAGCCTCGCCCGTTTTTAGCGCCAAGTAAGCATCTTTATAAAGCTTGATCGTGTCGGGGTGGATACCATTACAACTAATTAAACGTACCTTTTTGAGGTATTCAGGATCTTCAATACGTGTACTCCAATCGAATGTCGACCGATTCTGTTCAACCTCAGCATGAAAGTCAGGAACAATTCCGTTTTTGTGGAGTGCTTGAAGTGCGGTGCCGCAGCTGATGATTATCGCTCGCTCCTTTTCTTCATGAAGTAGAGGCATTAGATTATCCAGTGACGGCCCATTGCCAACAACCAGTACCGGAACAGCATCTAAAAGTTTATGGCGATTTTTGTCATCAAACTCAGACAATAACCGTACCTTATTCTCTAATGCCCACTTGGTGTGCGCTACGCCATACCTTGAATGCTCAAAATAATCACCCATGGCTACGATTAAACGCAGCTCCTCACGAAGCTTATTAATCGCGGGTTCTAATAAACTATTGTCATACCCCTTCAACAAATAAGTGTTCGTTAAGTTGTAAGTACCAATAGTTTGGAACTGCCGCAATATATCTTTACCTAGGTGTGTTCCATCGTCGCCGATGTTTAAATATAGACGGCCTTCCTTTTCGTCAATCTTTTGTAAAATCGTAGCCCAATCAATCGAAAAAAGTGATGCGTAAAAAAAGTCTCTGTTAGGTTCGACTAAAAACAGTTTCTCAACATCGTATTCATCAAGTAGCTTTTTGAGTTGCAGGCCCTGCCCTAATCCAAACATTATCAAAGATTTGATCACTGCAGGCAGCGCACCTTGCGCCTCTGCCATATTCTTCATTTCTTGCTGGACTCGCAGAACCGTTTGATAGTGGAAATATCGCTTCAATTTTCCACCCGTATAACTCAACACCAACCCATCACGGTTAGGGTTTGTCTTAAACATATCAATTACGCTATCGGAGTCATCCTGAGGGTTGCTCGTGTAGAGAAAACTTCCCGTTTTTTTATGAGCGAGGTTCACCAATCCACTCTCATTGGCGACCACGTCCCAATGAGAGGTTTCATAGTCAGCAAACTCTGCAGCTATAGAGGGGAAGTAATGCTCTAAGGCGGAAATATTTGACGCAAAAAGTGCGGTATTGAGATTCGATTCGTTCCATTCTCTAGGATTGACAATGGGCGGCCACGGGACAATGTAATCCAAAAAGGACCTTTTCTGATTGTATAACGTACTGGTTTTACTCAGCACCCAATCCGTGTTTTTTAACGCGTTATATATGCCGTCGAACGCGTCTGAGTGATAGTGGAAATAAATAAAGGCCTTATCTCTACTGACATGTTCATAGAACTCAGAAAAATCTTTGAATAGCGACTCACCATTTTTTTCAATTTGAAGATAAATAGCTATATTATTGCGCTTTGCTAGTTCAAAAATGGTTAGCCAAACACCGGTGTAAAGAGAGCACACCAGGTAGTCGATATTTGGCTCATAAATAATAATGTGTTTTAAAGAGAGGTGACTCGCCATGATCATAGGCAAGTGCGCTCCAAGTCCAAGCCCCATGATAACAAGCGTATCATTAGGAGAACTCATGTCATTTTGAGTAAGAGCTAATTCTGGCGCAAATGAGAAAGATGTGGGAGCAGCCAAAAAGCTTTCGACACTTCGCTTAATGGAGTCATTGATTTTCGCCCCATACAGAACGTTGCCTGAACCGTAGTCAACTACGTCAAATTCACCATCAGCATTAAGGTATATTGAGGTTTTCTGCTGACGATTTCTGTTTAACAGGCTATAGATTGACGGCATATTCCGTCTGAATGCTAGAAGGCTGAGGTCTACATTACGCGAGAGAACAGGGGCTTTCTCGTGCTCGATGTGGGCTTGGTGTTCTTCATCTTTATCTAAAAAAAGCTGTATGGCTTTGCGCATTTTCTACTCATATCTCTTTAATGCCGCTTTCGCTCTTTTGAACTCTAGCAATTTATCTTTGTAAGCCTTCAGCAATTTATTTGCCATTTTATCTAAGTGTGCCTGGATCTCGCTTTCATTTTTAGCAAATTCTTTACGCTTATCGCCAGATAAGCGTTCGAGTTCACGAATGATAACCTTGTGGCGAATTTCAATACAGCGGAGCAGTTCAGGAAATGTGTTATCCCCTTCTTCATCATTAAGGCATTGGGTAATGTGCCTATTGAGTATTTTGAGAAAAAGGGGAGTATAGGAGTGGTTTAACTCTGGTATTTTATCGATTATCACACTGCTTCACGGTTTTGACGCTGCTTTTCATAAGCCTCAGCTTTTGCGCTTTCTGGAATTTGAACCCAAGCATCTCGAATTGGTGTTAGAAGATTAGATACTTCATCTAAAATATTCAAGTCATTCTGTACGTGAGCATCGCCTATTCTTGTAATCATATAATCGTACAGAGCAAAGAGATTTTGCGAAACTTCTCCGCCTGCTTCCATATCTAAGGTATCGCGTAAGTGAAGAAGTATTGCACTCACCTTTGAAATAAGTTCGCTTTTAGATGCAAACTCTCCGCGCTCCATTGCACCTTTGGCGTAAGCGATCCTATCTAATGCTCCCTGAAGCAACATTAAAGTAAGCTTATGCGGATCAGCACTAGCCACGTCTTGTTTTAAGTTACCTTTGCGGTACGCATTGATACCTTTAAGTGACATATCTACTCCTATCTATCTTTACAATGCAGCTAACAACGCAGACCCAGTGCGATTTAATTGAGAGACAGTTTGGTCTAAATTTAAATATTTACCACGGACGATTTGTTCAAAGCTCACCATTCGTAGTTCTAGCGTCTCTCTATCGGCATACACACTTTCACGCGCATCTTTCGCAGACTTTTCTCTAAGGCTAATTAAACCATCTGAAGCTGAGAACTCGTCTACAAAGTTATATAGTTTAACGGCAATACCCTCGTTTTCATCAGTAAAAAGTGTCGCTATATCATCGAAGTCATCTTCTAGAGCATCTTTTAAGCGCTCTTCACCTGAACCCAAACCAAAGTCATTAGATGCGATTTCCAATCGGCCATCTTCGTCCAACTCAACGCCTAGCCTAAAAAGGCCGCCTAACCTAGATGTACTCACACTGTCGCCAACGATGGAGGCAAGGCCCGACTGAATACTGCGAAGTAATGCATCACCCGCTAGTGCGCCATCTTCTTCAAGTTCGGAAGCACCGTATTTAGTCAGCTTCTCTATTTCATCTGCCAGAGAATTGTAGTTTTCAACAAAATCTCGAATTTTCTGTTCGAGTCCCTCTTTATCAAATCCAATACTCAACTTAGTGGCGATGGGATTGCCAACATTATCTAATGGTGACAACTCATTAACGGTGAACGATACATTTTGGATAGTATTATCAAACTCATTGCTTTCGCTTTGCACTTCAATACCATCTACCAACGCAATTGCGTTTTTTGCTGATTCAATGTTTGTTGTAGATATATTGTTTGTGCCACCGGTCGTGGATAAACGATCTAACTCAGTATTTCCAGTATCGTTGTTAATAACCAAGTCATTACCATTTCCCGTTTCTTCAGAAACAAAAACGAGTCTGGGGCCGGCCCCAGTTCCGGTTTCAATTATGTTTGCAGTGACACCGAAATTCTCTTCTGAATTATTTATTTGTTCTCGGAGTGATGCAAGTGTTGTGGTTGCATCAATATTGATAGTAAATGATTTAGTCGCACCAACACTAAAGGTGAGTGACCCTGTTCCGCCAGACAGTAGAGGGTCGCTGCTTGAGGAAAAGGCTGCAGCGTCAGTCGTAATACGACTTCCTGTTGCTAATTGTTGAACGATAATATCGTAATCGCCACGAAGTGCAGAACTGGTCGCATCTGCCGATAGAACATCATCGTCCTCTGACGGATTTGTCACAGTAGGTTCACGACCATTAATGTCACTGTCAGTTCGAAGCTCATCAACGGCATCTTTAAATTCTGAGAGCTTTGACTTGATAGAACCCAACGCAGAAATTTCGGCTTCAACCGCTTCTTCACGCGCGTTCAATCTATCTTCTTTAGGCTTTCGCTCCGCGTTAATCAGTTGCTGAACTAGATCATCTAAAGCTAGACCAGAACCTACACCTAACGAACGAATTGTCATAGCTCACCTCATACTCAAACTTCGTTATTGATAAATACCCCGACGCTGGCCCCCACATCCTGTTGTAATTCCTGTATCCGCTCGGCAAGTGCTAGCACTTCTTCGGAAGGAATTTGCCGTATAACGTCACCGGATTGCCCATCAATGACTGTTACCACTGAACGCGCTGTATCTTCATCTATAGAAAATGCCAAATCTCTATTTTGAACTTTCAAAAAAGATTCAACATTGGAAATCGCTTGTCTAATTGCGTCTTCCGTCACCTCTCTGTCTTGGGTATCGGCTTGTTCGCGCAAACCTTGAGGTGAATTTCGCGATAGTCCCCCTTCATCTTGAAGGTCATCAGCATTCAATCGAGCATTGCTTTGACGGCTATCGTTTTTATTTGTTTCAACTTGCTCTGCATTCACTTGCCCAGTACGCTCTGGTGGTGAAGGCTGGACTGGCAAAGCAGAACGCTGTGCAAGAGACTGGCCATTAACGGTATTTTGAATATCCACTTTATGCCTCCTTAATTAAACGACAAAACGGACACTCACAACTACGCAAGCATCCGTTAGCTTTTAACTAAGCCAATTTAGGTTAGTATAGCTTATCCTAGCAGTGATAGCGCCGTCTGTGGACGCTGATTTGCCTGGCTAAGAATTGAGACTGATGCTTGTTGAATAATTTGGTTTCTTGTCAACTCTGCAGTTTCGGCTGCAAAGTCAGTATCCCTAATCTGCGATCGGGCTGCTGCTACGTTTTCCGAGATACTGCTTAAGTTTCTGATAGTTGATTGGAAGCGGCTTTGTAAAGCACCCAGTTCTGCACGAGAACTACCAATTACCGACAGGGCGGCATCAATATCAGATAACATGGCCGATGCACCACCAGCAGATAGGACATTGCCATCTATTCCTAAACCCGAAGCACCATATCCACCGGCGCGCGACAAATTCACGCTTATTGTTTGACCACCGTTTGCTCCAACTAGGAAAACGGCTGAGTATCCCCCCGTCAACAGACTGACGCCAGCGAAAGCCGTTGTTTCGCCTATACGTGACATTTCAAGGCGTAGGGCTGACACTTCTTCTTGTAAAGCAACACGATCCGCCGAGCTGTTTATACCGTTTTGCGCTTGAACAGCAAGCACACGAATCCTTTGCAACGACGTTGTTGTTTCTTGCAAAGCGCCTTCTGCCGTTTGCGTCAACGAAATTGCGTCGTTTGCGTTTCTAACAGCTTGATTTAAGCCTTGAACCTGTGAAGTTAGACGGTCAGTTATTTGCAGACCAGCAGCATCATCAGCGGCACTATTAATGCGAAAACCTGATGAGAGACGTTCGAATGAAGTGTTAAGCTTACTGCTTACGTCGAAAAGTTGACGCTGCGCATTCAGCGAAGACACATTTGTATTCACGAATAAAGACATTGGATTACCTCCTAGAGATTTGATTGCAACCTGAGTTAAATCAAACCCTTCCAGTTCACGTTAATTAGGTCACTACTCCTAACTAACACCTCTTTTAAAGTAAATTAAATTACCCCTCGACTATAGGTATCGACCATTCCTTTAGAATCTTTAGTTTTTTTTGCGTATTTTTTTAAAAAAATTATTAACTCGCTGATTGCAATGCAATTAAACGTCACTTCTAGAATGAAATAATTGTCTGATGCAACTGAGAACGACCAGCTCTTCAGTAGTAATCGATGAGAAAAAGGTGAACGAGGTATGAGGTTTCAATAGTGGCACTTGGCAATGAAAGCGCTGCAATTTTATAGAGCGTTATAATAATTCAGAACTAATACCAGTCCGCATAGATAATTAGCCACTCAGCGAGACTTAAAATGTTCGTAATCGCGGCGTGTTGCCGCAGGTCTAGTGGTTCTACATCAAGGTGACACAACAAAGAGTACGGACATTTTAAACTCGCCCTACGGGAAGGTATGGCAAGCTTCCTAGTTTCATTCTGGGAATTTGAAAGGGAACAGCCATTCCTGCATTCCCACGCTTCGCTAGGAAACTTGCCAGCACCTTCTGAGTGGACAATTATCCATGCGGATTGGTATAAATTAAAAATATGGCATCAAACATGCTTACTATTTAATCGTACTAATATTGTTTGACAGATACTTTGAATTAAATATCGATTTGGGGATCTGATTGAAATTGAAAACAGGTTGGTATAAAAGATAAAAAAAGACCGAGACAAAAATCTCGGTCAATTTGCCCATGTTAGGAGATTGAGCAAATTTCGTTTTATGTCGGCTGGCAGGGTTTAAGTAGGATAAACTGGCCTCTCAACCAACACTTCTACACTCTCAGTCCTGTTAGTCGGCGCTTTGTTTAGAGGCGGTCTTTTGACCGCCTCTTTGTTTTGGACTGGCCTCTCAACTCCTTCCAAAACTGCGCCTTCCTATTAACCTCCAAGAAGCGATAAAGCTGCTTGAGGACGCTGGTTAGCCTGTGACAGGATTGTTGTTGTAGCCTGTTGAAGAATCTGGTTGCGTGTCAATTCCGCAGTTTCCGTAGCGAAATCTGTATCCTTAATTCGCGAGCGTGCTTCAGATACATTTTCAGCAATGTTGCTCAAGTTACGAATAGTGGATTGGAATCTATTTTGGATAGCACCTAGTTCCGCTCTCGTGCTTCCGACGATAGAAAGGGCCGCGTCAATATCAGATAGCATTGCTGATGCACCACCAGCAGATAAAATATTACCGTCGATACCAAGTCCAGACGCTCCAAAACCTGCCGCTCGAGATAGATTAATGCTTATCTTTTGTCCTGCATTCGCCCCAACCAAGAATGTCGCTGAGTATCCACCCGTCAAGAGGCTCACGCCACCGAATTCGGTTGTCGAACCTATTCTCGACAATTCTAATCTAAGTGCCGATACTTCTTCTTGCAAAGCCACTCGGTCTGCAGAACTGTTTATCCCGTTCTGCGCTTGTACAGCAAGAGTACGAATACGCTGGAGTGCCATTGTTGTTTCTTGCAAGGCACCTTCCGCTGTTTGTGCAAGAGAGATCCCGTCATTTGCGTTACGTACAGCCTGATTCAAACCTTGAATCTGAGATGTCATCCGGTCAGTAATTTGCAGTCCGGCTGCATCATCAGCGGCGCTGTTTATTCTGTAGCCAGAAGAAAGTCGCTCAAATGCTGTGCTTAAGTTGTTACCAGTGGTAAATAATTGACGTTGTGCATTTAATGATGACACATTGGTATTAACAAATAGACTCATGGGTCTCTCCTAACAGTTTCGAGTTTTGCGCTATTGCTTTTATTATTTGCGCGATTATTCTAAATATTTGGCATAGCCTGTGCTTTGTATATGGTGTCAGGTTAATCTGACGTTTCATTGGCACACTACTAATGAAACTTGCTAAACAGAGAATTTAATTCTCTTTGCTGGCCGGTGAGTTTGTTGTTCCAGACCTCAAACCTCTCACTACCTCCTGGCTTCAATCTCGCCGGTTAGCAGCTCCAACCGCCCTTGCAAACCTTTCTTTTTATCGACTTAAAACGTATTTACTTTAAAACTATTTTAAAACCGAAAAAATAAACATAAAACACTGTTTTTCCTAACAAAAATAAAATATAGACAATTAATTAACACAATTAAAAAACCATCTATCATCGGGCATTTATTGTTATTATCACCCTCTTGGAAAGATTCTTTATCTTTATCTCCCCTTTGTAATAGTTATCGTCCAATAGACAAATTTACTTTAGTATTTTTTTTAGGGATTTTGAGATATGCGACGCGTAAAGGAAAATTAAAATAAAAATCAATACTTTAAGATTTTTAAAAGGCGCTTTGAAGAAGCGTTATTTACTGATAGGACAAAATAAATTTTGGCGTTATACAAAAAAGCTGGCCAATGAGGTGGCCAGCTTGAATATATTTCAGCCGTATAGGGCTAGCTCCGCAGATTAACCAAGAAGCTGTAGCGCAGCCTGAGGGCGCTGATTAGCCTGTGCGAGTACCGTGGTACTTGCCTGCTGAATGATCTGGTTTCTTGTCAAGTTTGCAGTTTCCGTCGCGAAATCTGTATCCTTAATCTGAGAACGGGCAGCAGATACATTTTCTGCGATATTACTCAGGTTGCGGATGGTCGACTGGAAACGATTTTGCAATGCACCAAGTTCTGCTCGCGTACTACCTATTATCGATAAAGCCGAATCGATATCCGATAGCATTGCAGAAGCACCACCAGCAGATAAGATATTGCCGTCGATGCCCAGACCTGATGCACCAAAACCGCCCGCTCTAGACAAGTTCACACTAATTTTCTGACCCGCATTAGCACCAACTAAGAACGTGGCTGAAAAGCCACCTGTTAGAAGGCTAACACCACCGAATTCAGTTGTTGAGCCGATGCGTGACATTTCCAAGCGAAGCGCTGAGACTTCCTCTTGAAGAGCAACACGGTCAGCAGAGCTGTTAATGCCGTTCTGAGCTTGTACAGCCAACGTTCTGATACGCTGCAGGGCATTAGTTGTTTCCTGCAAAGCACCTTCTGCTGTTTGTGATAACGAAATCGCGTCATTAGCATTACGAACAGCTTGGTTTAAGCCTTGTACTTGTGAAGTTAGGCGATCTGTAATTTGCAGACCTGCAGCATCATCAGCGGCGCTATTGATACGAAAGCCTGAAGACAGGCGTTCAAAAGACGTGCTCAATGAATTGCTTACATCAAATAGCTGACGCTGGGCATTCAATGAGGATACATTGGTATTGACGAACATAGACATAAAGTCTCTCCTACACTCTCAGTCCAGCGTTTGCTGGCCGCCGGGGGATCCCGACTTATTTTGTTTTAGTAGTCATCAACTACTGAGGGGTAATTGACGAACTGGCTCTCTCAGAAACTGTATCGACAATAAACAAGTTCTCTTTAGAAAAAATTACGATTTTTGCCGATAAGCGGTAACATATTGCCGTCGCAGGAATGAAAATCAGTTATAACTCATGGATTTTTAAGGGGGATTTGGATTGAATAAAAGTTTAAAAATATTAGGTGTTCGACGCATTTCAAAGCCCGCATCGCATTGTGCGTTCACAGATTTAATTGCAAACCCTTTCGACGAAAGTCAAAGCACGTTACTGTGCTGCTACCGCCAAGCAACGAATCATGTCAGTGCTGACGGAGTAGTTGTGGTAATGACTATTGATAAGGATTCATTCAAAGTCCGTCACAAAACGGTCCTTAGTGAAAATAATGCCGACCTAAGAGACCCTAAATTTTCTTCAAATGGCAACCGCCTGATTTTAACAGTCTACGCAAAGACTCAAATAGAGGGCGGGCAAGCTCAGACTCAAATGCAGAGCTACTTTTCCACTACGGGGCAATCTTGGTCAGGAAAAAATAGTTTTGGCAAAAACGGCTGGTGGTTATGGAATCATGATTGGTTTGGTTCTGAGGCTTACGGATTTGCTTACAATCAGTCATCAAATACATTGTCGCTTTATAAGGGCGACCCTACTCGAACTATGCTGCTTCATAAAAATGCCGCATTTTGTTTAAACAAGCAAGGCAAGGGCTATCCCAATGAAAGCACAATCTTATTTGATGATGAGGGAAATGCCTCGGTATTTTTAAGACGAGATGCCGATACTTTCAGTGCGCAATTTGGTACGTCAAAACCGCCTTATACCAAATGGAACTGGCATGATTTGGGGATCTATATTGGTGGTCCCGCAACTGTGGCGTTAAATGAAAACCTATATATCGTTGCAGGAAGACATGTTGATTGGAGCTCACATCAATTTACTACCAAGATTTGGCTGTTTAATAGCAAGACTAAAACACTTTCTGAGCTACAAACACTGCCAAGCGGCGGAGACACAAGTTATCCGGGCTTGGTAATTGAAGGCGACAACCTTTATGTCTCTTATTACTCCAGCCACATCGACAATGAAGCCCGAGTTTACATGGCATGTTTAACCGGCATTAGTGAATTAACTAATTAGAATGGCTAAACAAAATCAAATAGCGACAAGTTGGCTACTTTAGGAAAAGTAGCTAACGCAGCACTCAATGCCGTTTCCTGCTTTGCGAACTCAGTAGACGCCTCTGCGTAGTCTACATCCTGAATAGATGAGCGCTGCGCTTTTGCCGCAATTTCCATATCAAGATTACTTTCATAAGTACTCTCAGCGATATTCAAACGGCTACCGATGGAAGCCCGTTCTAAAGAAAGCTTCTCAAGTCCGTTATCCAATCCTACTAGTGCATCAGCTATCGATTCTTGAAGTGCAGAATTGTCTATTGTGGAATCCATCAATATGGTCTGAATTTCATGAATAGACTGGGCCATACTTTTCTTTTGCGGTGCATTAAAAGACAAATCTATACTATCACCAGGCGCGGCCGTCGCATCAAATTCCATTCCCTTGATGGTAAACGGCTGACCTGACGTAAAAGGCACCGTGTCAATAACGACACCAGTACCTTGGTTGACCAACTCAGCTTGTCCGGATGCTAGAAAATTAATGCGGTAATCGTTGTTTCCTGCGTTTACAGGGTCGAAATTCTTGTCGAAAAAGGTATCAAACGTTCCCTGCTGTCTCACAGAGGCAGTATTTACCGTTGCCCCCGTTGTGCCATCCACTGAAAACTTAAAGCGTGAAAGCACATTTTCAAACACTTCATAACCGTTACTGGTTGATTGTATTTTTGAGCTATTAGATAGCTGCACAAAGCTAACACCAGCATCTCCTGCAAACGTAATAGCGTTCGCGCCCGCAGCAGGATTATATTCAAATGCTTGGTTGCCCGACTGGTAACCCGCATACAAATAATTGCCGTCTGCATCCTGTGTGTTCATCAGGTCAAACACTTCTAGTTTTATCTGCTCTAGTTCCGCACCAATGGCGCGTTTATCAGGATCATCTAAGATCCCATTTCCAGCCTGGACGATAAGCGTTCGTGCGCGGTTGATAGAGTCGGTAATATTGGTTAGCACAGCCTCTTGCTGCTCAAGCGAGCCAGTCACCAAATCATTATTGCGCTGGAACTGATTAAGCTCATCAATTTCTTCAGTCAAGCGCAGAACTTTCGCAGCACCAACAGGATCGTCGCTGGGAGTAATAATGCGTTTACCTGAGGCAAGTTGCTCTTGAGTCTTCGCCAAATCGCCCTGGTTTTGCATAATAGAGCGCATGTTTTGATCATAAATTTGATTCGTTGATATACGCATAGCTCACCTACCTTGCTGACTGCAAAATGGTATTAAATAATTCTTGCGCTGTTGATAAAATTCGCGCTGCGGCAGCATAACTTTGCTGGTATTTTATCAAGTTCGCCGCTTCTTCATCTAAGCTTACGCCTGACACCGACTCAAACCAATTTTGAGATTGCACTTTCATTGCCTCAGCAGAAGCTAGAGAAACACTGGCCATTGAGGCATCTTCACCAATTCGTCCTACCATTGACGCGTAAGCGTCTTGAAAGGTCCGCGGCCTATTTGTCGCTTCACTACTCACCTGTACTTTGTTTTCATTTTGGATAGCGGCTAGATTAAGCGCATTGCTATTGTCGTTAAAGCCATCTGTATTATAGCCAATGGAGAAACTATCTCCTGCCTTCGGTACGCCATCTAAGCTTAAGTCAAAGCCTGGGTCTGGGCTGATTCCCGCCTGGCTGATGAGATTATTTAAATTAGTGGTGCCAGTAACGGTAGCTAAAACAGTGCCGCTTCCATCTAAAACGTTGTAGGTATCTGGGGCGGTAAAGCTAATTTGAGCGGGCGCTGAATTTAAAAGGCCACCCGCTCCGTCAAAGGCAGACGTGCCAACTTCCGTATTTGACACGGTCACATCGACAACGTTAGCACTGCCTAAGTTCGCGCTATCGGCCCCCGCTCTTACCGGATTGGCAAACGCTAAATCTTCAGGACGATTTGTTGCTAAGCTTATTTTTGATGCCACGTCTTTGGTGGGCTGAATGAGAAACTCATTGCCAACGGTGTAAGGATCGCTTCCTGAAAAGTCAATCTCAATGCCACCGGGTAATTCATTAAAACCGGGGGTTACCGCAAAATTTGAAATAATGATGTCGCTACCTGAACCATCTTTTTTGGGCGTGCCATCGGGGTTTAAAAACGTAATTTCTATTTCGCTGGGCACGCCGGCGGCAACTGCGGTAACTTCAATTTTATAATCGGCGTCAGTTAATTCAGCACCTTTGCCCTCGGTAATCTGCGCTGTAACAACATAGTCGCCATTGGTATCTTCATACGCTAAACCTCTAAAAGAGGGAATGTCAAAAATGTTACCACCAATCTGACCATCCAAGTCCATGCCGAGTTTATTCTGCGTGTTCATGGCATCTGCGAAAGCGACCGACAGCTGGCCAACATCACGCATCGTCGGGCCTAGCACTTCATTGCGATACTCAAACAAACCGCCCAATGCGCCGCCGAGATCACTTTCCAAAATTCGCAACGATGCGTTGTTTTTAGTTTGTGAACCGAAGTCAGTTTCTAACTTAATTTCCTTCGTTGTCAGGTCAGCACTCGAACTTAACTCAAAAAGATTAAAGGCACCGTTTTCAAGAACGAGTGACTCGCCTGAAGTCAGGTTAATTGTTACAGCACCATTTTGCGTAGTACTTTCTTTAACCGTAATACCCATTATCGAAGCCAGTTCGTCTATGGCCTGATCTCGCTCGTTGAGCAACGCACTCGGCTGATCGCTGGTATTGTTACCATTAGCAATGACAATATTTCGATTCAAATCGCCAATGTTACCAATGAGTGTATTTGCTCTGTTTACCATTGAAGTGAACTCTAGATTAAGCTCCTCTTCTTTTTCTAGCATGTAGTCTGACAAGGTTCTCATTCGGTTGTACAAAGACTCGGATTTGCTGAGTACTTGTTCACGAGATGCTAAATTAGTTGGGTCATCAGCAGCGGTTTGTAACGCCGAGAAATACTCACTCAACCCTTTTGAAATTGAATTTGCTTCACTTGCAAGCAGATTATCAATTGCCGTTGTTTTGCTAGAAAAGGCTTCAAGCTCTCCTACTGCTGTGATATCTCGACGCAGCTGATTTTGCGCAAAAACGTTAATAATGCGCTCAGTATTACCAATTTCCACACCAAAAACTTGACTGTTTTGAAGCTCGGTTCGCTCGCGAACATAGCCAGGTGTGTTGACGTTAGCGATGTTGTTGCTGGTCGTCTGTAGTAGTTTACTACTGGCGTTTACGCCGCTTGTCGCTAATGAATATAAATCAACAGAACTCACTGTATTATCCTCACCTATGGCCCCTCGACTACGGCATTAACGCGCTAAGACGTTCGCTGTTATATACGGCCATTATCTTGCTCGCATATTCAGGGTCGGTAGCGTAGCCCGCATCTTGAAGCGCACTTGTGTAACGCGCTGCGTCAGAAGCATTTTCCACAGCATGGCTGTAGCGAGGCTGTGTGGTAATAAAACGTCCGTAGTCTTCCATCGCCTCTTCTACCGATGAATAAGATCTAAATGCCGCTTTTTGTTTTTGCGGTAAGCCGTTATTAAACTCCAAAGTATCCACTACCGCTTGCTCACCTTCCCATGCTTTACTAGCCTTAATGCCAAAAAGATTGTGAGAACTACTCCCGTCAGCTTTATGAATGACAAATTTCCCCCACCCCGTTTCCACTGCGGCCTGAGAAACGATAGCTTTGGGATCCATGCCATACTTTTCTGCTATTTTCTCTGCAATAGGCATAAGACTCTGAACAAATTGTTCAGGCGTATCGAACATAGCGTCCTTTTGAGCAGACTGACTCTTTATTGATTCAGAGGATAGGGCGGCGGCTTGGGCTTGTGTAACTCTTTGCATGCGATTGCTATTGAGTGAAGATAAATTACCATCGCTTCTGATAACGCTAGCCGGCGTGTAACTGTCCTCAGTCTGTCCTAACTGTTTGACAATAACGTCAGCAAGCCCTAAGCCTCCGTTGGAAGTTAAATCTGTTGCCAGTTGCTGATCGTGCATGTCTCGATAAAACTTAACTTGCTGCGAGTTAAACGGACTATTTTCATCAGCGAGCGCGTCTTGCGCTTTGCGCATAGACTTCAGCATCATCTGCACAAATATCGCTTCAAACTGCTGAGCAGCCTCTTGCAATACGGTTTCATCGCCTAACGCAATGGCTTCGCGCATCTTGTTTATGCTGCCCATATCATGGACATTGCGAGCCATATCAAGCTGATTTTTTGTGCTGAGTGATTCCATTGTAATTATCCCACCTACACCCGTTAAATAATGATCAGCTCACCACGTAAAGCACCTGCTTGACGCAGCGCTTCGAGGATTGCCATTAAGTCACCAGGTGCTGCACCAACTTCGTTGACGGCACGTACAAGTTGGTCGAGGGTCACGCCTGGCTCAAACTTAAACATGCGACTGTCGGCTAAATCCACATCAACAATGGATTGGGTCGTGACGGCTGTTTGTCCGTCTGCAAAGGCGTTAGGCTGTGACACCTGCTGGTTCTCTGAAATCGTCACTGTTAGCCCCCCGTGCGTAATCGCTGCAGGTAGCAAACGTACATCGCTACCAATAACGATGGTGCCGGTGCGGCTGTTAATCACAACTCTTGCTGGCGCATCCGCCGGTGTGAACTCAAAGTTTTCAAGTGTGGCTAAAAAGCCTACCCGCTGACCTACATCGCGCGGTGCCGTTACGCGAACTGAAGCCGCATCAATCGGTTTCGCAATGATGTAGCCATTTTCAGGCTGCGCACCCAATCTTTCATTGATGGTATCGGCTAGCGCTTTTGCAGTTGAAAAGTCAGGGTAATGAAGGTTGAGGGTTAGCGTATCGCCATTAGCAAAACCGTTTGGAACCGAGCGCTCTACCATGGCCCCGTTTGGAATTCTGCCTACAGTTGGGGTATTGACTACAATCCTAGAACCGTCGCCGCCTTGTGCACCAAATCCGCTAACGACTAGGCTACCTTGCGCCACTGCATAAACTTCACCATCTACACCGCGAAGAAACGTCTGCAGCAGCGTTCCTCCCTGAAGACTAGCCGCTTCACCTACTGAAGAAACTGTAATATCTATGGTCTGCCCAGGCTTGGCAAAAGCTGGAAGTTCTGCGTGAACCGCTACCGCTGCTACGTTTCTAATTTTAGGTTTTGTATTAGCGTCAAGACTGATACCGAAGTTGCGCAACATGGTACGAAAGCTTTGCTCTGTAAACGGGCTTTGCTCACCCGTTCCTGGCAAACCAACGACTAAGCCGTAACCTACTAATTGGTTACTACGCACACCCTGAATGCTCGCTAAGTCTTTTATGCGCTGCGCCCCTACTTGAGATGATAAAAGCAGTGAGGAAACGGCCAATAAAACTAATAATAAACGCATGTTTACTCTCCTACCCTAAACCTAAAGAGGCCACCAAGCCGAATCAAAGAACTTAGTTAACCACCCCTTTTCTTGCGCTCGGGCAAAACTACCCGTACCCGAATATTGAATGCGAGCATTCGCGACCTTTGTTGACACGATTTCATTTTCAGGGCTGATATCCGCTGGACGAATAATGCCGGTTAAACGTATATATTCGTCACCCTGATTTAGCGTTAACCACTTTTCACCGCGAATAACCAAGTTGCTATTAGGAAGCACGTCAACCACAGTTACCGAAATAGCGCCATTTAAGCTATTACTTTGGTTTGCCGTTGCGTCTCCGCTAAAATCGCGAGATGAGCTTATTCCAAGCTGAATAGATTCGCCGCCGATATTGATTGCTTGACCCGCCAGCCCGGTAATGGGGTTGAGGTTTACATTAGAGTCTTTAGCTGTGCTTGTATCAGCAGATTTGCTGGCTTGCGTATTCTCGCTCAACGTAACGGTAATAATGTCGCCTACTCTTCTCGCCGTTACATCTGAATAAAGGTTGTTTGCCAAATGTGAGCGAAACAGCGAACCGTCTTCAACCACCGTTTCACGAGGGTAATCTGGGACCACTGGCGCAAACGAAGGGTCGTTTGCCTGGACAGGTGGTTCATTTGTACTGGCGCAACCACCAATTGTGAGCAGTGCAACAGATAAACCTAGAATACGCATTATGCTACCCATTAAAGTTGCTGAATAACTTGACCAAGCATTTGGTCTACCGACGAGATAACTTTAGAGTTCATCTCGTATAAACGCTGACTTTCGATTAGATTAACCAACTCTTCAGTTACGTTTACATTAGAGGTCTCTAGCGTGCCTTGAGAAATGTACCCCAATCCTTGCAGACCTGGGATGCCTTGAATAGGTGCTCCACTTGAGGCCGTCTCTACAAATAGGTTTTGTCCTGTGGGCTGCAATCCAGTGGGGTTAACGAAATCTGAAATGTTTAGCTGCCCCAATACCTGCGGTTCAGCCTGCCCTCGAATACTTACGCTAATTTCACCATCTTGCGAAATCGTAATTTGCTGAGCATCTTCGGGAATAGCGACTTCAGGCTGAAGTAAAAAGCCCGCGCCAGAGGTCACAATTTGCCCTTGGTCATTTAACGAAAACTGACCATTTCTTGTATAGGCAATGGTGCCGTCCGGCTGAAGTATTTCAAAATAACCTCGGCCTTGAATAGACATATCAAGGGCATTTTCAGTGGTTAATAGGTTACCCTGGGTATGCGCTTTTTGCGTAGCAACGACCTTGGAACCTGAGCCTAGCATTAAACCCGAAGGCAACTCCGTGTCGGCAGACGAACGGCCACCCGGCTGGTTTATGTTCTGGTAAAGCAAATCTTCAAACACCGCACGATCTTTTTTAAAGCCTACCGTTGATGCGTTTGCTAGATTGTTCGACACCACCGCCACGTCAGTTTGTGCGGCATCTAGGCCTGTTTTACTAATCCACAATGCTGGATGCATGTTAACCTCCGACGTTGCTCAGGGGGCAACGATGATATAAATTCATTTACAGTATGCGTAACAACGCATTGCCACTTTGATCAAGCTTTTCAGCTTGCTTCATCATCTTGACTTGTAGTTCGTAATGACGCTGAAGGCTTATCATGTCCACCATCTCTTCTACGGCATTGACATTCGAACCTTCAAGCATGCCAGACATTACTTTCACGTTGGCATTGGCTGGCGCAACAGAGCCGTCCTCCATACGAAACAGGCCGTCATTGCCTCGCTCCATGTCAGCATAATTAGGGCTGACTAGCTTAAGACGCCCTACATCTTCTATTACATTCGCAGGCGCGCCTAACTGTCTCATCGACAATGTGCCATCCGCAGCTATATTTAGGTTATCTAAAGGAACTGGAAGAAAAATAGGCCCGTTATCACCAAGCACTACACGATCGTGAATGTCTGTCAAAATTCCGTCGTCGCCCAGCTTAAAGTTCCCGTCTCTTGAATAGGCTTCTTGACCATTTTCATCTTGAACGGCAAACCAGCCGTCGCCTTGGATAGCTACGTCTAAATCTCGCCCTGTTTTAATCATCGGGCCTGACTCGTAGTTATTTGACGGACTTTCTGTCATAGAAAAAACGCGGGTCGGCAAGCCTTCACCATATGCAGGCATTGAACGCGCCTGCTCAAGCTGTGCTCTAAAACCGGTTGTTTGTGCATTCGCTAAGTTATTGGCTCGAATCCCCGTACCTAATAGGTCTTGAGATGCGCCACTCGCTGCAATGTAGAGAAGTTTATCCATGACTGACTTTTGACTCTGATTAAACCTTAAACAAGATTTTGCAAAGGCAATGCCAATCTGTTGATATTTAGCGCAATTGGATCAGATGGAAGTTAGTGAATTGAAATATAAAGAAAAATAAAAAGGCCGCTGTGATGCGGCCGGTCGTGTAATAGAGCATTTCGAGCGATGTTATACGCCTGAATATTGCCGTTTTCTTGCCTCAACTACTGAAGCTTGCCGTTAACTATCGAATGTTCAGGATAGTCTGGTTCAATGAGTTGTTCACTTCAAGCGCTCGCGAGTTTGCCTGGAAGTTACGCTGAGCAATGATCATGTCAATAAGCTCTGTTGTTAGGTTGACGTTGGCTTGCTCAAGCGCTGAGGAATTAATCTCACCAAATGTACCGGTCGTTGCTTCGCCCGCTAACGCTTCACCTGAAAGAATACTTTCTTTCCATTGAGTACTGCTCTCTTGCGTCAAACCTTGCTCGTTAGAAAATCGAACGAGTGCAACACGGACAATAGGCTCAGAGGTTCCGTTAGAGAAAGTAGCGCGAACTAGGCCATCAGGGCCGATATCGATACCTGTTAGACGACCTACTGGAAGACCATCTTGCTCAAGTGACGTTACCTCGAACGCAGATGCAAATTGAGTTGGTTCATTAGGCGTTGCATTATTAACATCCAAGTTGAAGTCAATGCTTATTTGTTGCGTGGGATCTGAGCCATTTGCAAGGATACCTGCACCTAACGCTTCCGTTTGCATTTTAAAGTCTAACGTTGGCAAACCATCGGGTGTTTCCATGCCTGAAAAGTCGCCGCCTTGAGAGAAAATAAGCTTAGACGCTGTTACTGCGTTACCCGTATTGCCGCCAACTGAGTTTACAGCTGTTGCTGGGTCAGTATCAGCACCCGTTGAATCTGTCATATCAACGAGGGTATCGTCAATTGCTGTAGCAACGTACCATTCATTATCAACGCCAGGTGAACCGTCTTTAATGAAGTAATAGGTCATGACATGACTATCACCAAGCGAGTCATATACCGTTACCGATGTTGCTGCGTTATAAGTTAACGGATCTTCAGGATTGAAATCTTGCGGATCTAAACCAGCGTCACCGGCAGGTAGGTTCATACGAATATCAACCTCTGACGTTTGCTGCGGTGAACCCGAAGAATCTGGAATACGCACAGGCTCCGTGGTACTTAAAGCAACCGATGCACTCGTACCGTCCGCATTGACGGGGAAACCAAGTAGGTTGTCACCGTTACTGTTTACAACGAAATTATCGCTGTCCAACTTAAACTGACCCGCTCGCGTGAAAGAAAAATCTCGAGAGGTAATTTCAGGCACCGTTGCGAAGAAGCCGTTACCAGTAATCGCCAAGTCTAGTGATGTATTGGTGAACTGAAGGCTACCTTGCGAAAACTGCTGAGCGACTTCTTGTGTTAAGACACCGTCACCCACTTTCGTTTTTCCACCTGCAAGCAGAGATGCTGCATAAACATCACCAAATTCAGCACGAGACTCTTTGAAGCCAACAGTATTGACGTTTGCGATGTTGTTGGCGGTCACATCCAAATCTTTTTGTGCGGCCGATACGCCACTCAGTGCAATATTAAAAGACATTATTGATTCTCCTACTAACTGCCGATTTGAATGACGTCATCAAGATTGATACTGACATCACCATCCAAATTCAAAATTACGCCCTGACCGCTGCCGGCCAAGCTTACACTTCCCACATGACGATTAACGGCGGTATTAAGCTGAACACCTTGGCCATTGAGCTCTCCAGTGGCACTGATAACATATTCACCCGGTGCCATCTGGTTGCCATGTTTATCTTTGCCATCCCATTCAAACTCAATGTTGCCAGCGCTTTGTGTGCCTGCATCAATGGTTTTAATAACTTCACCAAACTGGTTCTCAATGCTAATTGTCATGTTTTGAACCGTTTTTTCGTTTACGATGACGCCTGAGATTCCATCACCTTCATTTGCCATGTACCCAACGTTGCCTTGGACTAGCACGTTTTGTCCTATAAGACTCGACGCCTGCAGTGCTTGATTTGATGTCATTGACGCCGCAAACGATTCAAACTTTTCATTGAGCTGAGATATGCCATCAGCCATAGTAAATGACGTCATCTGCGCCACCATTTGATCATTATCAACCGGTGCAGTGGGGTCCTGGTTAGCTAGCTGCTCCGTAAGCATTGAGAAGAAGTCTTCTTGGGTAAGCTGCTGCTCAGTACCATCGGCAATTTTGACAGTTTCTTTCTGCCAATACAGATCAGTATTTAAGCCGGTGTTATTAATAGTATTCACTGATTAATCCTCACAAAATTCAAGCGTCAAATTACTGCCCTTGACCAAGCTGTAATACGCGGCGGAATATGCGTTTTGTCGTGTCAGCAACTTGTACGTTTGTTTCATAGGCTTTTGATGCCGACATCATATTTGCCATCTCTTCGACAATGTTCACATTCGGCTTGTAGATATAGCCGTTTTCATCTGCCATTGGGTTATTCGGTGCGTATTCCACTTGAAGTGGGGCATCACTTTCCACAATACCTTTGACCTGAACACCCGCGCCTTTTGACTGGTCGCGCATCGCGTCTTGCAACGCAGTGGCGAAAACCGGATGGCGCGCTCGGTAGGTTTCGTCATAACTGCTGCTGACCGAGTTTGCGTTGGCAATATTACTGGCCGTGGTATTCAAGCGAACGTTTTCAGCTTCCATACCCGTGCTTGATATTTGCATTACGTTAAATAAACTCATGACTATTGACCTCCTGAGCTAAGCGCTTTTTTCATGCCTTTAATTTTTCCATTTAAAAATTCAAGGCTAGCTTGGTAGCGTAATCCGTTATCTAAAAATCGATTTCTTTCCGCCTGTACTTCCACCGTATTACCATCTCCGGTGTCGGGCTGAGTCGGCACGCGATATTGCATGTCAAAGTTTGCCGCTACTGACGAAGGATTGCCGCTTAAGTGACGGTCATTTGTCCGCACTAAACCTGATGAGGCACGACTGGGTGAACTGCTTGACGCTTCTCGCATCGCCGACTGCATCGCTTTATTAAAATCGATATCTCGCGCTTTGTACCCTGGCGTGTTCGCGTTCGCTAGATTCCCTGATATCACCTCCATACGCTCTGTGCGTATCTTGAGTGCTGACTGGTGAAAGCCAACCAGTTTATCTAGGTTTATAGCCATGACATGACCTCTGACTTACTTAAAAACTATTACGTGGTGACAATATGAGGAAAGAAGGCACTGCCTATTTTTCGTTTAATTGTCGTTTGTGAAAAATAGTTAGCAAGGCAAATGCCATAATGATTTTTTGACGGGAAGCTAAAGAATTGAGACTCGAATCAAAAGTAAAAAAGCTTTTATTTATCAGTCAAATAAGTACGATTATTTTTTTTGATAATACAGACCAGGATGGCACTTCACCATACTGTAAGTCGCACTAGCCGCGCTAATTGACTCTGAAGCGCCAAGGAAAAGTACGCCTGCAGGCTGCAGTTGTCCGGCAATTTGTTGCAGTATGCGCTGCTTTACGTCCGCCGAAAAGTAAATCAATACATTGCGGCAGAAGACAATATCAAAACGACCTAACGCAGCATAGCTTGTCAGTAGGTTGAGACTTCGAAAGCTCACCATACGTCGCACTTCGGGTTTAACCTGCATTAAGCCATTGTCGCTTTCTTGGAAAAATGTTTGTCGACGTTGTGGCGATAACCCTCTGGCAAGGGACAATTCATCGTAAACACCCAGTTCGCATTTCTTAAGCATCTCAGAAGATAGATCAGTCGCCACTATCTCAACGCCGGCTCTCAAAGCCCCTGGTCGCTGCCGTTGGTATTCAAGAACAGACATGGCAATGGAGTAAGGCTCTTGACCCGAGGAACAGGCTGCACTCCAAATGCGAATCTTTTGATTTTTTGCCGACAGTGAGGGCAATAAGTCTTTTACGAGAAGATCAAAAGGGTAATTATCTCGAAACCACAGCGTCTCATTCGTCGTCATTGCATCGATAACGCTTTGAAGTAACGCTCTGTCAAAACCACGTACCACGACATCAATCAGTTCATCTGCTGATTCATATTTGTGCTTGTAGAGCAAAGAGGCTAGACGACTGCGAACGAGGTACTGCTTGTTTTCACCCAGTACGATCCCACATTGCTTCTCTAAAAATTCCCTAAACTTCAAATAGCTTGCTGGCGAAACGTCTTTATTAGCCAATACTGTATTGCTCCGTTATTCGCACTTGGTCATGAGCCATTTTTGTACAGCCGTGGCCAATTCATCTGGGTGGAATTTAGCGATAAAATCATCAGCGCCTACTTTTTGAACCATGGCTTGATTAAATACGCCACTCAATGACGTGTGAAGAACAACGTGCAGCTTCTGTAATTCTGGCGTATTTTTTATTTCCGCAGTTAATGTATAACCATCCATTTCAGGCATTTCAATATCAGAGACTAAAACGCCGACGCGATTGGTCACATCTCCATACTCTTCAGCAATTTCCTTCAATCTGTTCAACGCTTCTAAGCCATTCTTCGCAAGCTCAATTTCAAGACCGAGGGATGTAAGTGCCTTTTTAACCTGATTTCTCGCAACTGACGAGTCGTCGGCGATAAAAATTATTTTGTTTTCTTGACCTTCGGTGGTTAACCCTTCCGCCACTTCAGCACTCACTTCTGCATTGAGAGGTGAAATCTCATTGAGAATTTTTTCTACATCGAGGATTTCAATGAGTTCATTTTCTACTTCGGTAACGGCCGTAAGATAACTCGCGCGGCCGGTTCCTTGTGGGGGAGGCATGATAGCATCCCAATTGGTGTTGATAATTCGTTCAACAGCCCCTACCAAAAAGCCTTGGACAGAGCGGTTATATTCGGCGATCACAATAAAAGCATTAGAAAGGTCCTCTATCCTACGCCCCTTGGTTGCCATACTTAAATCGATGACCGAAATGGTTTGTCCACGGATATGCGCTACCCCACGAACCAGAGGGTTGAGCTTTGGAATTGCTGTCAAAGGAGGACACTGAAGCACTTCACGCACTTTAAATACATTTATTCCAAAGCGCTGACGGCCATTTAGTCTAAACAACAGCAATTCTAATCGATTCTGTCCAACAAGCTGGGTTCGTTGGTTTACTGAATCTAAAATACCCGACATAGGTCACCTCTAATAAATACTGGGCATGATCATTGCCTCTGTTAGTAAAGATAGACAATATCACTAAATTTTTGCAGGTCAAACGACAGAAAAATGACGCTTAGTGTCATTTCGGTCGGTTAGACAACCTCAACTTTCATTGGGCTGTCGTACCTGCCCTAAAATCAGCGCCTATTTAACGTTAATGTGCGCTTTACGAATAAAACCGATGTATCGCTGGACTGATGCTATTAAGCATAGTCAAAAACTCGTAAACTGAACACGAAAAGTCTTTATGAAACGAATAAACAACAAAACATACCAAATGCTTTCTCGATTACTTTCGTTTGCATTGCTTGGGACATTTTCAATAAACGCCCTAGCGGCACTGACGACGCACGAAAAAGTTGAAGAAGGCGCCAGGCAATATCTGCTATCTCAACTAACTGATAATACGCAGGATACTAACATTGATGTTGAGGTTGTGAAGATAGACGATAGGATAAATATCCCTGAATGCCCAACCAGTTTCCAATACCATTCTTCAAAAGAAGCGCTGAACCAGTCCTACATTTCAGTGCGAGTTAGCTGCAAAAATAATGACTGGTATCTATTCACCAGCGGTCAAGTAACCCGTACAAAAGAAATTGTCGTAACTCAGGGGGCAATAAGCCCTGGTACAGTACTCACGTCATCTAACTTAACACTGGCTAAAGTTGACATAAGACGACTGCGCCATACCGCATTTACAGACCTAGATGAGCTTGTCGGTGCGAGAATGAAGCGTCGAGTAACTGACGGACAGGCGATTCAGTCAAATATGCTATGCTTTGTTTGTAAAGGCGATAGAATAACAATTACAGCTGAAGTTGCAGGTATGGAAATTAAAACAGCCGGTATAGCTCAACAAGACGGCGTTTTGGGCGATAACATTAAGGTTTTGAATGCGAGTAGTAATAGAGCCATAATCGCAAGAGTCGCAAGCCCTGAAGAAGTCGTGATACACTTGTGAAGAATCCAGTTAATTTCTACTTTTTTGTGCATAATTAAGCTAAAGAAATTTGCCAAAAGGCCGATATGTAAACTGAGGCAAAAAAGTAGTGAGGACTTAAAATGGCAATTAACAATATAAACAACGGGTTACCTAAAACACCTGTTGATAATGGGAAGGTAGCGCAGCAAAATCAGACGCAACAATCTCAGCAACAAGCATCGACGCAAACAGCGCAGACCGCGCCTGCTCCGCGTCAGGATTCTGTTTCTTTGACGCAATCAGCACAGCAATTGAGCCAAGTGCAGAAGAAAGGTTCTGAGGCGCCAGTGAATCAAGAAAAAGTCGATCGCCTTAAGAAAGCGATTCAAAGCGGTGATTATAAGGTGAATCCAGAGGTGCTTGCGAATAAGATAGCGAAGCTAGAATCAGAGATTTTTGGCACCAAGTAGCAGCATTTAATACATGAAAACCGTTCAGTGAGATAAAGACCGTGACCGAACAAGCGAGCCAACTAACACAAGCACTATCACGTCAAGTCGATCAAATGACGTCGCTTGCGGGTTTGCTTGAGAAAGAGTTGCAGTTGATTAGCTCACGTGACGCTGAGTCGTTAATGAACCTGTTGGACGACAAGACCGCACTGTTGACGTCTATTCAAGCGCTCGACGCCAACATTGAACACATAATCGACAATCATGACTCATTGTCGGAAGAAGATGAAGCCTTGATGGCTGACGCTAAAAAGCTTCTGGAAGACTGTAAATACCGCACGCAAGTCAATCAAAAAGCCGTTGAGCAAGGACAGCTACGCCTCACACATCTACGGAATTTGATGATGGAAGTTCGTGCAAAAGAGTCGCTTACCTATGACAAAAAAGGTAAGCCTAAAGGCGGTACGCTAGGTTCTGGCGTGAGCGCTTGAATCTGTTGTACAAAGCGAAAGCAGCGCCAACGCCACTTATTGCCTATCACTATATAAGCAGATCTACTAATAATATTTAACGTCTTTTACTCGTCTCGGCTTTGCCGTAGACAAATAAATGTCGTACACCTGCTGCATATCTAAAGAAAGCTCGGTAACGTAAGTGTCATCTCCTACAGGGTATGTCTTAACCACTTCTGCACCTCTTATCACGCCCTCAACTGAAGAACGCAAAGTTTCGCTGTTCACAATTAGGCGAGAGACAGACTGACTCCCCTCAATTTTTTGACCATAGACCTGTTCAGTCAACTCTCGGTATGCATCTAATTTTGACGCTTTCATTGCCATGATAAGTTTCATGCTGTCACTTTCTCCTTGCTGTGACGAAATCGGAGCATAGCCAACGGCCTTTAAAATAGGGTAACTATCAGGTTCCACAGTCTCCCACTCAACATGCTTATCAACGATGCCACAACCACTTGCGCTAAGTGCGAAACCGAGAATGACGGCCTGAACAAAAAACCTAGATTTTTTCAATTTACGTAAGCTCATACGCTTAAACCTCAATTTGCATCAATAACAAGTGAGTGATGACTCAAATTCTTTTTGCATAAATTAGCAACTTCTTATCTACGCGCAAGACGTTCTATCTATGTGGACATCTCAAGTAATTACGCACTGTTTTACTCCCGTGCCGTGAACGCCTTATCTGTTGCTGATATGACATAGTATTAGCAAAGTTAGCAAGATACGCGCCCATTTTGACATCCAAGATATAATGTTTTAACTAATTAGATTTCTCGTACTTGCTCGTACTTGCTCGTACTTGGCACTTTTTTCGCATATTCCGTTCGCATAATAGGTTATGCATGACACGCAGAACAGTTGGTATCAACCATGCGCATGAGCTTAGCAACAATAGAGGTGTGCGGTGCAACACATTAGCAAAACAACTCTGGCAAAAATTTTTAATATCGCTGTGGCGCTTGTTTGCCTTCTTGCTTTTTTCATTGGGCAAGCGCATGCCGCGTGGTATGAAGCGACCGGACAGGCCGTCGTCGTTAACGGCAATAAAGAAGCCGCTAAACGGGCGGCAACGCAAGAGGCCCTCAAACAAGCAATGCTTTTTGCCGGCGCATCAGTGCAAAGTGTTGCACAGCTCACGAACGGACTGCTCAAAAACGAAGAAATGACGATACGATCTACCGGTGAGGTTGAACAGCTTGAGCTAGTTGATGAAATATTCAGTGGTGATGTGGTGACCGTTAGGGTCCGTGCAGATATTTTTCCAAAGGAAAAGCTATGTTCCGCTCAGCATGATGAAAAACATTTTGCTACAACACACTTTAGAATAAGAGACAGGTCACAGTTGACACAAGGGAATACACCTCATTTTGATAAAGCATTTACTCAGCGACTTGCACAGGCAATGCAAACACACACGGATAACCTGAGGATAACGTATGTTGCTCCTCATACTGCAAAATTTGAACATCGCTACACCGATCAAAATATACGTACGCTAGCGGCTCAAAGTAACACTCAGTTTGTCATCATTGGCGTTATCAACGACATGAGTATGGGCGAAGAGAAAGCATCCTCTTTATTTCTACCATGGCGTAATACTGCCCCGCTGCGCGTTTTTTCAATGTCGCTTCAAGTATTTGACGGGATTAACGGAGGACTCCTTTTCACGTCATCTTATCAAAGCGAAGAAGAGTGGACATTTGATAGATTTGAGGACGTGGATGAGTTCTCATCTACCTTTTGGCAATCGAGATATGGGCAGGCAGTTGATAACGTTATTAACGAGGCGATAGAAGATGTAAAAGAATCTACCGCATGCCAGCCGGTCACAGGCAGAGTAATAAACGTAGCGAACAATCGTATATCAGTCTCTTTAGGACGAGATAACGGTATTTCTGAAAAAGATGAGATGTATCTTTACCAAGCTAAAGAAATCATAGATAACCAAGGTAGGAAATATCTTCAGTACTCTCTCTACCCTGGCACATTTACCGTCGAGAATGCATTTAGCAACTCATCAGTGATTTTTTCCGACGCAGGGATAACGGCCAATATTCAACACAACGATTTTGTAGTCAAAAAGTAGTTTTCACTTCGGATTGGTATTATTGATAACTCGTTAGAAAGTTGGCTTTTTGTCACCCTCATGGTATACCTATACCAAAGTATACGTTTGCATACTTAATCTACAGGGTAAGAAAGATACCTTGAACAGGGCTTTCGAGTGGTTCGCTTTTAATACTATGACCTTTCACCTTCTCGCATCGAGTTGTTTAGCATTTATCGCTCTGCTGCAGGCCGCCCAGCATATAGAAAGACACTACACCATCGAGTTCTCAAAACTAGAGCGTGAAGTCAACGAAAAATTTGGTGCTGATAAGGCCCTCCATGTTGACGCACTCGAACAAACGCTTGGTCTTCTTGAAAATAAAAGTATCAATGAACAACTCATCGGCGTGAATGCTTTTTTTGCCGAGCATATTCAGTATGCTACCGACGATATCGTATTCAACGAAAAAGACTATTGGGCTACACCATCTGAACTTTTTGGCCATTCCCGTGGAGATTGTGAGGATTATGCCATTGCAAAATATGTGGCTCTGCTACACTTAGGTATTGATAGTGCTAAACTTCGATTGATTTACGTAAAAGCAAAAATCGGTAGAAGCCGAATAACACAAGCGCACATGGTTTTAGGGTACTATGACTCCCCTTCATCAGACCCTTTGGTGCTAGATAGTTTAGTGTCTAACGTTTTACCTGGCTCTCAACGAACTGATTTAATCCCCGTTTTCAGTTTTAATGATTCAGGTATTTGGCAACCTGGTCAAAAAACACAAGTTTCATCATCAACCAGCAGACTGTCTAGATGGCGGGACGTTATTGAGCGTATGAAAAAAGAAGGGATTAGCAGAAGGTCCTAAGAATTTATGTCGATAACAAGAGAATTATGGCTAGCTATTATAGTCGTTGTCCTTGTTGCAATTGCGGGTAGCGTGAGCATTCATGCAATAACCACAAAGCAATACGTTGAAGAACAGCTCTATGCTAAGAATGTAGATAACGCCAGCATGCTGGCGCTTACTTTAAGCGGTCTCGATAAAGATCCTGTTTCCTTGGATCTTTTTATTATGTCTCAATTTGATATTGGCCATTATGCATCAATCGTGTTGCGTAAAGCAGATGGCGAAATAGTATCAGCTCACAAACATGAAGCACAATTAGGCGAAGAGACGCCCCACTGGTTTGCGGAGTACTTTTCACCTGAAGTGAAGTTAGGTATCGCCCAAGTAAGCGAAGGATGGGGACAGTATGGTGCGGTTTATGTGGAAACGGATACCAGCTTTGCCGTCGCCTCTATGTGGCAGGCCACGCAACGATTGATATTAGGTTTGTCGCTTCTTGGCCTAGTTACTGGCGTTATTGGCGCTTGGGCACTCCGCTTTATCATCAGTCCACTTAACGGTGTAGTTAGTCAAGCCGAGTCGTTCCAAAAAATGCGTTTCATCCAACTATCCGAACCGCGCACCTTGGAATTAAAACGGGTAGTTCGCGCCATGAATTTTTTAGCGGCGAACTCGAAAAAAATCATGGAAGAAGAAAATACGCGACTCGATCTCATGCGTTATAAAACGCAATTCGATGATGAGTCTGGCGTTGCCAACAGAGAGTACTTTATCTCTATCCTGAAAGGTCAACTCGCCTTTCGTGATGCAGAGGGCGTTAACTGCTTGTTCTTTGTCCGATTTACTGAAGGGAATGGTTTCCTTCGCTCTCCTGCTAATATTCGCAAAAAGAGAATTCGTGATTTTGTTGGACAAATAAGCGATTGCCTCTCACATCATCACCACTTTTTTAGCGATAGCCGAGTTGCAAGGATGCAAAAAAACGAGTTTGCCGTTCTTCTGACTGAGACACATAATACTGCCGAAATATCTGACGCCATTCACGGTGCTTGCTTAAGTGCATTTTGTCAGGAAGACGATCCGAAGGTATTTCAGTCGGTTACAAAACTGCGCCCTAGCGATAATTTTTCTGACGCGTTAATGAGAGCGGACGCTATGCTCAACGAGGCAGAGATAACGAATAGAAATGAGCCCTTTATCGAATCGCTTCTCCAGCGGGAAAGCGCTTTGGTAGAAGAGAAAAGATGGGAGCATGATTTAAAACGCGCTATTGAAAATAAGGACGTTGAAACATTTAACTTCCCTGTTCTTGATGTAAACCGAAACCTCGTTCATTACCAATGCTGGGCTGGTGTCGAAATAGACGGCGAGTTAAGAAAAAATGGTTACTATGCCCATTGGGCTCGCTATTTGGGCTTATTACCTGAGTTAGAGTTAACAACAGTTACTTATCTGATGGACGTTATTAAACACTCTAGCAATAATGCAAAGTTTGCGTTTCTTTGCTCTGAGCAGTTCTTACTCGACGCAACTGTTTTATCAAAATTGTACGCGCTATTAGACTCGGATAGTCAGGTTGCTAAGCAACTATGCTTTGAAATGAGAGAATCTACCGCTACGCGCTTCCCGAATGAGTTTAAAAATTTCTGTAACACACTGAAAAGTAAGGAGTGCCAAGTAGGGCTTAAGCGTGTGGGCGAGTCTTTCTCACAACTTTTGAACGTGCAAGAGTTGGGCTTAGACTATGTCAAAATTGATTCTGCATTTATGACTGACATTGACGTTAACCCTGCTAATCACGCATTTATTAGAGGCTTCTGTACGTTAGCTCATGCGTTTGGAATTAGTGTGTATGCTGACGGCGTGAAACGCACAGATCAAAAGGCGTTATTTATTGAGCTTGGCATCGACGGAGTGGTATCTAATATTGAGGTTATAGCGCATCCTTTAGATGACTAAACTCACCGATTTTTAACAGTAAGCCTATCCGGTCTTTCGTTTCAAACTTGTGAAGAAGCGTACCAACATATTCTTTAACGGTGCGCTCGGTAATACCATGTTCCCTCGCTATTTCTTTGTTACTTAAGCCCTCCAAGATACCATTTAACACATCTTTTTCTCTGTTGGTTAACCCCGATAGCGAGGGAAGGACATGCAGTGTTTGCTTTTTAGCGGCGACATTGGATGTAGCCTCAGTGAGCAGTTCATTAGGCAACCATATTCCTCCAGCTTCAAGAACACGTGTTACCGAGGCAAGCAGAGAGCGCGTAGCTAGCGCATGACAATATGCTCTAGCACCTAACATTAATGCCGTTTGCATCTCTGACCGATCATATGTGTAAGTGAGTAAAACGAGATTATCGACTTTTTGCCTAGCATCAATGAGCTGCTCACGCCAATTATGATCATTTGTCAAAATCCATATGCAATCGCTTTGGTCACAATCTAGCTGGTTAAAATGGCTATAACTACTCCATGAATACTGGGTCAATGCCCCTTGCAAGCCCTTTTCGGCAATGAAATGTCTCATCAACGCTCTCTTAGCGCTGAGGCTTTGACATTGAATAAAGGCGATAAAATATAGTTGAGTACCGTTTTCTTGCCCGTCAAAATATCTACCTGCACAATCATTCCTGGCAAAATATCCAGAGACGCTTCTGCAATACTTCGTTTTGTCTCAAGTCTGACAAGGTAGTAAGTTTCATCTTTTTCATTTGTTATCGCATCGGCACTAATATGCTTAACTTCCGCCGACATGCCGCCATAAATGGTAAAATCGTACGCGCTGAATTTAAGAATGGCGGGCTGCCCTTCTCGAATAAAAGCAATGTCTTTAGGTGAAACTTTAGCCTCAACAATGAGCTGGTCGTCTTGGGGAACCAGTTCGACTACCGCGCTGCCAGGCGTTATAACACCGCCTACCGTATTGATAAGTAACCTTTGAACTGTTCCATTGATTGGCGAACGTAGGTCAGCTTGCGATACCACATCTTCTAAGCTTGTTTGAGACTGCTGTAATGTCGCCATTTCACCAGAAGCATCCGTTAACTCCTGATTCCAGCGATTAACAAGCTTTAGACGGGCCTCTTCTTTTTTAATGATCTCCTCTTCGATGGCATTAAGACCTCGCTCAATAGCCACTTTAGATTTGGTAATGTTGCCTTCAAGCTCTACAATTTGGCGCTCCAACCGAAGAATTTCAATCTCTGACACTGCGCCAGAGGCTAGCAACGGTTTCGTTACGGCAAGCTCTTTCTTAGAAAGAGATAGCACGCTCTGATATTGAGAAAGATTGGCCCGTTCTTCTTCAACGTCTTGTCGACGTTGCATAATACGAGAGTCAGATCCCGCCGCTACTTCATCAAGTTCAGCTAAATTTGAGTTATAAAGCTTCCGTTCATTGTCAACAATAGTAGGCGCCTTTTCCCGAAGGTTTCGATTAAACCGCAATACTTCGCCTTGGGTTAATGCGGATAAACGCTGCACTTTTGCCGCCAGTGCGGCAAACTGGGTGGTATTTTCCTCTAAACTCGACAAAAAGCGCGTTGGATCAACTTTCAATAACACTTGTCCGGCTTTAACGGTTTGTCCCTCACGTACTAAAATTTCCTTAACTATCCCGCCATCGTAAGACTGAAGCACCTGCAGTTGTTGAGACGGTATGACTTTCCCATCACCTTTTGCTACTTCGTCAATTTCTGCAAAATACGACCACACTATCAATAGCAATACCACGATGGCGACCAAATATAGGAGTCCACGCGCTTTGGCCGGAGTTTGCATAATGCGCGACCATTCAGCTTCTAGTACCCAATCTTGACCTGGGGGCGGCGCAAGCCATCCTCGCATTAGCCGCTGCAACCAGTCTTTTTTCTCACCACCGTGTTTTAAAATCATGGCGCTCTCTTCAGTCGTTGACTGGATTGTTTGAACTGTACTAGCACCTCTTCCTTATTGCCGTCAGCAATGACTTTTCCGTTCTCAACAACAATCACCCGTTCTACCAAGTCGAGTAATGTGGTTCGGTGGGTGTTAATAATAAGAGTTTTGCCTGCTGTCGCTGTTTTAATGGTCTCTTTCATTTTAGCTTCATTGGTTGAATCCATTGAAGAGGTAGGTTCATCCATGATGTATACCGCAGGGTTTCGCACTATGGCTCTGGCCATAGCGACAGCTTGTCGCTGACCACCAGATAGTAAACTTCCTCGTTCACCCACGTTTTGCTCTATACCGTTTGCATTGCCATTGACCAGTTGCGCCAACCCACATCGGGTTATAACTTCCCACAAGTCAGCATCATCAATATTCGAGTCAGTTGGCATGATATTGTCTCTAAGTGAACCATGAAAAAGGCTTACGTCTTGCGGCACATAGCCTATTTGTTTACGAAGTAGGGTTGGGTCGTATTGCTGGAGGTCAATGTTGTCCATTAAAATTTGTCCAGATTCAGGGCGATAAAAGGCCATGAGCAATTTATTCAACGTTGATTTACCGCACCCGTTTTTACCTAAAATGGCCACATGCTCTCCTTGTTTAATCGACAAATTAATGTCTTTAAGTGCTAGCACGCTTTCGTCTGGATATTTAAAATTAAGTTGAATAGCATCAATATTTCCCTTGAGCACGATATCGCTTTTAACCTGCTTATTGCTGCCTGTTTCACTTGGTAAAGACATAATGTCGTCAAGGGCGTTTTTTGCAGTCTCAGCGTGATGATATTGAGCAAGTAACGCAGCTGCTTGAGAGACCGGCCCCATGGCGCGGCTTGATAATAAGTAGGCAGCAATCAATCCTCCCTGGGTAATTACACCTTCAATGATGAGATAAACGCCCGTTAGGATGATGACGACCCCCACTGACTGTTGAATCCATAGCGCCGCGTTATTCACCGACATGGAAACCAAGCGAAGTTTTGCATTTACTTTGGCAAGAAATATTGTCTGCTTTTCCCACGCACTTTGATTTCGACTCTCATACCCAAAGGCCTTGATGTCCTCTAACGAAATCACGCTTTCCGTTACAAGCGAGCTTTTGCGGGAACTGATTTCCATGGACTCTTCAGAAAGTGTACGCATAACGCGTTGCGCCTTCATGGCATAGAGAAAAAGAACCGTCGCACCAATAAGAATAGGAATAATCAGATAAAAGTCGATCATCGCAATGATCATGACAAACAGTAGTCCAAACGGTAAATCAACCAATGCCACTAAGGTTACTGAGCCGAAAAACTGCCGGATACTCTCAAAAGACTGCAAGCTGTTTATAAATGACCCGCTTTTTGCTGGCCTACTAGCCAAGTTTATAGACAGCACTTTTTCCATTATTTTTGCTGATAGCGTGACGTCTAATCGACTCGCCGCAAGTTCAACAAAATACTGCCTAAGCATACGCAATAGGAAGTCGGCCGCCAGAACAAGTAAAACCCCAATAGCCAAGGCCCACATCGTTTCTAACGCAGCATTTGGCACCACTCTATCGTACACATTCATCACAAAAAGGGGTAAGGCGATCGAGAGCAAACTAATAAATACGGAGGCTAAAATGACATCGCGATACAAATCTTTCGCTGCACTGATAGATGACCACAACCAATGTCCGACTGATGATTTATCTATTTGAGCATTAGTTTCTTGCGCATTCATTTCAGGGCGAGCAAAAATGATATACCCGGTATAACTGGCGTTTAGCGCTTCTCTTGGCACCGCGACAACGGCGTCATCTAATTCTGGATATGAGACTCTTGCATGCGTTCCGTCCAAACCGTGAAGCACACAGGCTTGCTCTTCATTTAACACCAAAACAGCGGGTAAAAGTGCAGTATTGATCTGATCTAAATCTCGCTTAACCGTTCTGCTTGCTAGTCCTGCTCGTTTTGCAGCGCGCTCAAATGCCGTGGGCGATAATTCACCGCGAACTAGAGGCAGCCCACTTAGCAAGCTGACGCGAGACACATTTAAATGGTGAGCACGACAGATTGTAATCAGGCAATCCATCAATACACCACCCTGTTTCTCTAAATAAGATATATCGTCTCCCCCTTTTTTTCCCTTCATTTAGGCCATCTCATCCCTATAGTTTTGAAGGAAGCTGAATAATAGCCGCCTCGATTCTGCGGTTTCGAGCGTTGGCCTCGTCTGATTCTTCATCAACAAGCGGACGAGTTTCGCCATAGCCTACAGCAGTAATTCTTCTGGCTTCTATGTTTGCCTTCGCTATCAGAAGCGACGCTACAACCTTTGCTCTTCGTTCAGACAAACGCTGGTTATACGTTGCATCGCCATCTAAAGAAGCGTGGCCATGAATAATGACGCCTAAACTGGGGTCACTATTAAGGGCATTAATAACCTCTTTAAGCGCATTTTCGTACTCAGGTAAGACTTCTATAGAATTGGACGCAAATTCAATATTGATGTTGAAAGAATCAACGATTTTGGCATTATCTAATGTGAATTCTGCTGCGTTTGGTGCTGTTTCCGGCTCTATTTCAGGCTTTTCGGCTTCACAACCAAAGTCATCGACTATAGCGCCAGGCGCGGAGTTGTCACAGTCATCCCATAGATCAACGATGCCGTCACCATCAGTATCCCGTTTAAGGATATTCAGTTCGTCTTCAAAATGAGTTCGAACAGCTGGACACACGTGGTTAGGATCGTAGCTAATTCTTTCTTCAGCTTTGCTTAAGACGTCAGGCACCCCTTCTTTTGTGATGCCTAGTGTTTGCGCTAAATTGCCTGAAGCCGCTAGCAGTCTTACACGCGCTTTTTCTAGCGTATACTGAGCTTCTAAATAAGCGCGGCTAGACTCATAGTATTCGTTTTCAGAATCGAGCAAATCTAATAAAGAGCGCTCACCAATAGTAAACTGATCCATATAAGCAGACTTTACCCTGTCCGAAGATAGACGATGAGCATTGAGGGAGGGTAGCTGCTCTGTAATATTGATAATGTCGTTAAAGGCAATCTGTACCGTTTGTCTCATGTCAATACAGGCCTTATCTCGTAGGTCTTTTGCTAAGTCTACCTGCGACAGCGCTTGTCTGATGGCCGCGCGGTCTGAACCACCGTTGTACAAATTATAAGAGAAGTTAACGCCAACACTCGCTTCTGTAATCGTATTGTTAAGCGCGGCTTGGTCTCGCGTTTGTGCGCCATAGCTAGCGGTTAAATCTACCTGAGGATGGTAGAGGCTTTTAGCACTGTCTAACCCATAGCGCTGTGCGTCAATGTTGTAAATCGCGGCATTGAACTGCGGGTTGGTGCTATAGGCACTATTTAACAGCGATTGAATATCCACTGAGCTTGTATCAACAAATGCTGCGTTTATTGTTACAGTTTTTAGGGTTTCAGCGGGTTTTTCGCCTACTATCCGCAAGAAACGTGCGGTAACATCGTGTAAGTTAGACAGCTCCGTCAGCACATTCGACTCGGCTAAAGAGAGGCGACCGCTAATTTGCTCTAAGTCAGCTCGACGACCAACGCCGGCCTTTACGCTCTCTTCAATTTGTTTAAACACGTCAACGTGGGTAATCAAGTTCTCTTCAGCAAGCTTCAATAGTTCGCGAAACATTCTAACGTCCATGTAAGCAAGTGCCGTATCTAGTGACTTCTGTTCGATTTCTCCCATCAATTCAAAAAAGCGGACAACTTGAGCTTGTTTAAACCGCTTAACTTCACTGCTTGTTAAGAAACCATCGTAAAGCATTTGGGTTAGTGTAACTTGCGCGGTATGCCCCATGTATTCTCGATCTAAGCCATAGTTTCTATCGCTATATGCGCTTGTCGCTAATACGTCGACTTGAGGGCGAAATCCACCTCGCGCAATGTTTACGTCTGATATGGCTATTTGAAGTTGACGCCAGCTGGCTTGTATTTCTGGGTTTTCGTTTACTACCTTACGAACATAGTCTTCCAAGCTGACTGATAAATTGTTTATATTATTACTTTGAGCAATAGCAGCATTAGCAAGTACAGCGCAAGCCGTTCCGATCACTACTTTGGGCAGCGCTGAATTCATAAACTTCATAAACTGATCTCATCATTTAGGAACCAAGCGACAAAAGTGCAGCTTGGTATAAGATGAAAATAGTCGCTTGGCCTATTTCTGCAAATCCTCCCCTCAACTTTTAAACTAAAAGCTAATGATTTAGGGGGAAATACCTAGGTTTTCATACTAAAGAATACGCCCACCCGTACCACGGTCCGGTAACAAGATAGAAAAGCTCTGCTACGCTTTTTTATAGCCTAGTTAATCATCGACAAAGAGGAAAATATGGCTGAAGTAATCGTTGTAGAAGTGAACGGTGAGGCTACTCTGGTTCGTGGTGAAACAGGTGAGCAGTTAAATGTTATCGTTGGGATAGATGTAAGCCAAGGTGATGTATTAACGATTCCACCCAATGGGTTTGTTACCGTTAGTGTAGACGGAGAGCTTCGTACACTTCCCGCAGGACAAAGCATCACTTTTCCGCTGCAACTAGACTTCACAGATAGCAATTCTGACGATGAATTTGCGGTTTTTGATAAGGGTGTCGATAACCTCGCGGTATTGCTCGACGTGCTTGATGCTGCCGAGAAAGAGGGACAAGAAGGCAACGCTGACTTCCTTGATGTGCTTGCTGGTGACGGCGACATCTTAGCGTCTTTGGAAGCAACCGCGGCAGGCCTTGATGGCGGCGCTGGTTCTGAAGGCGGAAACAATTTTGTGCGTGTTGATCGCATTAATGAAGAAGTCGAGCCGGTGGGTTTTCAGTTCAATCAAAATGCAAATGGCAACGACGATGTTATGCCCGTAGAGTTTTCTGGAACGGGTGAGCAAGCACAAGACATTCTTCTCTCCCTTGATGCTATCGGGTTAACCAACGACACAACGCCAACACTTTCAGGTATTACTTCAGCCATTCCAGGTAGCACGGTAATACTCACCGTTACGGATAGTGCTGGAAATGTTCAAACTATCACCGCTATCGTGCAAGACGACGGTACTTTTAGTGTAGACGTACCTAATGCGCTGGCTGATGGTGAGTTTACCGTTGACGCCACCGTACTTGAACCTACGGGCAATACGGCAAGCGCTGATACCACAGGCGTGATTGATACTACCGCGCCAACCATTACCATTAACGCACCAGCTTTAGATAATGACACTACGCCGACGCTTTCAGGTACCACTGATGCTGCACCGGGCAGCACAGTAACACTCACTATTACTGATAGCGCGGGCAACACGCAAACCGTGACCGCTATTGTTCAAGCGGACGGCACGTACAGCGTAGAGGTACCGGCTGAACTAGCTGAAGGGGAATTTACGGTTAATGCCAGCGTGACTGATGAGGCTGGCAATACAGCAACCGCTGATACTACAGGTGAAATTGATACTACCGCCCCAACGATTACCATTAACGCGCCAGCTTTAAATAACGACACCACGCCTACCCTTTCAGGTACCACTGATGCCACACCAGGCAGCACAGTTACGCTAACCATTACCGACAGTGCAGGCAATACGCAAACCGTGACTGCCATTGTGCAAGCGGACGGCACGTACAGCGTAGAGGTACCTGCTGAACTAGCCGAAGGGGAATTTACCGTTAACGCCAGCGTGACCGACGAAGCGGGCAATACGGCAAGCGCTGATACCACAGGCGTGATTGATACTACCGCGCCAACCATTACCATTAACGCACCAGCTTTGGATAACGACACTACGCCGACGCTTTCAGGTACCACTGATGCTGCACCGGGCAGCACAGTAACACTCACTATTACTGATAGCGCGGGCAACACGCAAACTGTAACTGCCACTGTGCAAGCAGACGGCACCTATAGTGTTGATGTGCCCGCTGAATTGGCCGAGGGTGAATTTACGGTTAACGCCAGCGTGACTGATGAGGCTGGCAATACCGCTTCCGCAGACACCACTGGCGTGATTGATACCACTGCGCCTACAATTACTATTAACGCGCCTGCTTTGGATAACGACACCACGCCTACCCTATCGGGTACCACTGATGCCACACCGGGTAGCACAGTAACACTCACTATTACCGATAGCGCGGGCAACACTCAAACCGTGACCGCCATTGTTCAAGCGGACGGCACGTACAGTGTAGAGGTCCCGGCTGAACTAGCCGAGGGTGAATTTACGGTTAACGCCAGCGTGACTGATGAGGCTGGCAATACCGCTACCGCAGACACCATAGGCGTGATTGATACCACTGCGCCTACAATTACTATTAACGCGCCAGCTTTGGATAACGACACCACGCCTACCCTTTCAGGCACAACTGACGCCACGCCGGGCAGCACAGTAACGCTCACCATTATCGATAGCGCGGGTAACACGCAAACCGTGACTGCCATTGTGCAAGCAGACGGCACCTACAGCGTTGATGTACCGGCTGAACTAGCCGAAGGGGAATTTACCGTTAACGCCAGCGTGACTGATGAGGCTGGCAATACCGCTACCGCAGACACCACAGGCGTGATTGATACCTCTGCACCTTCGATCACTATCGACACCATAGCGACAGGTAACGCCACCACGCCAATCCTTTCAGGTACAACGGATGCTACACCGGGTAGTACAGTTACATTAACCATTACCGATAGTGCGGGCAACACGCAAACTGTAACTGCCACTGTGCAAGCAGACGGCACCTATAGTGTTGATGTACCTGCGGAATTAGCGGAAGGCGAATTTACCGTTATCGCCAGCGTGACGGATGAGGCTGGCAACACGGCAACCGCTGACACCACAGGAGTGATTGATACCACTGCGCCTACAATCACTATTAACGCGCCAGCTTTGGATAACGACACCACGCCTACCCTTTCAGGCACAACTGACGCCACGCCGGGCAGCACAGTAACGCTCACCATTACCGACAGTGCAGGCAATACGCAAACAGTGACTGCCATTGTGCAAGCAGACGGCACCTACAGCGCAGACGTACCCGCTGAACTAGCCGAAGGGGAATTTACCGTTAACGCCAGCGTCACCGACGAAGCAGGCAATACGGCAAGTACCCAAATATTCGGCGCTATCGACGTGACTGCGCCAACTATTTCACTAAACGATCCGGGAATAAGTGGCGATGCAACCCCCGTGCTTGCTGGTTTAACAGATGCTTTGCCCGGAAGCACAATAACACTTACCATTACCGATAGTGCCGGCGTTACTCAAACCTTTACTACCACCGTGCTAGCAGACGGTACTTTTACCATTGAAGTACCAAATGCTGTGGCCGAAGGCACATACAACGTGACTGCAGAGGTAACGGATGCTGCGGGCAACACGGCGCAAGCAACTACGAGTGGCGATTACGATTCTACTAGTCCGTCAACCACTGTAAATCAACCTACAACAACAAATGATACAACCCCAAATATTTCCGGTGAGACCGATGCGCCTCAAGGCAGCGAAGTTATCATTGTCGTTACGGATAGCGAGGGTAACGAACAAACGATTGTTACCACCGTGGGTGCTGACGGCACATTCAATGAAGATGTGCCAGTAGAGCTAAGTGAAGGTGAGTACACGGTTGATGTTACCGTTACTGCACCGACAGGCAATAGCTCTACAACCACAGTTACCGGAGAAATTGACACTACAGCGCCAACGCTTACCCTTGAAAATCCTGGCAGTACGGGGGACACCACGCCAACGCTTTCGGGTACCACTGACCTTCCTGAAGGAAGCACGGTCACGCTTGTCGTAACAGATAGCGCTGGAAACACGCAAACTATCAATGCCTTGGTCGATGCAAATGGTAGCTTTAGCGTAGATGTGCCGAACGCACTAGCTGACGGCGACTTTACTGTGACTGCCACTGCAACCGACAGTGCAGGCAATACCGCGAATGCCAATACAACAGGTAGTGTAGATAGCGAAGCGCCGCTATTAACCCTTGATACACAAGGCGCTACCAGCGATGTTACCCCTACTATCACAGGTACTACCGACGTGGCACCTGGCACACTGGTTACCATTACTGTGGTAGATGCCAACGGTAACTCGCAAAGTTTCCAAGCAGCCGTGCAAGCAGACGGCACATTCAGTGCCGATGTGCCTAGCGCCCTAGCTGAAGGTGACTTTACCGTTACGGCAACAGTAAGCGATGCGCAAGGCAACACCGCGAAGGCAAACGAAACAAATGGAAGTATTGATACACAAGCGCCTATTGTTAACGTTAACCCATTAGATTCAGGTAATGACACTACGCCGGTTATTTCAGGTAATACAGATTTACCTGAAGGTGCTGTCGTTGTGATCACCGTAACTGACAGCAATGGCGACACGCAAACCATTAACGCATTGGTTGATGCTGACGGCAACTTTGCAACAGAGGTATTGTCTCCACTGCCTGAGGGAGATTACAGCGTCGAAGTTACTGCAACAGATGATGCAGGTAATTCAACCACCGCAACTGAGGACGGTGGCAATATTGACACCACCGCCCCTGTACTTACGCTAAATCCGCAGGGCACAGGCAACGATGAAACGCCTAACATATCGGGCAGCACTGATTTAGCACCGGGAAGCACGGTAACGTTAACCGTCACAGATAGCGCAGGCAATACACAAACCTTTGACGCCATTGTGGACGCAAACGGTGACTTCAGCGCAGATGTTCCAAACGCTATACCGGATGGTAGCTACACGGTAACAGCAAGTGCCTCAGACGATGCAGGTAATACAACCACCACCTCTGATACCGGTACGGTAGATACCAGCGCCCCTGCGTTGACATTAGATGCGCAAGTTACGGTTAGCGATAATACACCAACCATTTCAGGTACGACTGACCTACCCGCGGGTTCAACCGTGACGCTTTTTGTCACTGACAGTGCAGGCAACACCCAAACCTTTACTGCACTTGTTGATGCGAGCGGTAACTTTAGTGCTGATGTCCCCGCGCCTCTTGCCGAAGGTGATTACTCAGTAACCGCTACCGCTACAGACAGCAACGGAAATAGTGCCTCTGTCACCGACAATAACGGTATCGTCGATACTGTCGCCCCCGTTATTTCACTAGATGCGCTGGGTTCAAATAACGATACTACGCCGACCATTTCAGGCACTACGGACTTAGCAGCAGGTGAGAGCGTAACGCTGTCGATCACCGATAACGCTGGCAATACCCAAACTGTGACCGCAATGGTTGACGCAAACGGCAACTTTACTGTTGATGTGCCAGCCGCACTGGCCGAAGGTGACTATACGGTTACTGCAACGGCGACCGACGATGCTGGCAACAGTGCGTCAGCCAATGCAACAGGTACCATAGACACCACAGCGCCTACCCTAACCTTAGACCCTCAAGGATTAGGCAACGACACGACGCCAACCATTTCGGGAAGTACAGATCTAGCCGAAGGTAGCGTGGTCTCCTTGGTTATCACAGATAGTGCTGGCAACATTCAAACGGTTACAGCAACAGTTGATGCTGCAGGAAACTTTACGGTTGATGTACCCGCGGCACTTGCTGAAGGCTCATACAGTGTTGAAGCTACCGCCATTGATGAAGCAGGCAACAGCACGTCGGTTCTTGATAATTCAGGCGTTATCGATATCACGCCACCTGAGCTAAATCTTGACGAATTAACACCAGAGAATAACCTTACGCCAACTATTTCTGGCACCACAAACCTTCCAGCTGGCGCCATTGTCACACTAACGGTGGTCGACAGTGCGGGTAACACGCAAACCTTTGCCGCTACCGTACAAACCAACGGCAGTTTTTCAGCCAACGTACCTTCACCACTAGCTGAAGGAGACTATACGGTTACCGCGACGGCTCAAGACGCGGCTGGCAACCAAGGTTCTGACTCTGAAACGGGTGGCAGCGTAGATACCACAGCACCTGTTATCACTTTGGATCCGCTTGGTACAGGTAACGATAACACGCCTACCATTAACGGAAATACCGACCTGGCTGCGGGAAGCACAGTAACTATCACAGTAACTGACAGCGTTGGCACTGTGCAGACGTTTACTGCAACTGTTGATGGTAACGGCGACTTCAGTGCAGATGTGCCTAATCCTATGGCAGACGGAAACTTCGACGTTACTGCAACGGCCACTGATGCTGCAGGCAATACTGCTACAGATACAGTGAGCGGCGACATAAACTCTGCCGCGCCTACCCTATCCCTTGATCCTCTTGGTTCGGGCAACGACACGACGCCGACCATTTCAGGTAATACCGACTTAGCGCCAGGTAGCACTGTAACGCTGACTGTGACTGACAGTGCTGGAAACACACAGACATTCAGTGCCATAGTGCAAGGTGATGGAAGCTTTACGGCTGATGTTACTGCAAGCTTACCTGAAGGTGACTATTCTGTTACTGCCACCGCCACAGACGGCGCTGGCAACAGTGCATCGGTAACCGAAAATGGCGGTAACATCGATACCACAGCCCCATCGATAACCATCGATACACAAGGGCTTGGGAATGATGCAACGCCGTCTATCTCTGGCACCACAGACCTCAATGCTGGCGACACAGTTAGCATAAGCGTGACAGACAACGCTGGAAATACACAAACATTCACTGCAACCGTTCAAAACGATGGTACTTACAGTGCTGATGTTCCTGCCGATTTAGCTGAAGGCAGTTTCAGTGTAACCGTCACTGCGACTGACGATGCGGGTAATTCAGCAACGGCAATAGATAATAACGGTGTCATAGACACAGCAGCCCCTACCGTAACGTTGGACGCACAAGGCCTAACCAACGACGCTACACCGACTATATCGGGAACCACCGACTTGGCTGCGGGTAACACTGTAAGCATTAGCGTGACTGACAGCCAAGGCAATACGCAAACTTTCACTGCCACCGTTCAAGGGAACGGTAGCTTTAGCGCTGATGTGCCGGTTGACCTTGCAGAAGGCGATTACACAGTAGAAGTGACGGCGACTGATGATGCGGGTAATCAAAACACAGCGGTTGATAACAACGGTACAGTTGACACCACTCCACCTGTTATCAACTTAGATCCAGTGGCCAGCGGCAATGACACAACGCCAATTTTGAGCGGTACTACCGACTTGCCAGAGGGAGCAACAATTACACTGGTTGTCACCGATGCAGGCGGTAATGTACAGAACCTTACAGCTACGGTAAACGCGGATGGCACTTTCTCAGTTGAAGTACCCAGCGCGCTTGTTGATGGCGATTACGATGTAACAGTAAGTGCGAGCGATGCTGCGGGCAATAGCACGACAGTGACGGATAGCGGCAATATTAATGCAAGCGCACCGGACATTACGCTAGATGCCCTTGGCCAGACAAACGACGCTACGCCTCTTATTTCTGGCACAACTACCGCGCCAGTTGGTGCCACTGTCACCTTAACAGTGACAGATAGTGCTGGAGCAGTTCAAACCTTTACTGCAACAGTACAAGGAGATGGCACCTTCAGCGCAAGCGTACCGTCAGACTTGGCCGAAGGTAGTTACACAGTTGTCGCAGATGTGACTGACGGCGCCGGAAATACAGGCTCTGACTCTGAAACTGGCGGTGTGGTAGATACCACATCACCGGCTATTGATGTGGCAGAGCAAGGCATTGGCAATGATGCAACACCAACAATTAGCGGCACGACAGACCAGCCAGCTGGAAGCACGGTTTCAATTACCGTCACCGATAACGCTGGTAATATACAAACCTTAACAGCAACCGTACAAGGTGATGGCTCCTTTAGCGTAGACGTACCCGCCACTTTGGCTGAGGGTAACTTCACAGTTCAGGCAACAGTCGTTGATGAAGCAGGCAATACAGCGTCCGACGCTGAAACCGGTCTAATCGACACAATTTCACCTGTTATTACGCTGGACGAGCCAGGTACAGTTAGCGACTCAACCCCAACCATAAGGGGCACTGTAGATTTACCGCAAGGTTCTACAGTGCAAATAACTATTGTTGATAGTGCGGGTAATACCCAGGTGTTCTCTGCATTGGTTACCGCGGGCGGCGTATTCTCTGCCGACGTACCAGCGGCAATGGCTGAAGGAAACTTCACTGTTTCAGCAACCGCCACTGATACAGCAGGCAACAGTACAACCGATAACGAAGCAGGCGTAGTTGATACACTTGTACCTACACTTACTATAGATGTTGCCGATACCACTAACGACGCGACGCCACTCATTACCGGTACAACCGATGAACCTGCGGGCTCTGTGGTCACTATTTTGGTAACGGATAGCGCTGGTGCGGCCCAGACCTTAAGTGCAGTGGTACAGGCCGATGGTTCTTTCTCTATCTCCCCAGGTACGGATTTAGCTGAAGGCGACTTCACGGTGAGCGCTACCATCAGTGATGAGGCAGGTAATACAGCAACAGCGAGTGATGCTGGAAGCATAGACACTACAGCACCATCACTAACATTAACACCACTTGAGGAAGGCAATGACACAACGCCTACCCTATCTGGTAGCACAAATCTTGCGCAGGGTAGTGAAGTTACGCTTGTGGTAACTGACAGCGCAGGAAATGTTCAAACCATCACAGCTACAGTTGATGTAAATGGAAACTTTACAGTGGATGTGCCTGCGCCTTTAGCTGAAGGTGCATACAGTGTTGAAGCCACGGCAAGTGATGAAGCAGGTAATAGTACTACCGTCATAGACAATACAGGCGTTATTGATACGACAGCCCCTACTCTATCGTTAGATACACTAGCCCCAGACAGTGACACTACACCTACAATATCAGGGAATACTGATTTGCCTGCAGGCGCGACAGTAACGATTACGGTGACGGATAACGCAGGTGTAAGCCAAACCTTCGATGCAACCGTTCAGGGAGACGGCAGTTTCTCGGCCGATGTGCCTAACCCAATGGCTGAAGGAGGCTATACCGTCACAGCGGTTGCCCAAGACCCAGCAGGCAATGAGACGACTGCCACTGAAACAAACGGTAGCGTAGACACTACCGCGCCGACTATCAATTTAGATGCACAAGGCACAGGTAACGATACCACGCCAACGATCACGGGTAGCACCAATTTAAGCCCAGGTAGTTCAGTGACCATAACCGTCACCGACAGCGCGGGAGCAGAACAGACATTTACGGCTATTGTCGATAGCGTTGGTAATTTCAGCGCCGACGTGCCCAATGCAATGGCAGACGGAAACTTCAATGTTATTGCTACCGCCACTGATGCCGCTGGAAACTCAGCGTCTGATACTACCAGCGGAAATATCAATACAGCCGTGCCAAACCTAACCTTGGACTCGCTTGGTACAGGAAACGACACAACACCGACCATTTCCGGTACTACAGATATTGCGCAAGGCAGCACCGTATCCATCAGCGTTACCGATAGTGCAGGAAACACCCAAACATTTGACGCCATTGTTCAAGCTAATGGCACCTTCTCTGTAGATGTGCCTGCAGCCTTATCTGAAGGTAATTATTCAGTCACCGCAAGTGCAACAGATGGCGCGGGCAATACGGCAACCGCAAACGAAAATGGCGGCATTGTCGATACTACTGCGCCAGCTGCGCCTACTGTTGATGCAGGCAACGGTACCGAAATTACCGGCACAGCCGAAGCAGGCACTGTCGTAAACGTAGACGTAGACGGTGATGGCACACCTGATTTCACAGTGACTGCTGATGGCGATGGTAACTGGTCAGTAACACCCACTACACCGCTAGCGGATGGCGTAGTTGTAACGGCAACTGCAACCGATGAAGCTGGCAATGTCAGTGCACCGGCGTCTGATACCGTAGACGCTGTTGCGCCAATTGTTGCCTTAAACGACCTAACGACTAACGACACTACGCCTGCACTTACCGGTTCGGTGGACGACCCAACCGCCATTGTGGTCGTTACCATTAACGGTACGGACTATACCGCGACAAACAATGGTGATGGCAGCTGGACACTGTCTGACGATGTCGTTGCCGCGCTGGCTGAAGGTAGCTATACCGCTACGGTTACTGCTACTGATGCCGACGGTAACACCGGAACTAACTCTGGTACTGTGGTGATTGACACCATTGCTCCAGCAGCGCCTACCGTCGATGCAGGCAACGGTACTGAAATTACTGGTACTGCGGAAGCGGGCGCAACTGTAAATGTGGACGTGGATGGCGACGGCACGCCAGACTTCACCGTCATCGCAGATGGCGATGGAAATTGGTCAGTAACACCCACTACACCGCTGGCCGATGGCGTGGTTGTTACGGCAACGGCGGTTGATGAAGCTGGCAATGTCAGTGCACCAGCTTCAGATACAGTAGATGCTGTTGCGCCAGTCGTTGCAATCAATGACTTAACCACTAATGACGCTACACCAGAGCTCACCGGAACGGTTGACGATCCAAGCGCTATCGTAGTAGTGACCATTGATGGTGTGGACTACACCGCAACTAACAATGGTGATGGAAGCTGGACGCTGGCTGACGATGCAGTGGCTGCACTTGCAGATGGTAGCTATACCGCTACCGTTACTGCCACTGATTCCGATGGCAATGTGGGTTCAAATTCAGGAACTGTAGTGATTGATACTACACCACCTGCGTTACCTACTGTGGATGCGGGCAACGGCACCGAAATTACCGGTACCGCTGAAGCAGGCGCAACCGTAAGTGTGGATGTGGATGGCGACGGCACGCCCGATTTCACCGTCATCGCTGATGGCGACGGTAATTGGAGCATTACGCCTGATACACCACTTGCCGATGGCGTAATTGTGACCGTAACGGCAACTGACGCAGCGGGTAACATTAGCAACCCAGCCTCAGACACGGTTGACGCGGCTGCACCAGTAGTTGCCTTCAACGATTTAACAACAAACGATACAACGCCGGCACTTACTGGTTTGGTCGACGATCCAACAGCCACAGTGGTTGTTACCATCAACGGTGCCGACTACACCGCCACTAATAACGGTGACGGCACGTGGACACTGGCTGACGATGTGGTGGCGGCTCTTGCTGAAGGAAGCTATACCGCAACCGTTACTGTGACCGACCCTGAAGATAATGTAGGTACAAATACCGGTACCGTGGTGATCGATACCACCGCGCCTACCGTTGCAATAAACGATTTAATCACTAACGACACCACGCCAGAGTTAACTGGTACGGTTAACGATCCGAATGCGGTTGTGGTGGTGACGATTGATGGCAACAATTACACCGCTACCAACAATGGCGACGGTACCTGGACGCTGGCCGATGATGCGGTTTCAACTCTAGCTGAGGGCTCTTATACCGCAACCGTTACGGCGACTGACGCAGCGGGTAACACAGTCACCAACACAGGTACCGTAGTTATCGATACCACCGCCCCTACGGTTGCAATAAATGACCTAACCACCAACGATACCACGCCAGAGTTAACTGGTACGGTTAACGATCCGAATGCGGTTGTGGTGGTAACGATTGACGGCAACAACTACACCGCTACCAACAACGGTGACGGCACATGGACGCTGGCCGATGACGTAGTCGCCACCCTCGCTGAAGGCAGCTACCCCACATCGGTAAGCGCAACGGACGCCGCGGGTAATACGGTGACTAATACTGGTACGGTAGTTATCGATACCACCGCCCCTACGGTTGCAATAAATGACCTAACCACCAACGACACCACGCCGGAGCTTACCGGTACGGTGAACGACCCGAATGCGGTCGTGGTGGTGACGATTGACGGCAATGATTATACCGCTACCAACAACGGTGACGGCACATGGACGCTGGCTGATGACGTAGTCGCCACGCTTGCAGAAGGCAGCTACCCAACTTCGGTAAGCGCGACAGACGCAGCGGGCAATACGGTCACCAACACAGGTACGGTAACAATTGATGTCACCGCACCTACGGTTGCAATAAACGATCTAACCACCAACGACACCACGCCAGAGCTTACCGGCACGGTGAACGCCCCCAATGCGGTTGTGGTGGTGACGATTGATGGCAATGATTACACCGCTACCAACAATGGTGACGGCACGTGGACGTTGGCTGATAATATCGTCGCCCTGCTCGCTGAGGGTAATTATACGGCTGTGGTTACCGCCACAGATGCTGTAGGCAATGTTGCTACTGACACAGGTACAGTTGTCATCGATACCAGCATTGATGAAAACAATAATGGTCAGACAGTAACGTTCGACAGTATCTCAAACGACTCTGGCGTGGCTGGAGACTTTATTACTAGCGATAGCACACTTATCTTTAATGGTACGGTGGATCTTGGTGACAATACTACCCTAACCGTTACCGTTGATGGTACGTCCTATACCTTTGGCACTGACCCTGAACTCACCATTGATGGCAGCGGTAACTGGAGCTTGGATCTAACAGGCATAACGCTACCTGCAGGTACTTACGCGGTCGTGGCAACAGTAACAGATGAGGCCGGAAATTCGGCAAGCACGGCAAGTCAAAATGTCGTTGTTCGGGCCCTCGATGCTATAAACGACGGTAACACCATTGATATGGGTGAACCGGTGGTCACGGTCAATCCACCAGAAACCACCAACAACGTTCAGGTTATTGGCTTAGCTGAGTCAACTGGGGGCGTCGATGCAAGTGCCTCCTTTACTGTTTCGCCTAATAACGTGGGCGAAGTGCTCATAGAAGTAGAACAGATTGCGCTTGTCGCCGTTGCCGACGCCTATATTGTTGAGGTATACGATGAAAACGGCCAGCTTGTTTACCAGGGAGTGAGCGCCAGTTCACAACTTGCAGACGTTGGTGGTTTAGACATCTTCAACGTCACGGGTGACGAAACCATCTCATTCTCGCTGACAGGCTTAGCTGCAGGTAACTACAGCGTGGTGGTCCGCAATGATGAAAATATACTGGAAGATTTATTAGACAATGACAACAGTAACGACGTTGACCTTGATGAACTAGGGACAGCAGGTGTCGTGCTTGGGCCTGATAACCAAACGGAAGTTCTTAATTTCGTTGAAACAACGTTAAACGGTGGAATTTTAAATGTCGTCTTGCCCGGAACCGTTGGCACGCAAGTTAGAGGGATCCTTGAAGGTCTGCTTGATACAACTACTGTAATTGGCGCAGGTCAGCTGGTTGGTCTACTAACTACGCCAATAAACGCGCTTGGTATCACAGGCCTCCTCGACGCTGTGGCCGATGTTCTTGCCGATGCATTGCTCAGCAATACGTTAACATTGCTACAAGACACTGATATTACCACCACGTTAACGGAGTACACCTACACAGGTGATTTAGTGGCCCAAGGCAACCTAATCGACGGTGATATAGTTGGCACGGGCGCTGACACTATTTTAGACGGTGCTCAAGTGACATTGGTCACGAATGCTTCTGGTGATAGTGTTGCTGTTCCAGCTACAGGCACCGTCACCATTCAAGGCAACTACGGCGTATTAGAAATTGCTGCAGACGGTACATACACCTATACAGCCGACGGCGACCGCAGTGCAATTGGACAAAGTGAAGTGTTTAACTACACCTTATCCGATGGTGAAACCTCTGATATTGCGGCACTTACCATTACCATTTCTGGCAGCGACTTCCCGCCTGTGGTCGCACAGACAGATAATAATGATATGGAGCTGGGTGCGCAGACGGCCATTGTGAATGCCCCTATTACCGACAGTGATCTACAAGTAATCGGCTTAGCAGAAGGCTCGCCAGCAGCGGGCTCGCCAACAGCAAGTACTACACTTACTGTTGATGCTGGTTTCTTTGGAGAAGTGGTTGTAGAAGTCAGCCAAACTGCACTGGTCGCTGTTGCTGATTCATACCGAGTGGACATTGTTGATGCAGATGGCAATGTGGTTGCCACGGCCATGACACCAGATAACCCTTTAATAGGTGATGTAGCAGGTGTAAACCTCATTGGCCTCACCGGTGACGATACCCTTATTGCGACATTTTCAGGGCTACCATCTGGGAGCTACACTGTGGTTGTTCGCAACGATGAAAGCGCGCTTGAAGCGCTGTTTGATCAAAATAATGACAGCTCAATAACGTTAACTGAGTTAGGAAATAGCGGCGTCGTTCTTGGAGAGGAAAACCAGGAAGTGGTACTTACTGCTGTTGAAGATGCACTAAACGGTTCCAACGCGAGTGTTCTCAATGGTCTAGGTTTAGGTACGATAGTACGAAACCTTATCCTAGAGCCAGCGTTGAGCACCGCAGACACGATAGGTGCCGGCGATTTAGTGAGTACCATTACTACAGGCCTGAATCTATTAGGGTTAGGGGCATTGGCAGATGCAGCATTAGACGCTGTAGCAGCGGCATTGCTAAGTAATACACTTACTTTATTACAATCTACCGATGTGACTTCAACACTTACTGAATACGCGTTTGAGGGCAGCACTACAACGTCAGGAAATGTTATTGATGCTGCTAATACAGGTGATGTGGCAGATAGCATTGCTGAAGGCGGTGTGGTTACGCAAGTTACCCATACCAATGGGGAATCGGTCACCGTATTAGGTACTGGCTTGTCGGGCATTACTATTTCAGGTGACTATGGCGATTTAACTATATTTGAAGACGGTAGCTACACCTATGTAGCCAACGGCGTGCGCGACGGCTTAGGCAACACGGATAGCTTTAGCTATACCATTTCAGACGGCACGAATACCTCTACTGCCAACCTTAATTTTAATTTGTCAGGACAAGGGGTATCGGCAGACTCGGTCCGTGCTGAATTAACCTATGACTTTGTATCTGAAGCCGGTCCAAGTGACATAGATGCGCTTTCACATAGCTATTTGCTAGGGCTTGGAGGTAGCTTTAGTGATACCAGCAGTACCTTTGCGGTAGCTGCAAATACCACTCAAGATATCACATTAAACGTCGATAACGGCAGCCTGTTATCACTGGTTTCGAGTCTTACTGTAACAGTAGAAAAATTCGAAAACGGATCGTGGGAACCTTACCGAGTGTTCCCAAACGGCGAGCTCGTTAGCTTATTAGGTATTGATGGCGATACCGTACTTACCGTCAACGGACTTACTGAAGGATTGTATCGGCTATCAATGAATGGCACCACGGGGCTTGGGGTAGCAGGCAGTATTAGTGTGGATCTATCCTCTACTGTTAACTATCTTGATCAGTTTGAAGTCAGTAGCGTACAAACGGCCACCGGCAACCTGTTTGAAAACGATGTGTTGTTTGGCCCAACGTACGACGTCACGGTTTCTACTGACGGAACAACGTTCCAAGACCCAACGGGTGGCATTACATTAATTGGTGAATACGGTACGCTACAAGTTGATGAGACGGGGGCATACACTTATACCCCAGACAACACGCTAGCCGTTTTTGGTGGGACTTTAACGGATACCTTTACTTATCGTATCGCTTATCCAGACGGTACTGTCGAGCAAGCAGAATTTAATGTCTTTGTGACGGCATCCGGTGAAGGTGTTCCTGATGTGGTGACAGGCAGTTTATCTGAGCCTGTAAGTGCGTCAGATAGCAATGGCACAGTGGTAACTGACGAGCCTACTGCACCTGACGTGATTGACCTAACAGGGCAAACACTTCAAACAGTCGACCTGAACGCTGAAACTAGACTGGTAACACCAGAAAACGAGCCCACTGCACCGCTTATGAGCACAGAGCCTTCAGCGATAACCGAGCCTTCAGCGATAACCGAGCCGTTAGCGAGTCCAGAACCTATAGAGACCACGCCAGATATCATTACGCTACCTGAAGAGGAGATCAGCACACTTGGTACCACTGTTGGCGATAGTTTCGGTGGTGGAGATACCATTGACTTGACGGGCACTATGCTTGATACCGTTGATATTGGCGGACCTTTACCTAACACGCCACTCGACGGTTCGAGTCCGCTTTCGCCTGATGTTTCTACCCCTGAAAGTTCGACTCCGGAACCGATTACTTCAGGAACCATGCCAGAGGATACTATTATCCTGCCCGAAGAAGACGATATTGTATCAGGTGGTCCGGTGACAGAGATAACCGTTGATGTTGTAGATATAGATCTTCCGCCAGAGGATTTAATTCTTCCTTCAACAGAACCTACATCAACTGATTCAGGCAGTGAGAGCACATCACCTGATGTTTCCAGCGGAATCTTTAGCGATACCTCAAAAGAAAGCAGTAGTGATGTTACGATTGCTTCCACGACGGAGTCTGAAGTACTGAAAACTGCGATCGACAAACTTCCACCTACAGATATTTAATCTGTCGCGGGCTAAGTTTAAAGCCCTCGTTATTTACGGGGGCTTTCTATTTAAAATCAAAGGGAAAATGGGAGGGCGTAGTGATGTAATGCAGTGTAATAAAACCATTGCACCCCATTGATAAATATAAAGGTTTCGTATTTCATCGAACTACGTATAATAGAAATCAATGCATTAGGTCCCCATAGTTTAATGGATAAAACAAGGCCCTCCTAAGGCTTAGATGTTGGTTCGATTCCAGCTGGGGACGCCATTCTTGCTCACCAAAACAAAAATTAAGTAAAGGTAGCGATACATTTCTTTTCTTTTGAATGTGTTTATTCCTTCAACTTTGATTGAAATTTAATCGAAATAAGCAATACTGTTTAAAACAGGAGAGCATAATGACGTTCGATTTTTCCCCTTTCGAAGACACTGACAATAATAATGAAAGCGCGAATGATTCAGGCTTTACTGAAGAAGAATGGATTGCTATTGAGGCATTATCAGAACCTGGCGCCATCTTCTAAACGATGAAATTTCCAAATTAATCCCCACCTTGTAAAGGCCACCGGTCTTGAGCCTAGTTATTCTTTGCCGTTCGTTTTTCAGTAAGCATGCTTAGCAATAGACCATTGGGCACAAAATAACGTATAAGTAACAATGTAGTATCCAGTGCGGGGAATTAAAGTGAGCCAATTTCAAAACGACGATATCGATTCTTTCTTTGCAGAAATGCAGGATGTAAAACCTATCGCTTCAGATGATAAAGCTTTATTACACGACCCTGAAAAAGCCCTCGCAGAGAAACAAAAACGTGCCGCAAGGCAAATGAGCGTGCGTGAGAAGCTCGCTAATCCATTGAGTATGGAAGGTGTTAAGCCTGTGCCGCCCGATGAGTTTATACATTTTCAGCAGCCCGGCATTCAAGACGGCGTGTTTAAAAAACTTCGTCTTGGCAAATACCCGTTAGAGACCAACGTAACACTTGCTGGAAAGACCTTGGAGCAAAGCCGAGAGCTAATTTATACCACAATTAAATCAAGCCATGAACGAGGAGTTCGCGCTCTGCTCATTAAGCATGGAACGGGGGAAAATAGTAAGCCCTTTCCAGCACTAAAGAAAAGCTACGTTAATCATTGGCTACGTGAACTCGATGAAGTGATCGCCTACCATACAGCACAACCTATGCACGGCGGGTTTGGCGCCACTTACGTGTTACTGAAAAAACATCCCCAGCAAAAGCTGATCAATAGAGAGAAAAATAAGAAAGGATAGAGTGAGAGGCACGTATGATAGACGCCGCCTGATCTCGTGCGCTTTTTGCGTAAGTTGCCGTTTGTGAGAGCTTATTCCTCAGGCTTCAATGATTAACGCCCGTATCAAGCGACTTGATACGGGCGTTAGAATTTTTCTTTCAGACTACTTAACTGAAGACAGCACACTTAGCGTTGTTGGAGCTTCGGCAGACTTCGCAGATGTGCTAAAAACAGCAGTTACGAACATCAGCACTACAGCTACAGCTACTCCGGTTAAGCCAAACCCTTTTGAAGAACGATTCATTGGTCGTCTCTTATTATTAAAACCAGTAAGCAAATGCTAATCACCGGTACAACCCTAACTCAACTCCTGTAACCTAATTGCATTCCTTGCCTGCACTACAATAGATCAGTGACAAACTGATGACAAGGGCAAAAATCAGATTTTTGACACTTTGACAGAGGTTTGACGCCTATTTAAGGTATGCGCATTTATTAAACAGTATTTTTATAGTAATTAAACTGGGGGTCTCCCCCCTGTTTAATCAAGAATGCTATTTTTTAGCCAACAAATTTACGGGCGTTTCTGAAGATACGCATCCACGCACCGTCTTCTTGCCAATCGTCTGGACGCCACGAATTTGCCACGGCTCTGAATACACGTTCGGGGTGCGGCATCATGATAGTGCTTCGCCCATCTAGTGAAGTGAGGCCAGTGATCCCTTGCGGTGAACCGTTCGGATTTGCTGGGTATCGCATGGTTGGCTTGCCATAGTTGTCTACGTAACGCATCGCCACCTGTGCGCCAACTTGTGATAGCGCGTTGTCATTGGCAAATTCAGCCTGACCTTCACCGTGTGACACAGCAATAGGCATACGAGAGCCTGCCATACCGTCAAGCAGTACTGACGTAGACTCCATCACTTCCACCATTGCAACACGAGCTTCAAAACGCGCCGACTGGTTCGTAACAAAGTGTGGCCAGTGCTCAGTACCAGGAATCAGTGATTTTAGGTTTGATAGCATCTGACAACCGTTACATACGCCTAAACTGAATGTATCGTTGCGATTAAAGAAGCCTTCAAATTGATCGCGCGCCATACTGTTAAACAATATAGATTTCGCCCAACCTTCACCTGCGCCCAATACGTCACCATAAGAGAAACCACCACAGGCAGCAAGACCAGCAAATTGCTCGAGGGTAATGCGACCGGCCAAGACGTCACTCATGTGAACATCTATGGCATCGAAGCCAGCGCGATTGAATGCCGCCGCCATTTCAAGGTGAGAGTTTACGCCTTGCTCTCTTAATATCGCCACTTTCGGCTTAGCACCTTTGGCAATATAAGGCGCTGCAATGTCTTCGTTGACATCATAAGTCAACGCAGCGTGTAAACCTGGATCTGCTGCATCTTGCTTGGCTGCATGCTCCTGCTCTGCACACTCAGGGTTATCACGAAGTTTCTGCATTTCAAACGTGGTTTGTGCCCACGTTGTACGCATTGATACGCGGCTATCAGCAAGTACAGCTACGCCATCGCGACTGAACTCAATCATATCTGTGCTGTTAAGCGTACCGATATCGTGAGTCAATTCAGTTAAACCGAATTCACTCAGCACGGCATTAACTGCATCCATATCGCTTTCGAGTACTTGGATAACGCCACCCAATTCTTCATTGAATAGTACTGCAATGTCATTGCCTTTAAGGCTATCAAGGTTAACGCTTACGCCAGTTTTACCCGCAAAAGCCATTTCAGCCACAGTAGTAAACAAGCCACCATCTGAACGGTCATGATAAGCACATACCAAACCTTTCTCGATAAGTGCCTGCATTGCATCAAAGAAGGCTTTAAGGCGGGTAGCAGAAACCACATCGGCAGGGCTATCACCAAGCTGGGCATAAACTTGCGCTAAGCAGCTAGCGCCCAAGCGATTTTTACCTTCACCTAAGTCAAGCAGTAACAAACGGCTCGCACCTTTATCTGTGCGAAGCTGAGGCGTGACCGTTTTACGAATATCTTTGACTGCACCGAAAGCAGAAATAACGAGCGATAGCGGAGAAGTCACCGCTTTATCTTCACCGTTTTCATTCCATGCTGTTTTCATTGACATGGAGTCTTTCCCAACAGGAACTGTCAGCCCAAGCTCTGGGCAAAGCTCCTCACCTACCGCTTTAACCGCTTCATAAAGACCCGCATCTTCACCAGGGTGTCCGGCAGCTGCCATCCAGTTTGCAGACAGTTTAATGCGCTTAATATCGCCGATATTTGCTGCGGCAATGTTGGTTAACGCTTCGCCCACAGCAAGACGTGCCGACGCACCGTGTGATAAAAGCGCCACAGGCGTACGTTCACCCATCGACATTGCCTCACCGTGGTAGGTGTCATACGCGGTTGCTGTTACCGCCACATCTGCCACAGGTACCTGCCATGGCCCCACCATTTGGTCGCGACTTACAAGGCCAGTAACCGAGCGATCGCCAATGGTGATGAGGAAGGTTTTCTCAGCCACTGTGGGTAATGATAAAATACGGTTTGCCGCTTCACTTAAGGTGATGCCTGACTCGTCCAGTGCTGGCGAGTCAACCTTGGTCGAGCTTACTTCGCGGTGCATTTTAGGCGGCTTGCCTAGAAGTACATCAAGGGGCATATCGATAGGTTTATTATCAAACTGACTATCGTTCAAGTTTAAGTGCTGCTCGGCAGTGGCTTCACCAACCACAGCAAACGGCGCACGTTCGCGGGCACAAATCGCTTCAAAAACCGGCATATTTTCTGGCGCGACAGATAAAACATAGCGCTCTTGGGATTCATTACACCATAGCTCCAGCGGTGTCATACCAGGCTCATCAGACAATACTTTTCTAAGTTCGAAGTTACCGCCACGGCCACCGTCGTTGACCAACTCAGGCAGTGCATTTGAAAGGCCACCTGCGCCCACGTCGTGGATAAATTGAATAGGGTTGTCATCCCCTAACTGCCAACATGCATCAATCACTTCCTGACAGCGACGCTCCATTTCAGGGTTGTCGCGTTGTACTGATGCAAAGTCTAAGTCTTCGTTTGACTGACCAGATGCCATTGATGACGCTGCACCGCCGCCAAGGCCAATGTTCATCGCGGGGCCGCCAAGTACTATAAGCTTAGCGCCTACGGTGATTTCGCCTTTTTCAATATGCTCACGACGAATATTACCTAAACCACCAGCGAGCATTATGGGTTTGTGATAGCCGCGTACTTCAACACCGTTGAAGCTATTTACTTCCTGCTCAAAAGTACGGAAATACCCCAGTAGCGCAGGACGACCAAATTCGTTGTTAAACGCAGCGCCACCTAATGGGCCTTCAAGCATAATATCAAGGGCGCTCACAATACGCTGGGGCTTGCCGTATTCGAATTCCCACGGCTGCTCAGCACCAGGTATGCGCAAGTTAGATACGGTAAAACCAACCAGACCCGCTTTAGGTTTTGAACCACGACCAGTAGCCCCTTCATCACGAATTTCACCACCAGAACCTGTTGCCGCACCTGGGAAAGGTGAAATTGCCGTTGGGTGGTTATGGGTTTCTACCTTCATCAAAATGTCGATATTCTCATGATGGTATTCGTATTGGTGTGACTGAGGGTTCGGGAAGAAACGACCTGCTTGCCACCCTTCCATTACCGCTGCATTGTCTTTGTAGGCTGAATACACGTGATCTGGCAACAATTCAAACGTGTTTTTGATCATCTTAAAGAGCGACTTTTCTTGCTCTACACCGTCAATGGTCCAACTAGCGTTAAAGATCTTGTGGCGGCAGTGTTCTGAGTTTGCTTGGGCAAACATATAGAGTTCTACATCAGTTGGGTTTCTTCCCAGCTTTGTAAAACTATCAAACAGGTAGTCAATCTCATCATCGGCTAACGCTAAGCCTAACGACACATTTGCATTTACTAACGCGTCCTTACCTTCACCCAATACATCGACGCTGGTAAATGAATTCGCTTCGGTGTGCGCAAACAGTACCGCCGCATCATCCGTCTTTGTAAATACTGACTCAGTCATTCTGTCGTGCAAAAAGCTCGCAACTAGCGCAAAGTCTTCTTCGCTTAGTTCTGTGCCTGCTTCTGTTTCTATGTAAAAAGCACAACCGCGCTCTATGCGATTGATATTTTTTAAACTACAGTTGTGAGCGATATCGGTGGCTTTAGAAGACCAGGGAGAAATAGTGCCAGGGCGAGGTGTGATGAGGAAGAGAGTTCCAGATGGTGTTTGTGCCTGCCTCGCGGGGCCATAAGTGAGCAGCTTTTCTAGAATGTCTATTTGCTGCTTAGATAAGTCACCTTGAGAATCGACTAGGTGAACGTATTCGCTATATAGGTTTTTTACCCTAACGCCGGATTGACCCAGCTTTGCAATCAGTTTAGTTTGGTTAAACTCTGATAGTGCAGGAGCGCCTCGTAGGACCAACATATTGATTTACCTGGTTTGTTAGAAACAACGACCACCAATGCGACGCGTTGCCTCTTAGATTGATGAGTATTTCGGCGCGGATTATAAAGTAATAATGGATAGTAAGTAACCTCATAACGCACTTACATGAACTTTTTTTTAAACTTAGACGGTTTAACGACAACAAGTAAAGGTCTATGCAGTCACCAGACTATAAAAAGCGATTAAAACTACAATTAATATTCATATTATCGATTGCTGTGATGAGTTGTGGCGTTCCTTCGGTTCCCACCGCTCTGTCTTCACTATTGGAAAGGGAGTCGATCCGCGTAGGAACAGTTTATGGTGCAGGCACATTTTACAATGGCGCTGAGGGTCCACAGGGTTTTGAATATGAATTGCTGGCTGGGTTCGCCGATTTCCTTGGCGTAACTCTCGACCTTTACCCTTTTTACAGCTACGAAGTCATGCTGGAACAATTAGAGGAAGGTAACCTGGACATTGTTGCAACCGGCGATGCAGTTACCCCTTCACTGAAAAAACGCTTTGCTTATGGACCTGCTTATCAACACGTTCAACAAGAACTTGTGTTTCAAGCTGGGATGTCGAGACCCAGAGATCTATCAGAGCTAGATGCCCCTATTATTGCAGTCGCAGGTAGCAGCCAAGCTCATCTACTGTCGCGCTTGTTAGAAAGTTTGGGCGACAAGGTCAGTGATGAAGAAAGCGTCGAAACAAAAACTCAACTTATTACAACTGAAGATTCAGACTCTGAAGAACTGTTGCAACAAGTTGCCAATGGCGACATAGCGTACACGGTTGCAGACAGCAACCGACTAGCGCTTCAGCGCAGACGCTATCCCAACTTAGCCGTGGCGAAAACCCTTGACGAAGACATGCCAATGGCATGGGCGTTGCCGTTGCATCAGGACGACTCTGTAAAAGCCGCACTAATTGAATATTTTGGTACCGTCCATCAATCTGGCTGGTTTACGGTATTAGAAGATAAATATTTTGGCCATATTCGGCAGTTTGATTACGTAGACAGTCGTGCATTTAACTATGCGGCCGAAACCACACTGGCCCGGTATAAACCGCTGTTTCAGAAATATGCTGGCGACCTTGACTGGCGACTGTTAGCAGCAATGAGTTACCAAGAAAGCCACTGGGATAGTGATGCTATTTCACGAACGGGAGTACGTGGACTAATGATGCTAACCCTAGATACTGCTAGCGATTGGAACGTTGATGACAGAACTGACCCTGAACAAAGCATTCGCGGGGGTTCTCGTTATTTCGCTAGCTTGTTAAATAGGATCCCCGCACGCATAAGCGAGCCTGACCGAACTTGGATGGCCATGGCTTCGTATAACATTGGCATGGGACATTTAGAAGATGCACGAGTGCTTACTGAGCGACAGGGTGGAAATCCTGATCTATGGGTGGACGTAAAGCGCCGCTTGCCCCAATTAAGGCAAAAGAAATATTACCGCACTACCCGATATGGCTATGCTAGAGGCGATGAAGCGTTGCAATATGTTGAAAATATTCGCCGCTATTACGACAGCTTAGTATGGTTAGACGAACAAGGAAAAATTTAACGTCGTACTGCGGCTCCCTCCTCTTGAAAACTGTCATTTCGATGTCATCTTTATTGACTACCCTAGGAAAGCGTTAGACAACACTAACTCACTTTCTCAAAAACAACATGCGATAAAAAATATGCAATCTTAAAACGACAGATAGTCGTTCCTAGTAAGGTATAAGGGAAAGGAGAAAAAATGAAAAAAAATCGTTTTATGAAAAAAGGAATAAAATTGAAAAATAACAATAGGCGTAGACTAATGCTTAAACGATGTCATCAAAAAGTACTTCAACGACGTAAGCTTTTTGTGACCAGTGACATGTTCACTCAGTTGACTCGCACACCGAGTTAATCCATTGGGCGGCGCAATGTGCTGCCCACAGAGTTTTCAATCTAGAGATTGAAAAATATTAAGAGTTAACTAACAGGACTCGCCACCCTCTTTGCACTTTTTGGCTTTTTTAGCGGCCTTAATTTCCTGCCTTCGTTTGCGAAAAAAGTTAGACAATTTACTAGCACAATCTTCAGCGAGTACTCCCGACACTATTTCAACCTGATGGTTAAGCGCTGGATGATGAAGTAAATTCATCACCGAGCCCGCTGCTCCCGTTTTCGCATCTTTTGCGCCAAACACGACGCGCTTCACGCGAGCATGCACCAACATGCCAGCGCACATTGAACAAGGTTCTAATGTCACGTACAAGGTAGCATCAATTAAACGGTAATTTTGAACGTGTGAGGCAGCCTCTTTTACAGCGCGGAGCTCAGCATGGGCGGAAGGATCATTGTCTGTGATAGGTGTATTATACCCTTCTCCGATGATCTCACCGTTTAATACTACACAAGCCCCAACTGGCACCTCACCTATTGACTCAGCCTTATCTGCAAGCATTAAAGCATGCTTCATCCAGTGGATGTCTTGCGTAATCTCTTCATTTGTTAGCGTTCTACCATTGTCTTCGAGGGTTTTCTTAACGTGAACACCATCAACCTCCTGAGACGGACTATTGTCATTCTTTATCGATACTAATCGCTCAGTTTCACGTAATCTCTCTGTTTCACTCGGTAAATCTTGTTTCTGATTACCTGCCCGCCCCGGTTCTTGGGTTAGGTCTGCTGAGAGAGAGTTACTATTTTGGTCATTCATTCGTCAGATTTGCTATTTAAGTTGGTGAAATTGGTTAACCGCTATTTTTAATTTGGCTTTAAAAATACCTTAACACTTTAAAAAGTAATGACTTTTGTCACTTGGCAATGTACTTGCTAACTTTCATTATAACACTGCTGAGGTGAAGGAATTAACTGGTTACATTTTTTAGCAAAAATGTGGAGAAATGACCTTTATAATGTTCAAAGCCTAGCAGCAAGTTGCCAATATGTAGTGAGATCAAATTGACTAAATTTGAGTGTGAATTAGACAAATGAACATATTTTCACCTACACTGTTTTAACGCCGTTTATGAGGGATATCACCGTGGATATGACCGCGATTGCAATAGTAGCTATTTGTGCTTGGGCACTTGTCAGTATTGTCGACAGTGCAAAAGATAAAAGCAAAAGAAAGTTAAACAATAAGGAGGCTGACGCTTACAAATCTGAAATAGCCGAGTTAAAAGACCGGGTTTCAGTACTAGAAAAGATTGTTACCGATGAGCGTTATGATTTAAAAAAGCAATTTGCGGACTTGGAAAAAGATCGCGTAGCGTAGGCTACCCCCTGCTTGCTCTTTTATCAGCGCGTCAGAACATTACTGCGCGCTAGCTACCTTCTAACAGTTTGCGCTCTGCCCTCTCTACACGCCTAGGTTTACCTGCAATAACCAGCACGTCGTGGGCTTGTAAAATGGCATCTTTGTCCGGGTCTTTTACTTCGTTACCATCTCGTCTCAACCCTTTAATGGCCACACGCATTCTGGAGAAATCGATATCTTTTATCGCTTTTCCTATACATGATGCGTGCTCTGACAGCACCACAGCGTGAATAAACTCCAACTTATCTTCCGTGCCGTAAGTAATTTCTGTCGTTTCTCCAGGATAAAAGCCGTGCATGTGATCGTAGCGTCCTTTTCTCTCTGCCCGCACCCGCTTCAAAATACGTGACATGGGAACACCAGCATAATGCAAGACTTGAGAGACTAACATTAAGCTCCCCTCCTGCAGTTCAGGAACAACTTGATTAGCGCCAGCGTTATACAGACTGTCGAGCTGATAATCTCGCTTCGTCCTTACCATAACATCCGTCGTTTCGGTAATGCTTCGTGTTTGCGTGATAACTTGCTTCGCTTTGTCCACTTGGTCGAAGGTAACCAATACAAGTTTAGCGCTTTCTATATTGGCATTGAACAGAATATCTTTTTGACTAGCGTCTCCGAAAATAACGGGTTCACCTGCGTTTCGGCTTTCGTGCACGCGCACGGGGTCCATATCGATGGCAACAAAATGAATACCTTCCATTTTCAGCATTCTCGCCACTGATTGTCCTACGCGACCAAACCCACATATAACCACATGGTTGGTTAATTGAGCGCCTGCGTTGCTGCTCACATCATCATCAAAAGCGATGTCGTTGTTAACAATGCGCTTAGCTATTGTGACGCTATTGTTCATTAGCCAAGGGGTCAGTGCCATGCTGATAACGCCCATACACACGATTAGGGATGATTGCTCCGACGTAAGCACACCATGCGTGGTAGCAAGTGCTGCAATGACAAAACTAAACTCACCGATTTGACAAAGCTTAACGCCTGCAGACCATCCATCAATAGCGTCTGTTTTCACCAACAATGAGGCAACCCTCACTAGCACTACTTTTGTTATCATAAGTGCAAATACGCCGAAAACAATTTCAAACAAGCTGTCCCAGAGTACCGTCAACTCTAACTGCATTCCTACCGTAACAAAGAACAGTCCCATGAGTATGTCTCTAAAAGGGCGTATGTCAGCTTCAAGCTGATATTTATACTGACTCTCCCCGAGCATCATCCCGGCTAAAAACGCGCCCAAGGCCATAGATAGCCCAAAATAATAGGTAAGCCCACCTGCCAACAACGCAATGAAAATAGTTGTAAGAACAAACAACTCGTCGGTCCTTGTTCTCGCGACCTCTCTGAACACCCAAGGAAGTAACCACTTACCCACTGACATTAAAAATGCGATAACAAAAACGCCTTTAAGCAATGCTTCACCTAATGCAAGTGCAATACTGACCTCGCCGGTTTGCGCTAAAAGCGGAATAGCGATTAGAAACGGCACTACCGCTAGATCTTGAAAGAGTAGAATACTGACTGCAAGCTGAGTACGACGGTTGTTGAGGATCCCCATCTCAGTAGCTTGTTTGATAACAATTGCGGTAGAGCTGAGCGCGAGCGTTCCGCCTATGATTATTGATGCACTAATGGAGATACCGAAAAACAGGGGAACACAGGTAAACACCGCGGTGGTGAAAAGCATTTGCCCGAACCCAACGCCAAATACCAATGAACGCATGGCGAGCAATTTAGGCAAGGAGAACTCAAGTCCCAAAGAAAAAAGTAGAAAAACGATCCCTACCTCTGCGAGCAGGTGCATCTCCTCTGGATGCGCAAAAACTGACAGGATCTGAGGCCCAGCGATTATACCAGCAAAAAGATAAGCCAAAATAGGAGGAAGATGAACACGTTTAAATAGTGCGACGGCGCATACCGATATGAACATCAGTATCACAACATTTAAAAAACTTGTTCCCACATTACCTCCGTAACTCTTATCGTTCTTCTGCGCGTAGGCTTTTAAGATTTGTGCCGCCTTGTGTCGAGAGTCTACTCTCTGCCTTGCCGATGAAGAAGGTGCAAATATTACGTGCAACACAAAATATCTGGTATCAGAAAACGACGTATTTAATTAACGCCAGCAAGTTTAAAACAAAAAAGTATTTTCACTCTTTTTTGGCATTTTTTTTGCAAAAACCCTTAGTACAAATGCAGATTCGGCAAGTTTTGCCATTGTGACCGCCATAAATCTTTCAACATTGAAAGCTAGGCCACAGAAACGTCAGGACTTTGACGCTTGTTTCTTTGCATATCAACGCATTTTGTATAGGGGCATAACTGTGGATTTCTCTACATCAGTCTACGATAGCACACAACATAACAGTTTTTATCCTGCTGAGAGTACTGCAAACGCACTCACATCGAGTGAATTAGCGGGTTTTGTTTCACAACTCCTTACTACTCTTGAACTCCAAGAGTTAGGCGGTGTTTATTTCCAGCAGATTAATATGTTGCTGCCTGTCATCGGGTTTAGCTTATCCGATTTTGACTCTCGCTGGGTTTATGGCAACGCAAAAGTATCCTCAACGCTGATTGATTTACCTTTGAAAGGTGCCAGTACTATTAGTGGCGAGCAAGCCTATGTCTACTATTACATTAGTTCACCCTTATCGTTATCGCAACGCGAAGCACTGTTCCAACTTCATGATTTATTTGGAAAACAGGTTAAACACGCTCTCTCATTTATGCGTGTGCAGCAAATGGCGACACGAGATACATTGACAGGCTTAGGCAATCGAGCAGGTTTTGAGCAGTCTATGACAAGGCAGCTAGGCTGGGCGCAACGGCATGATGAGCCGTTTGCTCTGCTCGTAATTGATTTAGACAACTTTAAATACGTCAACGACAATTTCGGGCATGGTGAAGGAGACAAGGTGCTTGTGCACGTAGCATCACACTTCTCAAAAGTGTTACGGGACGAAGACGAAGCATTTCGCTATGGCGGCGATGAGTTTTGCTGTTTGCTAGATTGCCAAACTCAGTTACAGCTAGCCTGTGCGGCTCAACGTATCCAATCAAGCATAAACAGCTCTTCCTATCTGGCAGGCTTAGCCGTATCAACGAGTTTAGGCGGTGCTATCTACAGGGATGGTGACACAATAAGCAGTATTTTTGACAGAGCAGATAACGCTTTATATCGCGTGAAAAATTCGGGTAAAAACAGCTACCAAGCGGCGTAGTTTACGCATCTCAGAAGAGGCAAAACACTGCCGCTTTTTGGGCTGAAATAGACTGACATGGTCACTAACATAACCTAATCAGGCTTAAACGATACATCAAAACCCGGCTCTCTGGGTTGCAAGTAAACACAGCTTCCCTCCACAATTAGTGCGACAGGTTTTTCATTTAAATATATAACCGGCACCCCATTTCGCTCCCAACGGGGAACACGCCACACTTTAAACCATTCTTTTAATAATTTAGACACGCTCCCATGCTCGGGCTTAATGCGCAGGTCACGAGCATTGGTTTGAAACGTTACCTTGTCATCTTCTTTTGGCTCAGTCAAAGACACGCTTATCGACCCGTTTAACCATGGCAGATGATTTGGCGTATTGAGCGATAACGTACCGCTGACGTCAGGTTCGTGCGCTGCATGTGTAACCCAGTATAGGTCTCCGTCAAACCGAATCACCCTTCCCCACTTAAAGTTTACTTCAGGCGTTGCGTCATGCTTCGCCTTTAACATTGACAGTACCTGTTCGGCCTGTGCTTTAGATGGCGAAAGCTGACGTTGTTCGGTAAACCATGCTCGTATAACCAAAGCCTGCCAAGGCCTTGATAGTGCGCCGAGTTTTTGCCCATCCAACCTTAGCGCCGTGCGTTTACAATCTTCATAATAGGATTGTGCTGACTCACTTACCAGCGCGCTTTGTTCTGCACATAGGGCCGCGCTGCGGCCTACCGTTTTAGCTAGTTGAGGCCAACGCGCTACAAGGTGTGGAATAATCTCGTTTCTTAAAAAATTTCTATCAAAACTATTTTGCTGGTTAGACTCATCTTCTACCCACTGCAGCATTTCCTCTTCTGCATAGGTGATTATGTCAGCTTTCTCCAATGCCAACATTGGACGCATGATGAGGGTTTTGCCGCGATACTGCATCTCACCCATACCCGCCAATCCCTGTGGGCCCGCACCTCGTTTCAGCTGCAATAACACTGTTTCAAGCTGATCCTCTGCGTGCTGACCTAACAGCAATACCCCCCCTATTTGCTTGCAAACATCAAGTAGTGCGTTGTATCTAACTTTCCGCGCTTCCGCTTCAAGGCTTTTGCGTGCACCAGTATCAACGTCTACGCGATACAGGTGAAACTGCACATCTTCTAGGCGGCATTGTAATTCACAATGGCGTGCCCAATTGTCAGCATTCTCGCTTAAGCCATGATGCACATGCACAGCGTGAATAGGCGCGTCAAACCTCTCGCGATACCCAACAATAGCATTTAGCAAAACAGACGAATCGACTCCGCCGCTATAAGCAACGACCAAAGGCGTTTGAAGAGAAAAATCAGCGTCGCTGAGAAGGCGCTCTACCCGATTGACAATATGTTCGCTAACTGAAGAAATTTGACGGGACACTTATCGGCATGCCTCTTAATTTTCATTGTATAAAAAAGCCAAGGGGTTGATTACCTGTGGTAAACAACCCCTTGATATCAAATAATCTAGACGACCGCGGCTGTCTGAGCGCAGAGGCTAGAGAGCTTAGCAGTAACCGAAAGACATCAAGCGCTGATAGCGCTCTTCCATCAATTTGGTCTTATCTAGCTCTTTGAGCTGGTTCAACTGCTGCTTGATGACCGCTTTTAGGTTAGCTGCCATACCGTTATGATCGCGATGGGCACCACCTAGCGGCTCTTCAACAATACTGTTGATTAGGCCTAGTTCTTTAATTTGTGGGGCACTTACGCCCATAGCTTCTGCCGCTAATGGCGCTTTTTCTGCGCTTTTCCACAATATAGACGCACAACCTTCTGGCGAAATAACCGAGTAGGTAGAATACTGAAGCATGTTAACGCGATCGCCAACACCAATCGCCAAGGCGCCGCCTGATCCACCTTCACCAATGACTGTACAGATAATAGGAACGGTAAGCTCAGCCATTTCAAACAAGTTCTTTGCAATCGCTTCACTTTGACCACGCTCTTCTGCACCCACTCCCGGGTAGGCCCCTGGCGTGTCAATAAACGTGATGATAGGCATGTTAAAGCGCTCTGCCATTTTCATAAGACGCAATGCTTTGCGGTAACCTTCTGGTTTAGGCATCCCGAAATTACGCTTGATCTTTTCGTTAGTGTCTCGGCCTTTTTGATGACCGATAATCATCACTGGCTGTTCATCTAACAAAGCCGGTCCGCCTACAATAGCTTTGTCATTTGCAAATGCACGGTCGCCAGCAAGCTCGTCGAATTCGGTAAAAATACGCGGAATGTAATCAAGCGTATATGGACGCATTGGATGACGGGCGAGTTGCGACACTTGCCACGCACCAAGGTCAGAGAAGATTTTTTTAGTTAGCTCCGCACTTTTTCCGCGAAGCTTATTAATTTCTTCTTCGATACCAACATCGAACTCACCGCCTTGATTTACCAACCTTAGCTCTTCAATTTTTGCTTCTAATTCGGCTATTGGCTGTTCAAAGTCCAAAAACTGTATACTCATTTCATGTCCTATTCGTACTACGCTCGTCTATGCAAACGCGAGATGTCCAATCTAACGAACTCTTACCCTTAATGGTAGAGAATTGAAACGGCTTTGTCTCCCAAACATTGTTTGAGATCGTGTAAAAGTTGGTCTTCAGGGGTAACATACCATTTGGCTCCACACGCCAGCGTTACTTCAGCGTCCGGATGCGTTACCGCTAACTGAACAGGACAACTTCCACCATTAAATGCCTGCAGGATAGATTGCATCTGACTTAATTTCTTGGGTTCAAGCAACTGGGTGTCAATATTAAGTGCCAGCGCTCTCGCGTTTTTCTCTCGTGCCTGAACAATGTCCATTACATCACGGGCAGTGATTGTATTGCCCCCAGAGAAATCATCAAAGCTGACCTGTCCCTTTATTAGCAATATTCTGTCAGTTTCTAACACACTTTCGAACTGTTCGTACATATCTGGAAAGAAACGCGCGTCTATTCTGGCACTCTTGTCATCCAGTGTCACTATCGCCCAACGACGCCCTCGCTTATTTGTCATAACACGGACGCCTAGCACCAAACCTACCGCGCTGGCCATCTGATCTTTATTCGTCGGTTTTAAATCAACTAACCTACCGTCGGTATAGTATCGGAGTTCCTCGGCGTATTGATTGATGGGATGACCGGTCAAGTATAAACCGAGCGTATCTTTCTCGCCCTCCAGCCATACCTTTTCTGGCCACTCTGGCACATCAGCAAAGGCTTGTTTAACTTCGTCTGGTTCTGTGGTTAAAAGTCCGAACATGTCTGACTGACCAAACGATTCCGCTTTGGCGTGCTGCCCTGCGGCAGCAAGCGCATCAGGAAGTGATGCCATTAACGCAGCACGATGCGGCCCTAGATTGTCCATCGCACCTGCGAGAACCAGCTTTTCCAGCACGCGCTTATTAACCCGTTTAATATCCACTTTCGCGCAAAAATCGAATAAATCTTTAAACGCGCCTTGGTTTTCGCGCGCTTCAATAATGGCTTCAATTGGGCCTTCACCGACGCCTTTGATAGCGCCAATTCCATAGACGATACGGCCTTTACTATCGACCGTAAATTTGTATTTACCCACATTCAAATCTGGCGGCAGTATTTCAATGCCCATGCGCTCGCATTCGTCGACGAGGGTTACGATTTTATCGGTGTTATCCATATCCGCCGACATTACCGCAGCCATGAATTCCGCAGGATAATGGACTTTCAACCAAAGGGTTTGATAAGACACCAACGCGTAAGCTGCGGAGTGAGATTTGTTAAACCCGTAACCGGCAAACTTTTCTACCAAGTCGAAAATTTTCATCGCTAGGTCTGGGTCAATATTATTACCCTTAGCACCTTCAGCGAACGTTCCGCGCTGCTTTGCCATTTCTTCAGGCTTTTTCTTACCCATCGCACGACGCAGCAAGTCAGCGCCGCCTAGCGAGTAGCCCGCCATTTCCTGAGCAATCTGCATTACCTGTTCCTGGTACAAGATAATGCCATAGGTAGGCTCTAGAATTTCTTTCAAGCACTCATGCTGATATTCAGCATCAGGATAGGAAATTTCTTCACGTCCATGCTTACGGTCAATAAAGTTGTCTACCATGCCCGACTGCAGCGGGCCCGGACGGAAAAGGGCCACCAGTGCGATAATATCTTCAAAACAGTCAGGTTTAAGGCGCTTAATTAGTTCTTTCATTCCACGGGATTCCAGCTGGAATACCGCAGTTGTTTCGGCGTTTTGAAGGGTTCTAAAACTCTTAGGATCTTCAAGAGGAATAGCGCTGATATCCACATCAACGTTCTTTCCTTCTTTGATCATATCGATTGCCCACTGAATAATAGTCAGTGTACGAAGACCCAAGAAGTCGAATTTTACTAACCCCGCCGTTTCAACATCGTTTTTGTCGAATTGTGTTACGGGGTTTTTACCTTCGTCATCACAATACAAAGGCGAGAAATCTGTAATTGTGGTTGGCGCAATAACAACACCACCGGCGTGTTTACCGGCATTTCGGGTAACCCCTTCAAGAATGCGCGCCATATCGATAAGGTCTTTCACCTCCTCATCGCTTTCATAAACTTCCGGCAGCTGTGGCTCAGCTTTGAACGCCTTCTCTAGCGTCATGCCTGGATCAGGTGGGATAAGCTTTGAGATCCTATCTACAAAGCCGTATGGGTGACCAAGCACCCGGCCCACGTCGCGCACTACCGCTTTCGCCGCCATAGTACCGAAGGTAATGATCTGTGATACCGCCTGACGCCCGTAAAGCTCAGCAACGTGGTCGATTACCTCATCTCGTCTATCCATACAGAAATCGACGTCGAAGTCGGGCATGGAAACACGCTCAGGGTTCAAAAACCGTTCGAAGAGTAAGTCAAACTCCAGCGGGTCGAGGTCAGTAATTTTAAGCGCATACGCTACCAATGAACCTGCACCTGAACCACGTCCAGGCCCTACCGGAATTCCGTTATCCTTACTCCACTGAATAAATTCCATTACGATCAGGAAGTAACCCGGGAACCCCATTTGGTTGATCACTTCAAGCTCGATGCGAAGTCGGTCATCGTATTCTGGCCGTTTCGCTTTGCGCTCTTCCTCATCGGGGAAAAGAAATTCTAGACGTTCTTCCAACCCTTCTTCAGACACTTTGACCAGGAAGTCTTCTGTGGTCATACCGCCGGTTGGAAATTGCGGCAAGAAGTATTCGTTTAAGCGTACGGTAACATTACAGCGCTTAGCAATTTCAACCGTATTCTCTATTGCCTCTGGAATATCACTAAATAATTCGACCATTTCCTCGGCGGTACGTAGATACTGCTGGTCGCTATAGCGTTTAGGGCGGCGGTTATCATCTAGCGTGTAACCATCGTGAATGCACACCCTGATTTCGTGTGCGTCGAACCCTTCTTGGTCTATAAAGCATACTTCATTAGTAGCAACCACAGGCAAACCACGCTGGGAAGCAAGCTCAACGGCGCGGTGTAGGTAATCTTCTTCCCCCTGTCTCCCTGTTCTGATTAACTCGAGATAGAAGCGGTCAGGGAAGTGGGTTTGATAAAATTCAACTGCACTGTCTAAAAGTTTTGCATTGTTCTTTGTTAAGCCTACGCCTACGTCGCCATGCTGGGCACCGGAAAGAACGATAACCCCTTCGCTGTGTTCGACAAGCCACTCTTGATCAATCACAGCGCGATGAGCCAAATGTCCGCGAAGATAAGCTTTAGATATAAGAACCGTAATATTCTTATATCCCTCATTATTCATCGCCAGCAACGTAAGCCTGAATGGCTCATCACCAAACGTGTCATTGGTTACCCAGAAATCTGTGCCAATAATAGGCTTAATACCCAAATTATGTGCTTCAGAATAAAACTTTACCAAACCACACATATTCATTTGGTCGGTGATGGCCACCGCCGGCATCCCTAACTCGGCAACTTTCCCTAATATCGGCTTTACTTTATTTAAGCCGTCCATCATCGAATAATCGCTGTGAACACGTAAATGAATAAATGGCGATGGCATGACGTTATTTCTCTTCAAGTAACGCTTTAACAGGTTTAAAGCTTTTACGATAGCAGTCTAAGATGCCATATTCTGCGATGGCTTCAAAATGCGCCTTGGTCGGATAACCTTTATGCCCTGCAAAATTATATTGCGGGTAAGCTTCATGCAGTGAGAGCATGTCGTTATCGCGCTCTACCTTAGCGATAATGGAGGCAGCTGAAATTTCAGCGTGAAGGCTATCGCCTTTTACCACGGCTTCAGACTCAAAATTCCAAGCGGGCACGCGGTTCCCATCCACACGAACAAAGTCAGGCATGACCGGCAAACCCTCTACCGCCCGAATCATAGCTAACATTGTCGCATGGAGAATGTTTAGCTTATCGATCTCTTCTGGGCTGGCTCTGCCAATATTCCAATACAATGCTTTTTCACGAATTTCTTGGGCAAGTGCTACGCGCTTTTTCTCGCTTAGCTTTTTAGAATCCGTAAGCCCCTCTATAGGGTTCTCAGGGTCAAGAATGACTGCGGCGGTGACAACATCACCCACTAGTGGTCCGCGCCCTACTTCATCAACACCGGCAATTAACTTATGCAAACAATTCCTCCACGACAGCTTTTGCTGCTGTTTTATCAGCATTGCATTTTAGCGTATGGTGGAGGTCGGTGAAACGGGCAATAAGGGCTGAATTATCACTTTCGAATAAGTTAAGTAACTGATTGCTCATATTCTCTGCATTAACCTCTTCTTGAAGTAATTCTGGAATAATCGCTTCATTCGCTAATAGGTTAGGCAAAGTGAAGAATGGTGCTTTGTATAAGCGCTGCATGATTTTGTAGGTAAGCGGTGCCAATTTATACGCTGCAACCATGGGGCGCTTACACAGCATGGCTTCCAACGTCGCTGTACCAGAAGCAAGCAAAATAACATCACTTGCTATCATGGCATTTCGAGATGTCCCTTGCGTTACTTTAATGGGTAGACGCCCTTCAGCGTTATTGGCATCAGCCAATAGTGCTTTTATTTGCGCCAGACGATGCGCATTAGCAGCGGGAATAAGAAATTGAATATCACTGCGTTTGGCATGAATAGCTTCTATGGTATCTAGAAATACAGGAAGAAGCGTATCTACTTCGCCACGGCGCGAACCGGGAAGTACAGCCAATACGGAAGCACTACTAGCTACACCTAATTCTTGGCGTGCCGCATTTTGGTCGGGCTCAATCGCGATAGCGTCAGCCATTGTGTGCCCCACAAACGTGTAGGGAACATGGTATTTATCGTAAACCTGCTGCTCGAAGGGGAACAAACCTAATACGCGGTTAGCAGCCTTAGCAATTTTATGAATTCGCTTTTCGCGCCACGCCCAAACAGTAGGGCTAACGTAATGAATAGTTTTAACGCCGCGCGCTTTAAGCGTTTTTTCAACACGTAAATTAAAATCCGGGGCATCAATACCAACAAAAATATCCGGCGGATTTTGCTCAAAGTGAGTAAGAAGCTGTTTCTTTACTTTCAAGATGGCAGGCAAATGGGAAAGGACTTCAACAAGCCCCATAACCGACAGCGTTTCCATATCAAACAGGCTTTGGAAACCTGCGCTTATCATGTTTGGACCGCCAATACCTTCAATAATAGCATCGGGGTATTGGCGTTTTAACTCTGCAACCATTCCGGCGGCGAGAACGTCACCAGAGGGTTCTCCGGCAACCATGCCGATACGAATTGGCTTAGACATAATTAGCGGATAATGCCTCGCTTGGCGTCCTTGAGGAACTTGACCATTAACGCTACACCATCGAACTTATCAGCGGACTCGGCAAGTTTTTCAATGGCTTCGTCTACTGTGTTACCTTCGCGATAAATTGTTTTATAAGCGCGCTTTATTTCTAACACTTCTTCTTTCGCAAAACCTCTGCGCTTCAGACCCTCAGAGTTTATACCTTGGGGAATATTCTTCTGGCCGCTTACCATGACAAAAGGAGGGACATCTCTCAGGATAATACCGCCTGCACCTAAGAAAGCGTGAGCGCCAATTTTACAAAATTGATGAATGCCTGTAGCACCGCCAACAATCACGAAATCGTCGATATGAACATGACCCGCGACTGCGACATTGTTCGCGATAATAATGTCATCACCCAATACGCAGTCGTGAGCAATATGCGCATTAGCCATAAATAGACCACGAGAACCGATGATAGTAATACTGTTGTCCTGGATAGTACCTCTATGAACAGTAACACCTTCACGGAATTCGTTATCATCGCCGATGACAAGCTCGGTTGGCTCACCTGCATACTTTTTATCTTGGCAGTCTTCGCCGATTGAAGAAAACTGATAAAACTTATTGTTTTTACCGATACGCGTTGGGCCGCGTACCACCACATGTGATTTCAGAATACACCCATCACCTATGGTGACATTATCGTCAACCACGCAAAATGGACCAATGGTGACGTTCTCACCTATCGTTGCACTTTCTGAAATTACCGCAGTAGGATGGATCACGTTACGCTATCTCTCTCATCGCACACATAAACTCTGCACAACAAGCAATGTCACCATCGACACTTGCCGTACCTTTAAATTTCCAAATCCCTCTGCGCTCTTTAACTAAAGCAACGTCAAATTCAAGCTTATCTCCTGGAACGACAGGGCGCTTAAAGCGCGCGTTATCAATTCCAGCATACAAGTATAACTTATCATTATTGCCCATGGTCTTAAATCCTAAAACACCTGCGGCTTGCGCCATGGCCTCTAAGATAAGTACGCCTGGAAAGATTGGCTGACCTGGGAAATGCCCCGTAAAACAAGGCTCATTAATGGTTATATTTTTATAAGCCTTTACAGACTCACCCAGAACATAGTCTGTTACACGATCAACAAGTAAAAATGGATACCTATGTGGAAGTAATTCCAGAATTTCCTGAATTTCGATGATATTGAGTGAATTGGCCAAAAACTTTCTCCTGTATACAAGCATGACCTACAACTGCTTTATACCAATGCGCGTAATTGATTGGTATTTGGTCAAACTCGCCGTAAAAACTGAAAACGGCGGCAACCATACGCTGTTAAGCGTAAAAAACAAATCAGACCAACACCTTTCGGAAATTGGTCTGATAAATATATCAACGATTTTAGCCGGTCGATTAGTTAGTTTTGCTAACCTGCTGAAGTACCTGTTCAGATAAATCGTGCTCTTCTTTTGCAAACGCAACTGCGCCAGAATTCAACACTAGGTCGTAACCTTGCTTAGCTGCTACTGAGTCAATAGCTTGCTTGATAAGACCAAGCAGCTTGTTGCGCTCTTCGTTGCTGCGGCGTTGGATGTTTTGCTGAAGAGGCTGACCTTTTTTTGACAACTCTTCACGAACAGACAAGATTTTTTGTTCTAGTTCTTTTTTCTCGGTATCGCTCATTGTAGCGGCATCACGTTGAAGACGCTCGGCATAGAATTGACCGTCGCGCTGAAGCTGATTCACTTCTTCAAGCTGATCTTTAAATTCAGCCTGAATCGCGTTTTGTATTTCAGCCGCTTGAGGCATTGCTTGGAAAATACCTTGAACATCTACGACAGCTACCTTTTGTTCAGCCATGACAGACGTACTTACTAAAGCGCTACCTAACATTGCTCCTGCAACGATATGTTTTACCAACTGTTTCAAAGGGAACTCCTTTTGTAAATCTTGTTATAGAGCGCGATTAATACGCGCTCGCTTTAATATTTTAGAAAGTTTGACCGATATTGAAAGTGAAGAACCTCGCGTCGTCACCCTCACGTTCTTGGATTATTTTTGAGAAGCTGAAAACCATTGGCCCCATTGGTGAAATCCACTGAACCGATACACCTGCTGAGCTACGATACAGACTCCAATCAGAATAGTCCAATAGCTCTTGACCAAAACGTTGACTCGGATTGACCTGAAACTGACTATATCTGTCAAAATCGAATTCAGTATCCCATACGTTACCCACATCCACAAACAAACTTGTGCGAACAGAGTTATCCATGTCGGCCTCTACGAAAGGCGTAGGAACAATCAGTTCTACACCGCCGAGGGCCATTGCATTCCCCCCTAAGCTTTGTCGAGACCAAGTCAGCAATGCATCCGCAGGATCCCCTGGGAATACTTCGCCATCTGGCCCAACGATATTGCCAGCGTTGCCCACATTCACGCCTCGGGGACCTACCGTATTATTCTCAAAACCACGTAATGAGTCTGCGCCACCAGCGGTAAAGTTTTCGGTAAACGGAAGCACTTGTTCGTTTCCATTAATATCACCATAACCATTACCGTATCCGAAGCGAATGCGTGTTAGCAGAGACCATCGCTGATCACGAGAAAGGGGGAAATACCACTTACCATCAAATACCGATTTGAAGTAGTTAACATCAGAGTTGGGGGTCGTGATACTAAATGAGGCTCTTTGTGATGAGCCAGCTGTAGGGAAAAGCCCTCTGTTGAGCGTCGAACGACTCCAACTTACACTTGCCAACAAGCTGCTGTATTTTATTGCCGCATCTGGGTCAGCGCCATTCGTAAACTGGTTATAAAACAACTCTGTTTGTTCAAAGAACCCGCGGTTAAACAATTCGACATCACTGTACGTTAAACCAAAGTTAATCCTATTGAACTCGTTGATAGGATAGCCAATATTAGCCCCTAAAGAATAACGTTTAGAATTATACTGGATAACATTAAAGTCAGAACCATCAAACTCGCTATAACCTATTGAGCCACCTAAGCTAATGCCGTCAATGGTGAAAAACGGGTCATTGTAAGTCGCTTGAATCGATTGTTGGAATGCTGTGGTATTTAAATTGAGTCCTATACGTTTACCTGTACCAAGGAAGTTATCTTGTTGGATACCCGCCTGGAGACTCAATCGTGTTCTATCGCCGTAGCCTATACCCGCATTAAACGAGCCTGATGGCTGCTCTTTAACGGTGAAGTTAACATCGACTTTATCTTCAGACCCCGGAATTCGGACAGTTTCAAACTCAACCTCTTCCATATAGGTAAGCCGAGAAAGCTGACCTTTTGACGACTCTAACAAGTTGTTAGACAGCCACGTGCCTTCCATTTGATTAACGTTTTGTCGTAATACACTATCCGCCGTTACTACGTTACCGTTAAATATGATTCGGTTCACGTAAATACGCTTACCCGGGTCAACTGACAGGGTCAATTTAACTGTTTTGTCTTCGTCATTGATTTCAGGAACCGTAGTTACTGTTGGGTAAGCATAGCCAAAACGACCTAGATACTTACTAATAAACTCTTCCGTGTATGTGACTTCGGCTTGATTGTAAAGCTCACCAGGGGTCAACGGTAAAACACGTTCAATGTATTCTTCATGACCAAGCACATCACCCACCAACTCCACTTCAGAGATGGTATACTGCTCACCTTCTGTCACGTTCATGGCAATATATATGCCTGACTTTTCAGGAGTCATTGATACTTGAGTTGAGTCAACGTTAAAGCGCAAGTAACCACGGTTTAGATAGTGATTACGCAGCGTTTCCATATCGCCCTGCAATGTTTGCTGTTGATAGCGCGTTTCAGACAAGAAATCCCACCAAGGCGTGTCGTATTGTAGTTCAAACGCTTCCATCAGTTCTTCGTCTGAAAACAGCTCGTTGCCCACAATATTTATTTGTTCGATTTTGGCGGCGTCGCCTTCTTCAAACAAAAGTTTCAAATCTACACGATTGCGCGGTAAAGGCGTAATGATAGCCGTCACATCAGCGTTATACTTACCAATGCTGTAAAAAAAGTCTTTCAGGCCGTTCTCAATAGAGGTCAATACGGTCTTATCGAGCGGCTCACCGATGCGAACACCGTTACCGTCCAAACTTTCTTGAAGCTGCTCATCTTTAATATCATCGTTGCCTTCAAAAATGATATTACTGATCGTTGGACGCTCTGCAACACGAACAACCAGCGTATTGCCATCGCGAAGAATAGCTACGTTTTCAAAGTGAGTAGAAGAATATAACGAGCGAATAAGCTGCGTTACCCTAAATGTATTAAGCTCATCGCCTACTTGAACAGGCAAGTAGGTTAATGCTGCACCCAGTGCAACACGTTGCAAACCTTCAACGCGAATGTCCTCAACGACAAATTCACTGTCTTGCGCTGCAGCATTGGCAAAGCTAGCACTGGAAAGAATGGCTCCGGCTGCTACTAACTGTTTTAACTTCATCTATTTTTCTTTTCCTGGCCGCGTTTTGTATTAGCTGTTTTGTACTTCCTGATTTCCATCAGGTTATGCGAGCGATATCGTTAAATATTGCGATACCCATTATCATAAACAGAAGCACGCCACCTATTCTGTAACCCCATTCCTGCACGGCTTCAGGCACAGGTTTGCCTGTGATCCACTCCACAATAAAAAACATGAGGTGACCACCGTCAAGCATGGGCAAGGGTAATAAATTTATAATGCCTAAATTTACGCTTATTAAGGCAAGAAAACTCAAGAAGTACGCAAGTCCATACCCAGCACTTGTTCCCGCACCTTGAGCAATTGAGATAGGACCGCTCAAATTTTTCACCGACACGTCGCCAGTGATGAGCTTTCCTATCATTTCGACACTCAGTGTCATTAGGCGCCACGTTTTATCTAGCGCCTTCCCAATAGCCTCTATCATGCCATATTGATGTGTAAACACATACCCCTCTGGCCAAGGCTCAAATGTTGGGCTCACACCTAAATACCCACTCTGCCCTTGTGGTGTATCGCGGCGCGCTATCGTGGCATTTAACGTGATTGATTGTCCATCCCTTTCTATGTCGAGCAATATTTGCTCTCCTGGGCTTTCTACAATCACATCCACTAATCGTTCCCACGACTGCAGCTTATTCCCATTTAGTGCGATTAACTCATCACCAGGCTTTAATCCTGCCTGCTGCGCTGCGCTGCCTTCACCAACAAACCCAACAGTTAACGTTGCATCTGGGCGGTAAGGTGTCAGTCCTAAGCTGCTTAAAGGAGACTCGCTATCTGGGTCAAAGTTCCAAGAATTCAGTGTAAAACTCAGTTCTTTTTCAACGTTAGCTGAATTTTTAACCGTAACTCTGGCTTTTTCCCCACCAATATTTGAAACAATTTCTAGATTTACCGCTTCCCAATCGGGCGTAATTCTGTCGCCAACTTTAATAATTTCATCGCCAGATTCAACACCTGCGATAGCAGCGATACTGTTTGGCTCGACGCTTTTGACCACAGGCTTAACCGTATCCAGTCCCACTAAGTACATTAACCACAAAGCGAAAAATGCAAATATAAAGTTTACCCCAGGACCCGCTGCAATAACCGCCATTCGCTGTAAAACAGGTTTGTTATTAAAAGCTTTATCGGCTAACTCAGGCGGAACATCGTCAATACGGCCATCAAGCATGCGAACGTATCCACCCAGAGGGATCATGGCAATGACATATTCGGTGCCGGACTTGCTTAACTTACGCCAAATGGGCTTCCCGAAACCTATAGAAAAGCGCTCAACCTGTACACCGCATTTACGAGCCACATAAAAGTGACCCCATTCGTGAACCGCAACCAATATACCCAAGGCGACAATAAATGCACCTAGGCTCCATAAAAATGCTAGCACTGAAATTTACCTCGAATAATCTCGTCAGCTTTTGCTCTTGCCAAGCTGTCTTGCTCTAGTATTTGCTGTATAGAACTCACAGATACATTAGGCATGGCGTTGAGCGTGGCGTCGTTCACTTGCGCTATGTTGGAAAACTGAATCTTTCCTTGTAAAAAGGCTTCAACAGCAACTTCGTTGGCAGCATTCATCCTCGTTGTTGCACATTGCCCTTCTTTACAGGCATCAATAGCCAGTTTTAAATTAGGGTAACGTTCAAAGCAGGGGGTTTGAAAACTGAAGTTTGCAATATCTGAAAAATCGAGAGGGGTTACTCCCGCGTCAATGCGTTCGGGGTGCGCCAAACCATAAGCTATAGGTGTACGCATGTCAGGGTTGCCCATTTGTGCGATCACCGATCCATCGATATATTGCACCATCGAGTGAATGATACTTTGCGGATGAATAACCACATCAATATCATCACCACCAGCGCCAAACAGCCAACAAGCTTCAATGAACTCCAGCCCCTTGTTCATCATCGTCGCCGAGTCGATAGTAATTTTTCTGCCCATCGACCAGTTAGGGTGAGTGCTCGCTTCATCAATAGTAATTGACGAGAAGCTATCAAGCGCCCTTTCTCTAAAGGGACCGCCGGAACCGGTTAACAGAATTTTACGAATGCCAGAAGCCGCAAAGTTACCGTATTCATAATCGTGAGGTAAGCACTGGAATATGGCATTGTGTTCACTATCGATGGGGAGAATTTCAGCACCGCTTTGATTTGCTGCCTCGATAAATAGCGCGCCAGACATGACCAACGCTTCTTTATTGGCAAGCAACACTCGCTTGCCTGCTTTTACCGCCGCGAGTGTCGGTAAAAGACCGGCAGCCCCCACAATCGCAGCCATTACGGCATCAACTTCAGGCGCACTCGACACGTCTTCAAGGGCCTGACTACCTGCTAATATTTCAGCGTCAACATGGTATTGTGACGCCATTTCACACGCAGTCTGGTATAGAGCATCATCAGCCACTACCACGTAACGGGGCGCGCACTTTTTGGCTTGTTCCATTAGCAAATCGAGCTGAGAGTTGCCGGTTATAGCAAAAACGCGGTATTTTTCAGGGTGACGGTTTATAACATCAAGTGTATTACAACCTATGGAGCCAGTGGCCCCTAACACTGTTACTGTTTGCATTACGCCATCCAGGTTACATAGCAAAACGCAAATACGGGGAATGCCGCAGTAAGGCTATCTATTCTATCAAGTACACCGCCGTGACCAGGAAGGATTTTACCACTGTCCTTGATGCCAGCGCAGCGCTTGAGCATGCTTTCGTTGAGGTCGCCTAAGGCTGAAACAGCCACCGTGATCCCGCCTATAGCAAGGTGAAGCCAAATACGTGATGGCTCTACCTGATAGTGAAGAGCCGCAAACGCAATAATAGCAAATGAAGCCGCAATACCACCTAATAAGCCTTCTAAACTTTTACCTGGCGACACATTGGGTCTTAGCTTGTGGCGTCCAAATTTTACCCCGACAAAGAAGGCACCGATATCTGCCGCCCATACAATACCCAGTACATAGAAAATCAGAGATGCGCCGTAGAAGGGATCAACATCATGAAGACTCGTGCGAAGGGCAACCACGGCAACCCAAGTGGGAATCAAAGTCAGCGCACCAAACAAGGTTCTAACGCTTCGGCTGTCTTTCCAGAATTTCGCGTATTTAGGATAGGCAAGCACCATAAACAAAGAGGCTACCCACCACAATACGGCAATTGTTAGTATACCGCGGTACAAGCCATGAAGCTGACCTTGGTACCAAATCATGCTGGCATCAACAATGAACGATAGCGCAATGCATATAGCAAATGCACTCGCCATATAAATGAGCTTTTTAGGACGCTCACATACGCCAGACATATTTGCCCATTCGTAAGCACCAATGCCAACGACACCGGCTATGGCTATTTCGAACCAAAAAATGGGAAGGAAAAGAATAGCGTAAAGCGCCAATGGCGCGAGGATTAATGCAGTTATTATTCGTTGTTTTAGCATAATTTGCTCTTGGCTTTAGTTACCAGGGCTAGCCTGATAATTGCCTGCATGGTGTTAACCATTGGCTGTGACTACCTGTTCACCTGTAAGACCAAATCGACGTTGGCGAACATTGAAATCGTCTACGGCTAATTGAAACACGTCTTCATTGAAATCGGGCCATAGAACATCAGTGAAATACAGTTCAGCATAAGCACATTGCCATAGCAAAAAGTTGCTGATGCGATGCTCACCACCGGTGCGAATAAGAAGATCTAACTCAGGAAGGTTAGCAGTAGAGATGTGCGCACTAAATGCGTCTTCAGAGATGCTTTCTACGTCAATTTCACCGCTTTTCACTTGCGCTGCAAGCTGCTTAGCAGCATTAACTATGTCCCATCGACCGCCGTAATTTGCGGCAATGTTTAACACTAAGTCTTTATTGTCTTGGGTCATCGCTTCAGCTTTTCGAATTTTTTCTACCAGCTTGGCATCAAACGCCTCAACGTCACCAATGACCTGCAAGCGTACACCATTTTTATGTAATCGCTTTGCTTCACTATTAAGGACAAGATTAAACAAGTCCATTAAGACACTGACTTCTTCCTCAGGACGTTTCCAGTTTTCACTTGAAAACGCAAACAGCGTTAGTGATTCAATGCTATTTTGACGCGCAAAGCGCACGACAGAACGCACAGACTCGACGCCGGCTTTGTGTCCAAAGGTACGAATTTTCCCTTTCTTCTGCGCCCATCGACCGTTACCATCCATAATGATAGCCACATGCTTCGGGCCAGCAGCTACTGCCGGCACCTCAGCTTTCGTCGATTTGGCTGCGCTTAAACGCTTTCCAATCATAATACTTACTTATACTTCCATTAATTCTTTTTCTTTGTCAGCAAGCATGCTGTCAACTTTCTTAATGAACTCGTTAGTAATTGATTGAATGTTTTCTTCCGCTGCACGGCTTTCGTCTTCGCTGATCTCTTTTTCTTTAAGAAGATCCTTCACATCACCGTTGGCATCACGTCGAATGTTACGAATAGCGACACGGCCGCCTTCTGCTTCGTTGCGAACAACGCGAATTAGGTCTTTACGACGCTCTTCAGTAAGCGGAGGTAAAGGAATGCGAATTGAACCACCGGCGCTCATTGGGTTTAAGCCCAAGTCCGACTGCATAATCGCTTTTTCCACCGCCTGAATAGCGCTTTTATCAAACACAGTTAGCGCGAGTGTTCGGCTATCTTCAGCCACAACATTTGCCACTTGCTTGAGCGGTGTGTCTACACCGTAGTAAGGTACCATGATGCCGTCTAAAAGGCTTGGGTGCGCACGGCCTGTACGAATTTTGCTGAATTGGCTTTTAAGCGCAGTTAGGCTTTTTTCCATGCGCTCTTGCGCATCTAATTCAATTTCATCAATCACGATTTGTATCCTATTGTTCTTAATTAATCGTTGTCAGCGTGGCGAATAACAGTACCTTCTTTTTCACCCATCACAACACGTTTTAGGCAACCAGGCTTATTCATGTTGAATACGCGAATTGGCAAGCTGTGATCCCGCGCTAGTGTAAACGCTGACAAGTCCATCACTTTAAGCTCTTTTTCTAAGACTTCTTGGTAAGTCAGTTCGTCATAAAGCGTTGCTTCTGGGTTTTTCACCGGATCATCACTGTACACACCATCGACTTTAGTGGCTTTTAACACTGCATCGGCTTCAATTTCGATACCGCGTAAGCAGGCCGCTGAATCGGTGGTAAAGAAAGGATTGCCCGTACCGGCAGAGAAGATAACAACGCGGCCTGACTTGAGAAGACTAATGGCCTCTGCCCAGTTGTATGCATCACACACACCGTTTAGCGGGATAGCTGACATCATACGAGCGTTGACGAATGCACGGTGAAGCGCATCGCGCATGGCAAGGCCATTCATTACGGTAGCTAACATGCCCATGTGGTCGCCAACAACGCGGTTCATTCCCGCCTTAGCTAAGCCCTCGCCACGGAACAAGTTACCACCACCGATAACAAGACCAACTTGAACACCAAGTTCAACCAGCTCTTTAATTTCTTGTGCCATTCTATCTAGCACTTTAGGGTCTATGCCAAAGCCTTCCGCCCCCATAAGGGCTTCACCACTAAGCTTTAGCAAAATGCGTCGGTATGCTGATTTTGGTGTGATACTCATAGTTTGAATTGTCCTCGTAAACCCGTTTTGTCCTATGCATTTCAACGTATTATACGCAAAAAACATAGGACAAATCGCTTTCGTTATTCTGGCAGGCGCGTACCCATTTCGCCTAGCTTCACATTAACGTGTTGTGTTGGCAACACTAAAGACGTTCAGCTATAAAAAAGCACCTCCTAAGAGGTGCTTTGTAGTTTATCTAACTATTGCTTAATGCAAAAGATAAACACTCAATTATTTCTTAGCAGCAGCCATTTGAGCAGCTACTTCAGCAGCGAAGTCTTCAGTCTTCTTCTCGATACCTTCACCCACTTCGAAACGTACGAAGTTGATTACGTCTGCACTGTTGTTCTTAAGAAGCTCAGCAACAGAGATCGAAGGATCTTTAACGAAAGGCTGACCAGTCAAGCTCACTTCGCCAGTGAACTTTTTCATGCGGCCTGCAACCATTTTCTCAGCGATATCAGCTGGCTTACCAGACTGGATAGCGATTTCGATTTGGATTTCTTTCTCTTTCTCAACAACTTCTGCTGGAACGTTTTCAGGCTTAACGAACTGCGGGCTTGCAGCTGCAACGTGCATTGCAACGTCTTTCGCTAGCTCTTCGTCACCGCCAGTAAGAATAGAGATAACACCAATACGGCCGCCGTGGATGTAAGCGCCTAGCGTATCGCCTTCAACATTGATAACGCGACGAGGAGAGATGTTTTCGCCGATTTTAGCAACAAGTGCATCACGCGCTTCGCTAACTTTAACACCGTTCATGTCTGCGTCGTTAAGCGCTTCAATGTCGTTGATGTTATTAGCAGCTGCTACTTCTAGAAGCTCGTTACCAAACTTAAGGAAACCTTCGTCGCGAGCAACGAAGTCAGTTTCACAGTTTAGTTCAAGCATGGTCGCGCGACCACCTTCAACTTTAGTAAGGATAACACCTTCAGCTGCGATACGACCTGCTTTCTTAGCCGCTTTCGCTTGGCCTGATTTACGCATATTTTCAATGGCTAACTCAATGTCACCATCCGTTTCAACCAGGGCTTTTTTACAATCCAGCATACCTGCGCCAGTACGTTCGCGCAGTTCTTTAACTAGTGCTGCAGTCACTGCCATTTTTCAATTCCTCAGCATTAAATATAAATTCGTTAGGTAAAAGGGGCGATGCCGCCCCTCTCAATACGTTTCGTATTGTAATACTGCCATATTATCGAGATATGACAGTAAGCAATCAGAATTACTCTGCTGCTTCTACGAAGTCGTCTTGCTCAGCTTGTACTTCAAGGTTGCTTTCGCGACCTGAGTTAATAGCGTTTGCAGCAGCATCCAAGTAAAGTTGGATAGCGCGGATAGCATCGTCGTTACCAGGGATGATGTAATCAACACCGTCTGGGTTAGAGTTAGTATCAACAACACCAACAACAGGAATACCTAGGTTACGCGCTTCTGTTACAGCAATGTGCTCGTGATCTGCGTCGATAACAAAGATTGCGTCTGGAAGACCGCCCATGTCTTTGATACCGCCAAGGCTGTTTTCAAGCTTGTCCATTTCGCGCTGAAGCATAAGTGCTTCTTTCTTAGTTAGCTTATCAAACGTACCGTCTTGGCTTTGCTGCTCAAGTTCTTTAAGACGCTTGATTGACTGACGTACTGTTTTCCAGTTAGTCAACATACCACCTAACCAACGCTTGTTTACGTAGTACTGGTCGCACTTAAGAGCAGCATCTTTAACTGCTTCGCCAGCGGCGCGCTTTGTACCAACGAAAAGGATTTTACCTTTCTTAGACGCAACACCTGAAAGGTAGTTAAGTGCGTTGTTGAAAAGTGGAACCGTTTTTTCAAGGTTGATGATATGAACTTTATTACGAGCACCGAAGATGAAAGGCTTCATCTTTGGGTTCCAGTAACGAGTTTGGTGACCGAAATGCACACCGGCTTTCAGCATGTCACGCATAGAAACATTAGCCATTTTATTTTCCTCTTGGGGTTAGGCCTCCATATACCCCTTGTATCGATTCAGACCAACCTGAGTTGAACTGAACACCCCGATACGAAGTGTCGGTATATGTGTGTTTTAATAAAATAAATTTACCCTCTAAAACGGTGCCAAATGCACATAGCAAAATGAGCTTTCCGTCAGGGCGCGCGCTTTATACCACAATCCCACCTGAGCCTCAAGTTTTGGGGGTAAAAAGCGACAATTTGAAACATTTGGGTCAAGGAGAGTGTATTCCCATTAACAGACACGCTTTATATCGCTGACTTTAGCAAATAAAAACAAGCAATATCATTACCTTACTAAGAATGACCTGAATAGTGTTATACTTCGTAAGTAATCAAAATTCTTCATAAAACTAGTTTCAAACGATTTGAGAGGCGCTGTGACAGCTATTATCAAAACCCCAGAAGAAATCGAAAAAATGCGCGTAGCCGGTAAACTGGCAGCCGAAGTGCTTACTATGATAGGGCCCTATGTAAAGAAAGGTGTCACCACTGATGAGCTAAATACTATTTGCCACGATTACATCGTAAACGAGCAAAAAGCGGTACCCGCGCCTTTAAACTACGGCCACCCGCCTTTTCCAAAGTCTATCTGTACGTCAGTAAACCACTGCATTTGTCACGGAATTCCTTCTGACAAGAAACTGAAAGACGGTGACATCATCAATATCGACGTTACGGTCATCAAAGATGGCTATCATGGTGATACGTCGAAAATGTTCGTGGTAGGTAAGCCTTCGATTCTTGCAGAGCGCCTAATTCGCGTTACCCAAGAATGCCTATATAAAGCAATAGAGCAAGTGAAGCCGGGCATGCGCCTTGGCGATATCGGTCATATTTGCCAAACCCACGCAGAAGCGCATAACTATTCAATTGTTCGTGAATACTGCGGCCACGGTATTGGTGCGAGTTTCCACGAAGAGCCACAAATTGTTCACTACGGTAAGCCAGGTACGGGTGATGTATTAGAGCCGGGCATGTGCTTTACCATCGAGCCTATGGTAAATGCAGGTAAGCGCTATTCAAAAGTGCTGCCAGACCAATGGACTGTGGTGACTAAAGACAGAAGTTTAAGTGCTCAGTGGGAACATACCCTGTTGGTTACAGAAACTGGTGTTGAAATACTTACGCTTCGTGAAGAAGAAACCTTAGAACGCGTCATCTCTCACGGGTAGTCTAAGCCAATAACAAAGGCGACGTCTATCAATTGCAATAATAAGGACTTCCACTAAAACGGCTGCAAAATCTGCAGCCGTTTTCTTTTTACCCACCCTGCCCTTCGTTAAAAATTTTACGGTTATACCAGTCCGCATAGATAATTACCCACTCAGCGGGAGTTAAAATGTTCGTAATCGCGGCGTGTCACCGAAGGTATAGTCGTTCTACATCAAGGTGATACAACAAAGAGTAGGAACATTTTGAAGACGCTACACACCTATAACAAAAAACCATAAATATTCACAATTTAACCTAACTTATGCATGAATTTGCTACTGCGCACCACCATCAATTCATGTTATTGTTCATAGCGTCTAAAAAGAAGTCTATTTCGAAGGTGTATTTTGACGCTGCAATCACTGATAAAGAATATCGACACTATAAGCTCTGTTGATGAAATCCCCACGATTAAGTCGTGTGTGGAAGCCAGTTATGTCTGGATTACAAAGTCCTTCGATACTACACCGGTCAATCAGCTTGTTACCGGCCGAGCGCAATTTGTCGATGCACTACTTTGTCACCTTTGGCAACTCTATGGTTTAGATACCGTCGACGAATTATCGCTTTGCGCGGTTGGTGGTTACGGCCGGGGGCATTTGCAACCTCACTCTGACATCGATTTACTCATTGTCAGTAGAAAGAAACTAAAACCTGAAGTCCAAGAAAAGATCGGCCAATTTATTACCCTTTTGTGGGATATTAAACTAGACGTAGGTCAGTCCGTTCGAACAATTAAAGAAACCGTTAAATTAGCTAAAGACGATATTACTATCGCGACCAACTTAGTTGAGAGCCGTTTCCTTTGCGGCAGCGAAACCACATTTGAAAAACTATGGGATGAGGTTAACGGTCGAAACTCATGGTCGAGCAAAGCGTTCTTTTCTGCGAAATATGATGAGCAGAAAAAACGTCATGCAAAATTTAACGGTACTGCCTACAACCTTGAACCTAACATCAAGGAAAATCCGGGCTGCCTTCGCGATATCCAATCCATTGGCTGGGTAGCCAAAAAGCATTTCAAAGAATACGACGGCTGGAACTTAGTCGGCCACGGTTATTTTACCGAGCAGGAGCACAGTGAACTCATCGCGTGTCGCATGCATCTTTGGAAAATGCGTTGTGCACTGCACTTAATTGCCGGCAGAAGTGAAAACCGATTACTTTTCGATTACCAACCTGATGTTGCCAAAATGATGGGGTATGGCGAAGAGGGTAAATCGTCAGTAGAAAAAATGATGCGAGATTTCTTTCGCACAGTAGCCCGTGTTTCAGAACTCAACCAAATGCTGCTTCAACGCTTCAAATATGACATGCTGAATCAAAGTGTTCAGAAAAGCGTGATCATAAACGAAGATTTTGAGCTGCTCGATAATATGATTTCGCCACGACACGAAACCGTATTTGCGTCCCCTGAGGCAATTTTAGATTTTCTGCATTTGGTAGCTAACACGCCGGAAGTACAGGGGCTCAGTACTATCTGTATTCGGCTGCTGCGCAACGCTCATCGCGCTTTTGAAGCTGAATACTATGTAGAGCGCCCCCTGTGTCGCGAAAAATTCATGCGCTTAATGAAGCAGCCAGAGTTTTTTGACTTTGCATGGGACGTCATGCATCAATACGGCATTTTACAAGCCTATCTTCCTGAATGGGATACCATTGTAGGCATGATGCAGTTTGACCTATTCCATGCTTACACAGTCGATGAACACACACATCGCTTGGTTAAGCACGTAAACTACTTTTTCTCAAAAGAGAATAAAGATTTTCCGCGATGCGGCAGAATTTGCAGAAACCTTGATAAACCCGAGGTGCTGTACATCGCGGCAATTTTCCACGATATAGCCAAAGGCAGAAACGGCGATCACTCTACGCTTGGTGCTCAAGATGTAGCGAAATTTTGTGAGCAGCACAATGTGCCAGCCGAAGACGCAGAAATGATCGCTTGGTTAGTTGAAAATCATTTACTTATGTCGGTAGTGGCACAACGTCGGGACATCTACGATCCTGATGTTATCAGCGAATTCGCCAGTGCGGTAAGAAGTCACAATCATCTCAATCTACTTTACACGCTAACACTTGCCGATATTCGTGCAACCAATGACAACCTCTGGAACGACTGGAAAGCGTCGCTTCTCCGTGAACTGTATTTGATGACGCAAAAGGCATTGGACAATGGATTGCAGTGCCAAGTGACGCTTAATGAACGCGTAACGACTCACAAACACCAAGCACGACAGATTCTTCAAGAGCGCGCAATAGATCCCATTGCCATTGATGCGCTCTGGGCAAGACTTGATGACGACTATTTTGTTCGCTTCAAGCCTACACAAATTGCATGGCATACCGATGAAATTATAAAAGCGCAGAATGAATGGCTTACACCGGAACACGACGGACTGTTGGTTAAGGCAAACGATAACAGTGCAAAAGGTGGTACTGAAGTGTTTGTCTATGGGAAAGATAGAAAAGCCTTATTTGCCCAGGTCGCTTCTGTATTAGACAGTCGCAACTGTTCGATTCACGACGCCCACGTCACTGTGACCAGAGACGGCTATGTATTTGATAGTATGATAATTCTTGAAAATGATGGCAGCCGTATAAGTTCTGAATCTCGTATTTCATCTATTGAAAATGCTATTTCTGCACAACTTGAAAAGCCGGGACGTTCGCACGAAAACAAGCGCAAATTACCTCGGCAAATGAAACAGTTAGACGTCCCAACCAAGGTTCGTTTTTTCAGTATCAACGACGAAGCCACGCTTATTGAGTTAGAAGCCCTGGACGCTCCGGGCATTTTAGCTAAAATTGGGCACGCATTCGTTGATACTAATATGACGCTTAAGCTTGCGAAAATCGCCACTATTGGCGAGCGAGCTGAAGATATTTTTATCGTCAGCAATGACGCTGGCAAAGCATTAACCCAAGAACAACAGGTAAACCTCAAAAAGCGGATCCTGTTTAAACTCGACCAACTTGAAGATATCACAATACCATGAATGAATTGAAAGCCATTATTGAAGACGCCTTCGAAAATCGCGACAACATTAGCCCTTCATCTGCACCTGATGAAGTAAGAGATGCAGTAGCACAAGCTATCGACCTGCTTAACAGCGGTAAAGGCCGTGTTGCAGAAAAGATTGCCGGCGAGTGGGTAGTACATCAATGGCTGAAAAAAGCTGTTCTACTTTTCTTCCGTCTTCACAACAACGATGTCATTGAAGGCGCGGAAAGCAAGTTTTATGACAAAGTACCACTGAAGTACACCAACTATACGGCAGAGCAGTTTGCGGCAGACGGCGCGCGTATTGTTCCGCCTGCAGCGGTACGCACGGGAACTTTCGTAGGTAAGAACGCGGTTGTTATGCCTTCTTACGTAAACATTGGGGCATTTGTTGACGAGGGCACCATGGTTGACACATGGGCGACAGTAGGCTCTTGTGCGCAAATAGGTAAGAATGTTCACCTTTCAGGTGGCGTGGGCATTGGTGGCGTATTAGAGCCGCTTCAAGCAAACCCTACTATCATTGAAGACAACTGTTTTATCGGCGCGCGTTCTGAAATCGTAGAAGGCGTGATTGTTGAAGAAGGTTCCGTTATTTCGATGGGCGTTTACATCGGTCAAAGCACGCGCATTTACGACCGCGAAACCGGTGAAATTCACTACGGTCGTGTACCAGCAGGCTCGGTAGTAGTAGCGGGTAACCTGCCAAGTGCCGATGGTAAATACAGCCTTTACGCCGCTATTATCGTGAAGAAAGTAGATGCGAAGACCCGCGCGAAAGTAGGTATCAACGCGCTACTTCGCGGCGTGGAATAAGGCGTTCAACAAGCGGGCTTGTTAGCGCAGGTGGCGCTGACGACCCACGTCTTGTAGTTAACTCCAGTCCGCATAGATAAATACATATTAAAAGAGGCGCACGAGCGCCTCTTTTTATTTGTAATCCGCACTGTATTTTTAACGCTTACGCCAACAGCTTATCTTTAATGCTGTTAACCCACTCTACAACATCTTTTTCCGGCTCTAGAGTTTCAATAGCGTCAACTTCTAGCATATCGGCAACCGCGTTACCTTGAAGCTCTGTAAGTAGCGCCTGAAACTGTTTGCCAGCGCCACAGAAGCTTTCACCATAGCTACTATCGCCAAGCGCTGCCACAGCGAATGGCTTGCCGGCTAACATAGGTGATTCGTCTTTCAAATCAGAAAATACAAACTCAAGGTTCGGTGGAACATCGCCTTGGCCTGTCGTAGAGGTGATAATCAAAAGTGCGTCCGCATCAGTAAAATCCGCAACCGACGGGTCGCTTTCTAATGAGCAATCCACCCCCTGCTCAGCTAAGTTTTCTTCCACCTGCTCAGCTACGTGTTGCGCGTTGCCATATACGGTGCCCGCAATAATTTTCAATGTTGCCATTTTTACCTCTTAACCAATAATCGTCGCCCTAGTCGACAGGCGCAAATACTCTCTATTTTATCAAGCTAAACGCTGTACGGCGTAAGCCTCTCAAGCAATTGTCGCATTTCACTGTGCATATCTGAATTAATTGTTGTCCACTTGCCTGTAACAGGATGACTAAAACCCATGGTTGTACAACTTAAGGCCAAATTATTAAAATTAAAGTGCTGCTTGGCGAATTTATTTTGTTTGCCATCCCCATGGGTTGTGTCACCAATAATGGGGTGACGGATATGCACCATATGTCTACGAAGTTGATGTTTCCGTCCGGTACTCGGTGAAAGCTTAACCAACGAATAACGTGCACTTTGATATTTGCCCACAGGTTCCGGTACTTCGAATTTTGCTACTGCTTGATACATTGTTGATGCGGGCTGTGGAGCCTGCTGAGGGCGTTTATGTTTATCTGCAATTTTATCATAGCGGTATTTTAGGGCGTAATCGATATACCCGGTGTGATGCACAAAACCGCGAACAAGGGCGTGATACGTTTTTACGACCTGTTTGTCCATCATTTGCTGCCCCAGCTTTGCTGCAATTTCAGAGCTAAAACTGAATACCAACACCCCAGATGTAGGTCTGTCCAGACGATGGGCAGGAAACACATGGCGGCCAATTTGGTCTCTCAGTGTCTGCACGGCGAACACAGTTTCATGTCTATCAATGGGGCTCCTGTGTACTAATAGGCCCGGCGGCTTCTCAATTGCGATAATGTGCTCATCTTGGTACAACACGGGTAAATGAAGAGCATTAACACTGCCTTCTTCACCAACGTTTGCCTTTCCTATTATTTGCTCATCTGAATGCACAGTTAATTTGCCTTTTTAAAATCGTTCTGCATAGTGCATTGGGTTTGCTCACCCAATGTCTCCATTGGCAATGTTATCAATTCTTTGTAGCTGAGACAGGGTGCGATGATTCGCCGATGATAGGTATATTTGTGCTGCAGGCGTAATTTGCATAGGCGGCAAAGGCTTTTCCTGCGTCAACAAAATGCGCATTTTTGGAATAAAAATAAAAGCCAACCAGCTCTCAAACGCTAAACAGTCGACCGCAAAAGGAACCGCACTTTCCATAGCATTTTTGAGGTCTTGTTCACTCGGTTTTGCGCCAGGCCAGATACCGTCTTGTTGCATATCAATTTCTAATTGTAGCAGTGCTTTACTCAAGGCAATGTGACAGGCGCTATTCGTTATGTTCACAACTTCTCCGCAATACAAAAACGCTTCAATTTAAGGCGCGCAGTATATCAGGGGCTTAAGGTCAACATAAGTCAATGTGGCTTATCGTTGAAAATGTTTCGCTGTGATACCATTAACTCTCTTTGTCGGCGGTATCTTAAAAGTGCGAATATACCGTAACGAATTTTGATTTGAGCAGTATTTTGGAACGACTTATGAGCGCGAACAGTATTAATTCTATCAGTGAGTTTTTGTTACACGCAGGCACTGAATATCAAATTTTTGATCTCGGCCGCCGGCTTGTACCCACAGATAGCCAAACCTTTCTAGAGATAGAGAATGGTAGCGCTTATGCGCCCTTCCCACGCCAGCAGCATGCGTGGTTTGGCGTCGTTTTTTGGAGCAAAAATGCCTCTACACAACACTATATTTGGTTTGTTAAATTGCCCCTTGACGAACAAGGTTTAGTGATTGCCGCGGCGAGAAATCATTTTTTAGAGATTATTGTTGATGCTCTAGGACAATCTGTCGCTGAGGATACGAAAAACGCACAAACTTTGCCTGATAACCCTTATTCGTTTGTCCCGAATCAATCACAACTCGCTCAGTTTAATGCATTGGTTAAACGCACGTTAAACCAACCCTTAAGTGAAGAGGCGCAAAAAGTTGAGGCGTATATCCAAGCACCACAACTTGTCGATTGGCAGCAGATCTCGATGCAAAACGTGGCCGATTTTGTATATCGCTTAAGCATGCACCCAAGACGAGATGCTCTAGAGCATGCGATTGAAACCAATACTTCGCTTTACTCGGATGTTTTTTTGAATTCCTTAATGGAAATGAGTGAGAGCGTTTCTTTGTCTGAAGGTTTGTTAGCGGCATACCTAAACGAAATAGATTGTCGAGACGACATCAACCTAGCTGCGCTTAGAGGCACCTCAGAAGGCACCTTTAACTCAACGATAAATACTAAGTTGCTTAGTCTATTAAAAAGCGACAAGTCATTAAGATTAGATATTTTAAGCGTTATCGCAGCCCGTCATTTCGAGCAAATGGAACCTTTTCTGCTTAGCGCCTTTTTAGAACAGGCGGCAAAAGTTGACGAAAAAGACGATCATCAAGGCGCCTTATTTGCGGGCTTTTTCTCAGATTTAGTGCAAATCCCGAAATTGCGCAGACAAGTACTCACGCTCTTGCATTCAAAAGCAAACTCAAACATTCTCAGCAATGCATTTCAGCAATTGTTTGAACAAGCGAGAAAATAGATGACCTTACTTGAGTTAATGGTGTGGATGGTGATCGGGTTTGCAGGCTATCAATTTTGGCGAATTCGAGCTATTTCCGAGCGAACGAACACGTATTTGACGCAATACTGCGAAACACATGGTTTACAGTTGTTGAGTATAGCTAGAGCCAAAACACGATTTTCCTTCAAATACGGGAAACCAGACTGGCACAGCTTATTCAACTTCGAATTTTCAAGCAATGGCGAGGACCGATATACCGGCGAAGTTGAGTTGATAGGTGTAAGCGTGATACGCACTGAGGTACCACCGCATAGGGTATAGATATTTCGCTATTTGGCTGTGCGCTTGCTTGACGGGTAAACAGCTCACCCTTTTGGTACTAGAGCAAGAATCAAAAAAAAGGGGAACCTGACGGCTCCCCTTTTTCCTGGAATTTTGAGTATCCTTCTCCGCGATCCCTTGCGACTAAAATCTTCCCGATTAAAATCCGTATACGCCCCTTTCCATCTACTCTCGCGACTTCCTGTGCGAGCTACACTTCCATGCGCAGGTCCCTTTCCTTTGCTCCATTTAAACTGCACATCCTACATGCAGTGTTCCTCGTCCTAAGGCTGTCCTTGTCAGGCTCCGCTGACCTTCCCTTCCTTTATTCCCTTTTAAGCTGCACATCCTGCTACAACTATGCTATTCCTTCAGCATGTCCCTCTTTTCGTCCTTGGTTTGCTCGTCCATGCAAAATCATCAATCCTGAAAAGGCTTTTCCTTGCCGTTGGCTCCTTGCCACCGTTATTCCTAACCCTTTGCTACATCCTGTCGTGATGTCCTATCACACAAAACGTCCTTTATCCTTTTCAATATCCCTATTAATGCAGTTCCCTTCTGCGTTCCTTTTCCTTCAACTCACTGCCCTGTGAGATTCTCTTCCGTAAGTTGTCCTACCTCTTTCCCTACATGATTTCCTTGTTCAATCCGTGACTCGTCGTGTTTCCTTGTGACATGTTCATAGTATCCCTTCCAAATATTACCGCCATGTTGAATTACAGTAATTTTAAGAAGTTTTTTTTACTACTTTTGGCTAAATCAAGAAAATTCTTTTAAAATCATAGGCTTTATACTTTCGTATAATTTTAGATTGATAAATTTAGGTAAGATCACGCACAGAGTTTGTAAGACATATCCTACAAACTCTGTCATAAATTTAACGTTAATAAGGTGGGGAGGGTTAGAATGGTGTAAAAATCAAACAATAGTAATTTAAAAAGCATCACTTTCGACGAAACATGACATCGCCATTTACATGTGAAAGGCTCAACTGGCCGACGACGTTATAATTATCATCATTAAAGAATGAACGGTGTTTATCTATCGTAACAAAAACCGATATCCCCTCACTCTTTTCATCCTCTTCAACGACACTGTCGATAGCGCCGAGTAGTATATGGCCAAGACCATGATGTTGATAATCGGGATGGACTGCAATAAAACTGAGCATGTGAAAATTGTCTGCAGGTACGAGCGACCTGACTTTTTCTTCTTTCTCAAGCATCTGTTTGGTACCAAACAAGCCGGCGGTCAACAACATTCTCAGCCGCCAGTGCCAATATCTGCCGGAACCAAATGCTGCGTCAGGGGCCGTTAAACAGGCAACCGCTATCAATCGCTCCTCATCAAAAAGACCAATCATGGGCTGCTCTGCTACCCAAAAGGCGTTTAACTCCTCACGAATAGCTGAGCGAAGGCGACTTTCATAGCCCTCTTTCTCAGCTTGAAAAATATCAACAAAAAGAGGGTCATCGACATAAGCATTGTAAAGGATAGAGGCGGCAACCTTGAGATCGTCAACCGTTAGATATATCGCTTTAACTGTATTTTGAAGCGGGGCTAACGCACCGTCTATCGCATTGTTGTTCATCGGGGCTCCTCAAACGCAAAGTTTTTAGGCTGCATCTAATCAATACAGTGATATGCGTGATTTCGATCCGAAGATGCTGTCTAAATCAGACATTTCAACTGTTCAAACTTTACCCTACGCGAAAACCCCGAGAATGTTAACCTTTTATTAACATTTGAAGTTGTGAGTAAACGTCAACATATGCGATGTAAAAGGACGATTAATGCATCAAACTGTACGCACTGTCTCCCCAACCAACAAGATTACCATCTCTAAATACGAGCGGCGTGCATTCATCTTTTGTTGTAATACCATCACCCATAGTTTTCTGCGTACGGTAGTAAAGTACGCGATAAGTGCCATCCTGTTTCTCGAACAGCTCATTAAAATCTGCAACTCCCATTTTTCTCAATACACTCTCATAGCTTGTCCCTTTCTCTAGATTAGCTATGTGTTTGCGATTATTGAACTCTCTATCTTCCCAATCAGCACTGTAGTGACTATCTGAACCGCCGCCGACTGATACAACACAGCCTGACAGAAGAAGTGAAGAGGCAAGAGCAGCAGAAAGAAATAGTGTTTTCATGTGTGTTCCTTAACTTTATGTATTTATTAATTAATGTATCTGATGGTATTTTTATGAACGTTCGAGCTTACTGCTTGATTCGACAGCAGTTCCTCTATTTATCGACAATATTTCGACACAGACTTAGCCTGCCCAAATCGATTGATAAGCAAGGTAAACAAGAATAAGGCCAAAATAATAACCAATTGATATATATTGCTTTTTATAGGAAACGTGCGATGTAGGAACTTTTAAAATTAGTGAAATAATTAACAATTTGGTTAAATTCACCATTTGAACGAGCTAAACTATACCTAATTTCAACATATCGTTTTTTTCATCATGAACAACTCAAATTTACAACAGCTGCACGCGTTGTGCCTTCAAATCCACAAGGAAGGCAAGCCACTTTCCGTTGGGATTTTGCGAGCGAAGGCACCGTTTAAAGTGTCAGTAACCGAAGCCATTGAAGCCGTAAAGCGCTTTAACGCTCACAAACCTTCCATAGATAAACAGCGAGATAATGGTTCAGAGAAAAGAAACGTTGATTTGCCGTTGAGTCGTGGCGATCTTTATGAGCGCATTGATACCTTGGAAAAAGAGGTAGCCGATCTCAAGCAGGTTCTACATAAGCTCTTAAGCGACATAAAATAGCAAAGGTCAACAGCCCCTAGTGTGGAATAGGCGTAAGCTGCGCTAAAAACTCAGCGAGTGAAGGCGCAAGAATTTGGGCAGGTTCTTTCCCCACCTGTTCAAGTGCAACTTCACCACTATCGTTAACCAGGGTGAGAATAAAATCTTCCTCATCGGTAAGTCCAAAAAATAAGGTAGGCGCTTGCTTAAGTCGCTCTTTCATCAATAAATGACCAATGAGGTTTTGCTGAAGTCGCGCAAAGTCTTCGTGGTTAAATACCTGAAGCAACTCGCAATTACCCTGAGGCGCTTTTGCCTTGAGGTTGTCACTAAAGTAGGACGTAAAATAAGTACAGTAATCTGGATGAAGCTGTAAAGACAGCGCTTCCTCCACATTATCGAAAGAGAGCTTCGGCGCTTGTCCTTTTGGTGTCCACTTTACCCATTCACCATCCTTGGCAGTTTCTTCATAGCAAGGCGATGGCCAATCACTATCAAAAACAATTTTGAGCCCTTCGCTTTTAGCTTCTTCGACATAAGATGATACAAATTTATGTAATTGTTCTGAAATTGTTAGAGCCATTGTGACGTTACCTGCGTATTTTTGGGGTACACTATACTACTAAATAGTTAAGTCAATACTAAGGGCGTTGAGCTTCGCCGCTCTAGCCCACATGGTTTAGAGCGTATTTACTACGCCTCCTGATAGATACATAAAAGGGTCTTATGTCGACTGACAACTCACCTAAAAAAATTATTATCTCTGCACCTGATAACCTTTCTTTGGGTAAAGAGGTTGACTACGAATTTGAATATAATCCGAGTTTACTGCAGGGGGTACCACGCAGTCTAAGCCGTGACACTTTGCATCTCGTTGATAACGAACTTCCATTTGACGGTATCGATACTTGGACAGGCTATGAACTCTCGTGGCTTAACTTAAAAGGCAAGCCTTGCATTGCAATTTTAGAGTGCTTTGTTCCAATCACCTCGGAAAACTTAATTGAATCGAAATCCTTCAAACTATATTTGAACAGCTTCAATCAAACTAAGTTTGCCTCTGCTGATGAAGTAAAAAAAGTATTGCAGAGTGACCTATCTGCATGTGCAGGTCAGCCTGTAGAGGTAAATTTAATATTGCCACAGCAATTTGACAGCCTTAAGTTCAAAGAATTTGAAGGTATTTTGTTGGACGAGTTAGATATAGCTATTGAAGAATATTCCCCCAACTCACAATATTTGAATGTGGATGAACATCGCAAAGACGTGAAAGAGACACTTGTTTCGCACTTACTTAAATCTAATTGTTTAATAACAAGTCAACCAGACTGGGCTAGTATTCAAATTAGATATGAAGGGAAAGCAATAGCGCACGAAGGGCTTTTAAAATATTTGATTAGTTTCAGACAGCATAACGAGTTCCATGAACAATGTGTTGAACGAATATATAGCGACATTATGCGTGAGTGCAGCCCTGAAAAATTAACCGTGTGTGCGAGATATACGCGAAGAGGTGGGTTGGATATAAACCCCTTCCGCTCAAATTATGAAACGCCCTATTCCAATCATCGTCAAGCGCGTCAGTAGAAATAGCGGTGAAGTCAAGCATTGTCAGGTTAGCTAAAATTCCGCTTTTAAGCGAATGTGAATAAAGACGAGAGTATGGAAGCAAAACAATTACAATCCCTAAAACAAAATAACACGCTTCTTTGTCAGTTTATTGTGAAGCTCTCTGCTTTTTACGAGGGCTTTTCCGATAAGATAGATACCGAACTTAAAATTTTAAGAGGGCATCTTTCGGGTACGCCTAATTTTACCCTAGCCGCAGTAAGTATAGATAAGTTGAACAAATCTCTTCAACATCAAGAGATAACGCTACGGAAATACAGTGTAGATACGATTTCATCATTAGAAGACGCGATGAAACAACTACAAAAAATCGTCTTTGAAGATAGCGAACTCAAAGCGCTCACCACGCAGGAACTGATTAAGCTCAATCAGCCTGTAACTGACATTTTTAGTATCTACAAATTATATGCGAAAGCCATTGCATTACATCGCATCGCACTCAATAAAGAAATGGTGGGTTTGTCGCCTGTAGCGTCGTCTGAAAACGATGAAAAGACAAGCGACACCGGGGAAGCCCGTTCACTAAAAGACCATAGCCCACACTACCGCTCGATTCTGGTCGAACTCAATCATTTAATCGCCTCGTATGCACAAAAGAAGCCTGACGATCAGCAGCTAAATGATATCAAACAAAGACTTAATGAGGGTATGGACGAAGACCAACTACTCAAAAGCTGCGTCGTCATTTTACGAATGATAGTGCAAGACGCGATGTCTGAAGCAAGTTTGACGGGTAAAGTTATTCAGAGCCTCCATCGTTCACTTGGCGAAGTGAGTAGCGATGTCAAAAGCACCATAGAAAATAGTCAATCTCAGTTTGAACAAAGGCGTGCCGGCAATGAAAAAATTATTCGCCACATTAACCATATTGAAGAGGCGGTATCTGAAAGCGAGTCTTTCGAGCGATTGAAAGAGCAAACTCAACATTGTGTAAATGAACTCGTAACCACGCTTAGCGAGCAGCAGAATAATGATCAGCAGAGTCAAGAAAGATTGTTGACCCTGCTCTTTTCCATGCAGTGGCGTATTGAAACACTGCAGCAGCAGACCAGTGTGTATAAAAAGAAGATTGCCGAACAAGCCATGCAGAGTCGAACGGACGCACTGACTCGTCTCCCCAACAGACAAGCGTACAATGAGCGTCTTGAAGCTGCATACAGCAATTTTAAAGCACAAGGAGGCACGTTAGCAGTGGCGGTGGTCGATATCGATTTCTTCAAATCTATAAATGATAGGTTTGGACACGCCGCCGGCGATAAAACATTGCAAGTGGTTAGCAAGTTCCTCAAACAACACCTGTCAGAAGATGAGTTTATCGCAAGATGGGGGGGAGAAGAGTTTGTAATGTTGCTACCAGAAACCTCGATACAAGATGTTGATAAAAAACTTAACGAAATCCGAACTAAACTTGCAGCGATGCCATTTAAGTTTAAACAAGAAAAAGTAAAGATTACCGCCTCATTTGGCGCCACATGTTTTAGTGAAAACGATACTACCGAATCTGTTTTTGAGCGCGCCGATGATTATCTTTATAGAGCAAAACGCAATGGCCGCAATCTCGTTGTCACTGATCTAAGTACAGATTAATAGGACATAGACGTATGAAAAAGGTACAGCTCAACCCCGTTGGCTGGATGAGCCAGTTATCGCAGGCCGAGGTCGCTCGTCTTCAAGATGCAGCAAATAGCGAGCTTTTCGACATGTTCAGAAATTGCTGTTTAGCCGTGTTGAATAGCGGCGTTGACGAAGATAACTTTGAAGCCCTATTTGCCCCTTTCGAAAACTTCGAGATTAAACTGATACGTCGTGAGCGAGGGGTGAAAATTGAGTTAATCAATCCCCCTGAAGTGGCTTTTGTCGATGGTGAGTTAGTTCGCGGCGTCCATGAGCACTTATTTGCGGTGCTTCGCGATTTGCTTTACATGGGGAATAAATACGCCTTTCTTCATCAATCGGCCCCTGCCGAAGGCAGTGAAATTACGGATATGCTATTTGACATGCTACGTCATGCCCAAGCACTTGAGGGCAACGACGGCGTTAATACCATTGTTTGCTGGGGCGGCCACTCCATCAATCAAACAGAATACAAATATACAAAGGAAGTAGGCTATCAACTCGGTCTTCGCGATATGAATATTTGCACGGGATGTGGCCCGGGCGCCATGAAAGGACCGATGAAAGGAGCGACAATAGGCCACGCAAAACAGCGTCATAAAGCTGGACGCTACATTGGTATCTCTGAACCGAGTATTATTGCAGCTGAGCCCCCAAATGCTATTGTGAATGAATTAATCATCATGCCTGATATCGAGAAACGATTAGAAGCGTTTGTTCGACTGGGTCATGGCATTATCGTCTTTCCCGGAGGGGTTGGTACCGCAGAAGAACTGCTTTATCTTCTTGGCATTTTAATGAACGAACGTAATGCCCAACAACCCTTTCCATTCATATTAACCGGGCCAGCGGGCAGTGAGGAATATTTTGAGGCAATTGACGAATTTATTGGGGCGACGTTAGGTGCAGAAGCACAGTCAAAGTATCAAATCATTGTCGACGACCCTGAAGAAGTAGCCCGTACGTTAAATCGAGGACTTGAAAAGGTTAAAAAATTTAGAGGGGCAATGGGAGATGCATTTAGTTTTAATTGGTCATTAAAAATTGAGCATGATTTTCAACAGCCTTTTATCCCGACCCATGAAAGTATGTCAGCCCTCGAACTTCACCTTGATCAAAATAAAAGTGAGCTTGCCGCCAATTTACGCAAAGTATTTTCCGGTATAGTCGCCGGGAACGTGAAGGCAGAGGGCATCGCTCAGATTAAAAAGCATGGACCTTTTGAACTCACCGGTGACAGCGCCCTCATGAAAAGGGTGGATGTGCTATTAGAGTCTTTCGTTAAACAACACCGTATGAAATTACCCGGCAGTGCGTATAAACCTTGTTATGTTATAAAGGACATGAGTTAGAAATACGTTTTATATGACGTATTTGCTTACGATTACCACTTATGTTTCGCACGCATTTTGCGGTACACTGGCAAAAAAAGTGATTAAGTTAATTGTATGAAGCACTTCAAACCTCTTTGCATCAAGGTTTGTCCGTCTTTGTGCCAAATAAAAGGTCGATAAGTTCTAGATTGCATTCCTATCTGTGGGTTAATTCTAGAACAAAGGATTGAGAAGTAACGGTCATGAATACCAAGGTTATTCGTCTAATTTTAGCTGGCGTCGCACTTTATGCGGTGTTTGTTTTTATGGTTATCGCTTTCTACCCTGATAAGCCAGAAAACATGGATTGGAAGGATCGTGAAGAATACAACCGGGTTCAAATTACTAAACTAAAATTAGGAAGTACTCGAGAAGAAGTCCTCGCACTATTGGGTTCTCCAGATATAACAGAGGCCAAACGTCAGGGTTCAACTGCCATTCAGGTCATGTTCTTCCGAACGCAGCATGTGCGTGCTGATGGCTTGACCACCCAAGATGAATGTACACCACTGCTGTTTGAAAATGACAAGTTAATTGCCTGGGGCGAAGGAGCCTATTCCAGTTACCAAAAAAGTTAAAAGGATGGGGAGTGACCAATATCATTTCCATGCTTAAGCGGCTTGCAAATCAAGGCCATGCTACGCTTAGTGTTGAAGAGCGAATTAACCATTGGTTGAAAGGCGCAAAACGAATTCTTGCTTTGGTTAACGAAAATCCGGCCATTGCCGCTGCTGTTCTTCATTTAGAAAACGACCTTCCCAAGGACACACAACAACTTTTACTCGTCGCATTATTTGGAAAGCTGTGCCGTTTTAATGACCATTATCTTCAGCATATTATTGCGTCAATGCTCGCAACTATGTGGTTATGTGATAATGGGAAAGAGAATAAAAACATCGCCGAGGTTGTTCGATTTTTACGACAGCACAATCTCATTATTTGGTTGGACACCCTTCGATTACAGAAAGCGTTCCAATCTGAAAAACGAATAAACTACATTGCAGATAGCAGGCTTAATATTGCCCAGCGTCTCTGCTTGCTTGCCGGTGCATTTGCCTATAAGCCGAGTAAAACGGATTACCATACGCTTTTTGCAATGCTTGCTCCTCGATTTCCTGTTCATCACAGGCATTATCTCTCGCCTCTTTTATCCTTATTTGAACGGCCTTTACCGGGGTCAAAAGTGTACGCAAACGGAATTCCGGGCGCGATGATTGATATACAGCAGAGCCATGGTTTTGTGTTTTCACTAAGCAGCGAAGATGTTGATGGCAAATGGATCCCGTTCTCATCTATTAATCGTCCTGTCAAATTATCGATTCCATTTAACCATTTTATTGCGCTTTACTCCGACACCGCTAAGGCGAGGTTGAGTCAGGGAGGCAATGCTTTTTTGCCTTCAACCTTCGCAATACAACATCCGCCCAAAGCATTGCTAGGAATTATAGATTCCTTACAAAAGACTGAGGTAGATATCCCCTCGCTGTGCGATAAAATTGAGCAAGTGCCCACTTTCAATCAGTTTTTAATCTATACCGCTAGTCAGGACAATCGGCTACAACTTCCTGTAAAAAGTATAAAACAGGCGGTGTTGACGTACGGCATTGAGCGTGTTGGCGATATGCTCATGCAATTCGCCTTGTTAGAAAGGTTGACGCAAAATCAATTTCCGCTCTTGGATATGTGTAAACAAATCACGCTACTTGCATGCTCATTTGCCAGCCACTTTGCCCAAGTAGTGAATTCAAAATTTTCACCTCAGTCAGCAGCCTTGAGCATGACGTTTGTTTGCTCGCCACTTTTTACTTTGCCGGGCTTTAAAGTGGCTCATTCACTTCCGGTCGATAGAACAAAAAGCGTAACGGTTAACAGCGCATTCAAAGTAAAATCAAACATCTCTTGGCTTGCAATCGCGTCTGAACTCGCGGGAAGCTGGCATCAGAGCTCAACGTGGCGAGCTATCATACATCAGTGCAATAAGCCAACTAGCGATGTGCCTAAATCATTGCAAAAAGAACAAGCAATTATTCTGCTTGCATTTACCTTATCAAAAGCCTGCCTACTCACTCACGATTTCTACGCTTTACTAAAAAATATCGAAGTAAAATCAATATTGAATGTATTAAGTCTAGATGAAGACGAGGTATTAAGGGCGTTGGATGCTAACGCACACTTACTCTTTTGCCCTTTTTCTGTTTAGGCTGAAAATGTTCCAGCGCTTTGAGCAACGCGCTCAATGGTGAATGGTTTCAAATTTATCTTTACGAATGGCTATAACTTGTGCCGGCTATCGTATAAAATACAGCAACTTTTGCAGTGCTTAACCGTTTTTCCCTACAAATTCCATTATAATAAACGAGCAGGCAGAATTTGGCCTTTTAAGCGCCAAAAGACTAAACAAACCTAACGATTTTGACAACAGAATTACCAGAGGATCCCTCCACATGACTCAGCAACGTATTACAGTCATTCGCGGTGACGGCATAGGCCCGGACATTATCGATGCAACCACAAAAATTTTAGATAAGGTTGGCTGTGACTTTGCCTATGACTATGCCGACGCTGGTTTAGTCGCACTGGAAGAACATGGCGAGCTTCTTCCTCAAGAAACACTTGATTTAATCGCAAAGAACAAGGTTGCACTTAAAGGCCCACTCACTACACCTGTAGGTGAAGGCTTTACCTCTATCAATGTTAGCCTTCGTAAGCAGTTCAAACTTTATGCGAACCTTCGTCCAGTTATCTCTTTTAAAGGCACCAAAGCCCGCTACGAAGACATTGATATCATTACCGTTCGTGAAAACACACAAGGTATGTACTCAGGTCTTGGTCAAGTTGTATCGGAAGACGGTAACGAAGCTGAAGCAATGAGTAAGATCACCCGTGACGGCGCTGAAAAAATCGTAACGTTTGCTTATGAACTCGCTCGTCGTGAAGGCCGCAAAAAAGTAACAGCAGTACACAAAGCCAACATCCTTAAGTCAACGTCAGGTCTTTTCCTTAAAGTGGCACGTGAAGTTGGTGAACGTTATCCAGACATCGAATCGGCTGAGATGATTGTTGACAACTGCTGTATGCAGCTTGTTATGAATCCTCACCAATTCGACGTTATTGTCACTACCAATCTGTTCGGTGACATATTATCAGACCTTTGCGCTGGTCTTGTTGGTGGTCTTGGAATGGCACCAGGTGCGAATATCGGTGAAGACTGTGCAATTTTTGAGGCCGTTCATGGTTCTGCACCTGACATCGCGGGTAAAAACCTAGCGAACCCAACATCCGTTATTCTAGCTGCAGCACAAATGCTCGAGTACCTAAACATGGGTGACAAAGCTGAGAAGATTCGCACAGCATTGAGAGACGTTATTGAATCAGGTGATCGCACTACTCGCGACCTTGGTGGTGAAGCTGGGACTATCGAGTTCACGCAGGCACTTCTAGATCGTCTATAAGCTATTTTGCTTCAAATAACACGAGAAAAACGGGTTTATTGACCCGTTTTTCTTTGTTTTAACATTCGGTGCCTTTAAAACTGTACTAAAACTGGACTATCCCTTTCTTCATTCACATTTATTATCTCAATTGTACCTCTTCAGTGAACTGAGCCTTGTAATCTACCTGTCCCAAGACAAGTAGAAATGCTGTACGAATACGCAAAGTTCAGCAATGTATAAACGTTACAAAGTCGGCGCGCTTAGGGTACACAAATCACATACCAAACAGCTAAAACACACTGTTATTTGCAGCCAAAGTGTTTATTGCAACGCATACAAGGAAAGATGATGAAAAAGTTAATTTCAGGTTTACTCGTACTATCGGCTCTCGCCATTCAAGCTCCGGCAGTTCAAGCTCAAGAAATGAGTGGAGAACGGCGTAGTGGCAACGAATCTGCAAGTTTTCAGCAACGTATTGATTTAAACTCGGCTACCGTTGATCAACTTTTAACGCTACCGGGCGTAGGACAATCGAAAGCGCAAGCGATAATCAAATATCGCGAAGAAGTAGGTCCATTTCTTGAGGTTGCTCAACTCACTCAAGTCAAAGGCATTGGCGAAAAGATGTTGAGTAAAATAAAGGACTATGTGCAGGTAAAATAGCGCCGCTCACGCGGGTTAACTGCCTGCGGGCTTAAAACAAAAAATGCGCCGTTAAGGCGCATTTTTCTTAAGAAGCTGTAGCTACTTCGAATTTCTTTCTCGCTTATTTCATAATAGATGCGAGGTATTCTTTAAATTCATCGCCTAGTGCGGGGTGACGCAGTGCATACTCAACGTTAGCTTTCATATAACCTAGTTTGCTTCCGCAGTCATGGCTCTTACCTTTCATGTAGTAAGCATCCACTTGTTCAAGCTTCATAAGTGCGTCAATGGCATCAGTTAGCTGTACTTCACCGCCAGCACCTGGAGGGGTGAACTCTAATAGATCCCAAATCTTCTCAGAGAGTACATATCTTCCTACAACCGCGAGATCAGACGGAGCTTCATCAAGCGGTGGTTTTTCTACCATCTTGTGGATCTTCGCAGACTGGCCCTGCGTTATTGCAGCGCCGTCAAGGTCTGCGATACCAAACTTAGAAATATCTTCTTCTGGTACTTGTTCTACCATTACCTGACTGACGCGGCTGGTATTAAACTTAGCAACCATGTCTGCAAGGTTATCCTTTTTCGGATTACTCGCTGCATCGTCAATAATAACGTCAGGCAAAACTACAGCAAAAGGCGCGTCACCAATTAACGGACGCGCGCAAAGCACTGCGTGCCCTAAACCATTCGCCACACCTTGACGAATATGCATAATCGTCACGTCTTTCGGACAAATTGACTGAACTTCTTCTAAAAGCTGACGTTTTACGCGTTTTTCCAATGTAGCTTCTAGTTCAAAAGAGGTATCAAAGTGGTTTTCAATACTGTTCTTACTTGCGTGTGTAACAAGAATAATTTCTTTAAGTCCTGCAGCAACACATTCACTCACTACATATTGAATTAACGGCTTATCCACCACTGGAAGCATTTCTTTAGGAATTGCTTTTGTTGCTGGAAGCATTCGCGTTCCGAGGCCCGCTACAGGGATTACCGCTTTTTTTACCTGACTCATAAGTTAATATCCTTTTTTAAAATCCTAATTTCGCGCTTAAGACGGCACTTCATCACTGTAGTGTCATCTCAAGCAAAAAACGTGTTTGCACTAATGCATTTGAATAATTCAATATAATGCAATCGATGTTCCAATTACCGTTTTAGAGCACTCATGTATTAAGAGTGGGCAAAAACGCTCTAATACTTGTGCCAAAGCACCATTATTGGGATAAATGATATCTAATGCACCAATTTAGTGAAACACTTTATCTTCTAACTTTCCCTTTTATTCATATCAAGTGTCTCTTTTTTCGTACCACTTTACCAAAATTTTTGAAATGACAGAGGTTACCTCTGCATTTAGCTCGCTTCTTATAACCTTTTAATATTCCGCTTTGAATGAGACAATACAAAACTTCAACATTTAGTGACAGTGGAATCGCCTACTCTTCCAGATGACAATGCCTATCCTACAGTGGTGTATAACCTTGTTTTATTCGGCGTCTCGCTGCTGCTTATCTACGGTATTGTGAGAATTATTGTTGCTACTATCCGCGAACTGTAGCGCCGCATATCGCAAGTTCATTACGAGTTCAATCGGCTAAGCAGTCTAAGACTTAGCCGATTGACACCGCTTTAATGAAGTTTATCGCCCAAATCTTGTGTCTTTAAGCAAGCTCTAGTATAAGAAGCTATCCGCATTACGGACGACTATCAAAGAGCCAAATCTATAAGTGCTCTACAATAACAACCATAAGCAATATGGAATTAAAATAAAATTATGAAACCATCTAACGATACTAGCTTTTTTGGCCATCCAGGGGGCCTGAGAACGCTATTCTTTACAGAAATGTGGGAGCGCATGAGTTATTACGGTATGCGCGCGCTACTTGTTCTTTTCATGACAGCAAGCTTACAAACTCAAGGTTTGGGTTTTACCGTTGCAACGGCTGGCGCTATCTACGGTCTTTACACGGGTGCGGTATACTTTTTAGGTCTACCCGGTGGCTGGTTAGCTGACCGTTTAATTGGCGGTAAGAAAGCCGTATGGTACGGCGGTATCATTATCTTTGCCGGTCACGTAGTACTTGCCATAGACTTACAGAATCTCTTTTTCGTCGGCCTTATACTGGTTGCTTCAGGTACTGGCTTACTTAAGCCCAATATCTCTGCCATGGTTGGTCAGCAGTATGGTGATGACGACGGCCGCCGCGACAGCGGTTATGCTCTCTATTACATGGGCATTAACATCGGTTCTCTTATCGCCTATCTTGTTACTGGTTATTTGCAGGAAAACTGGGGCTGGCACTATGCGTTTGGCGCTGCAGCCATCGGTATGGCGATTGGTCTAATTCAATATTATTTTAGCAATCGTTCGCTATCAGCTGAGTCTGTTGCACCCGCCAACCCTTACGAAGGTGCCGCTAAGCAGCGCGCATGGATGGGTGTATACGCCGTCATCGCACTCGCTGTCGTTGTGATCGTTCTTGCACACTTAGGCACCATTGTTATCGAACCCGTTGCCCTTGCTCAACAAGTTGCCGTGGTATTTACCGCCATCTTCTTCCTTTACTTTGGTTTTATCTATTTCAAAGGACACCTGAGCGATAACGAGAAGAAGCGCATGTGGGCACTGTTCTTAGTGTGTGTTGCATCAGCGTGCTTCTGGTCTGGTTTTGAGCAAGCAGGCTCTTCACTAAACCTATTCGCTCAAAACTACACCGACCGCGTACTAGAAAGTGGCTCGCTGCTTACGTCATGGTTTGGAATGGACGCAATCCCAACGGTATGGTTCCAGCTTTCAAACTCGCTATTTATCATCATCTTGTCACCGTTCTTTGCTGCACTTTGGATAAACCTTGCTAAGCGAATGATTGACCCGTCTTACACCATCAAGTGTGCCGTGGGCATCGTTATCATGGCATCGGGTTTCTTGGTAATGTTTATGGCGTCGCAATACGCCGCACAAGGCCTTAAAGTGGCACCTATGTGGCTTGTTACCACTTACTTCTTGCACACGGTTGGTGAGCTTTGCCTAAGCCCGGTTGCATTAAGCGCAGTTAGCAAACTGTCGCCTAAGCGTTTTGCCGGACAAATGATGGGGGTATTTGTTCTTACCTACTCTATCGGTAACATCATTGCTGGCTTACTTTCAGGTAACTTCGACCCTGAAAACGTAGAGCAAATGCCTGATCTATACCTACAAATTGCTCTATTCAGTATTGCCATTGCTATCGTGATTGGCTTGATGAGCTTTAAATCTCGCTTCTGGGAAAAGGCAGGCATCGAAGAAAAGGCGTAATTTCTTGTCAGTATGTTTTAAGTGCTGACCAATTACCCTACAATAACCGCCGCAACGTAATGTTCCGGCGGTTTTTTTATTAAGGGTTTCGTATTAAGGGCGTTGAGTAAACCTATGAAATTTTATTTTTCTACAAGAGACATTCCTGCCTTACAAGGTCTTCCATTGACAGAGCGTGTTAAATTGCTTGATCAGGCAGCAAAGCGGCTTTCTGTGCCAGAGAAGACCCTGTTGAATGTTTTAAAGCTACTCGTCATTATTCCCGTCTTCGCATTTATTCTACAAACCGCGTCAAATTGGACCTCGTTACTGTGGGCTTTTGTGGTATTTTTAGTTTATCCATTGGTTATTAAACCTATTCAATATTCCATTTGCGCTAAATATATCGCGCAACCGTCTAGCAAGGAGAATGCATGAAGACCATCTTAGTCACTGGTGGTGCTGGCTATATAGGTAGCCACACCGTTCTACAGTTACTTGAACAGAACTACGGGGTAGTAGTACTCGATAACCTTGTTAACGCAAGTGCTGAATCACTGCGTCGCGTAGAAGCGTTAACGGGCAAAACCGTTACTTTTGTGCAGGGTGACATTCGCGATACTGCCGTGTTAGATGACATATTCAGCGAGCATAACATTTATGCCGTTATTCATTTTGCTGGCTTGAAGGCCGTTGGCGAATCTGTGCAAAAGCCACTTTCTTACTATGAAAACAACGTGTACGGCACGCTTACGCTATGCAAAGCGATGCAGAAGCACAATGTAAAGAATATCGTGTTTAGCTCATCTGCTACGGTTTACGGCGATCCAGCCTCGCTACCACTACGCGAAGATATGGCCACAGGGCAACCGACTAATCCTTACGGTATGTCGAAGCTGATGGTTGAGCATATGCTTAGCGATCTCTACGTTTCGGACAACGAGTGGAACATTGTATTACTTCGCTACTTCAACCCTGTTGGCGCCCATGAGTCTGGTCAAATCGGCGAAGATCCTAACGGTATTCCGAACAACCTAATGCCTTATATCTCTCAGGTAGCGACCGGTAAACTGGAGCAGCTTAGCGTATTCGGTGACGACTACGATACCGTTGATGGTACTGGCGTTCGTGACTATATTCATGTGGTCGATCTTGCTAACGGTCATTTAAAAGCGCTCGATCGTCTGGACCTCAACATGGGTTTGGATAAATACAACTTAGGTACAGGTCAAGGCTATTCAGTCATCGAAATGATCACGGCTTTCGAAAAAGGCTCGGGTAAAACGGTGCCTTACAAAATTGCCCCCCGCAGAAGCGGCGATGTGGCAGCCTGTTACGCCGACCCGACTAAAGCGGCTACCGAACTCAATTGGCATGCAGAAAAAGGCCTAGAGGACATGTGTGCAGATACGTGGAACTGGCAGTCACAAAACCCGATGGGCTATCCAAAAGACTAGCTGCTCCTGTTGACCTCACTGTTGGACAAATTCCAAGCTATAGAACAAATAAGCCATGCTATTAAGCATGGCTTTTTTAGTTCCAAGAACTGCTGGGCTTGGTTTACGCTCCAGCTGGGCGTATTGAAAATAAAAGGAATACCAGCCTTAAGTTTTCCAACACTTATTGCTTCTTACCCTTTTTCGACTTAGCGTCTTTTTCTTGTAACTCAGAGGCCTTTTTGTCTTCAGCCGAGTCACCCTCTTCAATAGGCATATCTTCTAACTCGGTTGACTCATCAGCAGCTTCTTCCGATGCCTCTTCATAGCTTTCAAAGTCGCTACCTTCCAGCATAGCTTCAAAATCAGCAAAGTCGTCTAGCTGCTCATCATCAATTGCTTTGTCGCCGCTTTTGCCGTCGGTAACGCGGAACGCTAAGTTTTCAAAGTATGCGTTTTTCACAAACGCATAATCATCAACTGACTGCTCTAATTGCGCTTCTTGATCAAGAAGCTGTGCCCTTGCTTCGAGTATAGAAATACCGATGCGGGCTAAATTTACTGAACCTTCAAGCAAAGACATTGGAAACGCGAAACCGTCAACATAATCTCCGGTGAAGCTTCGCGGGTCACTTGGACCTAAAAAAGGCAGCATTAAGAAGGGGCCAGTTTCTAAGCCCCACACGGCAAGGGTTTCACCAAATTGCTCGCGTTTCCGTTCAATACCTATTTTTGATGCAACATCGAAGGTGCCAACGAGTCCCACTGTGGTGTTAATCAAGAAACGAGCTAAGCTGTCCAGGCCGTCATCCACCTTGCCTTGAAACAGGTTGTTTAAAAAGTTAGCAGGCTCTTGCAGGTTATCCGTTATATTCACAATACCGGTGCGCGCTGGCTGAGGCATAACCGTTACGTAGGTCACCGTTATAGGTTGCAAAATATAGGCATCTAACACATTCCAGTTAAAATCCCAGACTTCGCGGTTAACCGGTTCAAACGGGTCGCGAGGGTCTGATGAATCTACTACAGCTGAACTTGTCCCCTGAGACTGCGCCTGCGCTTGATTTTGCATGTCATTACTCGCGCAGCCACCAAGAACACTTGCGGCAATAATGAGCCCAATGGCGAGTGATTTAGACAAATCCATACTTATAATTCCTTATTAATAATTACGCTTAATTCAGAGATTTCTTCGGCAGTAACGCTAGCATTGACACTGCCCTGCCATTCTCCCTGTGAAACAGCCACATTACCGTCTTTAGATAATCGTGCGGTAACCACAACATCTGTCAGTGTTGCTAGTGTAAATTGCGGCATCATAGCGTTCTTTGTAGTTAATGCTACAGAAACGGGAAAGTCATTTATAGGCAGCTTAACGACCGCTGCAGGCATTTTGTTGTCAGAGTTTGCATCTTGTGCGAATACAATTAAAAAACCCTCTTTAGGCGCTTTTGCTTTGGCGTCGTCAGATAAATTCACAGTCACATTAAAACCTGTCTGTGCTTCACTGTTATCGTTTTGAGCTGTTGGCACATCCCTAGGTTCAGCACGCGAATTTTGAAGCGCAGTCATTTCATTGGTGTTCCCTTTAAGCTCTTTGATACGGGCAACTAAACGCTGCGCCATATCGCTGTCAGCGGGTAGTTTACCTTCGACTTGCTGATAGAAACGTTGGGTATTCTCAAGATCACCGAGTTGAGCAGAGACCACTGCCATCATCAGCGCAAGATTGTCATTCTCTGGATTATCGTTAAGCAAGCCCAGTAAGATAGATTGCGCACGTTCCAGGTTACTTACATCCCCAGTCGTCATCAAGGCTTGAGCAAGCGTAATGCGATTGGCTGAATTAGACGGTGCAAGACTTACCGCTTTATCAATAGCTTCAATGGCCTGCACTTCTTGACCTATGCTTAGCATCAATCTGCCAAAGTACATCCAGCCTGTATCGTCTTCAGGTTCTACGCGAAGACGCTGGCGGATAGCCAGCGCAAGGTTGGCAATATCTTGTTGTGTTAACTGGTTAGCGTTACCGCTGGCCAACTGCTGGCTCAGCTCTGGCAAAGCCTCAACGGCCTGACTCGCTCTAACTACGCCATCCATTTGATTCACTTGCCAATAAACAATCACCCCACACGCAAGGGCCAGAACACCACCCATTACAAGAGGTAATATCGCATTGCCCGTCTTATGCGACTGAAAAGCACTTTCATCGACTAACGCTAACTTTAATTCATCAACCGCTTGGCGCTTGTCATGTTCGCTAATAAGCCCTTCCTGTACTTCTCGGTCAAGCTCGGTAAGACGCTGCTTAACAATTTGCGTATTGCTTAAACTGTCTTGCTTGGCGTGATTTTTATTTCGCAACCATGGGAAAGCGACAATTAAAAGAACAAGCGTGATTAAGCCTGAAACAATAATATAAAACTCAGACCAACTCATTCTTTTTCTCGCTCCAACATTTCATCTGCTTTAGCTAACTTTGCAGCCATATCTTCTGGTGGCGTTACCGATTTGCGGCGAACTACCGCAATTAAGGCTATAAAAATAAATAATACGGGGCCGGCCCAGAGCCACAAGGTCGCGGCTGTAACTGGCGGTTGATAGTGTACAAAATCGCCATAGCGCGACTTCATAAAATCAATCACTTCCTGCTCGGTTTTGCCTTGTTTTAATAGGGCGTACACTTTTCGACGCATATCATGAGCAATCATGGCATCGCTATCAGCAATATTCTGGTTTTGGCACATAGGACAGCGTAATTCGGCGGTAAGCTTTAAAAAGCTTTCACGCTGAGCTGGCGTATCGAAAGAGAACTTATCTTCAGCCGCACTTACCGAAAAAGCGCTAAGCACAAACAGCAGTGCTAAAACGCTTAAGACAATGGCTTTCAAACTCGCGAGACTGTGGGAGGAAGTTTCTGATAACATAATTATTCCCCTCCCTGTGCAATTGCAGTGCTTTGAATATTCTTTTCATTAAGCGTGTTCGACAATGTAGGCTCTGAGGCCATCACTGCATCCACATCTACCTTTTTGTCATAACCTGTTTTACGAGACGCTTCTGCCACCAGTTTGTTGTAAAGCGGGCCAACTTTCGAGTTCCACACGCGTTCGTTTATATCGCCTATGTGATGCATGCGAATAATGCCTTCAGCGTCGATGACAAAGTGCTCTGGCGCCCCCGTTACCCCAAGGTCGAGGGAGGTATCCCGATACACATCAAAAATGTTATAGGCATAGGGATTACCATAACGGCTGAGCATATCGGTAACTTCTTGCTGAACACGGCTTAGTGTTTTAGTACCAAAGTCTGGGTCTAAGTCCTGATCAAAATACAAACCCACAATGTGGACGTTTTGCTCATTTTTTAGCTGAGTAAGATACGGCATTTCAACAGCGCAGGTCACACACCATACACCCCATACATTTAATATGGTGACCTTGCCCTTTAAATCTTCAGGTGTATAGGTCACCTCTGGCTGCATTAGGTCTGGCAGTGAGAATGCGGGTAACGTTTTGTCTTGTACCTGAGAATCTAGCTCTCTGGGATCAGAAAAAAGCCCTTTAAACAGGAAAATAACCAGCAAAGAAAATAACACTAATGGAATGGCAACAAGTGGTGCTTTTTTCATTATGCGCCTCCTTTCACTGACGTATTTGACGTAGCTGATACTTGACCGTGAGATTGCACTGCGCCGTCTTCGCCTCTACCACCAAATACACGTTTTATCTTCTTCACTTTAGCCATACGGTAACGTTTGTCGCTTATAGAGAAGATACCGCCTATGGCCATAACCACTGCGCCCGCCCATAGCCAAACAACAAAGGGCTTTATGTAAATACGGATGGCCCATGCACCATTGTCTAAAGGCTCGCCCATGGCGATAAATAAGTCTCTTGCTAAATTCGAATGAATAGCCGCTTCTGTCATTGGCATGCGCTGAACTATATACAAGCGCTTCTCTGGCTCCAAGTGCGCAATCAATTCTCCATTTTGATAAATATCAAACACGCCTCTGTCTGCTTGAAAATTCGGACCTTGAACCTTAACGACATCTTTAAAATTAAAGTCATAGCCGTCTAGAGAAACGGTATCGCCGATGTCCATGCGCACATCGCGCTCCATTTCGTAATTTGAAACCAGCGTAATACCGATAATGCAAATAGCAAAACCTACATGGCCAAGCACCATGCCCCAGTGACTTGGCGTAAGCTTGCGAAGCTTAGCTAGTACTGTTGCGTTATCAGTGTTAGTTGATGGCATAGCCGCTAAACGCTGCATTACTTCTTGCACTGTTGTCACGAGGATCCAAAACACCAACACCATGCCCAGCATTCCCATATAGGTTGGTTCGTCGTAGGCAAAGTTCACCAGTACACCTGCACTAAGCGCAATCCCCCCAGCGACCAATAGCTGTTTTTGTAATTCACTGGCTTTTTGCTGTTTCCAGCGTGTCAGTGGACCAAGCCCTAGCATCAATACAAAGGGTACGATCAATAACGTAAACATTTGGTTGAAGAAGGGGGCGCCTACCGAAATACTGCCGAGGCCTAACTCTTTGTGTACGAGAGGCAGTAGTGTACCCAACAATACAACCAGTGTTGCTGCGCACAAAAAGACATTATTGCCCATTAACAGCACTTCGCGGGAAAACGCTTGATAGCGGCCTGGGCTTTTAAGTGAAGCAGCACGCATAGCGTAAAGCAGTAGGCCAAAGCCACTAAGTACAATCAATATGCCCAGTATAAATAAGCCTCGGGTAGGATCGCTTGCAAATGAGTGCACTGAAACGATAACGCCTGAGCGAACTAAAAAGGTACCCAATAAACTTAAACTAAATGCAGCGATGGCAAGCAGCACTGTCCACGACTTAAACGCCTTGCGCTTTTCAGTCACAGCTAGGGAGTGCATAAGGGCTGTGCCTACCAGCCAAGGCATAAAAGAAGCGTTCTCTACGGGATCCCAGAACCACCAGCCGCCCCAGCCAAGTTCGTAGTATGCCCACCAGCTGCCCAGCGCAATACCCACCGTCAAAAACGCCCAGGCGGATATAACCCAGGGCCTTGACCAGCGTGCCCAGGTCGAATCCAACTGGCCTGAAATCAATGCCGATATAGCAAAAGCAAAGGCTACAGCAAAACCTACATAACCCATATAAAGCATAGGCGGGTGAATGATCATGCCAAAATCTTGCAGCAGCGGGTTAAGATCCCGCCCATCTACCGGGAAAAACGGCAGCATGCTGTTAAACGGGTTTGAGGTAAGCAGCATGAATAAGTAAAAACCGATGCCCACCATTCCCAACACCGACAGCACTCTTGCAACCATAGCAAGTGGGATCCCCTTGCTGAATATCGCCACTGCTACTGTCCATACCGACAGCATCAGTACCCACAATAGGAATGAGCCTTCGTGGCCGCCCCACACAGCGGTAATTTTATAATAAATAGGCAGTCGGCTATTAGAGTGCTGTGCAACGTAGGCCACACTGAAGTCGTCGGTCACAAAGGCATAGGTTAGACAGACGTATGCAATAAGCGTGAAGGTAAATAAGCCAATTGCCAAAGGTTTGGCAGTTGCCATTAACGCCTCGTGCTGACGGTGCGCCCCCCATAACGGGTAAACCGCCAATAAGATAGACAGCACTAGCGCAAGAGTTAGCGCAATATTTCCAATCTCTGGCACCATAAGTTAGTTGCCTCCGCTGCCGTTAGACGACTCATAAGCAGGCATATTTTCAGGTTTAACGTGCTTAATGCCCTTCATTTTCTCAGCAAGCTCAGGCGGCATGTATTCTTCATCGTGCTTCGCTAGTACTTCCTGTGCCTTAATGTTGCTCGTTCCAGTAAGTACTCCGGTTGCCACGATCCCCTGCCCTTCTCGGAACAAATCAGGCAGGATACCAGTATATGTTATGGTAACCGTTGGACCGGTATCGATAAGGTCAAAGCTTACCGCTAAGCTTTCCTGATCCCGTTTTACACTACCAGGCACTACCATGCCGCCTATGCGAAGACGCTGTCCCACCTGTGGCTTTTGCCCATTTTTACCTTCAATGATTTCGCTTGGCGTATAAAAAAGGTCGATACTGTCGTTTAAGGCGTAAAGCATCAATCCAATTGCACTTACTATTAAAAAACCGATAATTCCCACTACGGCTAGTCGCTGCTTTCGTCTCGGGTTCATGCAACTCTCACTTCGAAAAAACTAATAAACGATAAAAACGCAAATGAATGCTAAGTTCACTATTCGCATTAACACTACATGCTGTCTTGCTGTTGCAGTCGCGCTTTTTTAATCCGCGCTTTGCGCTCTTGTTCCACTACCACCTGCTTCATGAGGTTGCGGTGTTTAATAAAACTCTGAATGGCAATCATGGCCATTGCTACAAAAGTTACGCCAAACGACAGCCATACATAAAATGCATAGCCACCCATATTTAAAAATTCAGTAAAGGACTCAAACTGCATCTTAGCTGCCCTCTTTTACACTGGCGTTAATCGCATCACCAGACTGTTGCTTTGATACTTGTTTTGTCGCCAACACTTGTACCCAAGGCCTGTGCACCTCTCTAAGCACAATCTCATTACGTAAACGCACTGTCGTTACCGCGCCAATAAAAAACGCGAAACCCAGCAAGTTAATTAACAGTGGCCACAGCATTTCAGGCGCAATCGAAGGATTATCGAACTTACTAATGGTCGCGCCTTGATGTAACGTGTTCCACCATTCTACCGAGTAGTGAATAATAGGAATATTTACTACGCCCACCAGCGCCATCACGCCTGCGGCTTTACCCGCCTGCTGTTTATCTTCAAAAGCACCGTAAAGCGCGATCACGCCCATGTATAAGAAAAGCAGAATAAGCTCAGAGGTCAGGCGTGCATCCCACACCCACCAAGCGCCCCACATGGGTTTCCCCCAGGCGGCACCGGTAAAGAGCGCAATGAAGGTCATGACTGCGCCAATCGGCGCCATAGCAATCATGCTCATATAAGCGGTACGCCACTGCCACACCATACCCACCAGGGCTGCAATCGCCATAGCGACATAAGTGCCCATGGACAAAATGGCGCTAGGCACATGAATATAGATAATTCTAAATGAATCACCTTGCTGATAATCTTGAGGCGCAAAGGCCAGGCCCCATACAGTGCCTATGCTCAAACACACAAAAGCACCAACCCAAAACCAAGGCTGTAAAGTTGAACAAAGCTGATATGCGCGCTCTGTTTTAGCGTAGGGGTGTAACCACTTCCACATTAGTTTTGACTCACTTTTAAAGAATACGCGATGGCAAACGGTGCCAATGCCGCAGCCAATAAAAGCATGGCGGCAATAATAGCAAGTTGCGCATGATAAGGTAATTGCAGTGCGGCAGAATCCACAGCCGACGTGGCAAATATCAGTAACGGAATAAATACAGGGATAAGTAGCAGTGCCAAGAGCACCCCACCTTTTTGCAATCCAACGGTAAGCCCTACCGCGATAGCGCCAATAAAGGACAGTAATGGCGTGCCCAGCAACAATGTTAAGACGAGCGCGATATACATATCGACCGTTAAATTTAAAAACATGGCTAGCAGTGGAGAAAGCAATAATAAAGGCACGAAGCTAACCAGCCAATGGGCAGCCACTTTTACTGCACTCACCGCTGATAATGGCATACCAGATAACACGTACTGCTCTAGCGACCCGTCTTGGAAGTCATCGCGAAACAGCCTTTCCATCGCCATGAGCGATGATAAAATTGCCGCAATCCATATTACCCCTGGCCCAATGCGCTGAAGGGTGTCGGGAGACGGGCTGACGCCTAAGGGGAATAAGGTCACCACCATGAGTAAAAACATTAGTGGCTGCACCAGTTCCGCTTTTTGCTTGAACGCAATGTGCATGTCGCGTTTAAAAACACCTTGGTAAAGTGACATTAAAAACGGTACTCCAGGTCAAATACGCGGTGTTCCCCTGCGGTTTCTGACAGTGGTTGATGCGAAGTGGTAATAATAAGACCACCGCGACTAACGTGCTCTTTCATACTTGTTTCAAGTAAGTGAACCCCTTTTACATCAAGCGCTGTAAACGGTTCGTCTAATATACACACCTTTGCTGGCTTAAGCCATAGTCTTGATAGCGCCACACGACGCTGTTGACCTGCCGACAAATACCTAACAGGCACATCTTCAAGCCCAACTAACCCTACTTTTGCCAAGACGTCATACAGCGTATTTTCTTGTACCGATATACTGTGTTGGGCTAACCAAAACGATAAGTTATCCAAGGCTGAAAGGCTGCCGTTTGTACCACTCTTATGGCCTAAATAAAAAAGATCGCGATAATAGCCGGTCTTGTCTTCGGAAATGTTTACACCGTTATATAAAACGGCGCCCGAATCAGGTGCACTCAACCCAGTTAATATGCGAAGTAAGCTGGTTTTTCCTGCACCGTTAGGGCCGCGCAAGTACAGCAACTCACCAGTATTAACAACCAGTGAAAGCCCCTCAAAAAGGGTTCTATCTCGTTTGCTGCACGTTAATCCGCACGCCTCTAACACTACTTGGCTACTCCAACCTAAAAAAGAGGTTTTAAAAAATGGCGCTAGTATACCACATGAACGCTTTTTCGCAGTCGCGAATTCCAATTAAATATGATTTACTTCAAAGACAAAGGCATTTTTCCAAAGAGCCCGTAGAGCAAGGGTGGGTTGTCTTTCAGCGCAAAGATGAATTGTTCATCTGCCTTAAGAACGAATGGTTTCGCTGTACTTTATCGATGAGCACTTATTAATGATGAAACAGCCTTAAAGCACTTTGCTATAGTCAAATTTGCTATACTCAAATAAGTAATGAAAAGCGCGACTGTGCCGATATCTCAATTATGACAACATCATTATCATCACTATTGGCAGCGGCTCTGAATCAGTCAACGGGCTCGACTTCGCCAACATCTTTATCGTCACAAGGAAACGTTGATACCGCTACTCAAGGGATGAGTCGAAGTACTTCTCCAGCTATCGCCAACGCTGCGCTGTCGCAGGCTGCCACCTTAGATAATGCCGCGAAAGTGATAGTTGAGCGCTTGCCTGAACGAGTGCTATCGATAACGGTTGCACCAAATAAGGTATCGTCAGCAGCTCAAGTACTTAATGTTGTTTTACCCGCAGAAGTAAGCGCTAAGCTTTCTAACCAAGCAATTAATAATGCACAGCTTGCACTTTTGCCTACCTCCCCCGGCCAAACCTCAGGCCCAGGAGCGAAAAATATTCAAAATGCTTCTCAAAGTCAGACAAGCGCTCAATCTGCAGTGCTGCTTTCTACACGCTTGTCTCAACAAGGCGTGTCATTGTCAGCGCCCGATAAAGCTGAACTACTGAAAGCCGTGGCACAAGCTCTGGCTGCAAATAACACCGCCGTTACGCTTAAAGGTCAGCTTTCTATTTCCACAAAGAGTGAAAACTTTGGGCAACTCTTGCTCACCACGGCTAAAAATGAGGTTATTCCCCTTACGGACATAAACACTGAAAAGCTGGATAGCACGGCTAAAGCAGCGCTTCAAAAGCTGGTCGGTCAGCAGGTCGTTATAGGACTAAGCCGAGCTAGCAACGGTGGAATCGCGCTGCAAATCTCTCAAGGTTTGTCCAACAGAGGCGCTGGCCCAGGCACCAACAACCAAAACGTTGCCATCATCACCCATAAAAATGTAAGTACCAACTTACAACAACAGCTCATTTCCAGCGCACTTAAGCAAGGCGGCGTAGCTGTTGAGCATAACTTGAGTAACCCGCCACAACTTAATGCGTTGCTAAAAGCTTCTGGTGCCGACACTAACGCGTTAAAAGTGCTTTCTGCGTTGACCCTCACCGACAACAAGATCTCAATTCGCACATCACAACAAAGCGCAGTGTTACAAATTGATGTACCTCAGAGTAAGACTCCTTCCCTTTCAGCTCCAACTTTGACGCAGGAGCAGGTTAGTAAACTTAACCTTTCACAATTACCAAAGGCGGCAGCGAAAGGGCCCGAAGCCATCGCTGGCAATAGCGCTAGCTTACCCTCGTCTTCTTTATCAAACGTTAAAACTGACATTCCTACATCGCTTAAAGGCACCGATGTTCACAATGCAATCACTGCACTTTCTCGCGTATTACTGAGCCAAACAGGCAGTACAAACCAAGCATTAAGTCAGCTCATCGCTATTGTGGAGAATGAAAAATCACCTCTCGGCAGCGCAGCTTTTAAGGCAAATGAATCCCAGCATTTTGATAAAATTTTGCAGCACCTAAAAGGCCTTGATGCACTCAACGCGAAACCTTCTCAAACCAAGGTATTCAACGGGGAATTTATTGGCCCTCCCAAGCCATCCAATGAACAACTGATAGCATCGGCAAAAGCTATATTGACGGAAGGGAAAGAAGCCGCTTCAGCAGAGAATAATGGCATGCAAGGAAAAGACGGTGGGAGTAAGCCCTCTCTTGTGTCCCTTGCCTCTCTCGCACAGGCGTTAAGCACACAAGCCAAAGGCTTATCAAATAGCTTACTGAGCAACATCGCTGCGCAACTGGCGGCTACACAAGGTAAAATCGCAGAGACACCACCAGTGGTTTCAGATAGTCATGCCAATGCATCAGGCTCAAAAACAAATGAGAGCGTAGCTGGCGAGAGTTTAGGCGCTATCGACGATTTAAAAAGTGGAACGAAGAAACTAGCGCTCGATATGAATGAACAAGGATTGTCGCAACGCTTGCAGCAGCTTATATCCACACAAGCACTGGTCACTACACCAATAAACTTAACCTCGCCTGTAAACGCTTCTAGTTTTGTTCAAGGGCTGGTCGCCTTGGTTCAATTGGCGCTAGCAGGTCGCGCTATACAGCGTCAGCCTAGCTTAAAAGCGCAAATAGACGCGCCTGACTCTATCGTGTCAAAAACGTTAGCGAACATGGGGGTAACGGCTCAACCAAGTCGCGTTAGCCAAGACATGCACCAGCTAGACAGCCGACAACAGCTGCTTTCTCAACTTAAAACGCTGTTAAGTAGCCACCAGCAAAACAAAATTGCTAATGTGGACAGCCGTATTCAAGGACAAGATAGTTTTTATTACATTTTGCCATCGCTTTCACAGCAGCACAGTCCGCCAGAGCTCTTGATTAAACGAGAGCAAGGTGGGCAGAACAATAAGCACACACAAGCAGGCCAGCGTTGTCTTTGGAATATTACGATGAAGCTAGACATTGGTGACAGCGGACAAGTGTTGGCAAAATCTAAAATTGATAAGAGCACCATTACTTTGGACTTATATGCATCGAACGATGAAGTACTTAGGCGTATTGGCGATACCCTACCGTATCTACATAAACGTCTTACTTCCCTCGGACTCGTTGTTGAAAATACCAGCTACCAACGGGGACACATACCGGAGTCATTAAGCTCACGCCCTCATCAGATCTTTGAAACCAGGGTGTAGATAAGAAGTTATGACTGATTCACAAAAAACAAAGCGCGCTATTGGCCTCAAATATGACGGGGGCGATAAGAAGAACACGCCGAAAGTGGTGGCGAAAGGCTATGGAGATTTAGCGGAAGCCATCATTGCTATGGCGGAAGAGACCGGCATATTGATCCACGAAGACCCTTATTTAAGCGAGGTTCTGGCTACCCTTGATGTTGGGCAAGATATCCCTGAATCGCTTTATTATGTGATTGCCGAGTTGCTCGCCTATTCTTATGTACTTCAAGGAAAAATCCCTCCCGGTTGGGAGGGAATTATCAAGCGTATCGACTTTGAAGTGTAGCGTGATGAGGATTATTCCTATCTAAACAGCACTTTTTCTTTGTTAAACCAATGGATACAGAAGAAAATCAGTCCGGTTGCAATCACAGCGGTAGACGTAAATATGCCAAAGAGCGCAAAATAGTTCATGGTACCTTTAAACAGCTCTTTCATCGCCAAAGCAACGTTAGTCAGCGGTACCCAAACCCAGCCGCCTTTAAGCTCTACACCAGGCATCATGGCGATAATTACAGGGAAAATAACCACCATAATTAGTGACCCCATATAGCTTTGCGCTTCTTTAAACGAGCGAGCATAAATTGATAGTGACAGCAGAATAGCGGCGAACACTGCCACCACCGGCACCAACATCAAGAAGATCAGCAAGAAGTCTACAAGACCAATCATCGACATGATCTTAACCACGAACTCAACGGCCATGCCTTGGGACAACACCAGCCCCCATATGGCCATGGAAGAAACCGTGATAAGCGCGGTGATAATACCCGCAGTTGCGATAGTAAAGAATTTACCTAGTACTAGCTTGTGACGGTCCATCGGCGATATAAGTAGCGTTTCTAATGTACCACGCTCCTTCTCACCGGCACCTAAGTCAGCCGCTGGGGCCATGGCACCTTGAAGGCACAAGATAAAAATAAAGTATGGCAGCATACCGCCTAAGCGTTCACCCCACACTTCACGTTCGTCGGCGACATTTTGCTTTTCAATTTTGATTGGCTTTAACAGAGCCTCTTGCTGAGTTTCATCTAGATTAAGCTGCGCAAAAGCGGTCTGTTGAAAAGCATCGGTATATTCATCAATGATGTCGGATACACGCCCCATCACCTTATTAAGACCCGCATCGTTGAGATAAAGCTCAATTTTATGCTGACCTGAACGCAAAACGTCGCTATCAAAGGTTTTGGGAATAACCAAGACAAAATCTAACGTTTCATTCTTGATGAGCTTGGCATAGTCAGTCTCATCACCAATAGCAACCGATTCGAACTTGTCTGGTGCGTCGTTAAAAGACTGTACAATTGCAGGTGCATAAGCTTCTCCAACAATCGCGTATTTCAGCACTTTGTTTTCAGCTTTGTCTGCCGCTGAACTCATGAAAAAGAACGCAACGCCGAAGATGGCTGGAAATAACAAAAGCGGCAAAACAATCATGAATATGATGGTTTTCTTATCCCGTAAAAGCTCTTTGAATTCCTTTTTAAAGATTAACCACATTACTCATCTCCTCAGAATCCATTGATAGTGTTTTTAGGAAGCTCTTGTGCATTTGCCCGCCAGCTTCGTCATTACCAGTCAAAGCACTAAAGGCAGCAAGCGAGTCGTTAAATACCGTTTCACCTTGGTTAATCACGGTCACCTTGTCACAAAGGGTTTGCACCTCATCAAGATGGTGAGTAGAGAAAATAACCGGGGTACCTTTATCTTTAAGGCGTTGAATGAATTCCATCACGGTACTGGTTGCCATAATATCAAGGCCGGTAGTGGGTTCATCAAGTACCACGAGTTCAGGCTCGTGTATAACAGCGCGGGCAATAGAGACTTTTTGCTTCATTCCTGACGAGAAGTTCTCGGCTCGTCTATCAAGGAAGGTTTGCATATCGAGTAAGTCAGCTAATTCTTCAATACGCGCGCTTATCACATTTTTCGGAATACCGTGTAACTCACCGAAGTAGCTAATATTTTCCCGGCCACTTAAACGGCCATAAAGGCCCGTTGAGCTAGATAAAAAGCCAATTTTCTTACGCGCAATATTGGGGTTGGAAAGCACATCCTCACCACCAATAATGACTTTCCCGCTATCAGGTTTAAGCGCGGTTGAAAGCATGCGAAGTGTGGTTGTTTTTCCAGCTCCGTTTGGACCCAGTAAACCAAGCACTTGCCCTTTTTCGCAAGTAAACGACACATCCCTTACCGATTGGAAATAGCGCCCTTTTAATCGCGGGTCCTTTTTTTCTTGTTCACTAAGCTTTTTTGGGTTTTCCACCTCAAAACGCTTAGCAAGGCCTGATATTTCAATCATTTCCCTTCCCTCTTCTCACGTGTGGACAGTCAATACTGTTCATTATTGTTGTAGGCTTGCTATCGCTGACAATTTTGCCTTATTCATTTTTGAGCGTGTGGTTTTTTAATATACAGCGTTAACCAACACATCCTAGTAGTCTTTACATGCAGATATTTATTACAGCATTCCTTGTTTTTATTTGTTGTACAAGTTTCAACCGTACATTAAGTGTTAGTAAATATTTCTCAATTTACTCTGCAGCGAAGCCATAAAAAAACCCACCTAGCGGTGGGTTTTCAATCTACGATTAAGCGTTCGATTTACTCAGGAAGCATATCGTCTTCATGCTGAGATACCGGCTCTTCTGCTTTCACTGTCTTAGACAGCAGTAGCTCTTGGCGGATCTTTGTTTCAATCTCGTTAGCTATCTCTGGGTTCTCTTTCAAGAACTTCATGACGTTCGCTTTACCTTGACCAATGCGGTCGCCCTTGTAGCTGTACCAAGCACCCGCTTTATCAACTAGCTTTTGCTTAACACCAAGGTCAATAAGCTCAGCTTCTTTGCTGATACCTTCGCCGTAGCGGATCATAAATTCAGCTTGTTTAAACGGAGGTGCAACTTTGTTCTTAACAACTTTCACGCGAGTTTCGTTACCAACTACCTCATCGCCTTCTTTAACCGCACCAATGCGGCGAATGTCTAGACGAACAGAAGAGTAGAACTTAAGTGCGTTACCACCAGTTGTAGTTTCTGGGTTACCAAACATTACACCAATCTTCATACGAATCTGGTTAATGAAGATGCACAGTGTATTTGAGCGTTTAATATTACCAGTAAGCTTACGCAACGCTTGTGACATTAGACGTGCCTGCAAACCTACGTGAGAATCTCCCATGTCACCTTCAATTTCAGCTTTAGGTGTAAGTGCAGCAACCGAGTCAACAATAACCACATCTACCGCACCTGAGCGTACCAGCATGTCGCAAATTTCTAACGCTTGTTCACCTGTGTCCGGCTGAGATACCAACAATTCATCGATATTAACGCCAAGCTTCTCTGCGTATACTGGGTCGAGCGCATGCTCAGCATCAACGAACGCACAGGTTTTACCTTTCTTCTGAGCTTCAGCGATAACTTGAAGTGTTAATGTGGTTTTACCTGATGATTCAGGACCATAAATTTCTACTACACGTCCACACGGAAGACCGCCTATTCCTAGAGCGATATCAATGGTGAGTGAGCCAGTAGAAATCGCTTCAATATCCATTGCTTGGTTGTCGCCTAAACGCATGATAGCGCCTTTACCAAATTGCTTTTCAATTTGGCCAACTGCGGCGGTTAAAGCTTTTGATTTGTTATCGTCCACGTATATATCCTCTAGGATTTGCGGTTAAATTTTCTTTCGATGCTTTCATTGCCAACTTTGCTTTCTGGGCATGAAGGTATCAAATAATGATCACATTCTATACTGTACAAGCATACAGTTTCAACCCGTGTTTTTAATTTTCACTCAACATTTTAATCAAGTGGGTGATGGCGAAGGTGATAGCATGCTGGCGCACTTCATCCCTATTACCACTAAACACTTGCTTGATTTGTTCTGACGCCTCGCCACAAAGAAAACCAAACCACACAGTGCCCACCGGCTTTTCTTCGCTGCCACCACCGGGACCTGCAATACCACTGACCGTGACGACAAGTTGCGCACCACTGTTGCCACGCACGCCATCCGCCATTTCCTTTACCGTTTGTTTCGACACCGCGCCGTACTCGTTTAGCGTCTGTTCTGTTACGCCCAGTATGCTTTGCTTTGCGTCATTAGAGTACGTCACCCAAGATTGGTTAAACCAATCAGAACTGCCAGCTACACTGGTAAAGGCAAACGCTATTCCACCACCTGTACACGACTCAGCGCTCGACACAGTCCAGCCTCTTTCTCTTAGTGCGTCGCCTAACACCTGAACTTGGGCAGATAATGCGCTATTAAGTACTAAAGGGGTGGCGTTTGCTGTCGAATCAGTTGAAAATGTTGTGCTCATTTGGAAATACCTAAATACACCTGTTGTGCTTTGTCAGATCTTCGCTTGATCTTAGTGGGCGTGAGTTTATCATTTATTCTCCTCAACAGGCATTAAACCCAGCAACAAATTCGCAGAGGCATTTTTTGGAATCACATACTCCTATGATGCGCCAATACCTGACTATTAAGGCGCAGCATCCGAATATTCTACTTTTTTATCGCATGGGCGACTTTTATGAGTTGTTTTACGACGATGCCAAAAAAGCTGCAGAACTATTGGATATTTCATTAACGGCAAGGGGTAAATCCGGCGGTGAGCCTATTCCTATGGCAGGCGTGCCTTATCATGCGGTTGAGAGCTACCTATCGCGCTTAGTAAAAATGGGCGAGTCAGTGGCCATTTGCGAACAGGTAGGCGACCCAGCCACTAGCAAAGGGCCTGTAGACCGGGCTGTACAGCGCATTGTTACACCCGGTACGGTCACCGACGAAGCGCTGTTAGAAGAACGTCGTGACAATATTCTCGCTGCTGTGTGCGGTCACAGTATGCACTATGGACTGGCAACCTTAGATGTTACAAGCGGTCGCTTTGTTGTGTTTGAATGCGACAGCGATGAAAGCTTGCTCGCTGAAATTCAGCGCATTAACCCAGCTGAACTGCTTTACCCAGAAGGGTTTGAAAGCTTAACGCTGGTTGAGAAACGCAAAGGTCTTAGACGCCGTCCTGAATGGGAATTCGACATTGATACCGCCACAGAGCAGTTAAACGCCCAGTTCGAAACGAAAACATTAGACGGCTTTGGTATACAAGGCATCACAAAAGGTTTAGGCGCGGCGGGTTGCGTTTTACAATATGTAAAAGATACCCAGCGCACAGCTCTGCCGCACATCCGCCGCATCCAGACGGAACAGCAAGACAGCCGCGTGCAGCTTGATGCCGCCACCCGCAGGAACCTAGAACTTACCCATAATTTGTCGGGCGGGCAGGAAAATACGCTGTTTAGCGTGATGGATACCACCACTACGGCCATGGGCAGTCGTATGCTACAGCGGGTTATTCACTCGCCTTTGACCGATCAACATGAACTGCACAGCCGCTTAGATGCTGTTGAAACCTTTATTAACGATGACCCTGAAGATATTCGCACTGGGCTAAAGCACATTGGTGATATTGAACGTATTATGGCCCGCTTAGCCCTTCGCTCTGCGCGCCCTCGCGACTTTGCTCGCCTAAAAAATGCGTTTAATGCGCTGCCTGACTTACAAGATGCCCTCGCTCGGTTCGATACAGGGCAAATCAGAAGTATCAGCGAAACTATAGGCACTTACCCTGAACTTCAAGCCCTGCTAAACGATGCCATTATCGATAATCCGCCCGTAGTAATACGCGATGGCGGCGTAATTGCCGAAGGCTACAACGCCGAACTTGATGAGCTTCGCAAGCTATCACAAGGTGCCACCGACTATTTAGATGCCATGGAGCAACGTGAGCGCGAACGCACGGGAATTTCTACGCTTAAAGTGGGTTATAACAGAGTTCACGGGTTCTTTATTGAAATTAGCCGAGCGAACAGTGCCTTAGCACCTGCAGAATATATTCGAAGACAAACCCTTAAAAACACTGAACGTTACATAACACCAGAACTTAAAGAGCACGAGGATAAAGTATTGAGCAGCCAAGGCGCTGCGCTCGCCCTTGAAAAGCAGCTCTATGAAGCCTTGTTCGACAACTTTGCACCACACCTAAACAATTTAATAGAAACCGCTGCAGCGCTTGCCAAGCTTGACGTGCTGTGCTGCTTTGCTGAGCGTGCTGTGTCCCTTGATTGGTATCGACCTCACTTGAGCCAAGAATGCGCGCTGACTTATGATGCCGGTCGCCACCCTGTGGTTGAGAACGTAATGAAAGACCCTTTCATTGCCAACCCACTTCAGCTAGACACTGAGCGTCGCATGCTGATTATTACCGGTCCAAACATGGGGGGTAAGTCGACCTACATGCGTCAAACTGCCCTTATTGCTTTGTTGGCCTGCATTGGCAGTTTTGTCCCTGCGGAAAATGCCCACATCGGAAAACTTGATCGTATCTTCACGCGAATTGGTGCATCAGACGATTTGGCATCTGGTCGCTCTACCTTCATGGTAGAGATGACAGAAACAGCAAACATTCTCAATAATGCCACTGAGAATTCATTGGTGTTAATGGATGAAATTGGTCGTGGCACCAGCACATACGACGGCTTATCACTCGCATGGGCCTGTGCGAGTTACTTGGCAAAGCAGCTGAATGCTTATACGCTTTTTGCTACACATTACTTCGAACTGACTGAGCTACCAGAAACGCAAACTGGGGTCGTTAACGTCCATCTAGATGCAATGGAATTTGAAGATACCATACGCTTTATGCACACCGTATCGGAGGGCGCAGCAAGCAAAAGCTTTGGTTTGCAGGTAGCCCAGCTTGCTGGCGTACCAAAAGCCGTCATCAAAGCAGCGCAACAGAAACTCGCGGTATTAGAATCGTCACATATTATGATTAGCGATGAAGGCGAGATTGGGGAATCTAGCGGTAAACCAAGTACCCCAAATAGCCCGCTAGGGAACGCTAACCAAGCTAGTGCGTCGACACGTTTAGCGTCTAAAGCCCAAGGCCAAGCCGAAATGCTATTCCCTGATAAACCACATCCTGTGATAGAGGCTCTTGAAAACTTATCACCGGATGAGTTGTCACCGCGTCAAGCTCTCGACCTTATTTACACGCTCAAGCGTTTAAGCCAATCGTAAAATTGTGCATCATGTGGGCAAATTGATTGTCTGCCCACATGATTTTGCGTATACTATCGCCCCGTCCAAAGTGTAGCTGGTTTTGTTCTAAACTCAGCCTATATTTATCATACAACCCAAACGTTCTAGGTTTCGCATGACAAATTATATTTTCGTCACCGGTGGTGTAGTTTCATCGCTAGGTAAAGGTATTGCTGCAGCATCGTTAGCCGCAATTCTGGAAGCTCGCGGTCTCACCGTTACCATGTTAAAGCTCGACCCTTATATCAACGTCGATCCTGGCACAATGAGCCCTATTCAGCATGGTGAAGTATTTGTTACCGATGACGGCGCTGAGACCGACCTTGATTTAGGTCATTACGAGCGTTTTATTCGCACCCGCATGACTAAGCGCAACAACTTCACTACCGGTCGTGTATATGAAGAAGTGCTTAAGCGCGAGCGTCGCGGAGATTACCTTGGCGCAACCATTCAGGTTATTCCTCATATTACGAATGAAATTAAGCGTCGTGTAATTGAAGGTGCTGAAGGTCATGATGTGGCTATTGTTGAAGTGGGCGGAACGGTAGGTGACATCGAGTCACAACCTTTCCTAGAAGCTATTCGTCAGCTTGGTACAGAAGTAGGTCGTGAACGCGCGATGTTCATGCACTTAACGTTGGTGCCTTACATGCCAGCGTCAGGTGAAGTAAAAACTAAGCCTACGCAGCACTCAGTAAAAGAGCTTCGCTCTATTGGTATTCAACCAGACATCCTTGTTTGTCGTTCGGTAGGTGCACTGCCGGCCAGTGAGCGCTCTAAAATCGCTCTATTCACAAACGTTGCCGACAAAGCCGTTATTTCTTTGAAAGACGTAGACAGCATTTACCGCATTCCTGCTGCACTTAAAGCACAAGGTATGGATCAGCTTGTAGTTGACCGCTTTGGTCTTGAGTGTGAAGAAGCCGACTTATCTGAGTGGGAACAAGTACTTTACGCCGAGTCGAACCCTACCGCTGAAGTTAACATCGGCATGGTAGGCAAGTATGTTGAGCTACCTGACGCTTATAAGTCGGTAAATGAAGCACTTAAGCACGCAGGGCTCAAAAATCGTCTAACGGTCAATATCCACCACATTGATTCCCAAGATGTGGAAAGCAAAGGAACCCAAATTCTAGAGCAATTAGATGCTATCTTAGTACCTGGCGGTTTTGGAGAGCGCGGCATTGAAGGGAAAATTGCCGCCGCACGTTATGCGCGTGAAAACAAGGTTCCTTACCTCGGTATTTGCTTGGGTATGCAGGTAGCGCTAATTGAATATGCGCGTAACGTTGCTGGTATGGAAAACGCAAACAGTACTGAGTTCGACCCCGAAACACCTTACCCAGTCGTTGGCCTTATCACTGAATGGTTAGACGCAGCGGGTACCACCGAAACCCGTACTGAAAACTCAGACCTTGGCGGCACAATGCGCCTTGGCAGCCAGCTATGTCACCTTATCGAAGGTACAAAAGTTCACGAGATGTACGGCGATGTTGAAATATACGAGCGTCACCGTCACCGTTACGAAGTAAACAACAACTTGCGTGATCAAATTGAAGCGGCAGGGTTGAAGGTAAGTGGTTTGTCCACTGACAAGCGACTTGTAGAAGTGGTGGAAATCCCTGATCATCCTTGGTTCATTGCGGGCCAATTCCACCCTGAGTTCACATCAACTCCTCGGGATGGACACCCATTATTCACTGGTTTCGTTGCTGCGGCAGGAAAATACCAGAAAGAAAATCACTAATTTCTAATAAAAGGGGCGCTCTCTCCCGTTGCGCCCCATTCAATTGTTGAGGAAAAAACATGGCGAAAATTAGTCGCATTATCGGACGCGAGATCTTAGATTCTCGTGGTAATCCAACAGTAGAAGCAGATGTATATCTAGAGTCTGGCGTTATGGGCCGTGCTGCAGCACCCTCTGGTGCCTCTACTGGTAGCCGCGAAGCACTAGAACTGCGCGACGGCGACAAGTCTCGTTATCTAGGTAAAGGCGTAACAAAGGCGGTTGCAGCAGTTAACGATACTATCGCGCCAGCACTTATTGGCAAAGACGCACTAGCGCAAGCTGATATTGACGGCATCATGATTGACCTTGATGGCACAGAAAACAAAGAAACCCTTGGCGCGAACGCAATTCTAGCGGTTTCACTTGCAGTAGCGAAAGCAGCGGCAGCAGAGAAAGGCGTAGCACTTTACGAGCACATTGCAGACCTAAACGGCACGTCTGGTCAATACTCAATGCCGGTACCTATGATGAACATCATCAACGGTGGTGAGCACGCTGACAACAACGTAGACATTCAAGAGTTCATGGTACAGCCAGTTGGCGCGAAGAGCTTTAAAGAAGCACTACGTATGGGTGCAGAAATCTTCCACGCACTTAAGAAAGTACTTTCTGCTAAAGGTCTTAACACGGCAGTTGGCGACGAAGGTGGTTTCGCCCCTAACTTAAGCTCTAACGCTGAAGCACTAGCAGTTATCGTAGAAGCCGTTGAAAACGCGGGTTATAAAATGAATGAAGACATTACCCTTGCACTAGACTGCGCGGCGTCTGAATTCTACAAAGAAGGCAAATACGTGCTATCTGGCGAAGACAAGAGCTTCGATTCAGAAGCATTCGGTGACTACCTTGCAGACCTTTCTTCACAGTACCCTATTGTTTCTATTGAAGACGGCCTAGATGAGAGCGACTGGGACGGCTGGGCAAGCCTAACTAAGAAAATCGGTGACAAAGTACAGCTTGTTGGTGACGACTTGTTTGTAACTAACACTAAAATTCTTAAGCGCGGTATTGATAACGGTATTGGTAACTCAATCCTTATCAAGTTCAACCAAATCGGATCACTGACTGAAACCCTTAACGCTATTAAGATGGCGAAAGATGCGGGCTTTACAGCGGTTATCTCTCACCGTTCTGGTGAGACTGAAGATGCCACTATTGCTGACCTTGCAGTAGGTACAGCGGCCGGTCAAATCAAGACGGGTTCACTATGCCGTTCAGACCGCGTTGCTAAATACAACCAGTTACTTCGTATTGAAGAAGCACTAGGTGACGCTGCAGTTTACAAAGGCCGTAGCGAAATCAAAGGTCAATAAAAAAGGCTCATTGAAGAGTCTTTATTGTGGACTGTTAACAGCACATTGTTGTTAACCATCGTTTTTTTAAAAGCCAGTTAGCATTGCTATCTGGCTTTTTTATTGCCCTTAATCTAGATCTACTAGTAAACCCACCGACAAAACCACCAGAAAACTTACCAATAACATAAAAATGTAAAACCAAATTAAACATATTGGTAAACCAATGGCAATATTGTTACTATGAAGTTGCGGAAACATTCGCCTATGCAATGCAACCGTAGCCCTACGTACACAGCATTAATTACATAATAAGGCCTGTTTATGAAAGCAATTTTGCCGACCCAAAAGCGCTGGCTTGTTATCTCTAGTACATTCTCTACTGTACTCGCCACTGCATTAGCAACCACAAGTCCAGCATGGGCAGAAGACCTCGCGCTGCCTGCACAAAAGTACGATTTAAGTGAGTGGTATTTAACGTTACCTGCTGACGGTAACGACGATGGAAAAGCTGACAACATTTCTGTTGAAGACCTTCAATCTTTTACGCATCCTTCGTTTTTCTATTTGAATAACGAAGGTGGATTGGTGTTCACCAGTCCTAACAAAGCATTAACCACAAAGAACTCTACAAATACGCGAAGCGAACTGCGCCACATGCTGCGTGGCAACAATAATTCAGTTAAAACTCAGTCAGCAGAAAATAGCTTTACCGTTGCCAGTAACCCCATAGCGCGACGCTTTGCTCGTGTGGGTGGAAAAATGCAGGCCACATTGAAAGTGAATCACGTAGCGCTAAGAGCTAAGTATCCCGAGAAACCACCAGCATATTCTGTGGTTGTAGGCCAAATTCACGCAACTAAATGGAAAAAGAAAGTAAAAGGCTTTGGCTGGGGCAATGAACCGCTAAAAATATATTTTAAAAAATGGCCTGAACACGACGCAGGTTCTGTATTTTGGACCTATGAGCGCAACCTACCTCAAAGCGACCCAAATCGTAAAGACATTGCCTACCCTGTTTGGGGAAACCTCTGGACAGACAGTACCGACCCGGGCGCTCAAGGCATTAAGCTTGATGAGACGTTCAGCTACACCGTAAACGTTCATGGCGATATCATGCACCTCCGGTTCGAGTCAGAAAATCATGAAACCGTTGAGTATTCCATTAACCTTGCCAATGCCGTTGATGCGTATGGACAGGTAGATAAATACGATCATCCCTACGGTTATACCCTTGATTGGAACTACTTCAAAGCTGGCGCCTACAATCAATGCAGCACAAAAGACGACCCCGCTTTCTGGTATCCGGCGTGTTTAGGTACGGGTAATTGGGAAGAAGACGAAAAAAATGGTGACTTTACGCGGGTAACCTTTACTGAACTTACCGTGACAGAAAGTACTCCAGAAGAGAACTAGAAAAGCCTTTGTTATTCACTGCCATTGTGAATACATAAAAAATGCCCCATTCATTGGGGCATTTTTTTATCTTACCGACAAAGATACTTTTGTTTGCGTAACGGCTACAGCTTAAATACTTGCTTAACTGATATACCAAACTGCTTTGCTAGTTACTTTATTAGTTACTTTGCTAGTTACTTTACCTAATTACTGTGCCTAGTTAATTTGTTTAATTACCTTGCGCCGGCGCTTCCCACGTTGAGTAAGGTCCAACCATATCCTCTTCGATAAAGGTAAGGTCGTTTAGCGCTGCACCAATACCGGCATCGCTACCCGTCCCTTCGACTAAGTTATTCGCAGTGGGTTCGCTTAAGCTTGCACCATCTTCTGAGTTGTCAGCCAATATGTTTCCATCTACACCATCAACCAACGCTGTATTATCACGCTTTGGCATTATCGGTGTTAAATCAGCAATGGTTTGAGCATAAATATGGTTATTATCATAGTCAGAATCATTATCTAGTGCACAACCATGGACAGGATATTCATCTTGCTTAATAGCTGTAGCACCGGAACCAGAAGCCGTGCCGAAGATGTTGTTATCTGCGCTTTGATTAGCAATAAGGTTACTGTCGAAGTCCAGTGTGTAATCAAGATTAGTACAGTTTTCTGCGCCGTCGCGAGAAGAATCATCCTCAAACTGAATGGCATTAGTCGTATTTAATATCGTATTACGTGCAATAACAGTATTTAAATCTAGGCCTGCATCAATCAGTGTTTGCGTAGATGAATTACCGCTGTCGATATAATCTGAATCGATATGCAGTGCGGCGCGGTCTGACGAATTGGTAATGACGTTAGCAACAAAGTTGTCGGTAATTGAATGGCCTAGGGGCGTGAAAGCAATACCACCGTCTTTATTATTAGTACCTTCAACACCATCTACTGTCGCGGTGTAAGGCTCGCCACTTGAAATTATGATATTTTGCGATACGGTATTACCGTAGCCATTTCGCAACTCAACATTACCCCAAGAATTTACAATTGTGTTGGCATGAATACTATTACCACCACCTTGAACAATAATAAGACCACGATCCACAAGTACGCGATCGAAACGGTTATATTGAACCACGTGCTCGCCGCGACCCGCACCATCGCCACTACCCGAGCGACCAACCTGAACAGCGTGACTACCTGAGTCAGTATCAAATTCTCCATCACCGTCAATAGTGGTAGGTAGGAAATCTTTGAACAGATTATATTGAACAATGTTACGCTGATGATCGCCTAATGAGTTAGGCGTATCACCGACACCTAAGAACATGCTAATAGCAGAACCTTCTTCAGCTTCGTTAACGCTTTTACCAGTAAATAAGTTACGTTCAATAACATTGTCCGTACCACTAACCGTAATGTAGTGAGACTCGTCACTTGAACCTAAATTGGGTCTCGTAGCACCTGAATCGCTTAGAAAACTTGAATTTTTTATAACATTGCCAGAGCCGTTTAGGTCAATTGAGCCTCGGCCTTCTCCGCAGCTCCCTGCAACGGGGATCACTAGTTCTTCAAACACAAGACCATCTAATACCACACCGCTAACTGACGAACTGAATGCAATACACGTAGTGCCTGAAATAACTGCGTTCGTTTCAGCTACACGTTTAATAAGAAGATCGTTTTGAGCAATAGAGAGCTCAGCCATATCTTTATAATCATCTGCTGTATCACTCGTATTTAATACATCCGCGATACCAATTGAGTCGCCTTCTTGTGCGTTAGCTAGCGCTGCAGTAAGTGACACTTCACCTTGCACATAAAAGGTAAATATCTGGTCATCTGCACTTTTCGACAGGTTTTCTTCATAGTTCGCATCATCTGTGTAAGATACATTGACTGAAAGCACTTTGCCTAAGTCAGCGTCTGTTACTACTAATGTTGCGTCTGTTGCACCATCGATGTTGACCGCTGCAGATAAATCTTCGCCAACGTTACGCGATTGCCACTGGTAACTAATTTCACCTGAAACGCCATTGGCATCAACAGGGCTGGGAGCCGTCAGTGTGGCACCTACTGTTAGCTCACCAGTAATTGGGTCTTCAAGCGAGCCCGTTTCGTTTTCAGCCGGCACTGGTGCAATAGCTTCAGTGGGTTCAGAGGAAATTGACTCGTCAAATCCACCATCATCAACATATGTAGCCATGGCCGTAATAACGGTTCCTTCATAAGCTTCAACAAGCTCAAGCGAATTAGAAGCAGCTCCTTCGATAACGACACCGTCAGAAGCCCAACTGTAGGTTACGGTGCCGGACAAACCATTATCGTCCGTAATATCTGCCGTTAACGTTTGCCCAACCGTTGTAGAGCCTGAAATGGTAAGAACACCCTCAAAGTTAACAGGTAACGCTTCAACCACCTCGGTTTCTTCGGTAGTAAAGCCTTCACGCGTGTTGCCCAAATCGACGTACGTAACTGCTACACGAATACGTGTACCGGCTTCATTTACCGTAAGCGTGTATGAAGCATCGGTTGCATCTGCTATTGGTGTGCCGTCAGCAAACCAAGTAAACATTACTGTGTCTTGATCAATACCGTCAGGATCGCTGACTGACGCGGTTAACGTCTCCCCTTCCTTAGCCGTTCCAGAAAGAGATAAGGCACCAGGTTGGTTTGTAGCGCCACCATCGCCACCGCACCCTGCAAGCCCTAGGCTTAAGGCGCTAAGCGTTATAATACTTACTTTTTTCATTATTACTCTCGCTGCTTATTTTCTTTGATGCTGATAAACCCAACCGCCCAAAACTTACCAATAGAGCAAATTAACCTTACCAATAGATACAACCAAAATAGTTATTGGTATGTAACCACAAAGAATTCATCATTACCACCATAAAAACAAACTGATAACATTTTTTTGACACAATCAAAATCTAATCACGCACCAGAAAAACAGCTAAACCAATGATTTCAAACACGTTACCCCCATTCAAGCAGAAACCAGTGAAGTTTGTATCTTTTAGAAATCAGCCTCATAGACGTACGAAATAATGACAATTTGAATTATTTTCTTGTAAATTTGTTGCCAATACGTAAACAAACCCTTAGCATTGGCTTTACATAAGGAAGCAAATTGGTAATAACAAAGCCGCCTTTTGGTTAGATTAAATAGCCAAGCAAATTGCTAAAAGCCCTACAAAACAGAAGACACAGCATTATGGAAGCCACGATGATAAATCAGAGAAAACCAAATCCGTTCGTACACGCCATTCGCGCCAAATACTTTAGCCCAGCTCTGGTTTATGCTGCGTGCTCTGCAGGTCTACTTATTAGCGCCCCAATTTCAGCGCAAGAAGCTGCCGATGAAGAAACGACAGAAATTATTGAAGTTAAAGGTATTCGAGGCACTATTCAGAGTTCCATCTCGATAAAGCGCTCGTCAACTGAAATTGTTGATGGTATCTCTGCTGATGACATTGGCGACCTGCCTGCTCTATCTATTGGTGAAGCATTAGAAACCCTTACCGGCGCGTCTTCTCACAGAGAGCAAGGCGGTGCAACGGAAATCTCTATTCGAGGCCTTGGCCCTTATTTGGGCAGTACGGTAATGAACGGTCGTGAGGCTGCAAACGGCAGTGGTGACAGATCAGTAAACTTCTCTCAGTTTCCATCGGAGCTTTTTAATAAAGTAGCCATTTATAAAACACAGTCAGCTGAGCTAATTGAAGGCGGTGTTTCAGGTCAAATACACCTAGATACCATCAGACCACTAGATTTCGGCAAACGCCGCTTTCAGTTTGAGTATAAAGGTAACTGGAACCCAGATAATACAGACTTAGAAGACCCTATTCGCGACTTTGGTCAGCGTATTACCAGTAGCTTTGTGGACCAATTTGAATCTGAACGATTCGGCGACATAGGTGTATCTGTAGGCTATCAAAAGAACGTAACGACAAATCCCGAACAGGAAGCTCGAACAGGAACGAGCTGGGAAGCATGTAGAGTTTCACCGGCATTTGGTGACGGAATTAACAGCAGCCGTACAGACTGTGAAGATAACGGCGGCGCGCTAAATTTAATTACTGATGGCACCGGCGCAGCGCCTGATGCGTCAGAGCCATTTATCTTTTCTCGTTCGCAAAACTCGTTTAGACAAAACGTTACCGACGATGATAGAGAATCATTCTTCGGTGCTATTCAGTGGCGCCCTAATAACAAGCTAGAGGTGAATGCCGACGTACAGCTTTCAGACAGAACCTTTAGTGAAGTAAGAAACGACCTCGTCTTTGCCGAAGTCAACCACATTGATGGCTATACCACGCCAGCGTCAGAAAGACTGCCCTTTGACCTGGTGGCCACCTCTAATGGTGCACTTAGACAATTCACAGCTACACAAAATATTGAAACAAACAGCCAATTTGCAGAACGCCTTGAAGAGTATACCGGAGGAGGCTTACGTTTCGACTATACGGTAAACGATAGACTAAGCATATCTCTTGACCTATCTACCTCTGAAACTGAACGACGCGAAAATATTATTCAAACCAGACTGCAGTCGGAAGATGTAGACATCTACGGTAATGATGTACTGGGAGCGGATGGTAACGGTGAAGTAAGAACTGCAGCACAGATATTTGCCAACGGTTCTCTTGTACCTACATGGACACTTCAAGACTTCGACGTTAACTACCACGGTGCTTTTGCTGATGAAGCGAGAACACGCCTAGATCTAAACCAATTTAGAAATAACAAGATTTCAGCGTTACGCGCTGACTTCGACTACATACCAGACTCTGAATTTATCATTGGTGTAAAAGGTGGTGTTAGGCTATCTAAGTTAGAATACGACAGCGTACCTGGTGGCAGTGGCACCAACAACCGGACAGAGGTAACATTCAGGGATGAAGCGGCAGCTATGGCCAATGATGCTTGCCGAAACAACGCATTTCCTGAATCAGGCTTCTTTGACGATGAGACCGGAGGCGCGCCGCTTTTCACCAACGTTGATAGCGAAGGTAACGTAATAAGCGCAGGAACAGGTAACTCTTTCGCTACGTTCGATCCAATTTGTTTAGCAGAGACATTGCTTGGCACAGTAACCAATGATGCGGGAGAGGTGCTCACAATAGCAAACGCCTTCCCAACGGTTGATGATTCAGATAGACAAGATATTGCAGCTGTTGACGTTGAAGAGAAAACCATCGCGGCCTATCTGCAGGCAGACTACGACACTTTCATAAATGATTATGGTGTACGCGGCAACTTTGGTCTTCGCATTGTAAGAACAGAAGTATCGTCTCTGTCATATCGAGGGCCCTTACAGGCTACACGCGATGAAAACGGCCTAATTACAGGCATTGCTCCGATTGCTGACGAACTGATTCAAGTAGAAGGCGGCGGCGATTACACCGAGTTACTTCCAAGCTTCAATTTAATCGTCGACCTCTCGGATGATGTTATGTTTCGCGGCGCTATTTATCGCGGCCTGTCACGCCCAGATCCATCAGACTTAGGCTTTGGCCGAAACTTCTTAGGCCTAGACGAAGACAGTGAAACTGGCGAGATATCTGATGCGCTTGCGCGCGCAGTGGCAGTAGGTAACCCGGTACTTGAGCCATTCTTATCTTGGAATGTAGACACCGCTATTGAGTGGTATCCAAACGAAGATACTATTCTTGCGCTTGGTTTATATTACAAAAGCTTTGAAGGTGGCTTTTCAAACACGTCTCAAACCGAAATCTTTGAGGTTGATGGTGAAGAGTTAGAAACCATCGTCACTGCGCCTCAAACTAGCGACGATACCAGCACTATCTATGGTGCTGAAATTACCGCTACACACTCATTTTCATACCTAGATAGCTGGTTAAGTGGATTTGGTATAAAGCTTAGCTACAACTACGCAGACTCGAATTTTGAATTTCAAGACGAGAGCTTTGGCGAATCAACTGTAATCGACCCTAGCTCGGGTGATTTGATTTCGCGTACGGGCATTGTTGCACCTGCTAACCTGTTCGGTTTTTCCGAGCATGTTATTTCTACGCAGCTTTATTATCAATGGGAAGACTTAAGCGCTTCTCTTAACTACAAGTACAGAAGCAACTACTTCCAACAGTTTGTTGATACGCCTGGCGCTATTCGCTTCATCGACGATACGGAAGTATTTGAAGCTCGAGTGTCTTATCGCTTGAACAAGAATTGGAAATTTAGCCTAGAGGCCATCAATATCTTTGATGAGCCTAGACGTCAGTATCGCCCAACACAAGACAACTTTGCAGAAATTAATGTCTACGGTCAAAGAGTCTTCGCTGGCGTTCAATTCCGTTACTAGTCAGAGTTTCACTGTGAGTAATTGGGGCCCGAAAATGGGCCCTTTTTTTCTTCAACACCAGTAAGGAAGACTTATGTTTCGCTTATTGCTTGTTTTACTAACGCTTACTTCGCTAAATGGGTGTGGCTCTTCTTCATCGCCCACAACCTCGCAAACGCCTTTACCAGACGATAGCTCTGCGCCAACACCGTCTCCCACTCCCCCAGCAAATGAGACGGAAGCATGTAGCGCGCTACCATTAACAGGGTTAAGCGCATCGGCGAATGCAGAAGATGCGCCTTTTGATGCACCTAAAGCTATCGACGGCGACACCTCAAACGCCTCACGTTGGCAATCAACAGGCACTAATTCTGCGCTCGTGCTTTCATTTGATAGCGAACAACAACTAGGTGCGCTTCAAATTAAGTGGTATGACAGCGAAATACGCGCTTATCGTTTTTCTATTGAAACTTCACAAGATGGTGAAAATTGGGATACACAGCGCTCCAATGTCAATTCAAATACACAGCTTGCGGGCTTCGAGCTTTATTCATTACCAACGCTTGTAACGGCTCGCTATATACGTGTTAGCACATTTGGAAACTCTGATAATGACGATAACGCAATAGTCGAGCTTCAAGTGTTTAATTGTGCTGAAGGCGACGGCGAAATTTCATCTGCACTCACTTCAACTACGGGTATCGATTTACAAGACTGGTATCTAAGCATTCCAACAGACAATGATGACTCAGGTACAGCTGATAACATAAGCGAAATAAAGCTTCAGCAGGGGTATACCAACTCTGAATATTTTTATGTCGGTAACGATGGCGCTTTAGTGATGCGCTCTCCCACTCGCGGTTTTAAAACCTCTGTAAACACGAATTATGTTCGCGTTGAGTTACGTGAAATGTTACGACGCGGCGATACCAGTATTAAGACCCAAGGCGTTAATCAAAACAACTGGGTACTCTCTTCTGCTTCTCAGGCTAATCAGGACACTGCTGGCGGCGTAGATGGTCGTTTGCAGGTTGATATGGCGGTAAACGAAGTTACCACTACAGGCGAGAACTTCCAGATAGGCCGTGTAATCATAGGTCAAATACATGCTAACGATGACGAGCCAATCCGCTTGTACTACCGCAAGTTGCCTAGTAATAACTTAGGCGCTATCTACTTTGCTCACGAGCGCAGAGCAGTGGCAACAACGGATGGCGAGAAAGAAGAAATATGGGTTGAAATGATTGGATCTAGAGACGACGATGCAACGAACCCCACTGATGGCATAGCGCTGAATGAGCGTTTCACCTATGTCATTGACGTTGAGGGTGACACACTCACCGCGACGATTTCAAGGGGAGGAAAATCTGACGTCACTCGTTCTTTAAATATTGGAAATAGTGGTTACGATGAAGATGATCAATATCTATATTTCAAGGTCGGTGTGTATCACGTAAACAATTCTGCAAATGAAGAAGAACGTGCAGTTGCCAGCTTCTATTCAATTGAAAATGAACACGGCAACTAGCAACTACTGATATGAGATGGAACGGATAAGTCCGTTCCCAAATGGCTTTTTTTGTGCGCTAACGGCTTTTTTTTCGCTAATGGCTTTGTTCGTGCGCTAATGGCTTTTTTTTCGCTTATGGCCTAGTTAGTACGCAAATGGCTTAGTGAGTAAAGATCGCGAGTTTGACTGCTCTTCTTTCTCACTTCTTCTAGCGCCTGAGCCTCACTCGCTGCAAACAGCGCGTCGATTAAGCGATTAAAGTGAGCATGCATAGCGGCTCTTGCTGCCTGTGAGTTCCGGGCTTTTAAGCTTTTAAAAATTTCATAATGTTCTTCTAGTCTATCTTGGTCAGACTGACTGCACACCGTGCTGTAGGCTTGAATGATTTGAGGCTGTGAATCTCGTAGCGACCAGAACTTATTCACTGCCAGCAGTATGGCTTTATTGCGCGTGGCACGTGAAATGATAATATGAAAATCACGGTCAGCTTCTTCCGCGTTTACGCCGGTTTTCATTGCTTCTAACGTTTTCTCAAGGGCGGCAAGCTCTTCATCAGTAATCGACAATGCTGCTAAAGCAGCCGCTTCACCTTCTACAAGTGCTCTTGCTTGCGTCAGTTCGAACGCACTTATTTGTTCTGTGGTGGCGTCTTCTTTGTCTTTTGGCTTATCGAGTACGTAAACGCCAGACCCCGTCTTTACTTCAACGTGCTGAAGTACTTCAAGGGCAATAATAGCTTCGCGGATCGTCGGGCGGCTTACGTCGAAAGTCTCGGCTAACTCACGCTCGGCGGGTAAACGCGTTCCTGGTGGATACAGACCTGACGCAATTAATGCCTTAATTTTTTCTGCAATTTGCCAGAACATTCGACGACTTTTCATGTTCGAAACCTTTTCAATTAAACGTAATGCGTATTACGCACCCACTGTGCAATTTTATTTAGCTCTACCGGTATGTTTGTTTCTCTGCCGTTGCAGACTACCCATCAAACTAAATTGCTATTCTTAACTTTATATAGCGTCAATATACACGCAATTGGTAATATTTCAATTCAAGCCCTAAAGCAAAAAAAAATAAAAACATTAACATTTATTATCAACAGCTTAATTGTAATCACCTTTTGATGATTGCACAAAATTAAAACAAAAAATCGAAAAAAAAGTGTATCAAACTACAATTTGGTCATACAAGTAGGTTAGTAAATGACTTTAAGGGGCGGAAAAGCGCCCCTTCCAAGCGAAAAATTATGCGTTTGCCTCTCGGCAAGACTGCGTTATCGCCTCCCAGTTTTCTTCGCTTACCCACTCTTTTTTCGCGACCCACGTTCCACCAACTGCAAATACGTTAGGCAGCGAAAGGTAATCCATTTTATTCGACTGATTCACGCCGCCTGTAGGACAAAACGTAACATCACGAAATACCGATGACACGGCTTTTAAAAAAGGTGCACCACCCGATAACGATGCTGGAAAAAGCTTTTGTTCAGTGAAACCCGCTTCAAGCGTCATAAGAATGTCTGCAGTATTCGACACACCAGGTAGTACAGGTATCTGACATGCATCTAACGCATTTAATAGTGAATTAGATACCGCAGGCGTCACGATAAAGTCACTACCCACTTCAATAGCGGCAGATAATATCTCTTCGTTTATCACAGTGCCTGCCCCCACAATGAGCGAAGGTACTTCTGATTTAATGGCGCGAAGCGCTTCAAGTGAGGCCTCTGTTCTAAGTACAACCTCCACAAGGTTTAAACCTGCCTTTGACATTGCTTTTGCAATATTCACACCTTGTTCAGGAGAGTCTGCCTGAATAATTGGCAACAGGGTTTGGCCTGACATAAGTTCAGAAAAGCGTGTCATAAATGGTCTCTCTATTTTTTAAATGTTAGTAGGCCTTAACCTGGAAAATGTTCGTTAAGTGTCTAGCAAACAGTGTGATGATTTGCCACCGCTTACACTTAACTAAAAAATAAGCGTTAATTGTTCGATAATGATTTAGTTTTTTCAGCCAATGCTGTTTCAACAATTCCCCGTGGGATGATGGCTCCGCGATGTTGAATCACAGTGCCCGCCGCCTTTGCAGCAAGTTCAACCGAGCGAGAAATAGGCATATCATTAAGCCGGCTGCCTAAATACACGCCGTTAAATGCATCGCCTGCTGATGTGGTATCGACTACGTTGGTAACCGGCACAATGGCATGCTCCAAACGTTCACCATCTAACACGGTGAGCACTGATAAAGGCCCATTCTTGATAACAATCTCGTTAACGCCAAATGATTCGCAAAGGGCTAAGGCATCGTTTGCACTTTCAATATCAAAAAGCTCAATAATGTCTTCCACGCCAACGAGTGCTACATCACAAAGCGAAAGGGCCTGCTTAAAGTTCTTACTTGCTTCATCAGGTGTTTCCCAAAGTCGTGCACGATAGTTAGGGTCGAACACTATTTTTACGCCGCTCTCTTTTAACGCCTCAATAAAACGGAAGAACGAAGGCCGTTCGTCGCGTGGGATAATGGCAATGGAAATACCAGAGAACATAAACATATCGTTTTCAGACAATGTGCTTAACGCATCAGGTTTAAGGAATGACATGATAGTTTTAGCCGCAGATTGTGCTCGCCAATAGGTAAAGCTGCGCTCTCCCGAAGCGTCAGTATCAATTAAATAGAGACCTGCAGAGCGATTTTCATTTGAAAACACGTATGAAGTGTCTAGCCCTTCCACTTCAAAGTTGCCCTTCATGCGAGAGCTAAAGGTGTCGTTTCCGACGACAGTAACAAACCCCACCTGTATATCAGAAAAACATCGCTTTAAATAAACGGCAGAATTGTACACATCGCCTGCGAATGATTGATGTAACGATGAATCAGAGCCTTCATTTGAGCGCAGTTCAACCATGCATTCGCCCATAAAGCTTAGCTTTTTCATTTGGTACGCCTTGTTTGGTAATTCATAGGGACTGTGGGCCGATAAGATCGAGCCCACAGCAAAAACACTATTGTTTTATTGGTTCGATTTTAGGAATGAGAAGCCACACCGCAGCAGCGGCAATAATGGCAAGCGATGCGCCAATAATAAAAGCAGGAGTATAGTTGCCATCGGCGGTTAACATAGGTACCAATGAAGTTAACCCCACAGCGCCTAATTTCGCCGCCATTCCGGAAAACCCAGACAAGGTTCCCACCGACTTTTTCCCCAGCAAGTCGCTGGGTAGTGTTTGAACATTTCCGATAGCAGTTTGAAAACCAAATAAAATGACAGCCATAATCAACACCGCTGTAATTGCAGACCCCGGATTTGCCATTGCAAGAAGTGCAGGAAGCATAATCACACAACCCAGCGTGATAACGAGTTTTCGGGTTTTATCGGTATTCCAGCCTGCCTTTATGCGGTTCTGCGCGAGTAAGCCGCCGAACCATGCGCCCAGCATGGCGCCAACATACGGAACCCATCCATACAGACCAATAGACTTAACATCCATCCCATACACTTCGTTAAGGTAAATTGGGATCCAGAATACAAACAGCCACCAAATAGGGTCGATAGCAGCGGAAGCGATAATTACGCCCCAACTTTGCTTTTTCGAAAGTAGCTCCTTTGTAGAAGGATTGTATTCGCTCTCACAATCAGCGGCGTCATCACTCGAAACCATGCGCTGGCCAGTGAGTATGTACTGCTTTTCTTCATCAGTAATCCATGGGTGTGCGCCAGGCGGTGCTTTAACAAGCACAAGCCACGGCACCAGCCACAAGAACCCCAGAGCCCCAACAACGATAAAAATAAGCTGCCAGCTAAAGTAAATGGTCATCATAGCGATAGCTGGGATAGCAATAATTCCACCTATCGCTGCGCCAGAGTTAAAAATACCCTGTGCCAACGCACGTTCTTTTGTTGGAAACCACTCGGCATTGCCTTTCGCTGCACCTGGCCAGTTACCCGCTTCTGCCACCCCAAGAACGGCGCGAAAGATAGCAAAACTTAGAAAGCCTTGTGCAAAGGCGTGAAGCACAGTAGCAAGAGACCATACGCCTATTGATAATACAAACCCAATACGGGTACCTATCCAATCGAAGAGTTTTCCGAAAATAGCTTGCCCAAAGGCGTAAGCGAAAACGAAGACGATCGAAATATTCGCATAAATTTGTTTGCGCTCTACTGCAGATTCATCGGGGAAAAGGTCTTCAACAATGTCTGGCCAGAGTACGCTGAGTGCCTGTCTATCGATATAGTTAATTATGGTTGCTAGCGCGATAAGGGCAATTACCCACCATCGCAAGCCATTAATTTTCATTATTATTCTCCCACAAAATCTTCGCGAGCAGGGCTAAATGTATCTATTAAGATACCGCCGGTAGGGCACACTGCACCATGCTCTACGTGAGGTGGGATAAGACAGCTATCCCCTTTCCTCAAAACTTTCATTTCACCACCAATGCTGAAATGAAACTCACCTTCTTCAACATACGTCACCTGAGAATGGCGATGTGCATGGGTATACCCTTCTGCACCTTTATCAAAAAATACCTTTACTGCCATAAGTTCATGATTGAACCCCAGCATTTGACGCTTTAAGCCATTGCCTAAGTCTTCAATCTCTGTCTCGTTGGAAAATAAAAAATGTTCGCTTTGCTTATTCATAACGTAAATCCTATAAAATTACAGCGCATACACAGCGAAGCGGCTCGAAAGCGTGTAATGGTTTTTATCAAAATCAAAAGAAACAGACTTGGTCGTCTCGCTACTGTCTGTGGTATCTATGGCTATCAGAAACTGTTGCCCACCTGCCTTTACTACAAGTAAAAGCAATGTGTCGTGTTCTACCGTGTGAACTGATGTGATAATGCTTTCTGCGCCTAAGGTATACTCCTTGCTGGGGTTGTATTCACCGTGAGGCTCTAAAACGGAAACGAATTGGTGATGCGCCTTACCTTCTACCCTCCGTATCACGCTGCTCTCGTTGCGAAGATTGAAATTTGGGTCACCGGCACCTAGCTGGGTAAATAGAAAGGTTTCATTGCCTTGTGCGACGCTGTGTTGTGAATAGAATCGGCCGTTACTATTTAACCAAGTCACTCTTGCCATATCAGCTTTCGGAATACCCTTCGCCCTGAGCCACAAGTGCTGGTAACCACTTACACTTCCTAGTGCAGATAACGTATTTGTGTAACCCTGATATTCAAAGTTAGTATCAATTAAATGGCCGCTATAATGCAGTGGTAAATCGTAGGTGTGCGGCTTGTCACTAGATACATCAAACACATCAACAACAATGCGCTTATTTAAGGTAGGTAAAGAAAGCAGCGCTATCGTTCTATCAAGTACAACATCGTCATAGGCAGAGTCGATGCTTGCGCGAGCAACCGTACCAAACTCGTTGCTTTCAAAGAAATGTAGCGTAGGCGCATTCGCATTCGCCTTTTCCAAGTTAAAAGAAAAATGACTTTTCTCATCAACCACTACCGTATTGTGCGCGACGGTTTGTTTAGCATAGCTATTATTTTCTGGTAGGTAACGACCGCCAAACTTGGCTTCTACATTTAAGAACCGTGCTGCACCATAATCGGTGACAATCTCACTGCCTTTGTCGTATAGCTGCCACGTTAGTTTATCGAAATGCCCGTGCCCCAAACCTTGGGCTGCAGGTTTAAATAACACAGCTTCACCCTGGGCTTCTTCACTGCGCATGATAACTAATGCACCTTCATCGCCATCTTTACCGTCACCCAGGGCCATCGATTCGAAAATATAAGGTGTTGCTTTGTTCTCATCTAGCGCTTTCGCTACTTCAACACCATCGCCAGTGAGTACAATTCGCCCCTGTCGCTTAGCAATATCCAGTAAGCCTGTATCTTTTGTTTGCTGGTACGCCACAGCAACACCATACACCAACTCAATAGTATCTATGCCTTTGCTTTTAATTGCGTCATTGATTGGGAAGAACAACCCATTGTAGCTAAGCTGAATGGTGGTATTTATCGCTTTAAGCAAAACCTTACTGCGATAGTCGAAAATATTGCGTTGAGGCTCATTGTTTTCAATTGCTTTAGCGAACGTAACAAACGGCATTAGCGCATAGCGTTGATAGTACGGCCCTTCGTTATAGTAGCCTTGAGGAGAAAATAGCGTATCGAGCTGTTTTAAAAAACCACCTTTGCCTGACTTTTCAAGGTCGTAAAGTGCTTTTTCCACCCATTCAGGTTCATCTAAAACATAACCCGCCATGCCCACACCAGCCGTGGCCCACGTTCCGTGGTTATGTACTTTGTTGAAAGTAGATGGCTGCCCTTCAGATAAGAACAACGCTACAGGCCTCAACAGTTGGCTCTCAATCACGCTTCGCTCTTCTTCATTAAGTGCGTTATATATTAAATCGTAAGCTTGAATAGTATTCACAAGCCATACTGCTTCATTTAGGCTTTGCCAGAAGAAAACACCTGGATTTTGTGCATTCACTTTACGCTGTGGGTGCAGACCCAACGTGGGATAAAGCGCTGCATAATCTAACAAGAGGCTTTTTACATAATCCGCATATTTTGCGTTATCACTAATTTGGTAAATCACGCCAGCGTTATACATAAGCTGGTAGTTCTTTTTGTGGCGCTCGTGCGTGTAGCCACCGCCGCCGTCTTTTGGCACGGGAACAACATTTGGCATTGCTAGATGCAAATCTACCTCTTGCTTAACTTGCAAATAAGCATCTTGGAAACGCCCATTTTGCATTATGGCGTTGCGCATTTTTATAACGTCGTCTTGCGTGATCACCAAGTTAGGGTGATCGGCAAGAGAAGAAAAAGAAAGCGAACAAAGAATGAAAAGTAAAAGCGCAGATTTTTGTTGTAGGGAACAGAGGTTTTTAATCATTGCCCATTACCTCTTGTTCGCTTTCTTGGAAACATTGTTATTTAAAACCGCAGTATGAGGACCGGGTGCAAACAGCTCTTTAATCATTGGCATAGGTGTATTTAGAAACGTATTGTTTGTTATTGCGGTAATTGGCTCACCAACGGTGTGATTAACCACAACAGGCTCAGACTCATTAAAGTTGTTATTATTTAGCGTTGAAACTTGCACGCCATGAAGATATACGCTGGCACTTTGTTTGTTGCGTTTACCGCTGCCTACGTTCGTTAACACGTTGCCCTGCATGTCTAGGTGAGGTCCAAAAGTACTCTCGTCAGTACCGCCTCGGTAGAGGTTTACAATGCTACCCCTTACATTGTTGAACGTGTTGTTGGTGATGCTGACATACTCAGCGTTATAAATACCGTAGTCCTCTATCTCTTTATCAAGACTTAAAACATGGCCCGTAATGCCGTTAAAACTATTTTTCGAGAGTGATATGTCATCGGCAAACGCGCCTTTGCCAGACGTAAAGAAGTTAAAAGAGTGATTAATATCGAGACGCTCAATGTGACAATTTTCTACGTTTAAAACATAATTGTTAAGCATGCCCCATTTTTTCGTTCTTACAACGCTATTGCCAAAAGCGTCTGGGCTGTCTTTCCCTGAAAGCACTAAACTTTCAAGCTTCAAATTTCCATTATCATGTATTTCAAACAAAGCAGAGCGTTCGAACGACAGCGTTGTCGCTTTGGGGACTTGTGCAGTTACCGTTATTGTCTTATCGATAATAAGCACACTAGGTACAACGATTGTGCCAGGTGCGATTGTAATAACATCTCCGTCACTGGCATTTTCAAGTGCTGTCATAAATTCAGCAGCATCGGCACTTACGCTTATTGTTTTACCTGCAGCGAAGTTCACTTCAGGTACTATTTTGGGATACCAGCTTACGCCGACGTCACTTTTTGATACGACGTTCATGCCAGAAGCAACACCAACATCTTTTGTTTCTGCGCCTTTTACCTCAGGTTCGTTTAACTTAGCGACGTTAAGCCCATTCTCACCCTTAAAAAAGGTTAGCGCTGCAGTAGTAAAACCTTCGCTAAGTTGTTTTATCATTTTGGTATTAGCGACATTGTTAGCGAATGTAATGCCGCTCACATCATCAAATAATGTAAAAGGTTGGTTTAGCGAAGCATTGTAAATAAGGTTATTGGCAAACAATGAATTTATGGGTGCCGCGCTTCTCTCTTCATCGCTCCCAGCACCCAGTTGGATATGTGACACGTTGATAAACGAATTATTGGTAATTTGTGCGTTGTTAACCTGATGATAGCGATTGATAGGCGAGTTAGGCACACCATTCATAACCGTAAAACCACTACCAAAACGATATCCCGTTAGCCCTTCCAAGTAGTTATTGGTGATCACTTGACCTTCATTAATGACGCGTATTCCGCCGGTATGGTCTACGCCATTGCCTAAAAACACATTATCTTCAACGCGATTATTATTACCGTGTCTAAGAGTGAGGGTGCCTTTGGCGGATAGAAAAACGTTTCCTTTCAGCAGGTTCTCACCAGACTTAACAGAGATAATTTCAACTTCGCCATTTGTTTGTTCGAATATGTTATTGATAACCTGAGTATTTGAATTACTCAGAGAGTAATGGCTTGTACCTATCCTTAACGTCTCTCCACCGTTTGAACCAAATACAGGGCGATAACCGAAGTAGTTATGATCAATACTGTGATAGTTTTCTTGATGTGCTTCGCCGTTTAGTCGAACGGCAACAGTCACCCCTTTGTTGCGCTTACCCGTTAGATGATTATGGTCAAACCGGTTGTGCTTGCCATAAAGTGCAACCCAATAATCTGATTCTTGGCGGTCCGGATTGCTGTACTCATCAATGACTACTTCACTTACTCGTGAATAATTAGCTGGCGTTTGTGCATCTTTCCTAAACGCGATAACAGCGCTGCTAGGGGTATATCCGTTTTTGAATACCAAACCCGATACTTCTAAATACTGCCCAGCCAACTTTAAGTTAGAACGACCAGACAGAATAACCTTACCTTTAGTTTGTGCAGTTAGCGTAATGGGCTTTTCAACGCTACCCTGCCCTTCTAGTAAAATTTCAAAGTCTCTATAAACACCGTTTTGTAAGATTACGTCGTCACCCGCCTTTAGAGACGATGCTATTGCGTTGTATTCATCTGGTGAGTTCACGATATATTGTTTAGCGCCCGCGTTAAACGACATCGCGCTAATAACAATAAACACAGCTAACCACTTAATTAATTGCACTTGCATAAACTACCTGCCTTTAGATCACTTTAAGTGTGATGACGACGTAATCGATACGCTACTTAGTCAGCGTTTTAAAGTACTCAAAAATCTCAGGTACATTCCCTTGGCTTAAACCCGCATCAACCGCGGCGTTCAAATTAGCAGACGAACCTTCCGCTATTTTTGAAACGGTACCTAGGTCTTCAACCATCTTCAAAAAGTAGCCCAAGTCTTTGTTAGCGTTAGCAATTGAAAAGCCTAAATCACTAACGTTATCAACCGCATAATTTTTACAGAATTGCATGAAAGGAGAGCTTGAAGGCCCTGTAGACATAATGTCGAACAGCTGCTGCTTATCTACGCCTGCCTTCTCAGCTACAGCAAATGCTTGTGACATGGCACAAACTGTGGTCATACCCATGAAGTTGTTAATTAGCTTGGTTGTGTGGCCGGAACCTAAAGCGCCTAAATAAAAAACATTTTCACCTTGGTCTTCAAGCACACCTTTTACCTTGTTAAAGGTATCGATATCACCTGCCGCCATAATGTTTAACAGGCCATCTTTAGCGTGTGCGGGTGTTCTTCCAAGAGGCGCGTCAATCATACCTACCCCCTTCTTCGCCAAGTCTGCGCCAATTTTCTTGGTAGATGCTGGGATTGATGTACCAAAATCTATTAATACAGCCCCCTCCTGCAAACCTTCCAACACACCATTTTCAGCATAGATAACTTTTTCTACTATTTCTGAGGTGGTTAGACACAACATCACGATATCTGATGCTTCAGCAAGTGCCTTACCAGTTTTCGCTGTTTTTGCACCGCGTTTTACGCATATATCCACAGCAGCTTTATTTAAGTCCATTACGGTGACGGCGTAGCCTTTGTTTTGAAGGTTTTCTACCATATTGCCGCCCATAAGGCCTAAACCGATAAAACCAATGGTTGGTTTGGACATGACTGTCTCCTAATGACGATATTCGTTGCATTGTCCGAAGTTGCTTTTCGAACTAAAAATAAAATGAATAGTGCTTTGTAATGGCATTTCGCTTTCAGATCTTGCCAATTCAAGCCTATCATCACGTTATTATTAACTTACCAATTTGTCAACCAATTAATCAAATAAAAGAAAATCTGTAATACCAATAAGCATTAAAGTTCAACCGCAATAGATTCAGAAAACATAGCGTAAAAATTTAAGCGATCTGAATGTGGTATATTTAGCGATTGTGGTTTACCTGAATAACTTTTAGTTTTGATTTAATATTTTGACTGGCAAAACCAAATTGACTGGCAGTGATGGCATCTGAAAAATTAACGTCCAGACACCACACCACCATATTGCGATGTTAGAAGCGATAGTTCGCACCAAGAGTGATTCTTCTGTCAGTCAGACCTTGGAAGCACAGAAGCGCACCTTCGTTAACACAGTACTGCTCTACCTCAGACTCCGTGATATTTACAGCCTCAACGCCAACGTTAAGGTTTTCGTTAACATCGTAAGTCACACTTGCATTCAACTGACCACGGTCAGCCTGAACAGCTGGGAAACCCCACGGGAAGCTAGACGTACTTCCGAAGTCATCAGTACGGTAGGCTTCACGCCACGTGTAGCGCATACGCGCAGACAAACCAAACTTCTCGTAGTAAAGGGTAATGTTATAAGCGTTCTCTGAAAGGTTTAACAAGCCTTGAACCGCACTAACCTCTTCGTCGCTTCCAGTGGTCGCTGCGAAAACGTTTGCAGCACGGCTTGTCGCGGTGTTTTCAGCTTCTCCCCCGTCAAACTCTTGAATGGTATAGTTAGCAAGCACACCAAAACCTGAAGCCCAACCTAGCTCGCTTTCAAAGCCAGATAAGTCATATTGGACAGCAAATTCAATACCTTTCTGGGTTGTTTCACCTGTATCGTTAATCTTAGTTTCTGTGCCCACACAAACGCCCGTTCCGAGTTCTGGACCAAACACGTTGATATCTGCGATTGGGTTGAAGACACCACCACCTTCACAAGGATCAGTTAAGTCGCGATAACCTGTCGTCGGATCTTCAAACGCGCTTACAATCTGGTCTACGAACAAGTCTTTTCGGGTTTTGTGGAAAATCCCTACACTAATGACACTGGCTTCAGCAAAGTACCATTCGGCCGCTAAGTCATAGGAAATAACTTCTTCTGGCGTTAAGTTAGGATTACCAATAGCCACATTTGGATTAGGGCTGGTGCTGAAAGTTACTGACGTTGATAGGTCATTAAAATTAGGACGACGAATATCTTTACCCGCACCAAACCTCAATACAACATCGTCTGCCACGTCCGCGACTAAGTTAAAGCGAGGTAATATAAAGTCATAGTCGCCCGTGTTTGTAACACGAGAAACTAGTTCATTGCCCTCGTCATCTACAGTTATTGAGTTACCTACAGAGGTTACGTCCGTTTGTAAGTAGCGAACACCAAAGTTACCGCGGAACATTTCGTATTCAAAGTTAGCTTGTGCATACAGTGCATGGGTTTCTTCTTCAATATCAAAGAAACCAGAAGAACTCGCTGTAGGCGCACTTAACGAGCGCGTAGAACCATGTGCTTCCATTGCCGCTTGTAGCGTAGCTAATACAGCATCAGGGTCAGACGCTACTTGCTCTGGGTCAATCAGCAAGAAGTCACTTACATAAAGCTCACGTCCGTCTGCATCGTTAAAGTTGTCAGGCCCTGCAACTAATAAATCACTAAATAAGCTGCCTCGCGGGCTGTCTTCCATTGTACGCAAACCAACGCTGGTACCTATTTCTTCACGCTTACTACCTGATTTGTTGTAGCGATAACCAAAATCAACGGACGTAATCATAGTGTCGACGTAATACGTAAAATCGACACGGAAAGCATCTTCGAAGTTTTCAGTAGTGTCACGACCAATGTTTACATCACGCAGCACTACATTGTTTGGGTCAAGTAATTGCGCAGCCGTTGGCGCGTATTCTGCCCCATCAGCAATACCGAACGTTAATGCGCCACCAGATAATTCATATGCGAAAGGCACTGCATTATCGTTTGCGCCGCCAGCATCTAAAGGCGCATTTGGGTTGATAAAGTTGAGCGTTGTATTAAAACTCGGCGTGGTAGTATCTGATGATGTTGAGGCAACTTCCGCAAACACGCTCCATTTTTCGCCCTGCCACTCTCCCCCTAAGCGGAAAATCTCGCTTTTCGTTACACGAGAGTTAGTATCACTAGAAAATCGTAAGTTCGGATCGTCATCGTCATTTTCCAGATCAACCGGAATAACCCCGCGAAGCGCCGCTTGTATTGAGCCCAGGTTTGTACCACCCAATGAACCAAAGTTGATGGTTTCAAATTCATCAGGCACTGACACATCGTTAAGCGCACTCACCCCTGACGCTTGTACCCGCGAACTTTCTTGTAAGCGCTCCTGGTCGTTAATGATTGCGTCAAAAAAGAACTTAGTATTATCGTTCGGGGCCCACTCTATAGTGCCCACTAAATTTTTAGTTTCGTACTCGAAGTTGTCGTAGTCTTGAACAAAAAACTGGATAGGCAAAAAGTCAAAAGATTGTGCGCTCGCTACGCCACTATCCGACGTAATGATATTATCTCTATCAGCACGAGGTCGAAACGCGGTTACGTCTTGTTCAGCATAGCTTCCGCTTATAACGATACCAATGGTGCCGTGATCGGTTTCCCAGTTATCACCAAACGTACCCGAGATACGAGGTTGAAAGTTGCTATCAGTAGTTAAGCTGCTGTTCTCGCCTTGCACACGAAACGCTGCTAGCTGTTCATTAAGCTGTAGGGGACGAATAGTTTTAAGGTTAATCGTACCGCCTACAGAGCCTTCAATCGTTTTCGCATCAGGCGATTTAGTCACTTCTAAGCCAGCAATAATAGCCGCTGAAACGTCTTCAAAATCGATACCACTTCGACCTGCGCCTGAACCTACAGTTGAAACACCGTTTATTTCGGTGCGGTTGGCATCAGTACCACGAATCTGTACGCCTGTCCCCACGCCAGCTTCACGGGTAATTTGGATACCGGTAATATTTTCTAGTACTTCCGCTAAGTTTTGGTCAGGTAGCTTACCAATATCCTCAGCTTCGATAACTTCAACAAGATTATTCTTGAAGCGTTTTTCATTCATTGCGCTAGCCAGTGACGCCCGGATACCAGATACCTCAATTACCTCTACATCTTCATTTAACCCTTGCTGAGATTCCTGCGCGCTTGTGGTTGCGGTAAGGCTTAGTGTCGTAGCCGAGAGTACCGCAAGTGTTATTCTAGATAATTTGTGTGCCATGTGTGTTTTCCTCTTAAGGATTAAGAGATGTCTAATCACTCATTCCTTACCGCTAAATTGTTCTGCAACTCACCTGCCTTGTAAATAAATCTTACACCTACTTTACAAGGATGTTACAAACACTAGAGCAATTCCACATATTGGTCAACTATAAATACCTCAATTGGTCCTAACAATAAAAAGCGCCTGCATTACCAATTTTAATTGTATATTGATTTATAAAGATTTTATTAAACGAAAACAATAAAAAAAAACTATCTAACAGATACTCAAAAAAGATACATATATATATAAATTGGTAAATACCACACTCCACTACCACTTTCATAAACAATGAAATTGGTAATACAAATCATCATAAAATGAGTATACGATGGAGCAATAACTAAAGTCTAAATCCTCAAACTTGCTAAACTAAAAGCAAAACCAGCTTTTAGAGTGCCTGTATGGCACTTATTACCGTTTCTTGATACGGTTATTCAATATTCAAAAATTTGTGCAGATAAGTGATGACAGCAGAGAAACCTTCTTCTCGATCTCAGGCAGGCTTTTTTAACGAATCGGGAGAGTTAGGCGGAAGCCAGCCTCAATTCAATGAAATATGTACTGCTCTTTATGAAAGAGAAATCGTCTCTCTCGCTCATAGTGAGATAAAAAACCTATCACTGCTTAAGCGTCGAATGGGCGGGCTTCCCTATCACGTGAAAGCTATTGCTCGATATATGATAAATAACAGCAGCTCAAATAATCCATCCCCCCTAAAAACAGATACCCACAATGGAAGTTGGTATGCCAAGCAATCTGCAAAGTGCCCCGGTATTAATCATTTGGACGATGTAGAAAAGCGAGAACAGTGGTATAGGAAAAACGCTAGGTATGGCCTAGTTGTACCTGTTTTGATTTTAAATATGGAAGGCTCTCACATTGAGCTTGATTCAATTGATATGGTAAATCAAGACAACACTCAGCTTCATCTGAACAAAAACGGGTGGTTTGCCAACTCGGGGGAATGCATTCACTCAACGACACTACGCGATGATTTCGAAGCGAGCGCGGCACTGTCAGTTCAAAACAAAATACTATTGCGTCCTTCAAAGGCGATAATGACCGCTGCATGCAGTGGACACGCATGGAGCTATAAATCCAAGCGTACTCCACGCGCTTTGTCCCTTCGTGAAATGCGCTTATCTACTCAAATTAACTGGAAAAACTTTACGCTGCTTAGTAGGTAACAATGTCGCCACAAGAATAAAAAGCTAATAAAAACGCATAAAAAACCACAAACCCCCTTCCGTCTTTATAGTCAAATTTAGTACAAACATCCTAATCAACATCAGACATTCAAACTAAGCCCCCTTCTGAATGAGTGATATTACTGAATACGTTGACCTCACACTAAGACTGTTAGGATGAGCATCCTAAATAATCAAAAGAAAGCATTTATACACGAAAAATATAGTCATTATTGTAATCAATGGTTGACCTCTTCATTCCACATGGGTACATTGTCGCTATCAACTTGGTCAGCAAAGAAACAATAGCAAATGCGTACTCGTTTTCTTCTTCTATCTCTACTCCTTATGGCAGCCAGACTGCACGGGTAGATTGCGACCAGCGATTTAAATTTACAAAAACCCGTGCCGAGCACGGGTTTTTTTTTAACTATTCAACTGAGAGAGCGTCATGACAAATCAAGTGAAGATCTTTGATACCACATTGCGAGACGGTGAGCAGGCCTTACCTGCAAGCCTAAGTGCCAAAGAGAAATTACAGATCGCGCTGGCGCTCGAACGGTTAGGCGTAGACATTATCGAAGCGGGCTTTCCTGTATCGTCGCCGGGTGACTTTCGCTCTGTACAAATGATCGCGAAAGAAGTTAAAAACGCCACTGTTTGTGGTCTGTCTCGCGCATTACCTGGAGACATTGACGCATGCGGACAAGCTTTGAGCGTTGCAGAGCAGTTTAGAATTCACACCTTTATTGCAACGTCTGAAATTCACGTGGGCGCCAAACTTCGCAAGTCACAAGACGAAATTGTTGAGATGGCAGTCAAAGCGGTAAAACACGCAAGACAATATACAGATGACGTAGAGTTTTCATGTGAAGACGCAGGTCGCACCCACATAGATTATTTATGCCGTATGGTAGAAGCAGCCATCAGTGCTGGTGCGACGACCGTTAACATCCCCGATACCGTAGGCTATACCACACCGACTGAGTTCGGCGGTATTATCCAACAATTGTTTAACCGTGTTCCCAACATAGACAAAGCGACAATCTCCGTACATTGTCATAACGACTTAGGGTTAGCCGTAGCAAATTCATTAGCGGCGGTTGAGCAAGGTGCAAGACAGGTCGAGTGTACCATTAACGGTATCGGAGAACGTGCCGGTAATGCGTCACTAGAAGAAATTGCCATGATATTACAAACCCGCAAGAACATGTTGGGTTTCGAAACAAACATCAATTCTACGGAAATTTCACGCACATCAAAGCTTGTCAGTCAGCTTTGCAATATGCCTGTGCAGGCTAACAAAGCGATTGTGGGCGCAAATGCATTCAGCCACTCATCAGGTATTCACCAAGACGGTGTATTAAAAGCACAAAATACCTATGAAATCATGACCCCAGAAAGCGTGGGTATTAACAAGAATAACCTAAATCTAACATCACGCTCTGGTCGTCATGTAATAAAGCATCGCCTAACCGAACTTGGCTATAAAACAGAAGATTATGATTTAGAAGCGGTGTATGACGCCTTCTTGAAGTTAGCGGATAAGAAAGGCCAAGTATACGACTATGACCTTGAAGCCTTGTTGTTCTTCGACAAACAGAAGCATGATCAAGCTCATTTCCAGCTACTTTATCTTCAAGCGAATTCAGGACGAGAAATTATTCCAAGTGCTACCGTTAAAATGAAAGTGGGCACTGAAGAAATTACTCAATCAAGCATCGGAAATGGGCCAGTAGATGCAGCTTATAAGGCGATTATGTCTATACTAGGTCACGAAGATTTAGAAGTTGTGGACTTCAAGCTAGATTCAAAAGGTGAAGGTGCCGACGCCTTGGCGCAAGTTAGCGTTATCGCAACCTACAAAGGCCGCCGTTTCCACGGTATTGGCCTCGCTACCGACATTGTCGAAGCCGGTGTTAAAGCACTGATCTTCGTATTAAACAACACTTATTTGGCCGATCAAATTGATCAGCAGAAAAATCAACAAGAACGCGTTGCAGGAGTATAAATGAGCCAGTATTCAATTGCCGTATTAGCCGGAGACGGTATCGGCCCAGAAGTTATGCAGGAAGCCAATAAGGTTTTAGATGCTGTTGAAAAAAAGTTTAACGTCACCCTAAACCGCACTGCATACCCTGTAGGTGGCTACGCCATTGATACTGAAGGTGAAGCCCTGCCCTCAAAAACCTTGTTGGGTTGCGAACAAGCCGACGCGATTTTATTTGGCAGCATCGGCGGCCCAAAGTGGGACACCCTGCCACTAGAGCAGCGCCCCGAGCGCGCCGCACTGCTGACACTTCGCAGCCATTTTGACCTGTTCAGCAACTTACGCCCAGCTCGCATTTATCCTGGCCTTGAAAGCTTGTCTCCCCTTCGAGAAGACATTGCCAAGTCCGGCGTTGACGTTTTAGTAGTGCGCGAACTTACTAGCGGCATTTATTTTGGTCAGCCAAAAGGCCGTGAAGGTGAAGGTGAAGAAGAATTCGCTTACGACACTATGCGCTATAGCAAACGCGAAATTCGCCGCATTGCTATTGCAGCGTTCGAGGCAGCGCAAAAGCGTCGCGGTAAAGTTACCTCAGTCGACAAAGCCAACGTCTTGGTAACCAGCCGTTTATGGCGTGAAATCGCAGAAGAAGTAGCAAAAGACTATCCAGATGTAGAGCTCGATCACATCTATATCGACAATGCCACCATGCAAATCATGAAAAACCCGGCACAGTTCGACGTTATGCTGTGTTCAAACCTGTTCGGCGATATCGTATCTGATGAGTGTGCCATGATGACGGGCTCTATGGGCTTGTTGCCGTCGGCAAGTATGAACGAAGAAGGCTTTGGTCTTTATGAGCCAGCAGGCGGCTCGGCCCCTGATATCGCTGGCCAAGGCATTGCTAATCCGATCGCACAGGTTTTATCAGCCGCCATGATGCTGCGTTTTAGTATGAACTTGAACGATGCTGCTGACGCAATTGAAAAAGCCGTGGTAGCAACATTAGAAGCAGGTGTACTTACAGGCGAATTGCTTCCATCTGACAAACGTAGCCAAGCGGCAAGCACATCGCAAGTCGGCGATGAAATCGTTAAACAATTAATGGCGCAGGAGTAAAAAGACCCCATGGCCAAGACCTTATATGACAAAGTGTGGCAGGCCCACATTATTGACCAAATCGGTGAAGACAGCTTAATTTATATCGATCGCCACCTCATTCATGAAGTGACGTCACCGCAGGCGTTCGCTGGCCTTAATGAGAAAGGCCGTAAAGTACGTCGTCCTGACCGCACTGTTGGCACCATGGATCACAGCATATCAACACGCTCGCTGGCCATTGATGCGTGTGGTCCAGATAACGCTTTACAGCTACAAACGTTGGCAACAAACTGTGAAGAACACGGCATTCAATTGTTTCCAGTGGGTCACCAAAAGCAAGGCATTGTTCATGTAATGGGCCCTGAACTGGGGCTTATTCAACCTGGCATGACTGTAGTGTGCGGTGATTCACATACGGCCACACATGGTGCATTCGGTGCGTTAGCGTTTGGAATTGGTACGTCTCAGGTTGAGCACGTACTGGCAACGCAAACGTTGAAACAAAGTCGCGCAAAGAGCATGCTAATAAAAGTCAATGGCAAGCTTCCTGTGGGTATTACCGCGAAAGACATCATTCTTGCCATCATTGGTAAAATTGGCCATGCGGGCGCTACTGGTCACGTTATTGAGTACGCTGGAGAAGCTATCCGTGGTTTAAGCATGGAAGAGCGCATGACCGTATGTAATATGAGCATCGAAGCCGGTGCGAAAGCGGGCCTTGTTGCACCAGATGAGAAAACGTTTGCTTATCTTGAAGGCCGCGAATACGCGCCTAAAGGTCAAAACTGGGACGATGCTGTCGCATACTGGAAAACCCTTTATACCGAAGAAGGTGCCACCTTTGACACCGTGGTTGAACTTGAAGCCGCAGATATCGCGCCTCAAGTTACATGGGGCACAAACCCCGGTCAGGTTATCGGTGTGAATACGCCAGTTCCAGCGCCAGAAGATTTCAGCGATCCAATTGAAAAAGAAAGTGCAGTAAAAGCATTAGCTTATATGGGCTTGAAACCAGGCGAAAAACTTGCCGACGTTGCAGTTAACCACGTATTTATCGGCTCATGTACCAACGGACGTATTGAAGATATGCGCGCAGCTGCGCAAATTGCCAAACGAGGTAAAGTCGCTGATTCTGTGACTGCCATCGTCGTACCCGGCTCAGGTGCGGTCAAACGTCAAGCTGAGGAAGAAGGCCTCGATAAAATCTTTATTGATGCTGGCTTTGAGTGGCGTTTGCCGGGCTGCTCAATGTGCCTAGGTATGAATGACGATAAACTAGTAGCAGGCGATAGATGTGCTTCTACCAGTAACCGTAACTTTGAGGGCCGTCAAGGCCGCGGAGCGCGTACTCACTTAGTAAGCCCTGCAATGGCCGCCGCTGCAGCGATTACTGGTCGCTTTGCTGACGTTAGAGATTATCAGGAGTAAGGTATGTCTGAACAAGGTTTTACACAACACACAGGCATTGCTGCGCCACTCGATCAGGCCAATGTCGATACTGACCAAATTATTCCAAAGCAGTTTTTGACTGGCGTAACGCGCGCGGGCTACGGCAAGCATTTGTTTCACGACTGGCGTTATTTGGATTTAGAAGAGAAAGAGCCAAACCCAGCGTTCGCGCTGAATAAGCCTGAACATAAAGGCGCAAGTATCCTACTGGCTCGCGAGAACTTTGGCTGTGGTTCAAGCCGTGAACACGCACCGTGGGCTCTGGCCGATTTTGGTTTTAAAACAGTCATTGCCACCAGCTTTGCAGATATTTTTTACGGTAACTGCATTAACAACCAGTTAGTGCCTGTGGCATTGACTAGCGGACAAATGGATGCGTTATTTGCCGCTGTTAAAACCAATCCAGCGGTTGAGATAACCGTAGACTTACCCGCTCAAACCGTTAGTTTTAATGAAACAAGCTTTAGCTTTGATATCGCAGAGCATCACAAAAATAACTTGATTAAAGGGTTAGATGCCATTGGCCAAACATTGGAATTGACGAAGGCCATAGAGGCGTTTGAAGACAAACAACCTGCATGGTTATAGAAGCAAATTTCAGTTTTTTATAAAGCAACATAATGAGAGAGCGCTTAATCAGCGCTCTCTTTGGTTTTAAACCTTTAGATTTTGATTGCTAAGTCAATTTACTGTGGAACAAAAGCTCACATTCACTATTATTTACACTGAAGATATGGAAAGCTCTCACTTTTTTTATCGAAATAACGTACTATTTAAACCGATTGTAGTTGTTAGCTTTGGCAGTAATAAGCCTCACAGGAGAGATAATGCTAGAACAGGTGCCTATTGATGAATTGCAGCCGGGAATGTACGTCAATCAAGTACTTGAACAGACTGGCTCGCTTAAAATGCGCTCTAAAGGCATTGTCAAAACGCAAGCCATCATCGACAGTTTAAAAGCCAAAGGCATTTTAAAGGTAGAGGTCGACCTCTCTAAATCCAAGCACAAAAAAATAGAAAACGTGCCAGAAGAAACGGCTAACACGGAAGTGCCTAAACCTGCGCCTAAACCAATGGGGCGCGATGCTATCAATGAAGCTAACGATCTTTATGACAACGCGCTTGCAATACAAAGTAGCTTTTTAAAGTCTTTGAAAAATGGCGCAGTAAAAGATTTGTCTCCGATGGAGTCGCTTTCACATAGCCTTATCGAGAGTGTTTTTGACAACAAAGATGCGCTTAGCTGTCTAACGATGATTAAAAACACGGACCAATATCTTCTTGAACACAGCATCAACTGTAGTGTCCTAAGCGGTATATTCTGTGAATTTCTTGGCTATGATAGAGAGACCACAGAACAAGTGAGTTTAGGTGCCTTGTTAATGGATATTGGCATGTCATCGCTTCCTGATGAAATCCGCAATAATAAGGGTGAGTTCTCACAAAGCGACTGGGAAGTGATGAAGACGCACGTGCAAATTGGTGCTGACTTAGTTGAACAATGTGGTGACATTTCTGACTTGTCGCTACGGATCATTGAAGAACATCATGAGCGCATCGATGGAAGCGGCTACCCAAGAGGCCTAGTCGGCGATGAAATTTCTGAATACGCCCGTATTGTCGCTATTGTCGATGCCTACGACGCAATGACGTCTAACCGTTCTCATAAAGAAAGTATTACCCCAACCCAAGCGCTTAAACGTTTAACCGCAACCGAAAATTTAGATCAAGAATTGGTCAAACAATTCATTCAGTGTATTGGTGTACATCCGGTTGGCTCGTTGGTAAGACTTAAAAGCGGCAAGCTAGGTATTGTAAGCAAGATAAATCCTAAAGATCCGGTAAGCCCTCATGTAATGACGTTTTACAGTGTTACATCTCAACACTTCAATGAAGTTAAGCGCATTGATTTGAGCTTATACGACGACGAGATTGTATCGGGTGTTCGCCCCGAAGAATTCAATTTGAATTTACCTAAATTTTTTAAAGATGTGTTTATCAATCAAATGCCGCTTTAGGCAGACGAATATCACAAAAAAAGGCCCTGCATTAAGGGCCTTTCTTATATGGTTTAGCTGTTAGCTATTTGCAGCTACCAATCTGTTAATGCAGCCATAGTAAATAGTTCATCTTCGAACGCGAGCACCACACGCTGTGCTTCAATATTTACAATTTGCACCCTATCGGCAATCCAATCACCTTCGCCTAGCTGACGCCCATTGACCCTCACCCACCTATCAGCGGGGCGAGACGCATACATATGGGCACTAAAGTTCATCGATGGAAGCCTAGTCAATAAGCGAACTGGTAGCTGATCGACACGAGGAATATCGTCTCTTACTGTTACGGTGTTTTCTCTTGGTTGTGCGTTATCCTGCGCTTTGGTATCCAAAGCTTCAACAGCCGCGTTAAAGCGAGCCATTAGCTCTGGAGAAACAGAAACATCTGATTGAGAAGCGCTTTCATTAAGTACCTTCCCTTCATAATTCTGAGACGTGACTTGTTGTTCAGTCGTCTGTTCGGTTTTACCGTTGCCGCTGTTTAAGGCATTGCCTGTGGCCTGAGCCTCGGTGTTCTGATTACTCGTTTGGTTGTTCACCGCACCATAGCCCGCGCGCGCGGTATATTGTTGATTAGCGCTCGCTGACTTGTTGTTTTGCAGGCCTTCCGTTTGTGCGCCCACCACTTCTTTCCCGCTATTTTCTTGTCCTGTATTCTGACTGGCTAGACGGTCTGCGTCACCGGCATTACTTGCATTACCCGACAACGCTTTCTCGCTTTCCCCTTCTTGTGCCGCAGCGCGGTCAGTGGCCGGTGTAATTGTGTCGCTCTTATCAGTATTTTTACTCGTGTTATCAGTAAACGTAACGTGCTTTGATGCTAATAATGGCCACCAACGCTCAGTCGTCGCAGCAGAAAAGCCAATACACAAACCGCCTAGGACAACAACAGCATATGCAGCGAACTGTTTTGCATAAAGCATCCATGCCGATGGTAGCCCTTCGACCGTGGGTAAAAATAAACTTCGATTGAATTGTTCGTTGAGCGACTTATCAAACTTAGCGGTCGTGTCGTGCTCTCCGCGAAGTAATGCTTGGGTTTGCGTTCTGTGGTGCGTGACAGCAGGTGCGATTTCCACGGTTTGCTCAGGGTCTATTTCTACCTCCTGCACGCCCATTTCAGACAGGCCCTGCACCATAGCATCGCTTGTCACTAAACCCGACTTTCTAATTTTTACCGGCCCATTCTGCTTCGTGATTTGAACAATCACCATGCCAGGCATTAAATGTTCAATGGCAACGATATTAGACATACAAACTCCCTAACCCGTAGCCCAAAAGAATAGCCAGCACAAATGCTGATGCCAAATACCATTTTCGCTGGCTTTGCACCCGCTGACTGACAACATCTTCCCCCAGAATTTGCTCCGCCGCGGCTAAGAAGATAGGCTTTTGCACAACCGCATGTTGCTTAGTAAAAGATAAGGTTAATGCCCGATCGCACAGCAAATTAATCACCCTGGGAATGCCACCAGTAATTTGATGTACTGCCCGTAGCGTAGACTTACTGAAAATACTGATGTCGCCTTCAGCCACGCTCAGGCGATGGGCAATGTATGCACTGACTTCCGGTGCCGTTAAGGGCAGCAGGTGATAACGAGCGGTTATGCGCTGGGCAAGTTGGCGTAATTCGTTTCGCTTTAACAACTGCTGCAATTCAGGCTGACCAATCAACACCACCTTCAACAGTTTTTCTCTATTCGTCTCAAGGTTGGTTAACAAGCGAAGCTGTTCTAAGACTTCTGGCATCAAATGCTGTGCTTCGTCGACCATCAAAACCGTATTAATACCAGACTGATGATTCTCTGCCAGCTTTGACAGAATAAGATCGGTAAAATATTTTAGACTTGCTTTCTCTGGCGTGTACGACAGTCCGAGTTCGTCACAAACCGTTGCCAGTAGTTCAAGCGCAGACAATGTTGGGTTCAAGATCATGGCTACTTGGGTATTATCGGGCAGTTGCTGCAATAGCTTTCGTGAAACGGTTGTTTTACCTGTGCCCACTTCGCCGGTGAGCATCACAAAACCGCCACTTTCCCTGAGGCCAAAGGTCAAATGGGCTAATGCCTCTTTGTGTCTTGGACTCATATACAAATAGTCGGGATTGGGCGCAATCGAAAAAGGATTGTCGTTTAACCCAAAGTAGTTCAAATACATGGTTGCTGAAGCGCCTATCTGTTTTTATTTTTGACAGCGATTAAACTACCAGACGCAACCTTGAAGTGAAAGCGTATAACGATGTGGCTACGATTTTTATTTGTAACATTGGTATACTGCGCATTCACAAGCTAGGACGTGTGGACCGTTTAAATACATCTGAGGCCAATACGCCCTTACCATTATTGACTAAAAAATTGACTAAAAACTTATTGGAATAGCATGCAGGTATATCTCGTTGGTGGCGCAGTACGTGACGCACTATTAAACAGAAAAGTTGTAGAACGCGACTATGTGGTGGTGGGCGCAACACCAAAAGAAATGCTTAACCAAGGTTTTACTCAAGTAGGTAAAGACTTCCCTGTTTTTTTACACCCCAAGACACAAGAAGAATACGCACTTGCACGCACAGAGCGTAAGTCAGGAAAAGGTTACACAGGTTTTGTGTGCGATGCCTCAAGCTCTGTCACGCTAGAAGAAGATTTGTTACGCAGGGACCTCACCGTTAACGCCATAGCGCAAGACAATCGTGGAAATCTTATCGATCCCTATGGTGGCAAAAACGACTTAGAAAACCGCCTTCTTCGCCACGTATCTGAAGCCTTTAGTGAGGACCCTTTACGGGTATTTCGCGTTGCTCGCTTCGCCACCCGCTACGCTTATTTAGGGTTTACTATCGCCAATGAAACCATGGCGCTTATGCAATCCATGGCCGAAAGCGGTGAATTAAGCTCGCTAAGCGCAGAGCGCGTATGGCAAGAAACGAAGCGTAGCCTTTTGGAAAAAACACCGCATGTGTTTTTCACTGTCTTAAACCAAGCCCATGGCCTGAATGACTGGTTTGCTGAGCTTGAAGATAATTTAGATACTGCTTTGGCCACGCTAAAAACGGCGGTAGAGCTAGAAAAGGCTGCAAGTAAACACCTCGTTAAAAATACTGATTCAGAAACCGCTAGACTGATAACACGATTCACTGCCCTACTCTCTCATCTTAATCAGGAGGAAGCGAAACGCCTATGCGGCCGTCTCAAAGTGCAGAATCAACTCAGTGAGATTGTTATTCTTGCCTGCAAGTTTAAGGATTTTCTGTTAAACACGCAGAACTCGCCCGCCGACCTCCTCGCCTTATTCAATGGCTGTGATGCATGGCGAAGAGAGGAACGTTTCACATTATTGCTTAGCGCTTTTGCGCCTTATGCTCACAACAAGGGCGTAAAGTGGTCGCCTCAACAGAAGCGCATCCAAGATGCATTGGCAGCTGCCAATCAGGTCAACGTACAAGACATCATTGCCACAGGGGTTAAAGGCCCCGAAATAAAAGACGCGTTAAACCAAGCAAAACTTGCCGCAATTGACTCGCTTAACGCAAACTAAGGGAGTCTAATCGCTAACAGCACCGCCCCGTTGGCGTCATAACACCCATTTATCTGCGGTGTGCTAATTTAACGCCAGTTTTTCTCTATGTTTTGATGCAGCAATGCTACAATATGCCCCATTCATTTAGAGCGTTTTTTATACTATGACTTTCGAAGAACTCGAATTAGACGAAGCACTGTGTCATGCAGTTGCTGATATGGGGTTTGAAACCCCAACTAGCATACAAGAACTCGTTATCCCGCATGCGTTGGATGGGCGAGACATCTTAGCATCTGCACCAACGGGCACAGGCAAAACAGCAGCGTTTTTGTTATCTGCATGTCAGTTTTTGCTCGACTATCCGCGCAGACAACCCGGTGCAACACGTATTCTGATATTAACTCCTACCCGTGAGCTCGCGTTGCAGGTTCACGAGCAAGCCGTTGCCATTACTAAACATACGCAAATTGTCTGCGGCGTAATAACCGGCGGCATTAACTACGGTACCGATAAAGAAACGTTAAGCAAGAATCTCGATATTCTTGTAGCTACACCAGGCCGTTTGCTTGAGCACATCGAAAAAGAAGCCGCAGATTGCCGCGACATTGAGTGCTTGATCCTTGATGAAGCTGACCGCATGTTGGATATGGGTTTCTCAACGGTAGTTAACCAAATTGCAGCTGAAGCGCGCTGGCGCAAACAGAACCTACTGTTCTCTGCCACATTAGAAGGCAAAGGCGTGAAAACCTTTGCTCATGACATTCTTAACAATCCTGAAGTGATTGAAGCGAACCCTTCGCGCAAAGAGAAAAACAAAATTCATCAGTGGTATCACCTAGCTGACGACATGAACCACAAGCAAGCTCTGCTAGTGAATATTTTGAAGCAAGAAACGACGACGTCAGCGGTTGTATTTGTGAAAACCCGCGAACGCCTACAAATGCTAAAAGACTTCTTAGCCTCGAAAGATATTCCAGTATGCTGGTTGCAGGGCGAAATGCCACAAGACAAACGCATTGCAGCGCTAGCCCGTTTCAAAAGTGGTGAAGTACCTATCTTACTTGCCACTGACGTTGCTGCACGTGGTATTGACGTACCAAACGTAAGCCATGTAATTAACTTTGATATGCCGCGCAAAGCCGACGTGTATGTACACCGCATTGGCAGAACCGGTCGTGCTGGCGCTAAAGGTACCGCAATATCGTTGGTAGAGGCCCACGATTTTGACATGGTGGCCAAAGTTGCACGTTACATGGGTGAGGCACTCAAGGCTCGCGTTATTGACGAGCTACGCCCTAAAAACAAAACGCCTAAGATTGGCCCCAAAAAGAAAAAAGTGAAGGCCAAAGACAAAGCCAAGGCAAAAGCTAAGCCTAAGAAGAAAAAGTAAAACTCGAGCACGTAGAGGGTGAGTGATGCGATGGCCGAAGGTTGGGAGTGGCTTTCGCAAACACGCGGTAAACACATCCATGTGCGCTCCGCTGCCGCATCCCTGCGGCAGAGGTTTTGCTCAAACCACTCCCAACCTTCGGCCTGAATAACCTAAAGTAACCCGATGAATGTGTTCGAGCTTATTTCAGGAGCAAAGAAAAAACGAGGAGTCTGGCACAATGAAATTCCCAGAAAAAATTGTTCTAGCCACAGGTAACCAGGGCAAAGTGCGCGAGTTTGCATCCTTGTTTGCAGATTACGGTGTAGATGTTGTGGCGCAAAAAGAATTAGGTGTATCTGATGTACCAGAAACCGGTACGACGTTCGTTGAAAATGCCATAATTAAAGCCCGTCATGCGGCACAAGTAACAGGTCTGCCCGCTATTGCTGACGACTCAGGCTTAGTAGTTGATGCCCTTGGCGGTGCGCCCGGTATTTATTCAGCCCGCTATGCTGGCGCTGATGCAACAGACGATACCAATATCGACAAGCTACTAGCCGCCCTTAACGGCGAGACGCAGCGCAAAGCGCATTTCTTCTGTACATTAGTATTTATGCGTCATGCCGACGACCCAGTACCGTTAGTTAGCCAAGGTAAGTGGCAAGGTGAAATTTTAACCGCTCGTTCTGGTAACGACGGTTTTGGTTACGACCCCGTATTTCACGTGCCAACTCACGGCTGCACTGCTGCAGAATTAGACAAAGCCGAAAAGAACCGCATTAGCCATCGCGGCAACGCCCTAGCGATTTTGCTTGATAATATGAGAGCGACTTTTGCGTAATCCACCGCTTAGCCTTTATATCCACATTCCTTGGTGTGTTCAAAAGTGTCCGTACTGTGATTTTAACTCTCACGGGCTTAAATCTGATTTACCCGAGAAAGAATATGTGGCGCACCTGCTGGACGATTTAGCCATTGATGCCAAACGTATTGGCGACCGCCCTGTTGAGACAATCTTTATAGGCGGTGGCACGCCAAGTTTGTTTTCAAGCGAGGCCATGGCAGACATCTTAAACGGCGTTAAACAGCGGGTTAACGTTAGTGACACTGCTGAAATAACCATGGAAGCCAACCCAGGTACCGTTGAGGCAGGTAAGTTTGCAGGCTTTTATCAGGCAGGCGTAAACCGAATATCGGTGGGTATTCAGAGTTTCCAGCCTAAGCATTTAAAGGTACTGGGTCGTATTCATAATGAAAGCCAAGCTGAAAATGCGGTTAAGCAGGCACACAGTGCTGGGCTACCCACGTTTAATTTAGATCTCATGCATGGCCTACCTGAACAAAGCGTAGAGAATGCCATGGCAGATTTGAAGCAAGGTATTGAGCTCGATCCCTATCACCTGTCGTGGTACCAGCTTACTATCGAGCCAAACACGCCTTTTTACTCAAAACCACCAGAGCTGCCAGACGACGATATTCTGTGGGAAATACAGGAACAAGGCCATAGCTTATTAGAGCGTGCAGGCTATCATCAGTACGAGATTTCAGGCTATGCAAAAGCAGGCCACCAGTGCCGTCATAATCTCAATTATTGGCGCTTTGGCGACTACTTGGGCATTGGCTGTGGAGCTCATGGAAAGATTACTGATGCCGCTAACGGCACTATTCATCGCACCGTAAAAGTGAAGCATCCAAGGGGCTATATGGAAATAAGCCGCCCGTATTTAGATACTCAAACGTTAGTCAATAACGATGACCTGCCGTTTGAATTCTTTATGAACCGATTCCGTTTAGTCGAGCCTTGCCCGATAAGTGATTTTAGTGACTTCACAGGAACTGAGTTAACTGATGATGTTAGACACGCATTGTCTGATGCTAATCATCAAGGGCTACTTTCTATTTCAGATAGTCAGTGGCAGGTAACTGCTAAGGGACGCAGATACCTCAACTCTCTGCTGTCTTGTTTCGTATAATCTTGCCGTTTTGAGTCAACCAAAATATTAGATCAAAAAAGCCTGCTCACGCAGGCTTTTTTGTCTTAATCAGTCTTTAACCAGGATTAGTACACGTATTACTTATTTCAACTAGTTTTCACTCTTATCATGTCGCGTAATGATATTGTAAGGCTTGAAAGCAGGCACACTTGCACGAAGATTTTCTTCTGCTATGTCCAAACGTTTAAGCTTTTCACAAAACCACTCTGCCTTTTTACGCAAGGTTGTGGCCTTATCGCCCACATCTAGCCCTTCGCCCACATTATTAAGCTGACGTGTAATTTCGGCCACCTTTTCCTGATTGACCTCGCCACTTCCGGTATTAATACCGCTGATGGCTGAAAGTATGCCGCCCACTGACGTTGAAATCGCCTCTTCAAGTTGGGCTTCTATTTCACTGTCAACAAACTCATCAACACTCTCGAGGGATCCGGGGCCGATGAAATAGTGATTACTGGCGTGCCTGAATTTATCTTTTACGCGGTTCTGAACGCGCTTCATAGCAGCGTTTAAACGTTCATAGCTATCGTGGTCACTGCCAACCAGCCCCAAATACACATGTTCAATCGTGTCAATGGCAAGATCAACGCCTTCAGTCGCCAAAATAATCATTTTCGGTACTACGTAATGCAGTCCCGATGCGTATTCTTCGAGCCATTGTCGCTCTTGTTCATTCAATGTTTGCCAACGCCCGCCTACAAACAACTGATTCCGATCGTTAATTTGGACCACAGTACGGGTCTTATCCATAACGCGAAGTTGCTCGTCATTGACAGCAATACCATACGCAAAATCGATATTGCAGGTATATTCGGCTTGCGCCGATGAGCTGTGTCCAGCGAATAAACAAGTTGTGAATAGAATAGCCTTTAGGCGCGATATCATTTTCATAACAACATTGTGGCTAGCTTCCTCAGAAATAAAAAGCCATCATGAGTCTAACGTGCTAAAAATCAGGTTGAACATGTCGAGAACATCAACCTTGAAGGACCATATAGGCTTCACAACTAACACAGCCGTCATTTGACACTCAAAAAGTGTGTAGCCTAAAACCAAAAAGCACGCATTATAAAGCGTGCTTCATTGATAGAAAGTCTTGACCCTAGATACTAGACGAAAGACTAAGTTGAGATAGTTAACGATGTGCTGAATTTATTCGTTGATGAAGGTTCGAACCAAACGTACATAAATAAATCGGTTTTTTTCTTTTATAGAATGACTCGCGTTAAAAAATGCCACAACCCACGCACGGTCAGGATCATCTGCCGATGGCGTCGATGTCCAAAAATCATCTGGAGGCGTGGCGGGGAACAAAGCACTATTAATTGCTGGGCGGACACAGTTTCGCTCTGTCAGTGTTGCTAATTCTTTCACATTAGGCAATCGCCACCCAAGTAAATCCTCATTACTGGCTTCATGGGCTAACTTGAGCGCTTGCTGCCACGTATACTTCACCGCTTCTCCACTGCACGTCGAGCCATTCCAGGTCTGCCCTTCTGCACAGCGTCTCCACACCAAATCGGTAGTGGTATCCAGTAAACTACTTGAAGTGACTACCTCAAAGTTGTCGTTAGGCGTTGTTTCCAGACCGTCAGATAAGCACTCTTGCGCAAAGGTTGCCATTGATGTTGAAGTTAGCAGTGTTGCAATCAAAAGCGTTTGCATCGACGACAATACTTTATTTATACGCGTTTTATCTTTCATTTGTGTATTCATCACTATCTCCCTGCCCTGACAAGACGCACCCGGCCAGCTGTTGATTTATTGAGAAAGTTGTCGACGCCTGAATCGAAGTCTAAGGCCCACGCATTTTGTGCATCGTCACTATTTACACCATCAGCACTAGGTACTGATGTCCAATACCACAAAGGTACCGTAGATACTTTACCTGTATTAGGGAAGTAGTCTTCATCAATCGCAACATCTCCAGCAATACCTAAATGCATTAATGAGAAAAGTTCATGGTGAGTAGGTATGCGCCAATCAAAAAAGCCACACAATCCTTGAGCATTTACTGCTTGAACATAGGCTGATGTATTGCAGTTCGTCAGTAAACATGTGCCATTAGCGCCTGCTTCATCACCTTCGAACCCGCCATTTACTTCTTCGCTAAACCACGAGTAAGTAAAATCTTTGTCTTGAAACGTACCGTCATCAGTCTTCACTTCCCATACTAATCCCGTCACGTTGTCACGGACACATGACCAAGAATCAGCGTCAGCATCCTGCTCATCACCATTGGCGTTTAAGCGAGTAAAATCAAAGCCCGCTTTACCGCGCCCAGCTTTTTCAATAAGGCCATTTTGCCCAATAACATCAGCACCTCTTTGTCCATCCTGACCAGGAAAATCATTTTGCTGTGCTTGTGTTAATGCATTGTTCGTCGCTTGCTGTAAAACGCCGGTATCATTAACCAACGGTGTAGGTAGGGGCCGAACTTGGACGTTTATTGTATCTTCTACACTGTTCCCATTGGCGTCAGTTACCGTCAACGTATAGGCAACCACTGTAGAATTTGTCACAGCAGGTGCTATCGCTAACGTTGAAAGCGCATCACTGTCGTCAATAGGTCGACTTGCTGTACCGGTGTTACCAGCAGGCACGTTATTACTTCTTTCCCACAAATAAGTAAGAGGCATAGCGCTTGGTATAGTCGTGCTTGCTTCGCCTTCAAGTATGACTATTTCACCGCTAAACACCCCTTGAGATACGCCAGCGCTCACCACGGGTAGCGTATCCGTTTCAGACTGCACATTGATAGTTACCGTTTGGGAATCGACTGCGCCTTCAGAATCTGTCACCTCAAGCTGGAAAGAGAGTAACTGCTCTTCGTTTGCTATTGGCGTTACGATAGTGAGGGTTGGAAGATTTGTTTCAACACCTGTAACAACATTAACGCCTGCCGTTTGAGACCATCTATATTCTGCTACCGCCTCATCTGTGGCATCTGGGTCTCGGCTCTCGGTGCCATCTAAGATAACTTCAACGCCGCCTGGAAACGTACCCGCAGGCAAGCCATCTTGCTGGGGAATAATAATATTCGCTTGCGGCGGAATATTTACTGGCGCCACCGTTATTACGGTAAAGTCACTTGCCGTGTTACCGCTTTGGTCATTGACAGAAACAGTCAACGAGTATTGCGTTGCACTATTTACTCGTGGTGCAACAAAGCTCGCCGAGGAAGAACTGGTATCGTCGTGCGTAATCGAAAGAGAAGGAGAAGCGCTCCAATTGTAAGTGTATGTTCCGTCACCACCGCTAACTTGCGCGCTTAATGCATACGTAGCGCCCTCGGTCACTGTAGCGTCAGGACCGGCGTTGACAACAAGGTTGCCGCTGCCGCCATTAGCATTATCGCCGCCACCGCCACCGCCGCAAGCAGCCAGAATAAATATTCCCGCGAGACAAATTAGCCCTCGGCCGAGAACGCGAAAACACTTATCTGAAACTGAAAACACGTTAAATTGCATATATACTCCCATGGCACCGTAGGATAAGAAAAACACAGTGTCTGGTAAAAACTTGATGTGGATTGTATCGCTGATTAGCCGTTTGTCGCTAAAGCGAACAGTTTGCCGCGGTTATGAGAAGCTTTTTTTCGCCTCTTGCGCCTCTGACATTGTCACTTGTAATGCCTCGAGTTGCTTCTTACCGACCGCTACATCCGTCATGTCGTAAATCATCATGCTGATATAATCTACTTTGCCCGTCGCGGAGGTCAGAGGAGAAAGCGTGAGATTTTGATACATGAACGACTCGCTACCTGTAATCGGCCGATAATTTGGAAACTTGAATAAATAGGGGCGCTGCTCCCATGTCATGAAAGCACGCGTTTTTAAGTCGAAGACCGGCTTAGCTTTTTTAACAAACCAATCTTGCTTAATAGAGGGGAATAACGAAAATAAGGATTTATCCCTTACTTCGCTGGGTAGAAGGCCACTATGACTTTCCATAAAGCCATTCCACACTTTAACAGTGAAGTCCCTATCCAGAACGACGATACCTACATCAACAGTCTGAAGCATATCCATCATCCAATGAAACTCTAGCAACTCATCTAAATGTTGGCTCATCAGAAATCCTCCAACAAGTGGGCAAGTTTAGAATTCATCATTTTCATCGATTCTTCAGTAAACAGCAGTATTAGATCACACTGCACATTGTATCCTTCCAAGCCATAACTTAATTCTATCGCAAGCGTACGCTTCCACTTAATTTGGTTCATGGCAATAATTTCGGTAATAGCCCGGTGTTGTCCCAACACGATGGGGTGGCCTTGGCTAAAATTAATATCCATTTGGTTTGCCAAGCCCGTTAAACAAGTTCCAATAAGTATGCTTGCGGCATCCATCAACAGCTCTAGCTGAAGCTGATCATCAACTTCGCCCTCAACGTTGAGAATCTTTGCTACATCATCAAAACTCGAATCGCTCAGAATGCACAAGGCTTCACCACTAACCCCTGGCCCCAAAAAGCCTTGGCAAACAGCGGTCACCTGCTCATGGCTTTCAATATCTGAGAGCATCATATGGAGCTCTGAAACCTCAATGAGATTTACATTGGGAATGGGGAGTTCAACAAATACATTCATGGTGCGAGCGAGATGATCACCAGCCTGCCCCATGGCTATATTGGTAATTTCTTGATAGCAATCTCTTATATCAGGATCTAGGGGAGAGACTTCTAACTGCGGTTCTTGCTCATTGTGAAGAATATTATATTTGTTTAAAACTTCTGCTAATGTTTTGGGGTCGACTGGCTTTCTAATAAAGTCCAACGCGCCAAGGGATGTAACACGCTCGTGAGCTTCTGGCTGAATATCGCCTGATACCACGATTACTTTTGTTTTTAACCCTTGCTTCCTTATGCCTTCGAGCGTGCCATAACCGTCAAGAACAGGCATATTGAGGTCGAGCAACAAAAGATCTCCCTTCCCATCAGCGAGCGCCTTTAGGGCTTCATCCCCATTCTTCGCAAAATGCACGGCAACATCCCAATCTTGAGGAAGGCATTTTGCCACTTGCTTTCGCGCAACTAACGAGTCATCACAAACCAGTACAGAAAACATTAAGTTCTTTTACCACCTAGCTTTTGAAGCCAGCAGACGCCGGCATTTTGTCGCAATTCACACTATATCGGCAATATAGCCTTGAACTAAAGTATCGAATTGACGCTTAGTTCGTCCGACATGATCGTCGCTATGTTTATACGATTAGCCCAATGCATATAGTGATACGAAACACCTCACTAAGAAATAGCACTTTTGGAGAATATTGCCAGCCAGTTTTACAACATCTAGAGCATGTTTACCTGCAAGATGCGCCTTGCTCGATTCATTGAAAGCTTCAGACACTTGCACCTGTTTTCTTTTAAATGAATAAGCCAAACACGACAGGTAGCGCTAACGCGGTAAAAATGCCGTTCACACATAGGCCCAAAGTTGCCATCGCAGCGACATCTTCACCCATTTGGATAGCCTTTGCAGTGCCAACCGCATGCGCTACGGTTCCTAGCGCAATTCCTTGTGCTTGGCGGCTTTCAACATTGAACAAGGAAAACGTTACTGAAGCCATTACGGCGCCCACGATCCCTGTCACTATAACAAAGACCGCAGCTAACGCAGGAATGCCACCTATCTGCGCGCTAGACTCCATTGCTAAGGGCGTGGTAATCGATTTGGCAAGCATAGTAAATTGTATTGCGCTGGGCGTATCAAATACAAAAAGCGTTAACCACGCCGAAACAGGTGCAAGCACTCCACCTAAAAGAATACTTACAAACAAACGCCACCCGAAGTGCCTCAATTTTTGCCATTGACGATAAATAGGCAATGCGAGCGCAACCGTTATTGGCCCTAGTAACCAATGTAGTAATGACGCAGCGCGTTGATATTCCGATACTTGCGTATTAGACAAGTAAAGCCCAAGAGAAATAAGTAGCGCGGTGACAATTATTGGGTGTGCCGCCGGATGACCCTTGCACTTTTTATTTGCCCACAGTGCTATTAGGTAGCTGATTAGAGAAATACTCAGCCAAAACACACCAGATAGGCTCATTGCGCGGTTAAATGCCTCAATCATCTAAATGGCCGTTGCTTTTAGTAATAGCGATAGCTTTGGTCTTTTTAGAATTAAAAAGTCGCTGAGAGAACCACGCTGTGATGCCCAAGCTAAATGAAGTAGTAATGACAATAGCAATTAAGATCGCCCATGCGTTACTCTTTATATCTCCCCAATATGCGCTTACGCCTAATACAGCAGGAACAAAGAGTAAGGACATATGCTTCAAAGGAACGGTGACTGCCCGTGCCACACAAGATTCAAGCCGAGGTAAACAAAATAAGGCGCCTAGCAGAATAAAAAGCCCTAGCAGGGGGCCAGGAATAAAAAGGGATGTGGCGGAAACAATGAGAAGGCCGAGGTAATACGCCGCAAAAACGGACGCTGCTCCTATGAAGACATCTTTCACATTTTGCACACATTCTCCCTATCATGACTTTCCTGCAGCATTCAGCGTTTTAGTTTACCCAGAAGCGTATTTAATCGCTAGCAGTACCATGGTCGTAGATCAACGGGCAGACACTTAAGGCAACTCATATTCTCCTCTATCTTCATGCCAAAGCTGATAATAATATTTGTCAGTAATTTTAAACGCTTCTCCACTTTGCATAACAACCTGCTGCTGGCTTAACTTTTGTTTAATATGGGCCACATGCTTAGCATTAACGGCTACAGACCGACTACATCGCTTGAAATACCGCCCTTCTAATCGTTTCAGTAAATCACAAAGCGTGGTACGAACAATATAGCGTTCCGACAAGGTGTGAACACACATGTAATCACCCGCAGCTTCAATCCATTTAATATCATCTGGATTTAAGCACAACCACCCGTTATCAGTGCGGAGCCCAATTACACATGGCGGTGCATTTTTGTAAAGTTGCCGTCGTAAATTTGCCAACAGTGCGAGTTCAGATACACCATACTGTTTACATAAGCCCTGTATAAGCGTAGAGAATTGAAAATCTCGCTTGTCAAAATAGTACTTCGTTTTTACGCACTCAATTGCGCGTAAAACCTGTGTCTCTTCTAATGGCGTTTTCACGAAGCCCGACGCATTATGCGAAAAGGCTAACAAAGCCTCTTCGTCGCGGCTGCCTACGGCTAACCAATATCTTGATGCCAGATTTCTACTTGATGGTGAAACCGAGTAAAACCCGATGGAATGCGGATGCTTTTCAGCTAACGCAAGACAATGACCTGCTGAATCTGCGCGATAAACATGCCTAAACACGGCCTGCTTTTCCAAGATTTCACAAAGCGCGCTTTGCAGAGAAAAAGATTGTAAAAATACCAGTGCGATCATGTGCGGTCCCTTGCGGTGCGAACAGTACTCGTGGTGATTGCTTATATTCTCAACGATCACAAACGTCATAAAATGAAAAGTGAACGCAACTAAACCTCTAAAAAAGGGCTACGCTTTATGCAGCCCAATGGCCAGGGTTAACTATCATCAATTAACGTTTTGCTGTTAAAACACCTGGGCTTGCATTGACTCTGCGAGCAATGTGCTGCGCGTTGACAGCAGCACCATGCGTAACTGCAAAAGAAAGCATATCTTGCCCATTACACACCAGCCCCGCGTGCAGGGTTTTAATATCAAGACCGGTGGCTTTCACAGCGCGGCGCAGCTTCAAACGTTTATCACTTTTCACTGCTTCGCAAACCGAAATTAGGTCTTTCTCTAGCTCTTTAGGGATAGAAGCAGCACTGGCTGTAGTAGCAGCTAATGACAAAGTCATTCCAAGTAAAGCAAGTTGGGTAACACGGCGTGACATAAACATAACAAGTTCCTCTGATAATATTCGGTAACGCGGTGACGACCTCTTTTTGCCTCCGCATCATTACCCTAGTGAAACTTTATGCGTATCACGCGATAAAAGCGGTAAAGTACCGCTATTTGAGACGTTGCGACAAGCGCACAAAAGTGAAGGTTTAACTAACGGTCTAAACAGCTATTAGTCGAACTTAACACACACTTTGCAACATTCTCTGTAATATGGGATCGAAAAGCATTAAGGCGTGATTGAGATATTGGGGGGAATTGGCTGTAAAGGTTCTTAGTACGAACGCAATTTCATTCAATATTTATAAGAATATAAAACTAGGACTTAATTGAATGGATATATCGAATAGTGACGAGCTATTTGAGGGAAGATAAACTGGGGGCAGCCCGCCCCCGTTGTCACGCAAACAACACGTATGCGTGACGCAACATTCATATTAAAAAATACTGTCTTGGTGAATTTTGATAAACATACTCGTGCCCACCTTTGAGTAGTCTATCTTGTATTCTTTGCCATTCAATGTCTGTATAAAAACCAAGGTCTTTTCATCGCCGAAGACTTCGCTAGTGGTAACATCTACCAATTCCATGTCCATCGCTTTGGCTTCGCGCTTGTTGTCTGGAATCTTACCTTCATACTGCTTGATGCCTTTATAAGTCACTATAATTGGAGGGTTATCGTCTCCATTCGTCACCAATAGATCAAGCTTTCTGATTTTATGAATAATGGTATTTCGACCACTTGTAATAAAAGGTTTTTCAGTCATTTTCGTCTCCGCGACTTTGTACCTGAATTTTTATTATTAACGTATTTTGTAAGTGCTAAAGACTACCACGAAGTTAATAATCAACACATAGGCATTTTTAGATGTATTTTCGGAGTATAAACTACTCATAGGCAGCAATAAACGGCTATTTGTCGCCCTTCGCATGTTTTCCAGTAAATCCAATGACCATAAATTCCTATTGCCACTTTATCCATGGTCTGTGCACCAAATTCTGGATTAGCTTGTCACATGGAGTAATTTCAGAAGACGCAAAAACACAACTTGGCGCCTCGTTGATTTCGACCTGCGCGACGATATTAGACACAGAAACTTCTAGGTCCAAATCGGTATCAAGCTGTGTCATTGGCAGTATGAACTCCACGCGATTTGTAAATGCACACGTGCTTTCTGGAGGGGTACTTTCCGTTTCTGCGTCACAGCCAGCGCTTCCCAAATGATAAGACCATTTATGTGTTGCGTCTCCACTTTTGGAAACGTCGAGTTTCAGAAACATGTGGCCGTCACGCTGATTTAAGACCATCGAACTATCGTTTAATGGCGATGGCTGAGTGGATGGATTTGCGTGATTGACATCAAAAGGTAGCCCCATAGTAAAACGGAGGTTAGTTGACAACATTAGTAGTTCCTCAGACACATCCAAAACTATTTTGCTATTAGCATCATCGGGGTTGACGCATTTATTATGAAACTTTAACAAGGCTTCATTCGGCGTCTGCCACTGCGTTTGCTTAAACTTGACCCGCTGCCACCTCCCGTCAATGCGAAGCTCAGGCTTGCTAAGGTAAAAACCAAAATAATCTACATTCCAGCGCTGTTGCCCTATACTCATGATCATTGGACAAGCGCCGGTATCCACACCGACTAATTTAAAGGGAATTTCACCAGGCTCCCTTCCTTTCCAGTTGATAACATCGCATCCAGCTAGCATAACAAGCGCAGCTATAAATAAAGAATACATACCAGGCGCGCGACAAGACTTTTTCATCTGATTAAATACTTCCTGTGATTGTTTGGTAATTGGTAAAGAAGACCGCTTAATCTAGTGGTTAAGGTGGTGCATGCCAATTCGTTTGATGCGTGACCGCATATAGAGTATCGACAACGACGCCATGCACTTTGTTGCAGAATACCATTATTACTCGCAATAAAGTGAACTCACTGTTTAATTTGAGGCGCAGAGTGAACAAAAATAAAGCAAACAAATCACAAACCTATAACCTAGGCGTGACAAGGTAATTAAAACTGCTTATACTTGCGCTCGTTTGTTATTGATACCTAAAACAATAACAACGCACTTCAATATGGCCCTATAGCTCAGTTGGTTAGAGCATCCGACTCATAATCGGCAGGTCCCCTGTTCAAGTCAGGGTGGGGCCACCATTTTTTCTAGGCTCTAGGCTCTACCCCATAAACGGGGGATCAGCATTCATCTCACTCTGTTGATAACACCATCCCATCCGGTAACCGGCATAGCACAATGGGTCATCACTCTTATTCGATAATTTTCAAAGTTTCTAAAACCATACGCTCTTCTCGATATCATTTCCATTTTGTTATGGAAACCTTCGGTGATGCCGTTATTGCGTGTAAAGCGCCACATGGCGATGATAGGTTGAAACCGAAATTTCTTGTGTTATCTGTTGTTTGCATTTCGATGACGAAACGATCGTTACGCATTTTCTCAATAACTCAACGAAGCTGTGTTAAAAGTATAGGTTTTGAACTTATCCCATAGTGTTTGCGCTACGGGTCCTAATATCGTGTCTTTATTTTTGATCAGGTAAAAGTCAAAGGTGATTTTGATATCACTATCTTCTAGGTCAAGCTCTACAAGAAGTCCTTTATCAATGCTCTCCTGCACCAAATGTTGAGGAAGTCGCCCCCAGCCCATGCCTGATTCTATTAACATTTTTTTTGTTGCAAAGTCATTAACATACCAACATCTTTGGCCATCCTGAACTCCCCAGCGTTTATTTTTAGATTGGGTGCCAGAGTCTTGAACTACTATTTGGTATTCGTTGATAAGCTGTGCTGCCAATGAAAGATTTGGATGCCGATTGAGTAGAAGCTTAGAAGCTACGTTTATCAAACATCCAGAGCTTAAATAGTGCATTTCAAGCTTAGTATTTTGTCTTACTTCTGAGGTGACTGGAGATAAACATAAGTTTGCTCGATTTTCATTCAGCGCCTGTATGGCGCCACTTAAGTGCTCTTGTTTTAAAATAATTTGAGTGTCAGGAAACTGCCGCTGCGCATCAGAAAACAAGGGTAATATTCCACGTAAGTCAAAAGATGCTTCTATAGCCAACGTGATACTCAATTCATTGCCAGAACTGATATGTTTGGCCATATTGCGCATGGCTTTAGCTTCATTTAATACTCTTAACGCATGCTGATACAAGGCTTTCCCATGTTCAGTTAATACCAGGCGATAGCCGGAGCGGCTGAACAACTCAACACCTAAAATAGACTCCAATTGTTTTATGCCTTGACTGACAGCGGGTTGAGTTTTGTGTAAGCGTTTGCTTGCCTCACGCAAGGAGCCTAATTCGGCCACCGATTGAAACATTATCAATTGTTCAAGTTTCATTACCCGCCCCAACAAGAAAAGAAAAAGTTTATAACAAACAAAGAAACATTAAATATTATTTATTAAAAATCATCCTTATTGTTCATACCAACACAGTAGTTTTAAACAAAAATGGAGAAACATGTGAGTAAATTAAAAATGATAATAATGTACGTTTGTCTTGTGCTGGCAAGCTTAGCTTTTGCAGCCGCTGGTATAGCGAAACTGGCGGGGGTCGAAATGGTGCACGCATCTTTTGCAATAATGGGTTTACCAGTATGGTTCGGCTACTTTATTGGTACATGTGAACTGGCTGGAGCAATTGGTCTATGGATACGCCGCACTAGTGCGCTAGCCAGCGCTGGTTTATTCATCATTATGCTAGGGGCTACGTACTTTCATATAGCTTACGAAACCTTTGATAAAGCTATTCCAGCAATTGTATTAGCGATATTGACCATCGCTATCATTGTCACTCGTAAAGCGCAATCTCATACAAAAGTATGATGAAAACGATAACAACGGGTTAATGTAATGACATCTACAACAATTAATAAAGTGTGTATCTTAGGTGCTAGTGGATTGGTAGCCCAAGAAACAATAAAAGCATTCACAAAACACCGTTTTGCTTTGAAACTTGTTTCTCGAAATATTGACGCGCAAAAATACATGCAAATTGAAACCTGCAAAGCCGATGTATTTAATGATAAAGAATTATCCTTAGCAATAGATGGATGCGATGCCATCCATATTACGCTTTCGCAATTAGATGAGTACGCAGCACTGACGCGAATAATCTCGGCTGCTAGAAGTAATGGCAATATTAAACTGATCAGTTTTGTCAGTGGAGCCACAGTATGCGAGGAAAATACTCACAAGTTGTCTTTTATTGATGCGAAGTATCGCTGTGAGCAAGCTCTCAAAGAGAGTGGTTTCGACTACCTAATTTTACGCCCCACTTGGTTTATGGAATCCTTGTCGCTAATGATTCAAGACGGTAAAGCGAATGTTATTGGGAAACAACCAAACAAACTAAGGTGGATTGCTTCAAAAGATTTTGCCAACGTTTTAGTTAATGCCTACGAAAAACCTGAAACTTACAACCAAGAGCTAAGTGTATATGGACCGCAAGCGCTAACCATTAATGAAGCTCTATCCCAATACGTTAAAGTAAAGCATCCACAAATCAAGAAAGTCAACAATGCACCTTTTTGGTTGCTCAAAACAATTGCATGGCTAACAAAAAACAAGCAATTAAAAGATATCATTCCTGTATTTGAATATTTTGAAACAACTACCGAAGTAGGCTCACCTGACACTACCGAACGCCTAGTTGGTAAACCTCAAACTCGTTTGAGCGAGTGGTTAGCTGAACATTAACCATAATACCAGTGTGAATAGTTCAGGCAGCCAAGGTATTGTTATTGGGATCTTTATTGGTTGACTAAAATACCTTTTTTCAACACGTAATAGTATTTTTTACTTTAGCAATAAACGATGCGCGAAATAGATTAAGAAAAGACACGCACGCTATTTCGTCCATCCGCTTTGGCTTGATAAAGCGCAATATCGGCTTGCTTGTAAAGCTCGTCATAACAAGCACTTTGAGTATTTCCTACGGCGACGCCAATACTCACAGTAACGCGAGCCTTCGTCTTAAACACGCTATCTTCTGCTTTGTGCCTAATCCGCTCAGCAATAGTCATTGCTGCGCCTTTATCGGTATTGGGTAGCAAGATAACAAACTCTTCGCCTCCAATACGCGCTAGCACGTCGTCTTTGCGGCTTAATGCTTTGAGCATATTTGCCAGCCGCACTAATACGTCATCGCCCACATCGTGACCGTAGTTGTCATTGAGGATTTTGAAATGGTCAATATCCAATAGTAAAAACGCCATTTTCATCGAGGTTTCGCGCAGTACGCTTAACTTCCTGTCGAGAAAACGCCGATTACCCACTTGGGTAAGTGGATCAGTTTCAGAAGCCACAAGCAGGGTCTCATTGGTTTGCTCAAGTCTGAGTAACTTCTGCTGCCTCAGTCTTAGCGCCAAGAAAAGCACCAAGCAGAAAAGTGAAATGACAATGGACGTAAACAGGAATAGCGTTGAGTGCTTGGCTTCTCGCTCGCGTTGCAGCAAGTCTTCTTGCAGCTGAATAAGTTCTCGCTCGGTCTTTAACTGGGTTTCCAGCTTTTTAATAATGCCCGCTTGTGTTACCGGCTGAATGGCATTTCTGCGCGCTATGTACTCAGCCTGCGTGTTCGCAGCATCTTCATAGTTACCCAGTTTAAGTTCAAGAAGCGCCAAGCTTTCATAAAGTGCAATTTCACTTTCTACCGAAGTTTTGTTTTTCACCTTAACGATGCCGCTGCGATATAAGGCCAATGCTTCATCAAAGCGTTCAAGCGAAGTGTAAAGCTTGGCTAAACCAAGGTATGCCGATGCTAACGCCTGTGGATAAGAGCCTCCGCGCTCATCTTCTATAACATGGCGATACATCTTTACTGCAAGATCGTGTTTACCCAACGCCTGGTAAACGTGCGCTACATTTACGCTGGCTTCGCTGTAAGTAAAATCGTAGATAAATTCGTCGTTTTCTAGCACCGCTTTAAAGATATTGAGCGCCTGCTCATATTGCTGTGAGTTTAAGAAAGTGGTGCCTAGCCCGACTGTGGCATTCATTGCCATATCAGTATTGCCAAGACCTTGGTGAATACTTGCCGCTTGTTTAAAATAATCCGCCGCGTCATCGTAGTCGCCCTGGGAATTCAGTACATTACCCAAGTTGTTATACACCATGGCAAGATCGGCTGCGTTGTCACTTAAGCGCGCGTGTTTAATAGCTTCAATGTAATATTTAACCGCGTTATCAAAATCGACCACAAGCTCGTAATACACGCCTATTGAGCGAGAACAAAGAGACAGCATATGCGCGTCGTCGGTTACCTGTGCGGCGCTCAGCGCCTGCGTTAAATAACTAAATGCTTCGCTGTTTTTGCCTTGATACATACTCGACATACCCAGAAGACGAAACGCTCTCGCCCTACTGTAGTCGTCTTTTTCTTGAACGCTAAAGGGCAATGCCTGCTTAGCATATTGCTCTGACAAAGCTGGGTCTTGATACAAGTAGGTGTCTGCAAGTTCCAGCAATAATGGTAACTGCGCCTTATCGCTTGGTGCCAAATCGGTTAGCTGCGCTATTAACGTGGCAATACGTGCTTCGTTTGCAACTGTGTTACCCGTCGTCATGAGCAACAGCATTAGCATCACAAGTCGTATAATCGTCAAGTTATTCGCTACCATATCATCGAAAAAATATTGTTATGAGTAAAGCATTGACGGGGCAGACGCAAGCGCGCTCTTATAAAGCCCCCTTGTTGGGTATATGCTTTTGCTATTTCTAAGTCAAGCATAAGGCCGCCCTTGCAGGCTATTTTTAGTACTTTTTTTAAACAGCATTGTTTATACCAAGCGTGAAGGAGATATGTGTTGAGCTAGAGCAAACTTAGTACATTATTGTCGAGCGCGACCGCCAAATTAAAATGAATAACTTAAAAAACAGCGACTGAAGGCATATTCTCAGACCCGGATATGTATTTCCTTAAAGAAAAGTCATTGCGACAAACGGTGATATGTGAGGTATATGCTTACGGGGCAACTTTTGTTGTTCAATATAACAAAGAGGGGGAATTCATTGAGCAGTCTGGTGACAAGGGTAAGTTGGATGAGCCCCCTAATCAATCGCATGGTATCACTATAGATACACGAACTGACAAACCAACACGCTTAGTGACTTCTAGACGCAATTATAACTTTAAGCGCTTTAGCCTAGATGGTGATTACATCGAAAGCCTTTTATTAAAACTGTCACATCAAATATGTAGCATTTACACCAGCCGCCTCACTTTATTTACTGGTTAGTAATACCATGCAGTCGCAAATGTCTTCCAATACCTTCTTTTTTTTGACGGTTACCTTCACCATCTTGTCTATTCTGGGCCAAGTATCGACAAACATTTACAGTCCGTTCTTTTACGACTTAGCGAAAATGTACAACAGCCACGTTGAGGTTGTAGAGCAGAGCGTAGCGATTTTTCTTATTGCTTTCTCTATTTCACAGCTCGTATCGGGTATCGTTTGCGATTATATCAACAAGCAAAGGCTTTTACTGTGCGGCATTTTGGCATTCTGTCTTGGTACTGTCATGATCATACTCGCAGACACTGAATCAACCTTCCTTTTTGGCCGCATCATACAAGGCCTCGGCGGCGGTGTTGGCGTGTCTGTTTCTCGAGGTTTATCAAGACAAATATTTACTGAAAAACAGCTTAATATTTCACTTTCATTAACCAATATCGCATTCGCAATTGCCCCTGCGATGGCCCCAATGATGGGAACATTAATTGGCGAGTCTTTTGGTACCACCGCCATTTTTCATGTTGTTCTGATGATGGGGGTTATCGCCTTGCTGCTACTCTCATCAATCCTGACCGCAGTAGAAAAGTATACGCCAGCAACTTCAATCAATGTTTTAAGTGAGACGCTCGGTCTTATTAAAACATCAATGATGAACATTTTGTTTATAGGTATGGCAAGCGGATTTCTTTACGGTATCGTGTTTAGCTTTATTACGGCTGCACCTTCTATGGTAATGGAGCAGTTTGGCTTAAGTAAAACGATGTTCTCGATAAGTTCGCTGTTCGCGACCTTCTCTTTTGTACTGGGCAGCTTGATAAATATTCGCCTAGTTGCCATTCCCGCATTACGAAAATTCAAATTTTCCAGCCTGTGCATTTTCATGCTATCGCTGATATTTTTGTTGCTTGTGGTAGGGCTGAACCGTGATGGGTTGGTTACAACCTTGGGGTTTAGTTACGCAGCTTTCTTTTTCATTGGCATAGCCATGCCATGTAGCGTCACAATTCTGCTTGGCTTCTCTGAAACGTCTGCAGGTTTTTTAGCGGCATTGACAGGCTTTTTTCATTTAGCTGGCGCTGCCATTGGCGCTTATGCGGTTACTCTTTTAACGATGGATCCTGTCGTATCCTTTAGCTATGTCACATTCGCATTAAGCTTAACGAGTCTATTCACTTGTTTGTTGTATAAAAAACACAACAACACGCCTCGGCATTAACAACTCAATACGGTTAAATTTAAGCATTAACTTACCAAGCTCAAAGCATAAGCAATGATCCATTCCCCCTATTTGATTTTCTAAAACCATCCCCATAATGTTGAGGCTTCCAAAAGTGGTTGGAAGCGGTAATTGTTAAAAGGATATTAGAAACAATGAAACGTACTATTCTCGCCAGTATCATTGGCGCGCTTTCTCTAAATGCTTTCGCAGCTTCGCCTTCTTACGACTTCGTCAAAGCTGGATATATACAAGCAGACATTGAAGACGCGGGTGACTTCGAGCCGACAGGCTTTCAAATTCAAGGCTTTAAATCTATTAACGACAATGTATATCTTACCGGTCGTTACGGCCAACTAAGTGAAGACGAGTATGGCGTTGACGGTGAACTTGACTACATCTCTGCAGGTGTTGGATATCGCTATGGTTTAACTGCAACAACTGACTTTTTTGGTGAATTAACCTACGAATATGTTGATGTTGATCTGGATGCGGGCTTCGCCTCTGCTGAGGCAGACGATAACGGCTATGGCATAACTGCGGGTATTCGTTCCATGCTTTCAGAGCAATTCGAGCTACGTGGTGCCATTCGCTACATCGATATCGAAGAAGATGATACCGCCTTTGAAATTGGCGCTGACTACTTTTTTACTCCGCAGTTTTCATTCGGCGCGACCTATGTCATTGCAGATGATGTAGATTTGCTAGGTGTATCTGCGCGTTACACGTTCTAAAACGCGAGCAATAAGATAGCGTCACAATGTTCAAGCCACGTTCTTTAACGTGGCTTTTTTTATGGCTCACTAATAGTTAACTCAACTCATCGTTTTATGAAACGCATGTTATACCAATCAGCATCGGGGGGGTATTCTAAGACTAACGCGTGTCTTCATTCTTTTGGCTTCATGTGTTCCTGGCCTGCAGGAAATACCTTCGCCACGCCTTCTTGGTCAATATTAAGCGCAGTGATTGGGAATGGTATGACAATACCCTCTTCATCAAATCGCTTTTTTAGCATTTTTATAAACGCGCTCTTTATAAAGAAACGGTTAAAGTATTCTCGCGTTCTCAGCATTACAGTCAGGTTAATACTCGAATTATCGAACGTGTGAAACAACACGAAGGGTTGATAAGACTCAACACCGTATTCGTGGTGTTTTAAAATGTCATTCGCCACGTCTAAACACACTTTTTCAACATGGTCTAAATCAGAGCTGTAATGGACGCCCACTTCAACAGGTACTGACAGTTCGCGCTCAGGATAGTAATAATTGATAAGTTTTGAGTTAGACAACTTACTATTGGGCATTATCACTATGTTATTAGGCAGCATTCTGACCCATGTTGAACGCCAGCCAATCTTTTCAACGAACCCTTGTTCACCTGAATCCAGTTCAATGAAATCCCCAATTCTGATGGGTTTATCCATGACCAATTGGATACCTGAGAAGAAGTTTTCTAGGGTGGGCTGGAGCGCTAGCGCCACAGCAAGCGAAGTAATGCCCAGCGATGCCACAACGGGCGTTACTGAAACACCCATGGTGCTCAATATGATAAGAATAGCCAACACGGCAAATACCGCTCGTACAGCCCCTCCGGCAATAGCACTGGTGTTTTTTACTAAGGTTGACTGGTCACGATAGCGTTTCAGAGAATAAGTAACAAAACGCTCAAAAAACAGCACTAGCGTGATTATCAATCCAGCATCTATTGCCGTATTGAGTGCTTTGATAGGTGCTTCGCTTTCAATACCAAAAACCGCGATAATACTTTTCGCTAACTGAGCAAAAATGATGAGAATTAGAAGGTTCAAAGGGGCGTTCAAAGACAACACTAATACCCGATAAATATCGGACATGCTGCTGGTTTCCGAATGCGCTTTTGCTTTCAAACGCACCAATATGAGTCGCTTGATGGTGAAAAGCACGATAACGACGCCAACAAGCCACAGTATGGCAACTGCTTGCTCGTTGTTGAAAATGCTTAAACTATCCAATGGTGACGGCTCCTGTTGTGGTGTTTTGCTTTTTATAAACTAATGATTACGCAAAACTTACACCAATTGTTCTTCAGGAGTGAGAACTAATATGTCGCTGGTATTCTTTCGTAAGCCAATCTGAGGCAACCTCGATATCAGTAAAAAAAGAATATTCCAGTTGCTCTAGCTCAGGAATTCGCTGAAACATCATGCCTTTAATAACAGGCCCTCTATACACATATGCTTTTGCAACTAAACCGAACTCAGGCAGACGATTAATAATGCGTTTTACAATATCGAATGCTTCCGGCGTTGCACCTTCAACGCGACTAATATCCGCAAGCAACGCGAATGGCGCATAGTTTAGCTTCATTACCAAACAGAAAAGGGCCTTTTGATAATCTTCAGCACTTTGCTGATTAAAAACACCTCGTAGTTCTATTACTACAATCCCGTTTTTATATTCGATAAAAGACTTGCTTAGATTTCTCTGCATAGCTTAAGGTTAATCTACTACTTTGTTACTAAGTGTAGACCAAATTTTGTCTTATCAAACTGAGAATAAGAGTTGGGTGGTTTGACCTCATAGATGTTTTTACGATTGTTTCAGCGACATCAATTTATCATTATTTGGGAATAGCAATAACCCTTGCTGTAGAACCTCTTCCGCTTTTGAGTTTTCACCATTTTTCCTCAACGCTATTACATAGTTATGAACATAAGCATTTTGTGTTTTGCCCGCCACATAACCTTTTTCAAACCATCGCACGGCCTCACCGCTATCAAGTTCGAGATAGTAGTTTGCAGTTAAAAAGTAGCTTAACCAATAATCTGGCCATCGCTGCGAGGCCGTTTCTAAAAAAGCGAGCGCTTGCTGTTTATCGCCAACTTTCAACATGTCATATGCAGCGCTTACGTAACCGAAAGGATCCATTTGCGATGATGTTTTTTCTGGGGGAACTGGCGCCAAGTACCAGTAATTACCTCTTCCCCACGTTCTCTCAAACAACTCGAGCGACATTTCATGATTTGGCGTTAACCCCGTGTGCAACTTTACGGTGCCCTTGTCGCTATCGAACCCGATAACCACGGCATAGTGCCACTGGGGTAGGAGCTGAATAGATAAGTTTTGAAATACGATTACGGGTATATCGTCTTTAACGAACTGCAGTAAGGAAGAAATCGTCCCGCGCTCGGTATAGGGTAAGAAGCCATACTGACGAGTAGCTGCAACCATTTCTAGCTGCAAACTTCCTTCCTTATTGGGAATAAACAACTTAGGTGCAATCTCTTCTGGAGAAATGCTTTCTCCGTAATACCCGAACACTTCAGATAGCGTGGTAGGCCCGCAGTAAAATTGCTCTTGTGGAAAAAAAGGCACCGAACTAATAGTGTGGGATGAGGGCAAAGACGCAAGCCCTTCTTTTCGTAACTGATCGGCTTGTGGAGTAGACTGGCATCCAGTCAATGCAATTAAAAGTGAAAAGCCTGCTAAATAGCAGGCTTTTTTAATGATGCTGACCATTCGATTAACTGTTAACCGGGCGAATGAACGGGTAAACATCGGTAACACCAACTAAGTCTAAAATGGCGATAATGGCGAGTACCGTCAATACCGCACCAACGATACCACCCGCTGGCGCCTGGTTTATTTCGTTATTTAGCTGAGCAATTTCGCTGTCTGTCATCGCATTGATTCTTGCAATTGCGTCATTGCTGTCAACACCTAAGCTCACTAGTTTGCTTTGCACATCTGCACGATTAACCATATTGATAAGCTGCGTTTTATTGTATTGAGCAACTTGGGTTTGCATGACGGAATCTGAACTTATGGCTTCTGCATGCACACTACCAGACATTAAAACCGTTGCCGAAAAGCAACCAATTGCGATTTTTTTCAAGTACTTCATATGTTTTCCTCTTTAAAATGCACAGTTTTATTTTTCATCGCGTTATCTAGCCTGTTTGGCGTCCGCTAACATTTGATTCCATAAAACTTCGCACTGACGTTACAGACGCTTTCGCGAACTGCGGCATTATTTCAAGTAGAATGGTTAGCAAATTTAGGGCCGTAACGCATAAAGCCGATCCTCCATTTACAGCCCCTCCTCTAGAGTACACATAGATAGCGGCATTGAGGTTTTGCTTTCATAACGTTATCGCTCGTTGATATTGCAATCTTATCGAACAAACTTAACCCCGCTCATACAAACAATAGGTAAAATTTTTACATTAGGGAATTATTTTCCTATCTAAGTTTTATGTGCGTATTTAACTGCAGGCAGAGGCTGGTATCTCCTATTGCGATACAAACTAAAAACTGTTCAAAATTCCCTCGACATGTAGCCCTCAATTCCTTATAGTGCGCGCGCTTTTATATATTAGTGAAGTAACGTCAACGTTCACTACTATCTCTTCTCATCGTTTTACCCCTGGATACCAGTTTTGATTACCACCGCAAACATTACAATGCAGTTTGGCTCTAAGCCATTATTTGAAAATATCTCCGCGAAGTTCGGCAATGGCAACCGATACGGCCTGATTGGCGCAAACGGTTGTGGCAAGTCTACGTTTATGAAAATTCTGAGCGGTAAACTTACGCCATCTTCCGGTAACGTCTCCATGTCGCCCGGTACTAAGCTGGGCATTTTGAGTCAGGACCAATTTGCATTTGAAGAGTTTAGCGTTGTTGATACGGTCATTATGGGTGACCGCGAGCTTTGGGAAGTCAAGCAAGAGCGTGACGCTATCTACAGCAAACCGGATATGAGCGAAGAAGACGGTATGCGTGTAGCAGACCTAGAAACCCAGTTCGCCGAGATGGATGGTTACACCGCCGAAGCCCGTGCAGGCGATATATTAAATTCCGCAGGCATAGACGAAAGTTATCATTTTGGTTTGATGAAAGAAGTGGCACCAGGCAAAAAAGTACGCGTGCTTTTAGCGCAGGCCCTCTTTGCCGAGCCCGACATTTTGCTTCTAGACGAACCAACTAACAACTTGGATATCTATACCATCAGCTGGCTGGCGGAAGAACTTAATAAGCGTAAGTCGACCATGCTGATTATCTCGCACGACAGGCACTTTCTAAACTCAGTGTGCACGCACATGGCCGATATCGACTACGGTGAGCTCCGTGTTTATCCGGGTAATTACGATGACTACATTGAAGCCGCAATGCTAGTTCAGGAGCAGCTTCATGCAGAAAACGCGAAAAAGTCGGCTGAAATTGAAGAATTACAAAGCTTCGTTGCGCGCTTCTCCGCCAACGCATCAAAAGCGAAACAAGCGACCTCGCGTGCCCGCCGTCTTGAGAAGATCGAGTTAGCTGAGGTAAAAGCGTCTAGCCGTCGTAAGCCATATATTGTATTTAAACAACACAAAAAGCTTCATAGACTTGCCATAACGCTTGAAGGGTTAGGCCATAGCTATCCAGATCTTCCTTTATTCGACAACGCTAACTTACTCTTAGAAGCCGGTCAGCGTTTGGCCATTATTGGTGAGAACGGCGCAGGAAAAACTACACTACTAAAATGTTTAGTTAACGACATTGAGCCAACCTCAGGAAGCTACAAGTGGGCAGAAAATGCTGCTATTGGCTATATTCCGCAGGACAACGCTAAGTACTTTGCAGAAGACATTACCATGTTCGAGTGGATGAGCCAGTGGCGCAGTCCAAAGCACGATGACCTGCAAATTAAAGGTATGCTAGGCCGTCTATTATTTACTTCTGACGACTTTAACAAGCGCGTTCAGGTTTGCTCTGGTGGTGAAAAGAACCGTTTATTGTTCGGCAAATTAATGCTTGAAGACATTAATGTGTTAGTGATGGATGAGCCTACTAACCACATGGACATGGAATCGATTGAAGCGTTGAATAATGCCCTTTATAAATTTGATGGTACGGTAATTTTTGTCAGCCACGACCGTGAGTTTGTTTCATCACTGGCTACTCAGATTATCGAAATTAAAGATAAGCAACTTAATCATTTTGACGGAACCTACGAAGAATTCTTGGCGCATAAAGAAAACGCTTAACTAACAAAAAAGGGGCGATTATCGCCCCTTTAGTTTACGTATTAAGGCTTTGCCTTCACCCTAATAAGCCTATGCATTTATTGACGTGAGGTACTCTCACTTCCTATCAAGAACTGTCGTGTCATTCCCGCAAGATTATCAAAGTACTCGACGAGTGCAGCCTTAACTGGCGCTAACTCTTCTTCAGTTATATTTTCAAAATCAACGGGATCAGCAAAGTTATCAAGTGGTTTATTCTTGGCTAAGTAAGTCTGTGTTTCTTTGATATTTTCTAGTCGTGTGATGTCCACTGGCTTGTCAATCGTTTCTATAGATATCATAAAGCTGGCAGACGCCATGTAGTTATCTAGCCCTAAAAAACTTCTCGTAAAAAGCCCATAACCTTGGCTATAGTGCTCTGAACAACCATACATCCCGCACTCCATTGCTGCCAGAGTGGGTGACTCTTTAATGATAATGACAGCCGTTATGCCTTCTGCAGTGAGTTTTTCACGGGTGCTCGTGCTCTTTTCATTGAATACCCATTCCTTGTTAACCACATCAACAAAGTTAAGCGTATCGTTTTCAGAAATGAGGGTTGAGATATCTACAACATCGTAAGAGGTTCCCTTCTCTATTTTTTCTTCGAAAAGATTAAATATCGTCTCTTTAAACTGCCATTCGTAGCTATACTCCTTGCTGAAATTATTAAAAATTGTCGTACCAACATGGGTATGGCTTGGATTGTCTTTAGCGACTATTAGAACGCCAATTTTACTTTTTTCAGGTGCTTTGTAACCCGTTGTCGGTGGGACATAGGTTGATGCACATCCTGTAGCCAAGAGTGCCAAAATAAATAAGTTAAGTAACTTAAACAGCGATTTCATCTTTATTCCTTTGTGCCTTTCGCACTTTTTAGTTGTCTTTTTTTACATTTTGGCCGTTAAGCCCCACGGTCATTTCGACGAATTCAGAAATGCGCTTTTGAGCTAGCAGCACGTTAAAATCGCATAAGTTTTTAATTAAAACAACGTGCATTACGTTTCTTTTTTGCTTTGTTTCAAAACGATAAAAACGTTGAGGGCAAGCAGATAAAAACCCAAAATAGGCACGCCTTTATACCTATCCCTTTTGCTTAAAACCTCTAGATAGAAAGGCTTTGCAATAAATTGTGATCGAACCCTGCGCCTACGCTGTAAAGTGAGTAAAAAGGAAATTAGTTATGACATCTCGAAAGCGTATAAAAGTAACCAGCTTAACGGCACCCTTAATCTTTTCAGCGATGGCTTCAGCACAGCAACCTTCTGCCGCTCAGCAACCTCAGGGCTGGATGTGGGGCTTTGGTATAGCCGCATCGCAAGACGTCTACACCGACTTTGACAATCGCATTGTACCTATTCCTATTATTGGCTACACCGGGGAAAAATTGCGGGTTTATGGGCCTTTCATAGGCTATGAACTCTATCGTGAACAAGGCTTTACCCTCGACGCTCAACTTGTGCCTGTATTTGCAGGTTATGAAGAAGATGATAGCGCAGTGTTTGCCGGTATGGACGACAGAGACTTCAGCTACGCGGCCGGTATCGCACTTAATTACAACACTGGTAGCTGGGTTTATTCACTGTCAACGAATGCTGATGTACTCAGCAAGTTTGACGGCTATCAAGCCTCTGCACGAATCGGTAAGCAGTTTAGAATAGACAATTTCATGATTGAGCCGTCGGTGGGTGTGAACTATCAAGACAGTAACTATGTCGACTATTATTACGGGGTACGCCCCGAAGAAGCCACTGCGTTTCGAAGTACATATCGAGGTGACAGTGCACTTAATACCGAAGTTCGTGTAGCCGTTTCTACCCGTCAGTTTTTAGGCGGCATGACCCGTTTAGAGGTTGGCGCAACTTTTTTTGACGATAGCATCAGCGATAGTCCGCTAACAGACGATGATTCAGCACTCAGTGCAATGCTGGTTTATACCCGTTTTTTCTGACGTTTTGGTTCACGCTTAAACACCATCAGATAGATACGAAGAATAATAGATGTTAGGCCCTATGCTTGAAGAGCTCGACGCATAGCCACAACAAACCTATGCTCACTTATAAAAATGCCCTCACTTTACTTTGAGGGCACGTGAGTTATTTGCCTATTGGTATTATGCAGGCTTTTTGAACGCGAGCGTTTCCCATAGTGGTACGGTTGACAAGCTATGTTTATAACTGCCAGACGTTTCTTTAGTACTGTAGGAGAGATAAATCAGCGTTTTTGAGTCGGCATCATAAATTCTTCTAAGCTTCATGTTTTTGAAAAACACGCTCTTAGATTTTTTGAAAATCACTTCCCCTGAGTCTGATTTGTCAATGGCCTCTAACATCTCAGCCGTGATAGGCCCGGTTTGTCTGCATGCAATTGAACTGTCTGATGGGTCCGACAAATCAAGATTCGCTTCAATACTCGAAATATGGCAGGTAACGCCAGTTACAATTGGGTCTTGAAGCGCATCAATTTTGATGTCTTTTGTGGTAAACAGCCCTAGAGAGACGTCACCAACCTCGCTGTCGCTACAGCCCGCCAAAGTCATCATCGATGTGGCAAACAACCCCAACACGATGCTTTTTAGGACAGTGCCATTAATAAAAGTACCGTTCATAGAAGCGCTGTTTATAAAATGACTCGCCACAGAGGTACGCGCCTCTTGCGAGCTTGTCCAACGTCCATTTTTTTTCATACCATTACTACCTCTGTGTTGATCATGATCTGCTATGTATCTACTCGAATTACCGAGCCTTTGATCATCTTAGCCTAACAGGTTTAGCTGTGTTTTATCCATTAAGGCGTGCTGCTTAATTAGCTGCTTTGCTTTTTCGATGTCCGGCGCGAAATAGCGATCTTTGTCGTAAAAAGGCACTTGATGGCGCAGTAAATCAGTAAGAACCTGCAGCTTATCGCTGGTCTTTAGCGGTTTCCTAAAATCTAACCCCTGACAGGCCGCTAGCCACTCAATGGCCAAAATACCTGCCACGTTGTCAAAGATATCCCTCAAACGCCGTGCAGCAAAGGTGGCCATAGAAACATGGTCTTCTTGGTTCGCAGACGTAGGTAACGAATCAATAGATGCAGGGTGTGCAAGGGTTTTATTTTCACTCGCAAGTGCCGCACAGGTAACCTGCGCAATCATAAAACCTGAATTCACCCCTCCGTTTTCAACGAGAAACGGCGGTAGGCCGCTTAAGTGAGTATCAATCATAAGCGACATTCTGCGCTCTGACAGCGCACCAATTTCAGACAGGGCAATGGCCAACATATCTGCTGCCATCGCCACTGTTTCTGCATGAAAATTTCCGCCAGATAAAATATCGCCTGTTGCCGTGTTACCATCGCTATCACTTTCGACAAAGACCAACGGGTTGTCGCTAACCCCATTGGCTTCAACCACTAAGATTTCTTGGGCATAGCGCATTTGTTGTAAACACGCCCCCATCACCTGCGGCTGACAGCGCAATGAATAGGGGTCTTGTACTTTTTCACATCGTTGGTGAGACTGTCCTATCTCTGATGTCGCCAGCAACGTTCTAAACGCCGTCGCTACGTCGCACTGACTTTTGTGACCGCGCACTTCATGAATGCGCGCGTCAAAAGGCACTCTAGAGCCCAGCGCAGCGTCCACAGTGAGTGCGCCAATACCTATAGCACTGTGAAGCGCATTTTCAGTGTAAAAAAGCCCCTGAAGTGCAAAGGCTGTCGATGCTTGCGTACCATTTAGCAGCGCTAGCCCCTCTTTAGGCGCCAGTGCAATAGGCTGCATACCGGCTATTTCTAAAGCTTTGGCTGCACTAATTCGCTCTCCTTTATAAAAGGCCTCTCCTTCACCTAAAAGTACCACACTCATATGTGCTAAGGGCGCTAAGTCTCCGCTGGCCCCTACCGACCCTTTTTCCGGAATGGCGGGATACACCTGTGCGTTAAACAAGGTAATGAGGGCCTCTATTACGCTTAATCGGATCCCTGAAAAGCCCCGAGCTAACGAGTTAATTTTCAGCAGCATAAGCAGGCGGACCGTGTCTTCTTGCATAAAATCGCCTGTGCCTGCCGCATGCGATAATACAATACTGCGTTGTAGTAGTTCTAATTCGTCAACATTAATGCGCGTGTTAGCTAAAAGCCCAAAACCCGTATTGATGCCATACACCGTTCGGTTTTCTTTTATAACGTTCAATACTACCTCTTCGGCGGCTTTTATAGCAGGTGCAGCACTGTCATCTAGCGTCAAATGAATATGACTTCGATGCACTTCTCTTAATTGATCTAAGGTCAATGTGCCAGGGACAAGCGTTAGCGTTTTAACGCCCTCTTGCTCAGTGAAAAAAGACGAGTACGACATGGTTACGCCTCCCCGCCCGAGCGTTCATTTGAGCCATGGCCTGAATCTGTGTCGTCCGCCCTTGGAGTATTAGACGCGCCATTGACCATAGGGAGGTCAAGACTATGCTTTGCGGCACAGTCTTTCGCTATATCGTAACCCGCGTCCGCATGACGCATCACGCCTGTGGCAGGGTCGTTGTGAAGGACTCGAGCAATACGCTGTGCCGCTTCATCGGTACCGTCACAAACAATCACGACGCCCGAATGTTGGCTAAATCCCATGCCTACACCGCCACCATGATGCAAACTCACCCAAGTCGCGCCACCAGCGGTGTTCAAGAGTGCGTTAAGTAACGGCCAATCCGATACGGCGTCAGAGCCATCAAGCATGGCCTCAGTTTCTCTATTGGGTGAAGCTACCGAGCCAGAGTCGAGATGATCACGACCAATCACGACAGGCGCGCTGATCTCACCGCTGCGGACCATTTCGTTGAAGGCCAAACCCAACTTTTGCCGTTCACCCAAACCCACCCAGCAAATACGCGCGGGAAGGCCTTGAAACTGAATACGTGCTTTGGCCATATCTAACCAGTTGTGTAGATGTGGGTTGTCGGGGATGAGCTCTTTAACCTTGGCGTCAGTTTTATAGATATCTTCTGGATCGCCCGATAACGCAGCCCATCTAAAAGGGCCTATGCCCTGGCAGAAAAGCGGTCGAATATAGGCGGGTACAAAACCCGGAAAGTCAAAGGCATGTTCAATGCCCTCTTCCAATGCCATTTGTCTGATGTTGTTGCCGTAATCAAGTGTGGCTGCGCCCGCTTGTTGAAAACCAAGCATGGCTTTAACTTGCAATGCCATTGACTGCTTTGCTTTTTTAATAACGCACGCTTCATCTTTTTTACGTTGTGCTTCTGCTTGGTCCAATGTCCACCCAACCGGTAGATAACCATTTAGTGGATCGTGCGCGCTGGTTTGGTCGGTCACCACATCAGGAATAATGCCTTTTTCTAGCATATCGGGAAATACGTCAGCAGCATTGCCAAGTAAGCCTATGGATATGGGCTTACCGTCTTGTTTGGCTTCGCGTAAAAGGCACATTGCCTCCTCTAATGAATGTGCTTTCTTATCTAAATAACCTGTGCGAATTCTGAAGTCTATGCGAGTTTCATCGACTTCCACAGCGATCATGGAGAAACCTGCCATTGTCGCGGCGAGAGGCTGAGCGCCCCCCATGCCTCCAAGACCCCCAGTGAGGATCCAGCGGCCCTCAGCACTGCCTTCAAAATGCGTTTTCGCCACGCTAATAAAGGTTTCATAAGTACCTTGAACGATGCCTTGTGAGCCAATGTAAATCCACGACCCCGCTGTCATTTGCCCGTACATCATCAAACCTTCTTTATCCAGAGCATTAAAATGCTCCCAATTTGCCCAGTGCGGCACGAGGTTCGAGTTAGCAATGAGCACACGGGGGGCATTTTCGTGAGTGGGGAATACCCCAACCGGCTTGCCTGACTGAATGAGTAAGGTTTCGTCCGTATTTAAGCGCTTGAGCACTTCAACAATTTTATCGTAAGAAGCCCAATCACGGGCCGCGCGTCCAATGCCGCCATACACAACCAAATTTTGCGGATGCTCTGCCACTTCGGGGTCTAAGTTATTCATTAACATGCGCAGAGGCGCTTCGGTTTGCCAGCTTTTTGTATTGAGCGTACTGCCTCTAGGGGCACGAATCTCTCTTGTAGGGTCGAGGCGTTTCATAAACTTCTCCTGGGCGTTGAACTTCGCCGACATATTATTTTTATAGGAAGTCAGATTTTTTACAGAAGGCGCCTTGATGATAAGGACCTTCGGCGCATATACACTTAGAACTCTAAATGTCCACCCAGGCGATAACGACTCCCTGGGTGATAAAGCACTGCGTGACTCACCACTGCGTTTGAATTCAGTGTTGATTTAGCGATGAGCGTACGGTCGCTGTTGTTTGCTCCGCTAGCTAACGCTCCCCGAGAGAACGTACGCCTAGTGATTTTCAAGCAAGGTTCTTTGGGTTTAATCAACAACGCTTGTGCTATATCTTTTTCAACCACCACAGCTTCAACACTGTGATCAGCCTGAGAGAGGGGCGCGACCTGATTCAAATAAAAGTTCGCAGTTTGCGCTTTAAAATCTTTATCTAAGTAGTCTTCAACCCACATTGGATTAACCCATCTGTCTTCATATTGAACAGGCAAGTTATTCTCGCAGTGCACAATAATGCTGTGAAATACAGGCTTGCCCACATCAATAGCAAGTCGCTGAGCAATTGCATTGCTGGCTGGCGCCGTTTCCAATACCAAAATTTCGTTGGTATAACGATGTCCCCGCTGCTCTATTTCATCGCGAATACTTTTAATCTCAAGCATAGAACTCATCGGTCGACTGTCAGACACAAAAGTGCCGATCCCCTGACTGCGCATTAAAATGCCTTCGTCTACCATTTCACTTAGCGCCCGTCGTGCGGTCATCCGGCTAACGCCGTGTTGCTGCGCCAGTTGGTTTTCTGAAGGCACCTGACTGCCAGGTTTCATCTCACCGTCTTCAATGGCATCCAAAATCGCCGCTTTAATTACCCTGTATCGAGGTTGCATATCGTGGTCATTCACAACTAAATTGTTAATAATATGCTAACAGCATACTTGTATATACAAGTATGCACAAGTACACTGAATTCAAAATTTATGCATTGCTAAACACTATTTGCGGCAAACAGCGCAAAAAGCGCTATGACACCAGTTTAATGAAATTTGGATAAAAGTGACTGAGGGTGAAACACGTTATGGATTATCAGTACGACACGCTTATTTACAACGTTCGCATTGCGTCTATGCAAGACAACGGCTTTCCCTACGGTGAATTAGCGACCACCGCTATTGCAATAAAAGACGGCAACATAGCAGCATTCATCTCTCGCGACGCATCACTTAACGACGTATTTGAGCAAGCCCATAGCGTAATAGATGCCACCACCCTAATTCCACAAACTGAGGCCGGGCCACTTAAACTTCCATGGTTATTGCCAGGTTTTGTCGATTGTCATACCCATTTGGTGTACGGCGGCAACCGCGCCGAAGAATTTGAAATGCGATTACAGGGCGCAAGTTATGTAGACATCGCAGAGCGCGGCGGTGGCATTAAAGGTACTGTTGAAAAAACACGCCGAGCTGACGAACACACCCTGCTTAACACTGCGATAAAACGCGCAAAGCGACTGTGCGAAGAGGGGGTGACTACCATTGAAGTTAAGTCAGGGTACGGCTTGGATTTAGATACTGAGGTACGCATGCTACGCGTGGCAAAATCTCTTGAACAGCACCTTCCCGTGAGTATTCAAACCACTTATTTAGGTGCCCACGCCCTGCCCAATGAATTTAGCGATGCGCCTGATAGGTATATCGATTTTATTTGCGACGAGGCCCTTCCTCATATTGCCTCACTAGACTTGGCTGACGCCGTTGATGTATTTTGTGAGACCATCGGCTTTTCAACGTCTCAAACAGAACGAGTGTTTAACTGCGCACAGCAATATGGTTTGCCCATTAAAGCCCATGTAGAGCAGCTAAGCGACAGCAAGGGCGCGGTTCTTGCGGCAAAATACGGCGCACTCTCTGTCGATCACATTGAGTACTTAGCTGACAGTGATATCCCTTTACTTGCCCAAAATGGCACCGTTGCCGTACTGCTGCCGGGCGCATTTTATTACTTAAATGAAGTACAAAAGCCACCTGTAGACGCCCTTAGGGCACACAACGTACCTATGGCAATAGCGACAGACTTTAACCCTGGCAGTTCGCCTTTAGCTTCTATACTTACCGCAATGAATATGAGTTGCGTATTGTTTCAATTGACACCAGAAGAGGCACTGCGCGGTGCCACAGCACATGCTGCGAGCGCACTCGGACTTCAAGATAGAGGCGTCATAGACACAGGCAAGCTAGCTGACTTAACACTATGGGATATCGAAACACCGGCTGAGCTCGCCTATTGTATTAATGGCCACCGCCCCGTTGCGGTGTTTAAGGAAGGTAAACATGTTTAAGTGGCAAGGCAGAATCGACAGTGAAGACGGCATTGAGGGCCTACGTTGGCATCAAAAAGTTAACGAACTTGAAGTGGGCGAAGATAATTCATTAGCCAACTCCGTTACCCTTGTTGGTTTTGAAAGTGATTTAGGTGTGGCATTTAACAAAGGCCGTGTAGGTGCAGCTGCTGGTCCAAACGCTATTCGCCAGGCACTGGCAAACTTACCCTGGCACTGGCCAAGCGCAGCATTGGCTGATTTAGGGAATGTTACCGCTAAAGAGAACTTAGCCCAGGCACAAACACAATATGCTGACGCCATTTGCTATGCGCTCAAGCAAAATGATGGATTAGTCATTGGGCTGGGAGGGGGACATGAAATTGCATGGGGTAGCTATCAAGGCATTTTCAATGCTAAGCCCGAAAGCGCACGCATTGGTATTATTAATTTCGACGCCCATTTTGACCTGAGAAAGCCTTCACCAAACACCAGTTCAGGTACGCCGTTCAGGCAAGTGTATGAGCACTGCCAGTTACACGACACACCGTTTCATTATGCTTGTTTGGGCGTATCGAAAGCGGCCAATACACCAGCGCTGTTTAACTTTGCCAATACGTCCAAGAGTCGTTATTTAACCGACGTGGCGTTAAATGATGAATCGCTGTGTATGCAGCGAATAGATGAGCTGCTATCTCCGATGCTAAAAGACATCGATGAGCTTTACGTCACTGTATGTTTAGATGCATTTCCAGCAGCACAAGCACCTGGCGTTAGCGCGCCCAGTACATTGGGAATATCTCCCACACTTGTTATCAACACGCTGCACTTTTTAGCACAGCACCAAAGTACTTACGGGTATCAATGGAGATTGTGTGACATTGCGGAAATGAACCCCAATTATGATATTGATAGCCGCACAGCAAAGCTGGCTGCACGGCTAATTTTTGAAGCGGTAGATGCAGTAAGTTCTCACACTTAAACTGTTTAACGCTTTTATGTTTGACGCTTTTATGTTTACTGGCCGCCTGCCCTTTCACACGCAGCGGCGGTAAACAAGACATCGGTAGAGCTATTTAATGCTGTTTCGGCAGAGTCTTGCAGTACGCCAACAATAAAGCCCACCGCAACTACCTGCATAGCCACTTCATTGGGTATATTAAACAGGCTACAGGCCAGCGGAATAAGCAGTAGCGAACCACCTGCAACACCTGAACTTCCGCATGCTGATACCGCAGCGATAACGCTTAACAATACAGCTGTCGGGAAGTCTACAGAAATTCCCAAGGTATTCACCGCGGCGAGTGTCAGCACTGTAATAGTGATCGCAGCTCCTGCCATATTAATGGTCGCGCCTAACGGAATAGATACCGAATAGGTGTCTTCATCAAGCTTTAAGCGTTTACACAGCGCCATGTTTACCGGAATATTCGCCGCAGAGCTACGGGTGAAAAACGCCGTAATGCCACTTTCTTTCAGGCATTTAAACACCAAAGGGTAAGGGTTCTTTTTCGTGGCGAAAAATACTAACAAAGGGTTAGTCACAAGGGCGATAAATAGCATCGCGCCAATCAATACGGTTAATAAATGGGAGTAGCCAAGCAGTGCCTCAAAGCCCGTGGTGGCTATGGTATTGGCTACCAAGCCGAAAATACCAAAAGGCGCGAATTTGATAACAAAACCCACTACGGTTGTTACGCTATCAGCCATATTTTGAAGTAGCGCTTTCGTTGCCTCGCTAGCATGACGAAGGCCTAAACCTAGGCCTACAGCCCATGTAAGAATACCAATGTAATTTCCGTTAACTAGCGCGTTCACCGGGTTATCCACCATGTTATAAAGCAACGTAGTGAGGACTTCCGATACCCCTTTCGGTGCAGCTTGGCTAATGTCTGAGGTCACTAAACTTAAGCTTGTAGGAAAAGCGAAGCTTGCCAACACCGCAGTGAGCGATGCCAGTAAGGTACCGATTAGGTACAGCACCAAAACGGGTTTTATGAAGGTTTGCTCGTTTTGCTTGTGATTGGCAATTGACGCCATGACCAAAACAAACACTAACAGAGGCGCAATCGCTTTAAGGGCTTTTACAAATAAATTCCCCAACAGCCCTGCCGATTGAGCAGTTGAAGGTGAAAAACTCGCTATCGCAATTCCACATACGATACCGATGATAATTTGCAGTACCAAACTGCCATTCATGTAGCGCTGAAACAAACTTGGGCGTGACGTTGAGTCCATAAATGTTGGTCCATTATTATTTTGACGACGCACCATGATACCAGTCCACATAGATAATTACCCACTCAGCGAGAGTTAAAATGTTCGTAATCGCGGCGTGTTACCGCAGGTATAGTGGTTCTACATCAAGGTAACACAACAAAGAGTACGAACATTTTAAACTCGCCCTTCGGGAAGGTCTGGCAAGCTTCCTAGCTGCATTCTGGGAATTTGAAAGGGGACACATTCCTGCATTCCCACGCTTTGCTAGGAAACTTGCCAGCGCCTTCTGAGAGGGTAATTATCTGTGCGGATTGGTATAGAGGATAACGTTACACAAATGAACCTGTTTAGTCTTAGTTACTCGCAAATAACCGCATTCTTGCCGTTTATGAGGGTTTACATGCCTTCAAGTACCTTTTGCGTATAAGACGTCCACTGGTAAAGAGGAAGCTCTCCATCAATATAATAGTCTGGCTGAATGCCTACCCCATCAATGGCCATGTGGGGAATACGCAAACTTTTGGTTAAACTGTAATGCAAGGTAAAAGTACCGCTCGGCGAATCAGTTTGATACATGTTTGAGATGTCGAGTACACCTGCGGTGGTTTGCCCAAACAACTTTACTTTCTTGCTTTGTTTAGCAGCCAGTAAGAACTGCTCAGCGGTACTGCCATTACTTGAATCAACGAGTACGCCAATACTTTTTGGCAGAGGTTCGATTTTATCGAATGTCTCCACCGTTACGTCGTCATCAATGTTGATGTAGCTGCCGATGTGTTGCTGAAGAATGTCGTACCCGCCTTTTGCCCACTGCTTTTCTTCTTCACTGAAATGAGGGTTTTGCAAAAAGCCAAGCATTCTAGAGTTGTTAAGCTCGGTAGATAAGTATTCCATGCCTACAGTGCGAATAGGGTTGGTGTATAAAATAGGGAGTAAAGCCGCATAGCTTACGTCACTACCACCCCCGTTTCCTCGGATGTCGATAATGAGGTTTTCAGTTTTTAAAATCGTATCCAGGTTTTTAGCGATAACCGCGTCGATATCTTTTTTGAAGGCATGATCGAAAGCCGGTATGCGAACTAATACTGTGTTCTCTGAAATTTTTTCGAATAGCGGAGCCTTTGTACTAAGCAGGCGCACGTAGCGTGTTATTTCAGGTGAAGATTCTTGTCGCGGTTCCTCTCGCGACATAACGATAAAGCTATTGCCCAACACCACTTCATTGTTACCCAAGTACGTAATGGTATCTATTTGTCGGGCGGAGTGATCGCCCATAAAAAACGTCACGTTTGCAGTATTGCTGTCTGCAGGGTCGTTAAGGATGAACTTTACTTGTCCTGCCTTCCATGAAGGATTAGTACTTTCAACGATATAAGCTTTATGGACATTACCTTCTTTTTTTAACGCAACCGTATAGCTTGAGAATTGCCAAATCCCTTCAAGAGTTTCGTCACGTTTGCTTTTTAAATATTGTTTAAATGCCGATAAGTCGAAATCATGCACTACCGATTCGCGTACCGTTTCCTCTGTACCATTCGTATTTAGTACAAGACCAACATGCCCTTTGCGAAAAAACGTAAGCCAGTCGCTAAGGACAGTTTGGCATTGCGCTTCGTTCCTCGCGCTTTGTACCCGAGCCAAGACGGCATTATTGTGGGCGGAATAAAGATCCTGCCCTTTTTTCTCGACGCTATATTGAAAACCGGCATCGTTGTTTTCAAACGTGCTCTTTAACCATTCAAACTCACTTTCACATTGAAAGGTACTACCAAAAGAACAGAAAGAGGCAAAAAGAGGGAATATCGCAAATCGTTTCACTAAATATGACGTCCATATCTACTTTTAATAACGATAAAGTATCATAAAACCATGATCTTGATAGTATTTACGTGAAATGACTTGTAAGTAAATATAATGCTTTCCTGAAAAATGATGCTCAACTGCGACACTTTTCTTCAGTAAGATATCACACTAACCGTATTTTTAATCGAAAGTAAAAAAAATGCATTGAAGTCAGCTTATTAGGCATTACTTTAAGCACACGCAGGAGCTTAATCGATTAAGAAAAGATTACCATTAACGCGAATTACTTACTTATAACTGTTGCCATATAACTTCAACCTTAGCATCAACTCTAGCTCTACAAACTTACCAAAAACATAAATAAACACTAATAATCATATAGATACAAAACAAAAAACCATACTTGGCACACCACATGCTCAATTGAAAACAGATAGACCGAGGATGACTATCTTTTTTAATCGAAAATACAGGATGGTTTAAATGACTTTAAAAAAAACGTTTTTGACATGTTCAACAACTTTGGCCATAGGCTTAAGTTTAATAGGTTCAGTGCACGCTGCACCATCGGACAACCCTAGGAAGCAGATGAGTTACCCTGCATGGGGTGACTACACGGATGCGTGGACTCGCGATGATGCTGCCAAAATAGCGTTAACAGAAGATAATACCTTGCCACTTTTGGAAGAAATGCCGGTAGATATCGTCACAGACGAAGTTTGGATTTGGGATACTTGGCCAATGACAAACCTAGATTCTAGAACCGTCAACTACAAAGGTTATAAGGTAATATTCTCTTTAACGGCTGACAGAGATTTAGACTTTCCCCAACGCCACTGGACCGCGGAAATTGGCTACTCTATTTCACGAGACGGCAAAAGCTGGGAATATCAAGGTGACGTCTTCCCAGAAGAGGTAGATACTCCGGGACTCAGGGAATGGGCTGGCTCAACTATCCTTGTTGGTAATAAAGTTTACTTTTACTACACGGCTTCAGGCAGTGAGGGAGCAGGTCCAAATGATGCTGAATATTTCACTCAAAAACTTGTCGTTGCTAGCGCTACCATTTCTGCAGACTCAAATGGCATTACGTTTAGTGATTGGAGCGAACACGAAATAATCGCTGAAGCTGATGGCGAAATGTATCAAACGTTAGAGCAGTCCAAAGCTGGCCCTATCATTTATGGTTTCAGAGACCCATGGGTCTTTAAAAACCCACAGGATGGTCAGGTATATATGCTTTTTGAAGGCAATAGCCCTGGCGAGGAAGTCGCATGTGGTACACCAGACGACGTTACTACGCCTGTCAATCCAGGGCCTTATGGTGCAAACCCAGCGGCCGTGAACAACGGCGCTCTTCCGGTTAGCCCACAAGCCAAATATTATAACGGAAACATTGGTCTTGCTGTTGCTAACGAAGATAGCATGACGGAGTTTGAACTTCTTCCTCCCATCTTACACGCCAACTGTACTAACCAACAGTTAGAGCGCCCCCACGCGACGTTCTCTGGTGGACTTGTATACCTTTGGACTATCAGCCATAAATTCACCTTTTCACCTGCCCTTCAAGATGCTGGCGTAGATGGCCTTTACGGCTTTGTTGGCCCATCAATTCGCAGTGACTACATTCCTTTAAACGGTAGTGGTTTGGTATTGGCAAACCCGCCTGAAAATAACGAACAAGCGTATTCTTGGTATATGATGCCGGGTGGATTTGTTGAAGCCTTCTTAGACAATGTTCAGGGTGAGTTTGCAGGTACACTGACACCTACGGTTAAGATGGTTACAAAGCAACAAACGAAAACTACGTTTGTCCACACTTTCGATGATGCATTCATCCCTTAAACAGAGGGTTTAGTGATAAATCGTTTTTCTTAGTTATAAAAACGGGTAAGCGCTACGCTTACCCGTTTTTGTTTACGATCTTATTTTCAAAGGCTTAAACCAAAAACCTCTTCGGATTATTTATGAGCGACAGCGACACTATCCCACCGCATACGCCTTTTCTAACGCGCTAAGACCTACGCCGTTGCGTTTAATTACTTTTAGCTGAGTAGGAATACGCTCCTTCATGGCTTCAATATGGCTTATTACACCAATCATTTTTCCGCTGGCATTTAAGTTATCCAATGCATCAAGGGCCACATCCAGAGTTTCAGCATCAAGGGTGCCAAAGCCTTCGTCCAAAAACAGCGAACCACAGAAGAGAGAGGTCAAACCAAGTTCAAGCGCGTCAAAGCGCCAAGTCATAGCGATGTTGAATGGGTAGTTGACAGTATCAGCCACCGCATTGCGGTCTACTTAGAGAAGGCGTAGCTTATCTAGCGTGATATGAACAATAGGTATCTCGATTTTCCCATGGATGATGAAGCTAGTTTATTGCCCTTGCAAGCGGCCCCGGTCAGTTACCGCATTGCTGTGTGGCCGAAACGATTGAGCCTACCCCATTCAGGCGAGGTGATATTTTTATTGAATTAAGGGGCACAAGGGAATCGGAACGTATTTAGGATTACCTTGCTATATACTGCTTTCTATATTGTCAGTTTCTCAGTTGTTTCTAGATAAAATGCAGCACTTACTCAACCCAAAATAACAAAGAGCAAAGCTGATAAAATCAAGTAGGATAAGTGAGGTCTTAATGGAAGATGTAAATTCATCTGACTGAGTAATAGACATGGGATTAATGAAAAATGGTTGGTTAAGAAAATACAGAATTATAAGTTGGAGCATTTTGCTGCATAGGTACGTGCCTAGCAGAAGAAACCCAAAATAAATGACTTTATTCAAGAGAGGCACGTCTTTCATTTAAGTAACTCTATCTGTCTGTTTAAAGCAGTGGGTCATCATAACCTGTGCCGTTGTATTCAACTTTCCACCCACCGGCGCCACCCTGTACCTAATCAACATAACTATCCATTGCCTTTGATACCAAGTAGCCAATCATAAAATTTCTAAATCCGCCCGAGACATATTCAAGTTCACTCTGTGTGAGTTCCTCGCATTTCATATTAAATTCGTTTTATATAATCCTGCATCATTGCAGGCATCTATATTATCGAACAAAATTTTGTGCAGTAAACTGTACTTTGTGTTGTTTCTGATAACTAATAGTTGATAAGTGGTGATTGTAGCTTTAAGTTGTATAAGGTTGATTTTAAAAACATTTTGCAATATTTTGGACAAGCACAATTTACCGGAAGTGAGCAATAATTCCCGTACGCCGCTCCCTCACTTCCCAATACATCCCCATTTAACTTGAAACCGCATACGCCTTTTCTAACGCGCTAAGACCTACGCCGTTGCGTTTAATTACTTTTAGCTGAGTAGGAATACGCTCCTTCATGGCTTCAATATGGCTTATTACACCAATCATTTTTCCGCTGGCATTTAAGTTATCTAATGCATCAAGGGCCACATCCAAAGTTTCAGCATCAAGGGTACCAAAGCCTTCATCCAAAAACAGCGAATCAATACTGGTCTTGTGACTGACCAAGTCTGATAAAGCGAGAGCCAGTGCAAGACTCACTAAGAAACTTTCTCCGCCAGACAGAGTTTTAGTATCTCGCACTACGTCCCCTTGCCAAGTGTCTAATACACTTAAACTCAACCCTTCATTTTCTTTTCGAATAAGCTGATAGCGACCGTGTAATTTATCAAGCTGCTGATTAGCAAGCTGCACTAAGTTGTCCAGAGTAAGCCCTTGAGCAAAGCGTCTGAATTTGTCGCCGCTTGCTGAACCAATTAACGAGTGAAGGTAAGTAATATCGTCGTAATAGGCCTCAAACGTGGCCATCTCATCCACAAGCTGCTTCTGCTTTTCACGGGCTTGATTGTTAGCGCTTAGCTGCTGTTCAATTTGCCCTAAAGAAGATAACAGCGTGTCACGCTGCTCGGCTTGCTGTGTAATTTCCATGTCTATCCACTGTGCACCGTGTTCTTCTAACTCACGCTGCCACTGCGCTGCTTTCGCATGGGTTTGTAGCGATTGTTGAGCGGCTAGCGCGTTTTCTAGCTTTAGGTCTGCCTGTTGCTTTTGCTGTGTTAATCGCTTTTGCAGTTCAAGTAACGCATTGCGGGTTTCTTCGTCTAAGAGCGCATTGCTAAACGCTTGCTCATCGGCAAAAGGGCTGCTCGCCAACTGACGGTTAAAGTGCTCTGTTGCCTCTGTCAGTGTCTGCTCTTTTTCGCGCATTTGCTCATGAAGCTGGTCAATTTCCGCTTCTAAACGAGACAATATAGTGTCCGTTTGTTGCAGGCGAGATTTACATTCACTCACGTTTCGCTCAGCTTGCTCTTGAGCAGCCCTTGCCCTACTCCTTGCGTCTGCGATATTGCCTTCTGGGAATACGGTTTTGCGCGAGTCTCCCAGCGCTTTTAGGCTAATATCTAGCTGCACAAGCTCTTCGGATACCCCCTCAAGCTGATGCTCAGCGCTTTCGATATCGCGATTAAGCACAAGTAAGGAGCTACTCACCTCTTGCAACTCATCTTTTAGTTTGGCGTGCAGTTGATAATTGTGTTTATAGATTTTAAGCGCTTCGGCTTTTTCATTTAACCACTTGGTAATTCCATCAATTGACAGGTTGTGAATGTCAGCACCCTGCGCCGTCATGGTCTCGCTGAGCGCTACAATACTATCGTTAATTCCTTTAGTTTTGCTTTCTAACTCTGCATTGCGTTCGATGCATTGCTTTTCTAAGGTTTCGCGCTGCTGAAGAGAAACTGCACGCTCTGACTGTTTGGTTTGTAACGCCTGTTGCGCTTCATTTTTAGCCTGCAGTGCAGCATTTAGAGTATGCTCGCACTCTTCTAAACGCGTTAATTGGGCACTAATATCATCAAGACGAGTTTTAAACTGCTGGGTAAATTGAGCGACGCTTTGTGAGGTATTAATGTCGACCTGTTCAAAGCTCGGTATATCAGCGCTAAGTACGCTTGAAATCTGCTGCCACTTTTCTAACAGCGTATCTCGTTGCCCGCTTGCCTGTTCTAGCTGCTTATCAACCTGAGCAAGGGTGAATTCAGTCTGCGTCACGCTTTCTTTTGCCCGCGCCCCCTGCTGCTCAATATCATCTAACTGCTGCTTTAAGCTATCTCGCTTTTGAATAGTCTCAGGCACATCAATTTCCACGCTGGACGTGGTGTGTTCGTTTGCCCCACAAACAGGGCATGGCTCGCCACTTTTTAACTGCGCGCGCAGGTGCGCCACTTCAGCATCTAGGGCGATAAGCGCTTCGATGTCTTTCAAATTACTACGAGTTTGCTTATAAGCGTCAACTAAGGCTTGTCGGTCAGATTGCTGCTGTGCTAATTGTTTCGCTAGGTCATCCTTTTGAGCACTCAGCGACACCTTGTCTTGTTCTAGTGTCAAATATTGCTGTTGAATATGCCCTATCTGTACCACGTTATCCCAGTGATGAAGCTTGCTTTCGCGCTCTTGCTGAAGACTCGCTTTGCTTACAGCAATATTGGTATCAGTTAGTTTGTCAGATAGCGCGGCATAAAGCGCCTTCTCGCATGTAGCGACGTGTGCATTTTTAGCATCGAAGGTTTGCGTTAACGCGTTTAACGACTCATTTGTTTTTGCAATAGCTCCATCTAGGGATGAAAGCGCCTGACGATCATTCTTTACGCTTAGTGTCAGTGTTTCTAATTGCTTTTGATCATGTTCAATATGGCGCGCCGTTTCACTCCAGCCACTGATAAATTCTGCCATGCCGCTAAGTGAGTGGTGTTCACTTAAGTAAGCTTCCAGTTCACCAAGCTTTGTCTTGTTATCTGCCGAGGCGTTTTCGATTTCTGTGCGCTTTAGCGTTAACGCGTTTATTGACTGCCTTAAATTTGCCGCGCTTTCGTTTGCTTTTTGCTGTTCAGTAGTGAGCTGCGCTATTTGGTTATCTAGCGGAACCACCTGCTCATTTATGCGCTTTTCAAGCTCACTGCTTTGTTGCTTTGTATGCGCTAGTGCTTGTTCTGCATGGGTTACTTCTGCACTACGTTGTGCCTTTTGCGTTTTTAAGTCAGGCAGCTGAGCCGCCTTCTCTTCAAGTTTTTCTTTATAACGGGTTACATCTTGCTGAAGCCCGTTTCTTTGTAAAAATGGCAGGCGAAGCTTTTCAGCAGGTTCACTCTGGGTGAGAAGATCAAGCTCTTGTTTAGCCTCATTGATGGCATTATTCGCGACCTGCTGTGCGTCACTGGCTTCTTTCATCGCCTGCTGATTGGAGTTAAACGCGCGTTGCCACTGTTGTTGCTCTTGGAGTTCAATAAGCGTTTGGTTAAACGCCGCGACTTGCTCCTTAACTCGGGTCTGCTCATCTTCAAGCTGAGTGATTTGCTCGTCGCTTAGTAAAGTTACGCCCTCTAGCTTTATCGCGAATTCTTTTTTCTTTTGCTTAGCATCGCTAAATTGCTGATGTACTGCCTGTGATATCTGCCCGTAAATTTCGGTGCCGGTAAGTTCTTCAAGCAGCTCGGCACGGTCGGCCTCGTTGGCATTTAAAAACGCAGCAAAATCCCCTTGCGACAACATCATAGACTTAGTGAAACGGGCAAAGTTAAGGCCAGTCAGCTTTTCAATCTCTTCACTTTTCGGTCTAACTTGAGTAGCCAATACCTTGCCGCTTTCAACATCGGCAAGCTCAACATCGGCACTTTGAAGGTTACCGTCTACTTTTCCTCTAGCCCGGCGCATACTCCAAAACGCGCGATATGCTTTCCCCTTAATATCAAACTCAACCTCTGCCAAACACTCCGCCGTGCCGCGGGTCATGATGTCGTTGCTCGACGTTGAAATTGGCCCCAAGCGAGGGGTTTGGTGATAAAGCGCTAAACATATGGCATCAAGCAGCGTGGTTTTACCCGCCCCGGTTGGGCCAGTAATGGCAAACAGGCCATTGTCGATAAACGGCGACTGGGTGAAATCTATCTTCCACTCCCCTTTTAAGGCGTTTAGGTTTTTAAGGCGTAAGGTCAATATTCTCATTGTATTACTCGCCTTTGTTTTCTTTAGTATTTGCCAATGATGCTTCCACTGATACTTCAGCATCTTCATCATTGGTATGCACCCGCTCTAGCGCTTCATTAAACAGCTGCCGTATTCGGTTTATGCGTGAAGCGTTTTTCTCTGAACCGGCTTCTTCCATTGCTCGGGGGCTTTGGTCGTCATCTAGCAGGGTTTCTTGTGCCGGCTCAATTGGTACCGACTCACTTGGTGCCGACTCACTTGTTGGATTATCTTCTATGCTCTCCAGTGCCAAACGCGCTTCAAATACATCGTTTACAGACAGTTCGCTAAGCTGGACGTTTTGCTTTTCCGTTAAGCTATTTACCGTACGCTTACGCTTGCGTTTCAACTGTAAAATTTCAGCGTTTTTTCCCTCTAACAAGCCCTGAATACGCTGCTGCAAATCAGTCAGGTAGTCTTCTGTTTCAACCTCAATGCATAACCACACGGGGTCTTTAGGACTCATGGCGTTATCCGTCGCGCTAACGGCGTTATCCGCTTCGCTAAGGGCTTTATCTACTTCATCCAATTCGCTAAAGGCATCATCTGTGTGAGAAGCTAACGCGATGGCCTCGCTTTTATTAATGGCCGCCTCAATCGCTTTTACGTCGCCTTTTATTACTTCCATGGCCTGAAAGCGCGGTATCGGAAGCGTTGAGATAGTTGGCGTTGTGCTTTCAGTGCCAAACGTTATCAACACAACTTGCTTTTGCGTGTTTAGTTCATCAAAACTTAGCGGTATGGGCGAGCCTGAGTAGCGTATGTGCTCTGTTTTAGCCACTTTCTGTGGCCTGTGAATATGCCCCAGTGCAATGTAATCGGCGGGCGGAAACCCTTTAGCGTCAAAGCCTTCAAGGGTGCCAATGTAAATATCACGCACACTTTCTGACTGACTCACACCTAAAGCAGTTAAGTGCCCTGTAGCAATAATAGGAATGGCAGCGTTATTTTCACTGCCCTCTTTTATTCGTTTTTCTTCCATTGCAATGCGCAATGACAGGGCTTCATTGTAAAGGGCCCCATAATGCTGCTTTATCGCCTCGCCCAGTGCTTGGCGCTTGTCAGTGGCACTTTGCCCTGCTTCACTGATTAGCACATCACGTGGGCGAATAAACGGAACAGCACACAGTACGGCACTGGGCTGCCCCTTGCGATCGTTAAGCGTAATGACTTGTTCACTTAATTCGCCGTATGTACTGGCAATCACGTGGCTGTTTAAGTATTTCAGTAGCGCCTTACTTTCGTTCAATACCGACACTGAATCGTGATTTCCACCCAGCACCACCAATGTACACTGCATCCCCTGAAGCTCACCGATAAACGCATGGTAGAGCTCTCTGGCATAGCTAGGCGGCGTGCCCGTGTCGAACACATCACCCGCGACAATAATCGCATCTATTTGATGCGCTTCTACTTGTTGAAGCAGCCATTTGAGGAAGGCGGCATGTTCGTTTTTGCGGCTTTTCGTAAAAAAACTCTGACCTAAGTGCCAGTCAGATGTATGCAATATTTTCATGTAGAAGTGAACCAGGCTTGTTGCATTGGAGATAGAGAAACGCATTCGGCGCAGTGGCGCTGCTGCTATGGAGCGTCGATGTTGATCAACGCGCCTTTTAACAACTATAGAGATTTTGTGCTTTTATGACAATGGTTTGAGTGCATTGCACACACGTCTGCCCGCTGACTTACCTTCGAGAACAAAATCTACTCTAATAACCTCGTTTACACACTAACAGACTTTTAGTTGGAAATGGCCGTATAAGCCGGACTTATCATTTTATCAGTGCCGGTCAAACAGGCTGATAAATATTGTCCCAGTAGTCATCGAGTATCTTTACAGCATCTTCAAGCGGTCGAGCAACGAACACGTCGCCGTTCTGTTCAACTAACTCCATGTCCACTAATTTATCAATGGCATCGGTAACGTCAAAATCGAGAGCACAGTTAAACTCTTCTAAAAAGTACGTTTCTATCACACTATCCAGCGTTGCTAATGTCATTCCGCCTGTAGCAATTTCAGGCTCTGAACGCATAGTCCTAAATGCAGCACTACCTCCAGAATGTGCTTCGCTGCATGTAAACAAAAATGTATAAGCCAATAGTGCTTCTTTACAGTCTTCTTCCTCTGCTGCATCAATAAGTGTATGAAATACGCCTGCGTTATTATCCAAATTCTTAAAATACAGGTTGTCGGACAAGGCTTTCATGAAGCGGATTTTTCTGTTTTTAAACTTTGTCCATTCCTTAAAGATAAAGCTGCCAAACACCCCCATGCCAATGCCAAACGTTATAAGGCTTTGCTTCGTCAACTCCACTTCGTCGTCTTTAAAGCCAAGCCAAAAAGCAAGAAAAGACGCCATAAGTAGCAACGAAGCGCCTAACTTCGTCACTAGCACCACCGTGCCGCCTATTGCAGCGGAAGCGCTAATAATTAGCTTATCTAGCGGACGCATTTTCACCTCGCTGTTGGGAAACAGCATTTCAAGGTCGGCTTTAGGTACATTTTGAAAAAGCTTAACTATGGTAGAACCTGGTTTAAAGGTAACGGGTGTTTGCCCTTTCTCTTTAAAGTAGGCTTCATCTTTAAAGGTGATATACACTGACGTGCTCCAATAGATTCACACAGCCAGTTAAGGGATAATTATCTCAACTGGAGTGTATATGAAAACGCGAAAAAGCTATTCAAAAGAATTCAAACTGGACGCTGTTAGTCTGGTTAAAGAACAA